>Ga0224723_1000068_pt1 | contig 63954 bp, 62 predicted proteins | sample Balambano_FR2_Me_FD_161647 | JGI IMG/M metagenome (GOLD analysis project Ga0224723, IMG submission 161647) | Freshwater sediment microbial communities from Lake Towuti, South Sulawesi, Indonesia - Balambano_FR2_MetaG | ecosystem: Environmental > Aquatic > Freshwater > Lake > Sediment | place... | reverse complement strand
GGAGGGGGGAGGAGGGGGAGTATGTTTGATTTCAGTTAAGTTAGAAGACTGTGAAACAACCTGCTCATATACGAGTTCAGCAAGAAGATATTTACCACGACGATGCCAAGCTGAAATAGTATAACCCTTGATTTTGGCGATGAATTCTTCTGCTGAACCCGGAAAAGCGATCGCCCGATTCAGCAACACATCTCCACCAATAATCTCTTGATTTAGGGTCAATTGTATAAGACCTCGACGGACTGTTTCAACTTCAGGCAATTCAGGCATTTTTCGCGTGGGGTAGGGTATGAGGGGATTCGGGGACGGGAATACTGAGAAATTTTTGTTCCTTGGTATACTTGTCTCCCTTACTCCCCTTGCTTTATTGTGACTACACCTCAGCTTTTTTTGGCTTTGCTTTAGGTGCTTCAACCTCTACTAATTCATCTTGAGCAAAGTTATTGGTGTTAATACCAGAGTAGTTAACTTTGTCAAAGCGGACAATTACAGGATATTTAATGCCGCTTTGGTCGATAGAGGCTACGGTTCCTAAATCCTGATACCAGTAGGATTCTGGACGGAGAATACGTACTTTAGAACCACGTTGAACCATGAGTTTGTTCCCTTTTGATTATCAATCGCCAATAAATAGGGCTAATTATTCACTTTACTAGTTACGGGTCGCGCAACGTCCCTTTGTTAAGTTATTTGTCCTACAAATAGAAAATAAACACTCAAAATTATTCCTCCCCCCTCTTCCTCAAAAAAGGTATCACCTCTCCCTTGACAATTTCATCATAATCGTCTAACTTCGTTCGCAAACCCAATAATTTTGTGACGAAAGATTATGTTTTAGTCAAAACGAACACACTACCTTCATTACCTCTGCTAATCCGTAAATCGCTATCTATATAGGTGATGTCCAACCAGCCTTGTTGTTCACCACTATTGATAGAAAAATCAATGGCTGAAAATTTTTTACCAGACTCAATTTGTTGTATAAAAGAGTTAGGTGAATTGTAATCTACTAATCGTTGCAAACTGATAATTGATCGCTCAAATTGGACGTTGACACGACGACCAGATACAGCTTCAAATTTGGCAGCAACGCTAACTAAACCTTCTAAGAAAGGTAAACCATAAATTTCCGCTATGTTGTAAACACTATTAGTAGCTACGCGAATGCACTGATAGATTTGGCCAAGTTTACACAAAGGTATCCGATCCAGGTTTAACAAAGCTTTACTTGTGGTGTATAGTAGTCGCCAATTACCATCAAGCAAATTAGCTGCTTCTACTGGACGAGGAGTAGGGTTAAAGTCCTCTAAATTAGCGATCATAGCTCCGATAACTTGCTTATCTTGCTCAGTCGCCAATAAACCTCGATTTTTACCAGCGATCGCCTCTATAACAGCGGTTTTTGCCATCATTGTTTTCTAGCTCCGTGCATAATCATTTTTGAAAAAAAATTCAAGTCTTATGTGTAGCACCATACCAATAACTAAAAAGGTTTCACCGTTTTTTACCCGGATAAGAAATAAAGAATTTTTTGTCGGATATTTATGCAAAAGAGTTGAATGAATAACTAAATTATCCTGTATCAAGTGATAGACTCTTATTGTCTAGTTAGAGTACCCTTTTTGTCTGCATCGATATGCTTAATTCGCCACTACGTGAACAACCCCGTAACCAGCGAGCCGCTGTAATTCCATTAAAGCAAGAATCTTCCCTATTAGACTGGTTACAGTCTAGTGGTCGTCTCATCGCTCGTGACGTACACGAATCCGATGTTTCAGAAGACCAAGAAGAAATTACAGAGTTTCTAGTTGGGGAAGACGGTATTGGCGATTTGGATTACGATGACGACGACGATATTAGTATAGATGAGGAATAGCCACTATAGGCTAGGGACTGGTCTTTTGCTACTAGTCCTGTTTATTTAGATTTAAAAAAGTGTGGAGTGAAGGGAAATTTCTGTGGACGCAAAAATATCTCCTGACCAAGGCTTAAACATTTCTGGGATCGGTCTTGTTTCTTTCTTAGGTATCGGGCTAGGGTTATCAGCAATAGTTCTTGATTGGACAAGTGGTAGACTGCCCTGGCAGTCTATGTCGCTGACACTACCATTATTGTTCTGTGCTTTAGTTTCTGCCGCAATAGGTTATCTTGCAGTACCAAAACTGCAAGAACTTAAAGCAGGACAAATCATTCGTGAAGACGGTCCTCAAGCTCATTTAAAAAAAGCTGGCACACCTACCATGGGAGGTATATTCTTTATCCCCGTGGCCCTTATTGTCGGCTGTATATGGTCTAATTTTGCTACTGATGTAGTTGCTGTATCGTTATTAACTTTAGGTTACGGGGTAATAGGTTGGCTCGACGACTGGCAAATTTTGCGCCGGAAGTCGAATAAAGGTATTTCCCCCAAGATGAAACTAGCTTTACAAGTTGGTTTTGCTGTACTCTTTTGTCTGTGGTTAATTTTTAGTCAGCCTTCTACTATTACAAATATTGCTTTACCCTTGGGTTTATCTTTACCTTTAGGGTTGTTATTCTGGCCTCTGGCTGGCTTTGTCCTAGTGGCAGAGAGTAACGCTACTAATTTAACTGATGGTATTGATGGTTTGGCGGGTGGAACAGTAGCGATCGCATTACTAGCATTGGGTGCGCTAATTGGCCCGACTTCACCCATGTTAATGATATTCTGTGCTTGCTTAAGCGGTAGCTGCTTAGGCTTTTTGGCACATAATCGCAACCCGGCTCGTGTTTTTATGGGAGATACTGGTTCTCTAGCGCTGGGAGGTGCTTTAGCTTCAGTTGCACTACTGACCAATAGTTTGGTCGCATTGTTTATCCTCAGCGGTATCTTCTTCGTAGAAACTTTGTCTGTAATGGCCCAAGTAAGCTACTACAAAGCAACCAAAGGTCCTGATGGTAAGGGTAAGCGTTTGTTCAAAATGGCGCCTTTACACCACCACTTAGAGCTTTCTGGTTGGTCAGAATTGCAAGTAGTTGCTGTGTTTTACATTATTGGTGCCATGTTAGCTGTGGTTAGCTTAGTCATCGGTTAATTCTGATGATATAAATATTTATAGTTAATGTAGGGGCGTAGCTTGCTTCGCCCTTATTTGTTTTTTATCGAAGAAGAGAACTCTTAACTGTTCCGTTCTATTGACGTATTTGACTAACTAAGTGGACAACTTCTGGTAAAATCAACTTTTCCATAGCTAACCGTACAGCGTTGCTAGAGCCGGGAACAGAAAATATTAATTTAGCTTGATATACACCAGCCACTGCACGAGATGCGATCGCTCGTGAACCAATCTCCTGATAACTTAAAAAACGGAATAACTCACCAAATCCAGGTAAGGTTTTTTCTAATAATTTTTCCAGCGCATCATAAGTAGTATCCCTAGGTGCAATGCCAGTACCACCGTTAAAAATCACTACATCTAAATCAGATTGGCTCAGTAATTCTAATTGTTCTTGAATTTGTATCGGTTCGTCCTTCACTATCTTATAAGCGGCTAGAGTGTGCTTAGCATCTGCAAGTAATTGCTTTATTAACTGTCCACTTTTATCTGTTTCTTCAGTACGGGTATCACTGACGGTAATTACAGCACAAGTAACCATCATTCCAGGTGAATCTGGGTGGGGGAAGTGCGTCATAGAAAAAAATTAAAAGACCCCCACCATCGCTATAATTGCTGGTGGGTTGTTTACAACGAAAGCTCGCTACTACTGGGATTTGCTGAATCCCAAATCATTTTCCTCTGCATATCGTTCCATGAAACGCATGAAGCGATCCCATTCTTCTTCAGATTTCATCAAATGAACAGCTTCTAATGCATCTGGCTTACCATTTACAAATCTAGCTTTGACCTCGCGGGTAGTAATTTCTCCTTCTTCGTCAATCATGTACATCCCAGTGATATCTTCCGTGCTGCTGTTGCTCAAAGCTTTGGGACTTTGGAAGACAAATGTTGCAGTTCCAGTATTGCCAGTGCGCGATCGCGTTAAACGTACGTCAGGAATCACTTCTTCGTTGATACCTCTTGAAAACTGGATTTGAGCCATGATGAGTAATCTTTAAGTTTTGTGATAGGTAAACTAATATTTTCTCATCAATTATGACTTTATAGTATTTTGGATTACCAAAACTTTGCTCTAACCTATAAGGCTCCTATTTGAGTTTTGAAAAAAACGAGCTTACAAATCCTATTCCCTAATTATCCAATATCAATGTTACAGGACCATCATTTTCAATAAGTACTTGCATTGACGCGCCAAACTTACCTGTTTCCACCCGTAAACCACTTTCCCGTAGCTTAGCGACAAAGCTATTGTATAAATCTTCAGCTAATTGGGGAGCAGCAGAGCGGTCAAAAGAGGGACGACGACCCTTACGACAATCACCGTAAAGCGTAAATTGACTAATAACTAACAACTCACCATTTATTTCCTTTACAGACTTTTGCCAGCGTGCTTCTTCTCCAAATATCCGCACTTCCAAACATTTACGTACCATCCAATCAATCTCGGCATCAGTATCACTATCAGCAATACCTACAAGTAAGTTAAGTCCCCGCCCAATTTTACCGATAATTTCACTATTAACTGTAACTTGAGAGGATTTAACTCGTTGGATGATTACACGCATAAAGTTTTGATAAGAAATAAGGCAAAAACTCCAAAGTATGTTATCCAAAAGTTTTTAAATAACATACTTAATTCTGCTACAATACTGTATTTGGATCTACACCTAAAGCACGTAGCTGCTCTCGTAGACGAAGATTTTCCTGTTGCATTTGCTCTGCCCGTTCTTCACCTGTAAGTAAAAGATTTCCCTTTTCATCCCACCAACGTATCCAAGGTAACTCTACATTTATGTAATAACCTTGCCAGATACCTAATTCTACTCCCATAAGGGCTATTGGATAACGTCCCATGTCATTAGGTTTCATTATTTCATAGTTTCCAGCAACTAGTCGGTATACTTCAATAGAAGCTTTTTCAACTTCATATATTCCATAGTAAGCAGGACGAATTACCTGCTCATAAACCCAAAATTTACCTTCAAATGGAGTTTGATCTCGTTCTTCCGTGCCGTCACCAGACACAAATTCTAATACAATTAAAGGTGCAATTAGTTCTTGCCAAAGAACATAAGAGCGACGCATTTGACCATTGAGAGAGGGTGGTACATTTGGTACGTAAAACCAGTCCGGTGACTTAGCACCACGTTCTGGTGGATCTGTTAAGCGCCAGTAAATACCACAGTCTTGTCCAATACAATATTGACCATCTGGATGAAGTTGCTGTAAATGAGGAAGAATAGAGTCAGTAAGTAGTATGCTTTGCGGATGTTCCTGAAAGTTTTTCACAAAAGTTCCGTCTGAGTCTGGTAGCTGCGTATGATCTGGCAACACCAGATTCTTGGCTTCTATAACCATAATTTTATCTCCTATGCAAGTAAACCAGGTTTTTAACTAACACAGAGCAAAACCCGGCTTATACTATTACTTTACTTGCCAAATCCTTGACCACGGCTTGTAGAAGTTACTGTTAGACAATTTTCTAACTGTTTTCGTAAAATATCGTGGTCTAAATTTTGACCAATCAGTACTAATTGATTTTTGTGTTCACCTTTCCACTCATCATCATCCATTGTAAAACGCTTACCACAAAGGTGGAAAATGTGACGTTTTGGACTTTCTTCAAACCACATTATTCCTTTTGCGCGGAAGACATTGGTAGGTAATTGGTTATCTAAGAAATATTGAAACTTCCTAATTGCAAAAGGTTGGTCACTTTGGAAAGAAATTGAGGTAAAACCATCATTTTCTAAATGGTCGGAATGGTGATGGTCATGGTCGTGATGGTCATGACCACATTGTGAGTGATCATGGTCATGACTAGCTTCTGAATGATGGTGGTGATGGTCATGGTCATGGTCATGGTCATGATCATGGTGATGATCCTCAACATCAAAATATTTCTCCGACTCAAATAGACCAACACTTAAAATCAAGGGTAAAGGTACTTGTGATTTTGTTGTGCGGAGAATTCTTGCTCCTTCTTTAATTTCATTAACTTTTCTTTCTAATTCATCTAAAACAGGTTCGTCAACCAAATCTGTTTTATTTAGGAGAATCACATCGCCATAGGCAATCTGACTGTAAGCTGCTTGAGAGTTGAATAAATCTAAGCTATAGTTTGCTGCATCTACTAAAGTCACAATCGAGTCGAGACGAGTTAAATCTCGTAACTCTGTACCAAGAAATGTCAAAGCTACTGGTAGTGGGTCTGCTAAGCCAGTCGTTTCTACAACTAAGTAATCTATATTTTCTTGGCGCTCTAAAACCTTGTAAACTGCATCTACTAAATCACTGTTAATAGTGCAGCAAATACAACCGTTACTCAACTCCACCATGTCTTCACTAGTGGAGACAATCAACTCATTATCAATACCTATTTCGCCAAACTCATTCACTAAAACAGCAGTTTTTAAACCTTGTTGATTACTCAGGATATGATTTAGTAAAGTTGTTTTACCACTACCGAGGAAACCAGTAATAATTGTTACTGGTAGTCCTTGTTTTGGTGCATCCATTATCGGTGATTCAGAAGTAAGTGCTGTTGATTGCATAAGTCTACTGTCAAGAAATCTAAAATTAGGGGTGTAGCGCAAGGAATACAAAAAACACTAGCATAAGGATATTGGGATATCATCCTGCCATTGCTACTTATTATTGTGTAACAAGTTATTTGATAGTTACTGTGTTATGACCCTAACAGTTTACAATACCCTCACTCGTCGCCAGGAACCCTTTGAAACTCTAGAATCAGGAAAAGTTAAGATGTATTGCTGCGGTGTGACGGTTTATGACTACTGCCATTTGGGTCATGCTCGTTCCTACATCGTTTGGGATACTATCCGTCGTTACTTGAATTGGCGGGGCTATGAAGTCCGCTATATCCAGAATTTTACTGATATTGATGACAAAATTCTCAATCGTGCCAGAGAACAGGGTACGACGATGGAAGCGGTAAGTCATAAGTTTATTGATGCTTATTTTGAAGATATTCGTCGCTTAAATGTGATGGATGCTGATGAGTATCCCCGGGCGACGGAACATATTTCTCAAATTATGGAACTGATTCAAGCTTTAGAAGCAAAAAATTATGCTTATGCTGCTGCTGGTGATGTTTATTACCGAGTAGAACGCTTTCCTGCTTACGGTAAACTTTCTGGACGAGAGTTAGAACAGATGCAAGCTGGTGCTAGTGGTAGGGTAGATGTTGAAGGTGAGGAAGCCAAAAAACAACACCCCTTTGACTTTGCACTATGGAAAGCTGCTAGACCTGGAGAACCTGCTTGGGATTCACCTTGGGGTCAAGGTCGTCCGGGATGGCATATTGAATGTTCGGCGATGATTCGTTCTGAATTTGGTGAAACAATTGATATTCATACTGGTGGTGGAGATTTAATATTCCCTCACCATGAAAATGAAATTGCTCAGTCGGAAGCAGCTATAGATAAACCATTGGCACGTTATTGGCTGCATAACGGTATGGTGATGGTAGACAGTAAGAAAATGTCTAAGTCTTTGGGTAATTTCACTACAATTCGTCAATTGTTAGATGGGGGAGTTGACCCAATGGCAGTACGTTTGTTTGTACTGCAAGGGCATTATCGTAAACCTCTAGATTTTACTTCGGAAGCGATCGCTACTGCTTCTGCTAGTTGGAAAACTCTTAAGGAAGGTTTATTATTTGGTTATCAGTACGGTGCAAAACTGGGATGGGAAAACGATTCCTCTCTTATTCCAGAAATAGTACAAAGGTTTCAAGAGTCAGGAGACGATGACTTTAACTTCTCTAATGGCTTAGCAACTCTGTTTGAATTAGCTAAAGAGTTGCGTCGTGAAGGTAATATATTTGTGCATCAGGGAAAAACTGAAACATCAGCAGATGAATTACAGCGACAGTGGCAAACACTTGTTTCTTTAGGAGGGATTTTAGGTTTAGAAGTCCAAGTAGAAAGTCAACCAGAGCAAAAGTTTAGTTTAAACGAAGCAGAAATTGAAATGCTAATTCAAAAGCGTCAACAAGCACGTCAAACTAAAAATTTTGCTGAGAGCGATCGTATTCGTGAGGAGTTACACAATCAAGGTATTACTTTGATTGATAGTCGTGAAGGAACTCGTTGGCATCGAACGAGTGAAGGTTAAAGGTAGAAGGTAGAAGTAAAGTGTTTTACTTCTATTATTACTTCATATAAAGAAAATTAAATTGTTATGTGGACTGAATTATCAAAAGCGATCGCCTGTTTCAATATTCCAGCTGAGTGGGTTGGTATACGAGCGGTCAAAGAAATAACATCTACCCGTTATGTTCGTGACGCTTTACCCCAATCCAATGGCAAATCTTCTACCACAGGAGCAATGGTAGAAGTGCTAGTAAACGGATGTTTAGGTTACGCTGCTACTAATTCTTTAGATTTAGATAGCCTACAAGCGTCTGCGGATAAAGCGTATAACCAAGCATTAGTGAAGCGCGAATGGTGGATATATCCTTTTAAGAGTGCCACAGAACGCCCAAAAGTTGTTGGTCAGTATACATCACCGTTTCTGGAACCATTTGATGGTCTAAGTCCCGGAGAACTCAACGAATTACTTATTCGTATCTGTAATCACTTAAAAGTTTCTGAGCAGATAGTACAAACTACAGCCAGCGCTACCACTAAAGAAAGAGAAACTTGGTTTGTGAGTAGCAATGGTTCTGAAGTGTATCAAAAATTCTTATTCCTCAGCAGCCATTACGGAGCCACCGCTCAAGAAGGAGCGATCGTCCAGCAACGTACAAGTAACGGTTGGGAAGCTAACTGTTATCAAGGTGGACTTGAACTTTTTAAACAAGAAAATCTATGGCAGCGCGTACAGCAAATTGGCAAACAAGCCGTAGAATTATTAACAGCAGACGAATGCCCAACCACCTGCACTAACTTGGTACTAGCACCAGACCAAATGATGCTGCAAATTCATGAAAGTGTTGGACATCCTCTAGAAATTGATCGGATTTTAGGAGACGAACGTAACTACGCTGGGGGTAGCTTTGTCTCTAAGAGTGATTTCGGTAGCCTTGTATATGGCTCTCCTTTAATGAACATTACCTTTGATCCGACTGTACCTGGTGAATTTGCAAGTTATGCCTTTGATGATTCTGGAGCTGTAGCAACCCGGGAATTCTTAATCAAAGATGGTGTACTTCAACGAGGTTTAGGTAGCTTAGAAAGTCAAGCGAGAGCAGGTATAACAGGAGTTGCTTGTGCGCGTGCTTGCTCATGGAATAGACCACCAATCGACCGCATGGCAAACTTAAATTTAGAACCAGGAAATGCCAGTTTTGATGAAATCATTTCTGATATAGAACATGGTGTTTACATGGAATCTAACCGTTCTTGGTCGATTGATGACCGTCGTTATAAATTTCAGTTTGGTTGCGAGTACGCAAAATTAATTGAAAAGGGCAAATTTACTAAAACCCTACGTAATCCTAATTATCGAGCAACTACACCAGAATTCTGGCACAGCTTAATTAAAGTGGGAGATGCTTCCAACTGGCAAATGTTTGGTACTCCTTACTGTGGTAAAGGAGAACCAAATCAAGCGATCTGGGTAGGACATGGTTCACCGATTTGTGTATTTACTAACGTTGAGGTTTTCGGTGGTGGTGTTTGATTAGCAGGTACTAATGTATAACACTATGCCCATAGCCGTTACATAAGACCTATTCACAACTACTCATAAGTAGACAAATCTAAGTAGCGAACTAGTTTGATGCTTATTTCTTGCTTTATCCTGGCAACGTCGGCGTTAACCCTTTGGGGTTCGGCAGTCGCTCATGGGGGAAACCCCCAAGACCGCGCTGCCTCACCAGTCCACAAGCTAAAACGGTCTAACTGACCGCTATATGTGTCGAAGTTCTAGAAAAACTTCTTTTTTTGAGGCGCTAAAATACGACCCTCTGTCTATGGAGCCTGCACTTCGCCTGTGGCACGTTTACCAAACGCCAGTCTAAGCTGGAAGGTTTATCCTCTGACGGCACGGTTGTTAACCGTTAATAATCCTCATATTCTAATACATTTTCCGCTTCTCCCGCCCTCAAAATTGACTAGTTATGAAGACAGATGTGTAGGAATTATGTTACAGTGTCCATCCCCCATAAAGGAGGCTAAACTTCTTAATATTCTACAGATACAGAAATTTTGTTAGCCTACAAGTGAATGCTTAAACCCCCTCCTGCTAGCATAATCTGTAGGATTTGAATTACACAATTTATTTAACTCCTAGCTCTCTCACACACCTTTTGCTCGTTTAATATTTATGAGAAACGAAGAATTATCTGATTTAGAAATTAGCTTTAATAAATTAATTGAAAGTCTTTTAGTAAAAAAAGAACAAACCGAAGAGTTCACAGTCAAACTCAGTAGTGAACGTAGTCAGTTTACTCGCTTTAATTATGCAAAAGTACGGCAAACTGGTTATGTTGCTGATGGTTGGATTGAGCTAACTTTAATGCATAATCAGCGTAGTTGCTATCGGATATTCCCTTTTGTCGGAAATTGGGAACTCGATTGGCAATCAGCTTATCAAGCTTTACAAGAATTACGGGAAGAACTCCCCTATTTACCGGAAGACCCATATTTAGTTTTACCATCAGGTAATAATTCCAGTAGAGAAATTCATTCGGGAAAATTGCTTCTTCCAGAAGAAGTAGTACCAAATGTGCTAGAAGAAGTTGCTGAATTAGATTTTACTGGTATATACGCTGGGGGAGTGGTAGTTAAAGCTTATGGTGACTCTAATGGTCAAAAACATTGGTTTGCCACTGATACTTTTACTTTAGATTATTCTATATTTACAACCGCAGGACAAGCCGTTAAAGGAAATTTTGCTGGTAGTGATTGGGATTTATCTGCTTATGCAAGTAAAATTGATGAAGCAAAAAAGCAATTAACAATGATTTCGCGTCCAGCAAAAGAGTTACCAAAAGGACAATATAAAACTTATTTTGCACCTGCTGCTGTTGCTGATATATTGCTGATGCTTTCTTGGGGTGGTGTGAGCGAAGCCGATATCCAGCAAGGAAATAGCGCTTTAGCTGCACTATCTCGTCATGAAAAACAGCTTTCTGTAGCATTTAATTTAAAAGAAAATTTTCAACGGGGTCTAGTACCACGATTTAATGAATTAGGAGAAATGGCAGCAGCCGAATTACCTGTAATCCAACAAGGTATATTGATAAATACCTTGGTAAATTCACGTACTGCAAAAGAATATGGCAAGACTACAAATGGTGCTAATCATTATGAATCTTTACGAGCGCCAGAAATAAGCCCTGGAAATTTAATATTTGAGAAGATTTTACCAACTTTAGATACCGGATTGTATGTATCTAACTTGCATTACTTAAATTGGAGCGATCGCCCGACAGGTCGGATTACAGGTATGACACGTTACGCTTGTTTTTGGGTGAAGAATGGGGAAATTGTCGCTCCCATTGAAAATCTCCGTTTTGACGAAAGTCTTTACCGTTTCTGGGGAGAAAATTTATTAGATTTAACTAATTTTCAGGAATTTATCCCTGAAGTTGGAACTTACGATAGTCGTCAGCTAGGAGGTAGTATGGTTCCTGGTATGTTAGTAGAAGATTTCACCTATACTTTGTAGGGACGAGTCGGTGACTCGTCTTTTAATTGAATTTATCTATTTCTGGAAATTGCGTTAATAAAAATATCTTTAACGCTGAAATAAATAATCAATGCAAATAGTAAAAATTGCTCAAATTGTAAAATTGGATCTAACCGCCAACCTTGGAAAGTTAAAATTAGCCCAGAAACAAACATACAAAATGGTACTAATACTAGTTGAATAATATAAAGCGTCAGAAGCGTACTAGTAAACCTACTTGCCCTTGAAATTAACAAATATATAGTGAAAATTAAGTAAACCGCTCCGAAAATAACATAAGTAATTCCTAATATACTAGCTAAATTGACTCCAAAGTTAACTTGAGCTAATGGCATTTTTTAATCCTTGCTTGAAAATACAATTTATGTACCCAACTTCTTTAAGAATAAGACTTACGTAAAAGTCATAGTTACAGAAGAAATCGGGAGTTTATATCAAATGTATTAGAATAATTCATTTATTTTCCTTTCTTTTTAGTTGGTGGTACATCTGTACCTAGTTGTTGACGCCCGTTGCGGATAACTCTGAGCATATCGCCAAGATTTTGTTCAATATTCTCCAAAACACTGTCAGCGTAAGCATCTGCACCATCTTCTATTTCTTGAGCTTGAGCGATCGCACTTTGTCTCAAATCTTCTAACTCCTGCTGAAGTGCGCGACGTTTGAGGTCAATTTCAGCAATAGTTTCTTGCATCATTGCTTCACACTCTTGTTGCACTTGACGTCGCAATTCAACAGCTTCTCGCTCCGCTTGTTTGGCAATATCACTTTCATCCAAAATTTGCGCCCGTTTAACCTGGGCCGCATCAACTATTTGTTGTCCGTACTCTTCTGCTTCCAACAAAATTTCTTCTTTTTGCTGTAAGATACTGACTGCTTCGTTAAAAGCCTCTGGTAAAGAAAGGCGAATAAAATCTAGTTGATCCAACAACTTTTCTTCATCAACCAAAGTACGACGTGTCAGTGGTATACGGAAACTAGCAAGAACCATCTCCTCTAAACGATTGAGTTCTTGCTGAATATCTACATTTGCTCCTTCCACAAATAAGTGTGAGGAGGAGCTATTTCCGTTGTGATTGGCTTCGATATTGGAGAGTTGTGGTTGTAGCATTGGTATATATCTAGAGCAATATGGGGAGGAACAAGATGATCGACAGAACCGCCAAACCTTGCAATCTCTTTTACCACACTACTACTTAAAAAACTATACTCATTCGACGTAGCTAAGAAAACTGTCTCTATTTGAGTCGAAAGAGTTTTATTTGTATGGGCCATCTGTAACTCTACTTCAAAGTCGGAAATTGCCCGTAAACCACGCAGTAACGCGGAAGCACCGCGCATTTGAGCGTAGTTTACTGTCAACCCATCAAACCCATCTACCTCTACATTTGGTAAATGAGAAGTGCATACACGAATTTGCTCTAACCGTTGTTGGACAGTAAACAACGGGGATTTATTTGGATTGCGTAGTACAGCCACAACCACCTGGTCAAATAGACGACTACCACGTTGGATAATATCAAGATGACCTAAAGTAATAGGGTCAAAGCTTCCTGGATAAATGGCAATCATGATTAATTTGGTGATTATATGTTACTAGATATCCACATCTTACCTTTAGCTTTTCAATTCACTTCTCCTGGTCCAATTTTAGTGGAGCTAGGCCCAATAACTATCCGTTGGTATGGCTTATTGATTGCTTCAGCTGTCTTAATTGGTGTCAGTCTTTCTCAGTATCTAGCAAAAAAGCGTCAAGTAAATCCAGAGTTGCTCAGTGATTTATCAATTTGGTTGGTAATTAGTGCAATTCCTGCTGCACGTTTATACTACGTTTTGTTTGAGTGGTCGCAATATGCTAAGGATCCAAAAAGTATTTTCGCTATTTGGGAAGGAGGTATTGCTATTCACGGAGCGATTATTGGTGGTGTGATAGCAGCGTTAATATTCGCCAAACTCAAACAGGTATCTTTCTGGCAATTAGCAGATTTAGTAGCTCCCTCGCTGATTTTAGGACAAGCGATTGGGCGTTGGGGTAATTTCTTTAATTCAGAAGCTTTCGGTGGGCCTACTAATTTACCTTGGAAGTTGTACATCCCACCAAATAGCGATCGCCGCATTTACCCTGAAGGTGGTTACTTCCACCCCACTTTTCTGTATGAATCTCTGTGGGATTTAATGGTATTTGCTTTACTGTTGACCTTATTTTTCAAAAGTCTACAAGGTAAACCTAGACTCAAACTTGGCACGCTGTTCTTAGTTTATTTATCAACTTATAGTCTTGGACGCTTTTGGATAGAAGGGTTACGTACTGATAGCTTGATGCTAGGTCCATTAAGAATAGCCCAAGTAGTAAGTTTAGTCGGAATTATCTTAGGATTAATCGGTTTAGCTTGGCTTTACTATTACAAACGTCCTTTACCAGATGTTGTGTCTGCCAAGGGTGAAAAAGAAAGTGTGAAGATAAGAGAATAAAAAATGCCCCAGAGTGTTCTCTAGGGCTTAACCAGGGTGCATCTACCAACTACCTCTACTAGTACTAAGGGATTAATCCGGAAAGTTACTGAGTAAATGCCAAAAAAAATTTTTTCCGGAATTAAAGATGAACTAATATATGCGTAAATGCACTGTTAAATTATGTCAAAAAAATCTCTACAGCCTTTAAAACCAATGGTATACATAGTCGGTGCTGGTCCTGGAGACCCTGACTTATTAACAGTTAAAGCACAGAAGCTGTTAATAGCAACCGATGTAGTTTTATTTGCTGATTCCTTAGTCCCCCAACAAATTCTTAATCTTTGTCGGGAAGATGCAGAAATTATTCCCACTGCACATAAAACTTTGGAAGAGATTTTACCCATCATGATTGAAAGAGTGCGATCGCATAAATCTGTTGTTCGTCTCCATTCTGGTGATCCGAGTATTTACAGTACTATTTCTGAACAAATTCATCTTTTGGTAGATGCAGAGATTCCTTTTGAGGTGATACCTGGTATCAGTGCTTTCCAAGCTGCTGCGGCAAAACTGAAAGTAGAGCTAACTGTGCCAAGTATAGTACAAAGTATTATACTGACCCGCATAAGTGGAAAAACAGAAGTACCACCCAAAGAAGAATTAGCTAGCCTTGCAGCACACCAAGCAAGTTTATGTCTTTACTTGAGTGCGCGTCATATTCAGAATGCTCAAGCGAAATTATTAGAACACTATCCCCAAGATACGTTAGTAGCGATTTGCTTTCGTGTCAGTTGGGAAGATGAAAAAATTTTGGTTGTTCCCCTTAATGAGATGGCAGACTGTACTTATAGGGAAAATTTGATTAGAACTACGCTTTATATCATTAGTCCAGCACTTTCCCAAATTGAAGCCCGTTCCCGTTTATATCATCCAGAACATAAGCATATTTTTCGTATGTAAACTGTAGAGACGACCCACCGGGTCGTTTAAGAGGATGATAATCAAATATACAAAAGCCACCCTTTTACCACTATGCCTTTAATCAAAATTCAAACTTCCGTATCTCAACCTGCAAATGCTGATGTTGAAATAATGCTTAAGAGTTTATCAGCAAAGTTAGCTAAACATACTGGCAAACCGGAATCTTATGTGATGACAGCTTTTGAAGCGGAAGTACCGATGACTTTCGGTGGTAGTACTGAACCTACTTGCTATATAGAAATTAAAAGTGTCGGGACAATGAAGCCAGACCAAACCCAAGCGATGAGTCAAGATTTTTGTCAGGAAATTAATCAATCCCTCGGTATAGACAAAAATCGGATTTATATTGAATTTGCTGATGCTAAAGGTACTATGTGGGGATGGAATGGCACTACATTTGGTTAACGAATGGTTGTTCGCCCGAATAAAGTAAATATTAATACAGAAATAGATCCAGGCGGGGGCTGGTTCGAATAAAGATTTCGCGTTATTCCATGATAGGTTACAAAACCCGCCGATACGTCTCCATAATCGCTTGCTTTGTCTACTTGTAAAAAATATATAGGAAAGGCGCTTATTCTACCAAGAAAATGCGGGAGCGTGAGAGCCTCCCCTTTTAAGGCTATGCATTACCCGGATCTTTCGCAACATTTGTGAAAGTAAACACTCACTTACTTTACAACCCTTACTCCTTCGTTGCTCATTTTCAATAAAACCCTCACTTTAGCAATAAAGATAAGAGCTATTTTGTCAAGTATGTCTTACACATCACCCCTTTAATATGCCTATAAAACAGGCGTTTTGAGATTGTAAAGAAAGATGTAACTAATGGATAGCCTTTTAAGGGGAGGATGAAACGCGACGCGACGGGTTTTAACCCGGAGTGTCTCTTGCCCATTGCTCAATCAACTCACTCACACTTATCCCTTTGTCTAGGGATAATCGTTTTAGTTTTTCCCATGCTGTTGGAGTTAAAACGACAGTTCTTTTTGTCTTGACTTCATCATGCAAATAAGGAATATTTTTTTGCCCTTTTTGACCTTTTCTTGTTGACATTTTTAGGTATGCAGTGTAAGCTAACTATAGATTAACAAAGGCCAGAAGGTAAGTCAACTGTACCGTACAATTCCAGTAAAAGCAGTTTTCAACGACAAAGAAACAGCGTGTTGGGTTAACCAGTGCGAAAATGCAAATAGTTTGATTAATTGCGCCATATATTACACGAGACGATTGCATTATGAACGTTTGGAAAAATCTGGTGATGCGTTTACAACTTATTGGCGCGGTGATGAATTGCGTCATGGATGGAAAACGTATTTCTGTAATGTAAATTATGCTGAACTCTGTCAACAACTCCAAGAAAATCAGCATTATAAAGCGATGGCTGCACAGTCAGCGCAACAAACATTAAAGACAGTTGCTGAATCGATTACTTCTTACAATGGATTGGTGCAGCTTTATTATCAAGGTGAAGTTGATAGACCTTCATTACCAAATTATCGAAAGAAAGGAGGATTGGCAGCAGTAACATTCCCTCGTCAGGCATTAACTTATGAAGATGGATATTTTAAACCGTCAGTTAGTCGTGACACAAAACCGCACTTAAAAAGTGAATTAGAGATAGAAATCAAATTAGAATTACCCGATTTTATTGATTCTGACTGGGTAAGGGAAGTTACAGTACGTCCTTATTTTGGGCAACTATGGATTGATTGGGTAATTGATGATGAGAAAGAACCAATTGTTCATAATCCAAACCTTGATTATAAGCAAGCTTGGGGTTTTGACCACGGTGGTACAAACTGGTTAACAGGTGTATCTACTTTGGGTAAAAGTTTGATTATCGATGGTGCTAAACTGCGGTCAATGAATCAAGGTTACTCACGCCTTGTTGCCAAATATAAACAAGGTAAACCGAATTTTTATTGGGATAGCAATTTAGACCGTATCCAACGCAAACGTAACAACCAGATGCGCGATGCCATTAATAAAGCAGCTAGATTTATTATTAATCGTTGCCTTAATGATAAAGTTGGCAATCTCGTAATTGGTTGGAACGAAGGTCAAAAAGTCGGCTCTAATATGGGCAAAGTTTCAAATCAAAACTTTGTCCCGATTCCTACAGGTAGACTAATTGAAAGATTAAAACAATTATGTCCTGAATACGGAATAGTGTTAACAATTACCGAAGAAGCTTATACTTCAAAAGTGTCTTTTGTCGATGAAGATTTAGTGCCTAAATTTGGTGAGAAACCCGAACAGTACAAGTTTTCAGGAACAAGATATCCACGCGGACAGTATAAGACAAAATCTGGTTTGATTGTAAATTCGGATTGTAACGGAGCTGCGAACATTTTAAGAAAAGTAGCCGCACACCTAGGACTAGTCCTAGAAAAGGTGGTTAGGGGGTCTTTGACTGCCCCGCATCGGTATGATTTATTCCGGAATCTAAAGAAACAATACCGTACAAAGTCACGGAGTGTAGCTTTAGCTCACGGAGTGACATCCGCTTAAGAATCCCCGTTTTTTAAAGCGGGGAGAAGTCAAACCATACAAGTTTGTATTAAAAGCTATAGCATAGGGATAATAGCATCAATGTATGATTTTCTCCTATGTCTTCTACTCCTGTATTGCCTGAAGTTAACTCTCCAATTCAAACGAAATTAGCCACTGGAATAACTATCCCACCTCTACTAGGTGCTTCTGTACAAGAGTTGACTACTTGGGTACAGGAACAGGGTCAACCTAGCTACCGAGGTAAACAATTGCACGATTGGATTTATCACAAAGGTGCGCGATCGCTAACTGATATTTCTGTTTTCCCTAAACAATGGCGTGCAGAACTTGCGAATGTTTCTATCGGACGCTCTACTATAGATTACCGCTCCCAAGCTCCTGATGGAACTGTTAAATATCTTTTGCGGTTAGATGATGGACTGATAATTGAAAGTGTTGGTATCCCTACAGATAAGCGTCTCACTGTCTGTGTCTCTACTCAAGTTGGTTGTCCGATGGCTTGTGATTTCTGCGCTACTGGGAAAGGTGGTTATAAACGAAATTTAGAACATCATGAAATCATTGATCAGGTATTGACTGTTCAAGAAGATTTTCAACAACGGGTAAGTAATGTAGTTTATATGGGTATGGGTGAGCCGTTGTTGAATCTCCAAAATGTTCTTCGCTCTGTTCAATCTTTAAATCAAGATGTGGGTATCGGACAGCGATCGCTCACACTTTCTACTGTGGGAGTACGTTCACGTATTTATCAATTAGCGCAGCAACAGTTACAGATAACTCTTGCTGTCAGTCTTCATGCTCCAAATCAATTATTACGAGAACAATTGATTCCCATAGCTCATTCCTATCCTTTAGAAGATTTACTTGCCGAATGTCGGGAGTATGTGAAAATTACTGGACGCCGTGTTAGTTTTGAGTATATTCTTCTTGCTGGTGTTAATGATTTACCTGAACACGCTTATGAATTGGCAGAGCGTTTGCGTGGTTTCCAAAGTCATGTGAATTTAATACCCTACAACCCAATTAGTGAAGTAGACTATAAACGCCCAAGTGGCGATCGCATTAATGCTTTTACAAAAGTTCTAAAAACAAAACAGATAGCTGTTAGTGTCCGCTATTCTCGCGGTTTGGAAGCAGATGCTGCTTGTGGACAACTTAGAAGCAGTAAGAAGAATTAGTATTTTTTAGTTCACGCATTAAGCACAAATTCATCATATACTATCAGCCCGGGGTTTAAATTCCGGGCAGGATTTGGTTAGTTTGAGAATAATGTTATCTGAATGATCTTGCTACTAAACGAATACCTGGTGCGTAAGCTTCCACTACTTTACCTGTACGAGTACAACTCACCATTAAGTAGTCACAAATTGGACATTGTGTCCGGGTTAGTTGACTTTCAGAAAGATAGTGTCTTTCACCTTCGCTACCACAATTTGGGCAGCGAATTTTTTGTGTTAACTGCATATTAAAACCTCTAGTTTATGATTTTTTATTAAAAATGTTGACTCAACTAGTAAGATTAGTAATGCTACTAGTTGAAGGTTACAAGTATTTTTTAATGCTTATTATTAACATAAGCTTACTTGTAATAAATGTCCACCTTTTTTTCTATTATCTTAAGATTTACATTAACTTATCATCCAACTGGAGGTATATAAATTATTATTCCTTGCCGTTACAGCTTTTATAGCTTATGATCCCCGATGTGAAGGGTTTGAGATTATATTGTTTATAGTTATGGCAAATTGAGATTCTTAGTAGATGTATTACTGAAAATATAATGAATGGCCAAGATATTGATTTCACAAATATCTATTTTTAGTAGTGATAGATACAGAAAAGGGTACAGCAATGCTGTAGCCCATAGGATATATAAGGTATTTCAACTTTATTAAGAAGGATGAAAATAGTCGTAAATCTCTTGAGCTAAACGTGAACCAATTCCTGGAACTTCGGCTATTTGTGTTGGTGTGGCTTGGCGAATATAATCTACTGAACGAAAATGTGCTAGTAATTGCTTTTGACGATGATGTCCTAAGCCAGGAATTTCATCTAAACGCGATCGCTTGAGTTTATCACTACGTTGTTGTCTATGAAAGCTGACGGCGAATCGGTGCGCTTCGTCTCGTAAACGCCTTAATAATTGTACTCCTGGTTGTTCTGCGTCAGTTTGTACAGGTTCTGATTCACCGGGAAGAAAAATTTCTTCGCGTTTTTTTGCCAAACTGACAACTCGCACATCTTCGAGCAAATTTGCTTCTTGCAACACTGCCACAACAGATGATAGCTGACCTTTACCACCATCTATCATGACTAAATCAGGAAAATCAGGGTTTCCTGCTCGTAGTAATGTTGGGTCTTCGGTATACTTACGGAAGCGACGCTGGATGACTTCTGCGAGTGACGCAAAATCATCAGAGTGTCCGATGGTGACTGTGGGATTTTTAATTTTATAGTGGCGATAGTTTTGTTTAGCGGGTAAACCATCGATAAACACGACTTGAGAAGCTACCGCATTAGAACCTTGAATATGAGATATATCATATCCTTCGATGCGGTGTGGTAAATCGGGTAAATCGAGGATGGTAGCTAAATCTTGCATCGCTTCAGTATTGCGATCGCCCAATTTTTGCATTCTTTGTAATTCATATTGAGCATTACGCTCTACCATCTCAATTAATTCTGCTTTAACTTGTCGTTGGGGAGCTAAGATGGTAACTTTTCTGCCTCGACGTTGAGTTAAGACATCCGTTAAGATTTCTGTATCTGGCAGTTCGTGCTGAACTAGAATTTCTGTAGGAATTTCTACAGAGTCTGCGGTTTGATAATGTTCTTCCAGTACTCGCTGTAAAATAGCCCCAGGTTCAGCATGAGCATCAGCTATAAATGCTAATCTTCCTACCAATTGTCCAGCACGAATCTGGAATAACTGAATACAAGCGTGTTTTTCATCGCTGGCAAGGGCGATCGCATCCCGTGATACTGTATCATCAGGTAATGAAACTTTTTGATCAGCATTCAGCGACTTTAGTCCAGAAATTTGGTCACGGATACGGGCTGCTGACTCAAAGTTCAAAGCTTCTGCCTGTTTATGCATTTGCTCTGTAAGAATGTCTATTAATTCTTGACCTCTTCCCTGAAATACCATCGCTACTTTTTGGACAGTCTTGCGGTATTCTTCTGTGGGAATCAAGCCTTGACAGACACCCGGACAGCGACCCAAATCATAATTTAAGCATGGACGGTCTTTAAATAGAGGTTGTGGTCGTTGTCTGAGGGAAAAAATCCGCTTAGAAATGCGTAATATCTCCCGCAGTAGGCGAGAATCTGTGTAGGGACCATAAAACTTATCTTTTTCCTTACCTTGACGTTTGCGAGTAATAAAAATACGCGGATATTCTTCTGACCAAGTAATACATACGTAAGGATATTTTTTGTCATCCTTCAGCAGCACGTTAAAGTATGGTTGGTGCTGCTTAATTAAATTAGCTTCTAGTGCTAACGCTTCTGTCTCGGTATCAGTGACAATGAATTCAATTTCTGTCACTTGTTTTACCATCGTCGCAATACGTTCTGTCAGTTTTTGTGACTCGCGGAAATAGGAACGAACACGCGATCGCAATTTCCGGGATTTTCCGATATAGATGATGCGATCGCTCCCATCTCGCATGAAATAAACTCCCGGTTCTGGTGGAATTTCTTTCAAGCGGTTTTCCAAGCGCTCTGGGTCTTTAAGCAATGGTAGTATCTGAGTAGATGTTGTCACTAACCTCGTTTGGCAATTTTACAAATCCACTTAATTTCTATTTTAAGTGAAATCACCGTGAATATGGGCTGATTTTTTAGTTTTCCATTAGAGTCTAAGGGCTGATAAAATTAAACGTTAGGTAAACTTATCCACAGATATTGGCTAGCGTATTTTGTATAAATTGCATCGTCAAATTTTAATGTAACTTTATGGTGATATAATTTAGTAACTAAATTTTTATATATAACTTTTTCTTTTTTTTATAAAATACATGGAAACTTTGATGTTTTATTATAGTAATCAGTTGCAAGTTCTATATTGTTTGTAACTTAGCAAACTTGCTATTATTTTTTACAATATTATATAACTCTCTTGCAATAATCAGGGCAAAACTCAGCAAAATTCCTGATTTTTGACTAAAAACCAAGATTAAGCGAATCAACGGATTTAGTTACATTAATCTACTGTTTAATATTAGAACGTATCCAAAATATTAAATACACAATTAAAATCATGAATTTACAAGACTTTGAAGCTCAATATCGTGACGCGATGTCTGAAACACTCAACGAACTACAAGCAGCAATGTTGATGTTGGCACAAGTTCAACGTAAAATTTCAGAAATTGGTAATTCAGTAAAAACTCTTAGTGAAAGTGTGGAAGATTTTATAACTAACCAAGAATCTGAATAAAAGTATGTGTGATGAAATTCTTTCTAGTTTCCTGTGTGACGGAACGTTGAGTAGCGCAAATCGGGATGGAAACTGAAACCGATAACTTCTTCTTACACACAAGTTTTCTCTTATTTATATCCGCTGCGAGTTTTTTGTCACAAATTACGTTAAGACTGGTAAAAAAATCAATGATGATAAGCAAGTTCTTCTTGAATTGCCAAAGTCAAATGTACAAGATTCACTGGCTTGACAAAGTAACGACGAGCACCTAAGAGCATGGCTTTTTCCTGATCTTTTTTAAAAGCGAAAGCAGACACTATAATAATAGGGATTTTTGATAAATTTGGTTGTTGCTGAATTTCTTTAAGTAGTGAGTAACCGTCAATGTCTGGCAATTTTAAATCCAATAAAATTAGTTCTGGCTGAAACTGTTCTACAATAGAGAAAAAATTAGAACCTTCCGATAACCCTAAAACGTTATATTTACAATAAGTTAGATAGTCCGTTAACAACATTCTATTTACATGATTATCTTCAACTAGCAAAATTCTTTTAGAAGGATGCACTTGAAATTTTTGCTGTACTGAAACTAATTGTACGGTCATTTTTACCAGTATTCTCGGGCGAGTATTCAACAATTCTGATCAAGATTCACAACAATGATGCATATGAACTAATTCCTGAATAGAAGTTTTGCTTGTTTGAAGTAGCCAAAAAAATTAAGAAATTCTATTTGGCTATATTACTACCCATGGTAGATAATAATATATTAACATTTAAACTTAAACAAAACTTAAACTTTTCTTTAGCTAATTGTTAATAATATATGCTATTCCTTAGGTTTTTGTAGTCAAGGTTGGTTAGAACCTCGACTTCTAGAAAGTTACCGGGATTCTAAAACCACCTGTATACTACCGAGTTGAAATAGGGTATATAAATATTGTTTTTTAAAAATGGATAAAAATATTATCCATATTTGTTTTATACTCAGCAGCGTCTAATAGTGTCCTCGTAAGTTCTACTTAGTTACAAAAATTGGAGTACTTAATGTACTAAAAGCCTTGTGTTTATTACGGTATATCAATACTCAAAATAAGTTGGGAAGCTTGTAGAAGTAATAAAGTAAAGAATAATACAGATTAACGGTGAAATTTTGATTCCTATTTAATTTTACCAACAGCATAATTGCTTAATATTTAGCACTTTATAATACAGTAGCTGGGATTAGAGTAAAAAAATACAGATAAAAGGGCGTACAACTGTACGCCCCTACAATTCATAAATAATAATATTGTTATAAAGTTGTATTGGTAGTTGGATAGGCTAGAGAAACTCAGCTATTTTCTGTACAGCGGTTTTTAGGATAGCAGGTTCATGTACTAAAGCAAAACGCACATAACCTTCGCCAAACTTCCCAAAACCTGCACCAGGGGAAGCTGCTACTCCTGTAGTCTGGACTAATTGAGTACAAAATTCTACAGAATTTCGACTCCAAGGTGCTGGTAATTTGGCCCAAACATACATAGTCGCAGTTGGAGTGGGAACTTGCCAGCCAATATGATTTAAAGCGTTAATAAAAGCATCTCGCCGCTGACGAAAAATATCAACGGCAATTCTCACTCCGTCTTGGGAGCCATTAAGAGCAGCGATCGCCCCATTTAAAATTCCGCGATACTGGTTAAAATCAACCGCAGCTTTGATTTGACGTAAAGCACGAATTAATTCACGGTTGCCGATGGCGTAACCAATGCGGAAGCCACCCATGTTATATGATTTGGAAAGGGTAAAAAATTCTATAGATAAACTTTTATCTGGATCTGCTTGGAAGATTGAAGGAGCAGATTCTGCAAATACTAAATCTACATAGGGAAAGTCATGAACCAGAACTAAGTTGTGTTCTTGGCAAAAAGCTACAGCTTCTTTAAAGAAGGATAAAGGGGCGATCGCGGAGGTCGGATTATGAGGATAGCTCAAAACCATCATCCGTGACTGTGCTAATACATGAGTAGGAATATCTGCAAATATTGGTAAAAAATTATTCTCAGCCTGGAGTGGCATGGGATAAATTTGACCATTCGCTAAGTATATTCCTCCAGCGTGGGAAGGGTAGCCTGGGTCAAGTAATAGAGCAAAATCTCCTGGATTTAAAATCGCAAGAGGTAAATGTGCTGTACCTTCTTGAGAACCAATTAAGGGTAGTACTTCAGTTTCTGGGTCAACAGGAATACCAAATTTTTGCTCATACCAAGAAGCTACTGCTTGACGAAATGCTTGAGTACCGTTAAACAATAAGTAGCCGTGGGTACTAGGGTCATATAAAGATTGTGCTATCGCTTCAATAACGTGTGTCTCAGTTGGTAAATCAGAAGACCCTAAGGATAAATCTATTAATTGCCGTCCCGTTGCTAAAGCAGAAGCTTTAGCAATATCCATATCAGCAAATACGTTTCTATGTAGGGGTTGTAAACGCTCAGCAAATTGCATTTTATTTATCTAACAATCAAACTAATTTAGATGAGTATCTAAAAGACTCGTTAGTGTATCTTTACCCATTGCTCCTTCTGTAGATGCTAATACTTTACCATCTTGAATCAGCCTGAGGGCTGGTACACCTTCCACTTGATATTGCTTAACAGTGGTGGGATTGGGGTCAATTTCCATTTTCACGACTTTGAGGCGATCGCTATATTTAGTTGCAGCTAAATTAACTACTGGTGACATTAATTGACAAGGACCGCACCAAGAAGCCCAAAAGTATACCAATACTGGCTGATGGGCTTGTAAAACCTCGGTTTCAAACTCCGTATCAGTTATATTCATTACACCCTTACTCATTACAGTCTCCCTTATGCGGCTTTAAGCAATTGCATACAAAAATACTTTATATCAAACAAGTCATCAGTCTATAGTAGGAATTTATAGTTATTTAACTATATGTTTAATATTTAATTATTATAAAAGCAAAATCCCACAACTAAAAGGTGTGGGATTAATTCATAATTTTACAACTAATTTACATTTGATCCAATTGCTTGCGTAAAGAATCCAATTCGGCATCAACTACTTCATTCTGCACTGGAGTTTGGGAAGGAGTTTGCGCTTGAGGTAGTTGAGCTTGATTTGGTGAGGTGGCAGGGCCTAGAGACATTTGAGCTTTTAAAGCTGCCAATTCATCATCGACATCGCTGCTACCTTCTAAAGCTGCAAATTGGCTTTCTAAGTCTGACCCAGCTAATTCTGCTGCTGACTGAGCGCGTGCTTCTTGCATCAAAACTTTTTCTTCCATACGCTCAAATGCTGCCATGGCTGAGGAGGTATTCATACCCTTAACCATACCTTCGAGTTGTTCTTGAGCTTTGGCTGTGGTAATCCGAGCTTTGAGCATTTCTTTCTTAGTTTTGGCTTCAGAAATTTTGCTCTCTAGCTGTATTAAATTACGCTTCAGATTCTCCACTTGACCGCTTTGCTGATCCAAACTTGTTTTGAGAGCGGCGGATGTATCAGTGTAAGTTTTTTTACGTTCTAGCGCTTGCCGTGCTAAATTTTCGTCACCTTTTTGGATCGCTAGTTGAGCGTTACGTTGCCACTTATTGATTTCATTTTGGGCATCATTATACTGCTTCTCGGTACGTTTTTGGGCAGCGATCGCTTGAGCAACTCCTTGTCGTAGTTGTACCAAATCTTCCTGCATTTCCAGGATGGCTTGTTCCAACATTTTTTCGGGGTCTTCAGCTTTGCTCACCATGTCGTTGAGGTTAGCACTGACAACTCGTCTAATCCGATCAAATAATCCCATAACTTAATTTTCCTTTTGGAGTTTACGCGCTGTTCTGGACTGTTAACTTTTTTACTGGCTTATAGCTACCTATTTCAATTTAATCTTTCCGCTCTCAATCCTACCCCCCGATTACTCTTTAATTCCTAAGATATGCCAAGCATCTACGATTGACCATTTACCAAAGGTTTATTCTCGGTAGTCGTTGGAGGATTTGGATTATTCTCTTGTGCGTTTAAATACTCCTTCATTGCTGCTAGTTCTGTATCTATTTCATCACTAGATTCTAAAACAGCAAACCTTTTTTCTAAATCATTACTACTCGTTAAAGAAATTACTTCAGATTGAGCCTCAAGGCGGATGACCTTTTCTTCCATGCGCTCAAAGGCATTTAAGCTACTACTAGAAGAAATTCCACCGAGCATTTCTTGAAGTTTAACTGATGCCTCAGCAGAACGGGCACGAGCAATATACATATCTTTCTTAGTTTTAGCCTCGCCAATTTTTAGCTCTAAAGTCCGCATATCCTTTTTGAGCTTATCTACAATTTCGGCTTGTTGTAACCTTTGTTGAGATAGAGCAGTGGCGGTTTCTTGGTATGTGTGACGTTTGGTAAGAGCATCACGAGCTAGAGTTTCGTTATTCTGTTGTAATGCTAATTGGGCACGACGATACCATTCTTGAGCTGTTGATTCTGCTTGGGCAGCTTGTCGTTCAGTGCGTTTTTGGGTAGCGATCGCACTTGCTACCGCTTGTCGCATTTGCAACAAATTTTCCTGCATTTCTACCACAGCTTTTTCCAGGACTTTTTCTGGATCTTCCGCAGTGGTGATCAAACTATTAACGTTAGCCCGAACTACCCGTAGCATACGGTCCATTAGGCCCATATCCAACTCTCCATTATCATTCTCACAAGAAACCCAGTGTAAGAGAGGTGATACTCGCTCCTAAGCCACTGAAGAAGTACACCCATCTGACACCCCTATCTCTACTTTTACTTATCGTATCGTATATTTCCGACTCTCAGGGTTGTTGAATCCTAGCTTTTATACCCAATGCTAGTAATTGTTGGAGTTGTTTTTCTACCTCTTCTTGAGTCTTAAGGGCACCAACATAAATTAATTTACCATCGGGTGACAAATAAGCATCAGGAACTACTTTACGTGCTTGGGCAAGGGCGTCAGAACCTTGATTATCAATCACAACATGGTAAAAACCATCTGCTGAAGGTTTAATTTCTGCAAGTGGTATTGGTGTTGGTGTGGGAGTAGTATTTACAGTAGAGGGTTCCTGTAATGGCTGCGCTGGTGATGTTGGTATAGGTAAGGGAGTGGGAGTGGGTCTGGCTTTGGGTTTTAAGTTGACTACATCATTGGGATTGTTTACCTCAGGAAACTCATCTGTTGCCAAATTAGGATACTTTGGTACAGGAGTAAGTTGCTGCTGGGGCTGTGTTGTATTTTTATTACTAACATCTGTATTCACTTTGGAAGAACTACTTTTAGTCCCGAAACTAAATAACGATAAACTTTGAGGATTAAAAATTACATAACCCAGAGTCAAGCTTGCTACCAATAGTAATAGCATTGAGCCGATACCCAAGGGTGAAAGTAAACTATCGTTGTTATTAGCTCGCTTTTGTTGGGGTTCTTCAGTCAAGCTGCGTAGTAATGCTTCTGATGATTCTAGGTAATCATCAGGTTCAGGGGGCATCGTTGGGGTATCATTTTGATTAGCAGCAACTACAGTAGGAACAATACTCGCGTTTCCAGAAGATAATGTCTCTGTTGTAACTTCTGATGGGGGGGGAGATGGAATCGGTGGAACCTCAATATGGGTATTTGGCACAGATACAGAGGGTATGTTAGCTTTGTTTGGAGTGGATTCTTGTTGAGGAGATGAAGTTATAGTTACTGCTGCTGGCTTATTATTGGCTGTTGAGTTGATAGTAGTTAGTTGCTCTTTTTGACTAACGGGTTTCACACGAACTTGGCTTGGGGTTCTTGATGTGTTTCGCGTACGTCGGTATCGAGCTAACTCTTGATCCAATTGCACTTCCAAACTAGCTAGTGCTGCTGCAAGTTCTGGCTTTAATGTCGGTTTGGAATGGGTAGTTGAAGTTAAAAGGGGTTTTTGATTCATTGGCTGTCTGCCTCTCACGTAGACTGCTGGATGAACATACACAAAATATACAGTTTTGGCAATAGTACGGAAAATTATTTAGCTAAAGCAACATCTTAGATAAGATGTCACTAAAATCAGTTAATGATATTTTAGATATTCTACAAGTTCAAAGTAAATTCGAGGAGCAACCTTTCCAGCGTTTACTGAAAATTTGGCCAGAAGTTGTCGGAGATGCGATCGCTCAGCATACGCGACCATTGTTAATTCAGCGTGATGTTTTGCGAGTGGCCACTTCTAGCGCCGCTTGGGCACAAAATTTGACTTTTGAACGCCAACGCTTGCTTTTAAAGTTGAATTCCTTAATGCCTACTCCGATAGTGGACATTCGCTTTTCGACTGCTGGATGGCAGCTTCCTCCAAATACTATCAAGCATCAAACAATATTACTGCATGAGCATCCTAGTTACCTCGGAGATGAGGTGAAGGATGGGGCTAGTAAAACTTATTACAATCCAAAAACCGCTTTCGATAATTTGGCTAAAACATTACAAGCACGGGCACAACATTTACCTCTTTGTCCTCAATGTCAGTCACCTACCCCACCAGGAGAACTCCAACGCTGGAGTGTCTGTGCTATTTGTGCTACTAAGAAGTTTTCTGGTTAATCAAATATCTACCATTAGGAAGTTGGCAATTATTTTGCATAATTACACGAGTGTATATATTCTTAGTGATGAAATGTACACAGATCAGAAAAAGCCCTCAGAATGGAAAACACTATTTTTAGCTTTGATCCCTATCTATTTTTAAGCAATAATAAGTATGTGTACTATTTATAATTTGTGTATCTTTTTTTTAACATAAAAGTTTACAAATATAACATAAAGCTAAAGAGATTATAAAGTTAATTTTTTCATCGGGATCGCTAGAACCTAGACTGGTTGGTAACTTTGTGGCTTTCATCCGTATTTATATCTAAAAGCAAAATATAGACATGAAAATCAGCCCTGACGGCACTAAAAATGAAATCCAATAAATATATGACTTCAGCCTGTCGATATTGTCGTTATTTTAATCCCCAAGGCCGACGTGGCGGAGTTTGCTCTACCCTTAACGCACCAGTTCGTGGGAGTTGGAAAGCTTGCTCTTTAGCGATCCCAGCGTTTGTACCTTCCTGGGAAAGTTTGGAAGATGCTTGGAGCTTACCCGTTGTTGTACCAGCTTTAACCGTACGAAACCCAGAGTGTGGAACTAAGATAACAACTTTTGAAGAAACTGCTCAAACCTCCTGTGAAGCAGAGACGAGTCAGGCAATATTAATTTAATCTCATACCTGTATGACGTCCAAAGTTTCAAGGATGTAACTTCGATTTTGACAAAACTGAAACTTGATACTAATCATATTAAACTTAGTTGTCAAGTACTTATACTAAGCTTTGCTATGGTGCAGGTACTTGACATAACTAAGGGTGTACAGGAGTTAAGGTAACCAAGGGAAAGAGCGAAAATTAGGCGATCGCTTTTCCAAAAAAGCTTGTTTTCCTTCTGCGCCTTCGTCTGACATATAGTAAAGTAATGTGGCGTTACCAGCAAGTTCTTGTAAACCAGCTTGTCCATCGCAATCAGCATTAAATGCTGCTTTGAGACAACGAATTGCAATTGGACTTTTTTCTAAAATTTCTTGCGCCCACAAGATTCCTTCTGTTTCTAATTCTTTTACTGGTACAATTGTATTGACAAGCCCCATTTCTAGAGCTTGTTGGGCATTATACTGACGACAGAGAAACCAAATTTCTCTAGCCTTTTTTTGTCCGACAACCCGAGCCAAATAACTTGCACCAAAACCACCATCAAAACTACCGACTTTGGGGCCAGTTTGTCCAAAGACAGCGTTATCAGCAGCGATCGTCAGGTCACATATCAAGTGTAAGACGTGTCCACCTCCAATAGCATACCCAGCTACCAAAGCAATCACCACTTTAGGTATAGAACGAATTAAACGTTGTAAATCTAATACATTTAGACGAGGAACACCCTCATCGTCAACATAACCTGCGTGTCCTCTAACGCTTTGATCCCCACCAGAACAAAAAGCATATTTACCATCAGTATGAGGACCAGCACCAGTAAATAGAACAACTCCTATACTAGTATCTTCACGAGCATCGCAGAAAGCATCATATAATTCAAATACTGTTTTTGGTCGGAAAGCATTGCGTTTGTGGGGACGATTGATGGTTATTTTGGCTATACCATCAAGTTTATGATATAGGATATCTTCGTAAGTTTTGGCTGTTTGCCAGTTAATTTGCATTGCGAAAAGAAGAATACAGAATTCATGATTTAGTTCAGTTCAAAATTCTACCGTAAGATAGCATTCCATAGAGTTTTAACTGTGCCAAAATCCTTACTAACCAAATCCTTTGAATAAGTTAGGGATATACTGAGGAAAGGAGTATCCAATGGTACAGTCTGAGATGAGTTATCAATCACCAGAAAATCCTTTAATGAAACCAGAACAAGATCGGTTAGGATATGCAAGTTTTGCCAAGTATCTAGCGAAAAGTATCTCTAAAATGGACTTTCCCAAGGGATTTGTACTTGCTGTTAATGGTTCTTGGAGTTCAGGTAAATCAACGTTATTAAATTTTATTGTTTACTACCTTAAGAGTTTACCAGAAGAAGAGCAACCAATTATTGTACCTTTTAATCCTTGGTTATTTTCTGGACAAGATGATATTACCAGAAGTTTCTTCGACCAATTACAAAATGTTTTAAGTGATTTAACATATGTACCAAAAGGTCTAAAAGAAAGAATAACTGAGTTTGCCAAAGCATTTGCAGAAATTCCTCTACCTTATGCACAAACTGGTAAAGCAGTAGCGACACTGTTTGATGAAAAGCTCAAGGAAACTGCTGATTTAAAAGAAGAACTAGAAGAGAGATTACAGCAGCAACCAAGACGAATAGTAGTAACAATTGATGATATTGATAGACTCCCAGCAGATGACATTCAAGAGCTATTTCGGATTTTTACAGCTATTCCCGATTTTTCTGATGTTGTTTATTTATTAGTATTTGATAAACAAACGGTTTTAAATACATTGGGTCAAGCTAAAGGAATGACAGGAGAAGAATATCTAGAAAAGATTATTCAGGTTCCTTTTGAATTACCTCCTATTGATCAAACTTCTTTGGGTAAGCTTCTTTTTGAAAAACTTGGTGAAATATTTGTTGATACACCTCAAGAGTTAGTAGATATAAATTATTGGGGTAATATTTATTATGGAGGAATAGACTATTTTATCAATACACTTCGTGATGTTGTTCATTTAATAGATAGGCTAACGGTCTCTTATCCAGTAGTTAAAGGTGAAGTTAATCCAATTGATTTTATTGCGGTAGAATCTCTACAGTTATTTTGCCCAAATATTTATGAAATCATTCGTAAAAATTCGGAATATTTCACAGAAGATTCAATATCTTTACAAAAAATGGAAGGAATGTATAATTCTTGGATTGCTTTGCTTGCGGATGAGTACAAGCAACCTGTGCAAAATATATTAATAGAACTGTTTCCGAGGATAAAAAATATTTCGGTTAAGAACTATAACGCACCAAATATAAAATCACAGGATCAGCTACATATATGTTGCTCAGAAAATTTTCCCAAATATTTTCGTTTAGCTACTCTAGAATATCAATTAACTGATACAGAAATCAATGCTACTTTAGCTCTTGCAGGAAATCCCAACACTTTTGGTGAGAATTTGATACAACTTTCACTTAAAAAACGTATTGATGGGACAACACAACTCAGAGCATTCTTAGAAAAGTTGCAAAATCATGTACAAGATATTAACTCAGAAGATGTTCCAACAATAATTCAAGCTTTTTTTGATGTCAGCGATCACCTATTACTAACGCAAGACAAATTAAGTAGTCTCTTTGATTTAGGAATTGAAGTTTTGATTAATCGTATTACTTCAGAATTATTAGACAGGGTTGAGAAATTAGATAAATTTGAATTGTTAAAGGTTGCATTTTATCAAAGTAATGCTTTGACATTAATTCAACAGCAATTAGTAACTTTAAAACAAAATAAATCTCTTGGGGAAAAAGAGCTAGAAGAGTTAGAAGAAATCTTTGCGAAAAGATAGAGGAAGTAGGGAGTAGGGAGTAGGAAATAGGGAGAATGCAAAAATAAGGGAACAGGTAACAGAGTGGTTTGGGATGGAGATTCAAACTCCAACCCAAAGAAAGCAACAACCGCTTTGATTTGGGGTTAATAATAGTTAACTGTTCCCTACTCCCTCTTAATACTATCTGCTAAATCTGTTAAAATTTCTCGTCGCCATTTAGCATCTAATTTCCTATTTGTTTGCAATTCTAAAACTCTTAACCCTTCAGTCGGTAAAGGATTTAGCTTTTGTGGTAATTGTTCCCAAGAAATTAATTCATAAGCTACACCATATGTAGCACATAACTGAGAAAAATCAATATTTTGTGGGGTAGCAAAAAATTCTTCAAAAGGTGGGTCAAATTGAGAAATAGGTAAACTTTCAAAAATTCCACCACCATTATTATTAATTAACACAATTGTCAGATGACCGATGAATTTATTTTTAATTAAAAAGCCATTAGTATCATGTAATAATGCTAAATCTCCGATTAACATTACACTACTTTGTTGCTGATGGGCAACTCCCAAAGCTGTAGACAATGTACCATCAATACCATTAGCACCTCGATTAAAAAAAGGTCTGATACCTAAATTATTCGGTTTCCAGAAAAATTCTACATCTCTGACTGGCATGCTATTGGCAATAAATAATGGTGTGTTTGCTGGAAGTATTTGAGATAATATCCAAGCAACCTTACCTTCAAATACATCTGTAGCCAACATTTTTTCATCAATCGCTAATCTGGCTTGACTTTCATACTGACGCCATAATTGGAGATATTCATCTTTAAATGAACATGGTGTCAATTCATCGGCTATTTTTATTTGCTCTATACTTACCCTCAGATGTGTAGTTGCTCCATGAAGGGGATCCAGGTTTTGGTCGCTAGGGTCAATTATCCATCGTCTGCATTGCACAGTGGCTAACCAATTACGTAATACTTTACTTGTAGGCATTTCACCTACTTGAATGATTATTTCTGGTTCTAGCTGTTTTGCTACCCGGTTTCGTAGAATCAAGTCATAGGTAGAGATTAGATAGGGATTAAGTTCTGCGTAATTTCTTAGTGGAGAAAGTCCCTCTGCAAGAATAGGAAATTTCAGAGTTTGAGAAATTTGGGCGATCGCTTGACAATATTCTTTTGGTTGGTGGGGTTGGGACACACCTGCGATGATTATACCTCGTTGAGATTGTTGCCACTGGTCTATTGGAAGATGATTAATCGTTATAGGTTGGAGTTCTACCCCAGCAAAGAAATTTTCTAGTCTTAGTTGTGATTCTAAGGTTGTATCGGGAATAGGTGCAAGAGGATCACGAAAAGGAATATTGAAATGCACTACTCCAGGAACTGGATACAAACAGCGTTCCCAGCCATGTATGATTGTTTGTCTTAGATAAGTTAGCATTTCTATAGCTGGTGAGGGTAAGGCTAACTCTGTATGCCAATTGGGATAGCTACCATATAATTTTACTTGGTCAATAGTTTGTCCAGAGTGGCAATCTCGCAGTTCTGGTGGTCTATCAGCAGTTAGTACTAACAAAGGTACGCGACTATATGCAGCTTCTATAATTGCTGGGTAAAAGTTTGCTCCTGCTGTACCAGAACTACAAACGAGTACTACAGGTTTTCCTGTTGCTTTCGCTATACCTAAAGCAAAAAAAGCAGCTGAACGTTCATCAAGAATAGAAATTGCTTGAATCCGAGGTACTGCATTGGCAAATGCGAATGCGAGAGGTGCAGAACGAGAACCAGGACAAATTACTGCACAGGATAATCCTAAGCGTTCTAACGTCTCTGTGAGAATGTAAGCCCAAAGTTGATTAATATTTTTGAAGGGAAATGACATATACAGGGGGAGTAGGGAGTAGGGAACGGTTAGTTCTACTAAAACTTTAGTTCTGGGTTAAAGCCTAGTTAAAAAAAGGATGTTTTCCTTTGGTTGCACAAGTCAGAAGAAAAACTGCGTTCTTATTTAATCTTTTACTTGAAAGTAGGGGTTTTCCTGTTCTCTATTTCCTATCCCCTATCCCTTGCTCCCCCTTCACTACTCCCTATTCCCTGTTCATAAGTTAAAATCCAGAATGCTTTCTTCCCACTTATTTATATGGACTACATCACATTAACAGGTATTCGTTGTTATGGTTACACTGGCTATTTACCTGAAGAGCAGGTACTAGGACAGTGGTTTGAGGTGGATGTAAAGCTGTGGTTTGATATCTCCCAAGCGAGTAAAACAGATGCTATCGAAGACACTATTGATTATCGTAGTGTTATTAGCATGATACAGCATTTGGTCAAGACATCCAAGTTTGCTTTAATAGAACGGTTAGTCTGCACGATCGCTGACTCTATTCTGCAAGAGTGCGATCGTCTGCAAAAAGTAGAGGTCAATCTCAGCAAACCCGCAGCACCAATTCCAGACTTTGGCGGAAAAATCACTATTTCTCTAACTAAAAGCAAGAATGAAAACCAATGAAGAATTCACAATATTAGTCAGCTTTGTAGTGTTTTTCGCTTAATTTAACCATACACAGTCGTAGAGTGACAATGGTGTTGTACCTCTACGACTTTTGATAATGTAAATTTCATTACCATAAATATATAATGTAGTATCAACTATCTATTAATTTGAGAGTTGAGCTTGGTGAAGTATAAAAAACATGGATCTCTTACTCATGATTTTTCTCAAATATTTCGTTTTACAAGGGTTAAAGTAACTTTTTTACTTAATAATAGGACTTATTTCTTGTTCTTATCTCTGTACAAACACTATTCTACTTTGTGCTTTTTATCTAAAAATGCTAATTAAATAACTAAAAGATGTTTTTTATACATACTTGTATTAACATCATGATGACAATGCATACCTTAATCAGACTAACTTTGACAAAAAATACAGAATTTAGCTAAGTATTTAAATTCAAAGTTAATTTAAGCAATAAAGCAGCTAGTTTAGATATTTACTATGATAGAATGAAATTCCCTCAGATTATTTACTGACAAAACATCTGAACCTTAGCAAACGGGTGATTTTAGCATGAATACTCCCAAAATCCTAGTTGTTGAGGACGAAAAAATCATAGCTGTAGATATTAGAGATAGTCTACAGAAGTTAGGTTATTCCGTTCCAGAAGTTACTGATTCTGGTGAAGAAGCAATTAAAAAAGTAGCAGAAACTCATCCAAATTTAGTATTAATTGATATCTGCTTAGCAGGAGAAATTAATGGTATGCAAGTAGCGGATATTATTCGTAATAACTTTCATGTTCCAGTTTTATATCTAACGGAATACTCTGAAGATACTACAGTGGAGAGAAAACAACTTACTGAGCCTTTTAGCTACATTCTCAAGCCATTCCTTGAAAGAGACTTGCACTTAGCAGTGGAAATGGCACTTTACAAGCATCAAATGGAAAAGAAATTACAAGAAGAAAACCGGAGGCTTGTGACAATTTTTGATAGTATTAACTATGGGGTAATTGTCACAGATGTCAATGGATGTATTCAAAGGATGAATCCCATGGCAGAAATTCTCACTGGTTGGCAACTCAATGAAGCATCTGCAAAAGACTTAACAGAAATTTTAGAGTTAGTAGACAACCAAACAGGAGAGCATATTAATAATCTTGTTAACCAAGTCGTAGCAGAAGGAACTGTTTTACCTTTACCAGAAAATTGTACACTAGTTGCAAAAGATGGTAGAGAAATACCAATTGGCGATCATATTGCACCTATGCGCGATTGCGATGGTAACATTACAGGTACAGTTTTAGTTTTTCAAGATATTACTGAACGCAAACAAACAGAAGCTCGACTTCTACGCAATGCTTTTTATGATGGATTGACAGGGTTGCCCAATCGAGTATTATTTTTAGATAGGCTACGGCAAGCTTTTGAGCGTGTCAAACGAAGAAATAACTATTGTTTTGCTGTGCTATTTTTAGATTTAGATGGTTTCAAAGGAATTAATGATCGTTTTGGGCACGCTATGGGTGATGATTTATTGGTAGTAACTGCTCAACGTTTGGAATCTTGCTTACGTAGTGGTGATACTGTAGCTAGATTTGGCGGTGATGAGTTTGCTGTATTGCTACAAGATATTAGAGATGTTAATGATGCGATAAATATTTGTAGACGCGTTCAACAAACCTTAAACTTAGCGGTTAATTTTAATGGACTTGAAATTATGACTACAGCTAGTATTGGTATTGCTTTAAGTAATCATTATTATGAAGAACCAGGAAGTTTACTTAGAGATGCTGATACAGCTATGTACCGTGCTAAGCAGCAAGGTAAAGGTAATTATATGGTATACGTTTAAAAGGTAGAAGTAAAAATTAGAAAAGTAAAAGAATAAACCATTAGTATTTGTATGTTTACTTTGGTTCTCATGTATGTTCCACTATTAAGTACTAATTTGTAAAAAATTTTGGATCATCATTTGAACTTTTGGCTGTTGAATGTAAACTTGGGATGCTTCAATTAAATTACTAACGTTTTCTATACTTACATCGTCAATATCATCGCTTAAGCGTTTACCAGTCAATTCTTGATCCAGTTTAAATTGTAAACGCAACAGCCGACTACTAGGAATAATTTGGCTAGTGATATACTCGAATATATCTGATGAACCATCTAATAATACACCAATTAATGGCTGTGCCCATTGTATCAAACCCCAGCTTTGAGCTTTATCCAAGGTTATCATGCGTGTGCGATCGCCAGTTCCCAAAGAAAGTATACTAATTTCATTATTCTTATAGCCTAATCTTAGTGCTTCAGCAACAGCGCAGCTAGAAGGGTTATTAGCTGCAACACCACCATCAATAGCAGAGTATATGTATTTAATTGAGTATGTAGAGGTATGATCTGGAATTTGATTCCAAGGTGCATCTACTACAGCTTGTCGAGACGCTCCTTCATACTTTTTAATTATCCGAGTTTGACCGCTACCTACGCCATCAATGATTCTAACAGGAGCGTTATTGTACATATTATTACATGAAGACACATGATCATCTAATGTGATAGTATCTGTAGTTGCTTTTTCAATTTTTCCGTTAATTCTTCTATCTAATTTATGTGCTGGGAAATAAGTGGGAGCAGACGCGGAACAAACACATACTTCCCATAGTGGGATATTACCATATCCTTTATCTGTACGCCAGCTTTTAAAAATAATTGGTTCCTGAGTAATTGTATCGTAGGAAATAATTAATAATAACGGCGAAATAATATCGAATAGTTTTGTTTCTCCTAAAGTTTCCCGTAAAGATTTAATCAAACCATTATCTGAAAATTTGGGAGCAGATATACCGTATTTAAGTATTAAGGGTAATCTTTTCCAGGAAAAAAGACTTGCGTAAGGAAAGATTATTGAGCTTTTTTGTCTGTATAACTCTATAATTTCTTGACTACTACGTCCAGAGGCGATCGCTGCTGCTAATATTGACCCTGTAGAAGTTCCTGCAATTAAGTTAAAATACTCGTTTAGTGGTTGATCAATTTGCTTTTCAATCGCTGCTAACATCGTTGCTGCGATTACTCCCCGAATTCCTCCACCATCCAAGCTTAAAATCCGAAAAGTCATGTTCTACCAAATCCCCTGATTTTTTTAGCATCACTTGATAAAGCTTAAGTCCATAACAGCCAAAAATCATTATAAAATTTTATAGAAGATAAATTAATAAAACTGTGATGGAAAAAACAGAAAAGCAAAAAATGCTGGCAGGAGAGTTATATAATTACAAAGATGCTGAATTAATTGCTGAAAGTCAACGAGCTAGTCGCTTGTTAAGGATGTATAACTCTACCACTGAAGAACAAGAACAACGACAGCAAATTTTACGCGAATTATTTGGCAATGTCAAAGGAGACATAACAATAGTACCGCCATTTCACTGCGATTATGGCAGCAACATTTACGTAGGTAGTAACTTATTTATGAACTACGGTTGCGTAATTTTAGATTGTAATACAGTACACATTGGGGAAAATGTATTGTGCGCTCCATACGTACAAATTTATACTGCTTATCATCCTACAGATCCTCAAACTCGCCTTACCGGAGGAGAGCTTGCTGCCCCAATCATCATAGGTAATAATGTCTGGATTGGCGGCAATGCAATTATATGTCCAGGAGTAACGATTGGTGATAATACTACGATAGGGGCTGGCAGTGTAGTCCTAAAAAATATACCAGAAAACGTCGTTGCGGCTGGAAATCCCTGCCGCATTATCCGACATCTATCTTAATATTCAACTAAAACTTGTAACCTCTAGCAAGCCAGTACAACCAATCATCAAATGCTTCCTTAGTTTCCTCATCCCCATCAATTTCTTTTAACTCTGATAACTTAGCTGTAAACACATCCTCATCGCTACCGTCCTTTTCCACTACTTCCACAATCATATCGCGTAAACACTCATCTTCAGACGCCATACTCAAGACCTCAATCTCTTTCTCTTGTGGAGATGCTGATTTACCACGTCCCTTCTTTGTCCATTTAGCATTAAATGGAAAGTTAAGAGTATCGTCTAAGTAATAATACCAGCCCATCGCACGGTCTTCTTTATCCTCCGCGTCAGCTAAGATTTCAGTTTTAATACGATTCTCCCGGCTTTCATCGAACTCAACGCTAGACATAAAACACCCGTAAATATGGCTGAACTCTATATTATGGTAAATCTTACCTACGTATGAGCTAAAGCTCAAGACTATTATTTATTTTTTATGGAACTAAAACCAATAGTAATTCATTAGCAATACTTTTAGACAGACTGTATGGCGTATATCTATAGATAGTTGTTCAATATAATATTCAGTGAGAAACTATGTCATGGTATTTGGCAATACGTGTGGTATGTATTTTTGTTGGCATTCATATGATTTTGGTTGTGTTAGTCAATATCGTCTGAGGAATATGAATGTCAAAAAGTTCTTTTCAATTGCAATCATCGCTTGCCACAATTCCCTGAGCCAAGCGTGTGGCAACTGCATAAAAGGATTAATTTGTAAATGATTACTTTTATCAACGTCTTCAGCGTAGAACCTGACCAACAGCAAGCTGCACTGCAAAACATCAAGCAAGTATATGTTGAAGTTGTACAACATCAACCTGGATTTATTGATGCCAAACTACTTGAAAGTACAGACAAAAAACGAGTCACAGCTGTAGCGCGGTGGGAAAGTGAAGCTCATTTGCAAGCAATACGAACACACCCGCGATTTCAAGAATTGCACAACGACGAATTTTATCAAGCAATCATCTCTAATGAAAGTCATACGTACCACGTTGTGGCTGAGCTTTGAGCGTAAAATCAATTCCACTTACAATTACAGGTGCTGCCATGAAGCTTAAGGATAAAGTTGCTCTAGTCACAGGTGCATCACAAGGTATTGGACAAGCGATCGCCATCCGATTAGCATCAGAAGGTGCAAGTGTCATCATCAATTACCGTTCCCATCCAGAAGGTGCTGAAGAGACTTTACAAAAAGTTCAAGCAGCAGGGGGTAAGTGTCATATGGTACAATCATCAGAACCAGGAGTAACAATTCAAGCTGATTTAGGAAAGATTAGTGAAGTTCAGCGATTAATTAGCGAAAGTGTTGAACAGTTCGGTAAATTAGATATTTTAGTTAACAATGCTGGATTGGAAAAGCGTGCTGACTTCTGGGAAGTGAGCGAAGAAGATTACGACAAAGTGATTGATGTTAACTTAAAAGGCGTATTTTTTGCGAGCCAATCCTTCGTACAGCATCTCCGAGAATTCAATCGTCCCGGCAAAATCATTAATATAAGCTCCGTCCACGAAGAATTGCCGTTTCCTCATTTCACTGCTTACTGTGTTAGTAAAGGTGGTGTCAAAATGATGATGCGAAATTTGGCTGTAGAGTTAGGGCCATTGGGGATCACAATTAACAATGTTGCACCAGGAGCAATTGAAACACCAATTAACAAAGATTTGACAAACGATCCAGAAAAGCTTAATCCCTTACTTAAAAACATCCCTTTAGGTCGTCTTGGTAAACCAGAAGATGTTGCAGCGCTAGTAGCATTTTTATCATCTTCAGATGCTGATTACATTACAGGGTCAACTTTCTATGTAGATGGTGGACTACTGTGGAACTATCAAGAACAGTAAAGAAAAATTTTGAACATTAAGGTGGTTATATGAAATCACTGCAAGGAAAAGTCGCCATTGTTACAGGTGGTTCTGGTGGAATCGGGTCTGCTATTTGTGAACGACTAGCGAATGAAGGTGCAGCGATCGCAGTTCACTACAGTGGTCATGCTGATGCAGCACAGGAAGTTGTTAGCAAAATTAAGGATAGTGGCACAAAGGCGATCGCTATTCAAGCGAATCTCAGTCAAGCACAAGAAGTTTCCAAACTATTTGAACAGACTGAACAAGAGCTTGGCGCACCAGATATTATAGTTAACGTCGCTGGAACAGGTGTTTTAAAACCCTTGACTGAACTAGATGAAGATGACTTTGATAAAGTATTTAGCTTAAATACTAAAGGCATATTTTTCTGCATGAAAGAAGCCGCAAAGCGACTTAAAGACAATGGACGTATCATCAATATATCTAGTGGTTTAGTTGTACGTCCAATTCCTGGATCGAGTTTGTATGTTGGTAGTAAAGCCGCAGTTGAATTAATGACTAAAGCCATCGCTATAGAATTAGGCGATCGCGGAATTACTGTGAACACAGTTTCACCAGGGCCGACAGAAACAGAAATGTTTAACAATTCCGGAGATGATCCGAAAGCAGCAGCAGCTCAATCACCTTTCAACCGCTTAGGACAACCTAAAGATATTGCCGATATCATCGCTTTTGTTGCTAGTGAGGAGTGTCGCTGGATTACTGGACACACATTCCAAGCAAGTGGTGGCTATGTTTAAGGAAAGTAGAAGAGTATGACAGCTGAAGAACAACGACTGCAAGAAGACCGAGAGCGAAAAGCTCATTGGCGACGTTGGGGATCATATCTGAGTGAGCGTCAATGGGGTACTGTACGAGAAGATTATAGTCACGATGGTGCTGCTTGGGATTATTTTCCTCATGACCAAGCGCGATCGCGTGCCTACCGTTGGGGTGAAGATGGGATTGGGGGAATTTCTGATAATCACCAACGATTGTGTTTTGCTGTTGCTTTATGGAACGAAGCCGACCCGATTCTTAAAGAGCGAATGTTTGGATTGACGGGTACTGAAGGTAATCATGGTGAAGATGTTAAGGAATATTACTTTTATCTTGACAACACTCCTACCCATTCCTACATGAAATGTCTGTACAAGTACCCATATGCTTTCCCTTACACGCAGCTGGTAGAGGAAAATCGCCAAAGAAGCCGAAAAGAGCCAGAATTTGAATTGCTGGATACGGGAGTGTTTAATGAAAATCGTTACTTTGATGTTTTTATTGAATACGCCAAAGCTAGCCCAGAAGATATCTTAATTCAAATTACTGTGATTAATCGCGGTTCTGAACCAAAACCACTACATTTATTACCAACTTTATGGTTTCGCAACACCTGGTCATGGCAGGAAAATGTTGAAAAGCCATTTTTGAAAGTAGTGCAATCAGATGCCGTTAGTATAATTGAAGCTTCTCATCCAGAATTAGGACGTTGGTTATATTGTAACGGTGCTACAGAACTGTTGTTTACCGAGAATGAAACAAATTTGCAGAAGCTTTACGGTGTCGAAAATGCATCAGCTTATGTAAAAGATGGTATTAACAACTATGTAGTTGACGGTCAGCAAGATGCTGTTAATCCTAATAAAATTGGGACTAAATGTGCTGCCCACTACAAAACAACAATCGCACCAGGTGAGACACAAACTATACAATTACGGTTGACAGATTCACCTCAGCTAACTGAGCCGTTTGGTGATTTTGAGCAAGTGATAGGCGATCGCCGCATAGAAGCAGATGAATTTTATCAACGCATAACATCTTTTGAAAAGCCTGATGATTGGCAGAATATCCAGCGTCAAGCATTCGCAGGTATGTTATGGTGCAAACAGTTTTATCTATATGTAGTTGAAGACTGGTTAAGAGGAGATAGTACCACAATTGCGCCACCAACAGAACGTGCAAAAATTCGTAATGGTGATTGGCTACATCTTCATAGTGACGATATTTTGTCAATGCCCGATAGTTGGGAATATCCTTGGTTTGCAGCTTGGGATTTAGCATTCCATGTGGTTCCTTTGGCAATGATTGACCCAGAATTTGCCAAAAGGCAATTACAACGGTTGACGCGGGAGTGGTATATGCATCCCAACGGACAACTTCCCGCTTATGAGTGGGAATTAAGCGATGTTAATCCTCCTGTTCACGCTTGGGCAGCTTGGAAAGTATATCAAATCGAGCGCAAATTTTACAATCGTAGCGATAAGCAGTTTTTGGAAGGGGTGTTTCAAAAGCTGTTACTGAATTTCACCTGGTGGGTAAATCGTAAAGACGCTGAAGGTAAGAATATCTTTCAGGGTGGCTTTTTGGGGATGGATAATATTGGTGTATTTGACCGGAGTTCTGCCTTACCCATTGGTGGTTATCTAGAACAGGCAGATGCTACTAGTTGGATGGGAATGTACTGCATGAATATGCTGACAATCGCCATAGAATTAGCAGATGATGAACCGATTTACGAAGATATCGCTAGTAAATTTTTTGAGCATTTTCTGCGAATCGCTGATGCGATGAGTAGTGTTGGGAGTAATGAAATTGCTTTATGGGACGAAACAGACGGATTTTACTACGATGCTTTGCGCTTTCCTGATGGTCATCAGTGTCGGCTAAAAGTACGCTCGATGGTCGGATTAGTACCTTTGTTCGCTGTTGGAACTCTGGAACCAAAAATCTTAGAAAAACTACCTTCCTTCAAGCGACGTACAGAATGGTTTATTCAAAATCGACCTGATTTAACTTCAGGTATTGCTTGTATGCAAACTCTGGGAGAAGGCGATCGCCGATTGCTAGCGATTACCAGTGCAGACAAATTACGTCGGATTCTGGAAAAAATGTTAGATGAAACAGAATTCTTGAGTCCCTATGGTATCCGCTCTCTATCGAAATTTCATAGTCAGTATCCGTTTAGTGTGACTGCAAACGGCGAAGAATACCGAGTTGACTATGAACCAGCTGAGTCAACTAGTACTATGTTTGGCGGTAACTCTAATTGGCGTGGGCCGATTTGGTTCCCGATGAATTACTTAATTATTGAGTCACTGCACAAATTTTATTATTACATGGGAGATGCTTTCAAAATTGAATGTCCGACCAATTCAGGTAATGAAATGACTTTGCAAGAAGTCGCAATTGAATTGTCTACAAGGCTAGGCCAGATTTTTGTCAGTTCCTCTGGACACAGACCAGTGTACGGGGGTATGGAGATATTTCAAAATAATCCTGACTGGCATGACTTAATTCTTTTCCATGAATATTTTAATGGCGACAACGGTGCAGGTTTGGGTGCTAGTCATCAAACTGGTTGGACAGGTTTAATCGCAGAACTAATTCACCAGTGTAAAGGAAAGGGAGTAGGGAGTAGGGAGTAGGGAGTAGGGAACAGGGAGTAGAAATTTCTCATTCTTTTTCACTCTTAGAAGAAAGGAGATTTTATGACATCTTTAAACGGCAAGGTCGCAATTGTTACTGGTGCATCCCACGGTATTGGTGAGGCTATCGCCTTACGCCTTAGTAGTGAAGGGGCGAAGGTTATTGTGGACTATGCAGGAAGTGCTGACAAAGCTCAACAAGTTGTTACTAAGATTGAATCCCAAGGTGGGCAAGCAATTGCGATTCAAGCCAATATTAGTAAAGCTGATGATGTCCAACGATTATTTCAGCAAACACTGGAGAAATTTGGGCAACTAGATATTCTTGTCAATAACGCTGGTTGGAAACCAGAAGATGCCCCCCTAGCTGAAACAACTGAAACTGATTTTGAGCAGGCATTTGCAGTAAATGTTCGAGGTACTTTTCTCTGTTTAAAACAAGCGGTAAAACATTTAAAGGAAGGGGGACGCATTATCAATTTTGCTTCTATCGTCGTGCCTCTCGCTGCACCGAATCAAGCTGTATATGCTGCTACTAAAGCATCAGTGGAGGTAATGACAAAAGTACTTGCCAAAGAACTTGCAGGACGACAAATCACTGTTAATGCGATCGCTCCCGGTGCAACTGACACTGAGATGATGCGACAAGGTAAAGGAGAGGAAGAGATTCAGCAAATTATAGACATGACTCCACTAAAGCGAGTTGGGCAACCACAGGACATTGCAAATACAGTTGTGTTTTTGCTCTCCGACCAAGGTGGCTGGATTAACGGGCAAATTATTCATTGCAATGGTGGCATTATTTAACGATGATGAAGGAAATAGGCGATCACAATATTACAGTTAATGTTGTGTCTCCAGGTTTTACCGATACCGAAATGCTAGCCGAAAATCCAGAATTCAAAGAGATGGGGGCTAAAATGTCTCCTTTAGGACGTTTAGGAAAACCGGAAGATATTGCCGATGTAGTTGCGTTTTTAGTCAGCGAACAAGCACGCTGGATTACCGGACAAAATATTGAAGCTGGTGGTGGTGTAGTATAGGAATTTCTAGAGTGGGTTTCTTCTCACTCTAGTTTCAACTTAATTATACGGTGTAACAATGTAGCTAAGGTATTTAGTGAGATAGGACTTTAAAGCCCTAGGTTCATTAGATGAAAGCCATTTTGAGATCGCCTGAGCTATTATGATTCAAACTCGCCCTATTTCTAAAACGATTACCAGCCTCTATGACCTTGAGGAACGCTTTAACTTGCAACCCACAACTGATGAGAATTTTTTCACGGAATGGTATCAGGAACTACCTGAGCTTACAGAATCAGAAAAAATTACATTAGACCAAATCCAGCGTAGATATTATCGTCACAGAAAACAAGGTTCTTTAGCAGAAGGAACGGTAAACCAACTGCTTATTTCTCCATTGCTAATACTTGCTGGATTATTTGATGAGCCATTTTTTGTCACTAGCGAAACAGAAGTCGAAATTATCTTAGAAGACAAAGATGAAATTCTTAAGGGACGAATTGACACCCTAATTATTCAACAGCAACTTTGGGTATTAGTCATTGAATCTAAGTCAACAATCGCTTTTTCTAATGCACTACCTCAAATTCTAACTTATATGATTGCTAATCCTCATCCAGAACGCCCTATTTATGGATTAATTACTAATGGTGATGAATTTCAGTTTATTAAACTTTTACAACAAAATAACCCGCAGTACGACTTATCAAATGTATTTTCTCTACTTTTACCTCGCCGCAATCAGTTATATGATATTCTACGTATTTTAAAACAAATTGCCAAGGTTATAACATAAATATAACGTTAAATAGGTTTATTTCCTGAGACAACAAACTCAAAAAGTTCTTTTTTAGATGTTCGTTTACGCAAAGTACGTATGGTTACATTTACAAAGCCTACAGATTCAAATAAGCTGGCAAATATAGACTCAACAGGTAGAATCACATCATAAAATTTAGAATTACCTACAACATAATAAATAACACCACCAGGTTTGACAACACTAAATATTTCTCTGCAATGCTCTAGCATATCATAAAAATATTTGCGTACGTATTGCGATAGCAAAAAACTTTTCTGTGATATTTGGTTTAAAATATCTTCAAACCCATCAAATAAAATTTGAATTTCTTTCTCTGGTTTCCATTTAGTTAAATTACTTGTAGCACATCCCCACGTTCCACCAATTGATTGCCAATCAAGTTCTCCTGCATCACGAGCATTTTCCAAATAACCCAGCCAGTACATATATGGACGTAGTTCACGAATATAGCTCATTCGATTAGGATAGGGTGGAGAAGTGATCACGTGCGTGTAATAATTTTGTTTTAATTTAGATTTAAGTTGACGCGCATCACATAAGATAACTTGTGGTTGGTAATTTATATGTGAGTATGCTGCTTTACTAATTGTAAGAACTGCTTGTTTCCAACTTTGTACAGTTTCACTATCAAGTATTCCCAGTAATGAAAGCTGTTGTATACTATCATCTTTTTTAAAAGACATAGATTGATGTCTAAAACTCACATTGGCACGTTCAATAACCATACGGCAAAAGTTAATTTTAAGTAAATCACTAATATTTTGTGAAATTTTATTTTCTAAATTTTTAATAGCTCTCATAGCATAACTAATTATTAATAATGTATCTTGATCCCACCATTTCTCAATTTGATGTAATGGTGGGATCCAAGCTAATTCTTTATTCAAAACTATCATTTCATTTACAATCAAATTAGATACTTCTTCAAAAGTCAATATTTCTTCTTTAGTATAAAGTCGTGTCTTAGTAGTTGCTAGCCATATAAGAAATGGATTGATATCAGTTGTATGACTTTCAATTCCTTTCTCAGCACATACTAGTGCAGTTGTACCAGTACCACAAAATGGATCCAACACAATAGAATTTTCTTCTGCTTGTATATCTAGTAAATCTGAAACTAAATGAACTGAATAAGCTGGTGTAAGTCTTAACCATCCATAACGAGTATTTTTAAGATTACCTTTATAAGTGAGATGGTTAAATAATCCAATATTTTGTTGTAAACTCATTTTTATCACGCACTAAGTAAAGTATTTAAATTTTTCTACTCCCTCATCAAACGCTAAAATTTCTGAATCATCAGTTGCCATACTTTCTCTATGGTAAATTTTTAGTGGGAGCGGGAATGCTCCCTCATCTAATTTCTTCCCTGTTTTTACTCTTGTAATTTCCTCAACGCTTCAGTTGCTTGTGTATTACCAGGATTGATTAATAACGCTTCTTGCAAAACAGCAACAGCATCTTTTTTTGTACCACCACGTCGAGGTATTTCTGTACCTAAGCGGATGTATAATTCTGCCATGTGCTTAGGTCTAATCTCGCTAGCAAATTGACGATAAGCTGCGATCGCACTAGCTAAACCTTGCTTTTCATACAGTCCGATTCCCACAATCGCACAAGTTTCGTAGATTCCTTTACGCAGTTGGATCACTTGACGACAACTAGTTAAGGCTTCGTTAAGTTTACCTTGTTTCACTAATGCCGAAGCTAAATTACTGTAACTGTAGTCGTTTGGTTCTTTGGCTATAGCTTCTTGGAATGCAGTGATCGCTTCTGTAAATTTTTTCTGTTGCATTAAGTTTTCGCCGAGTTGTGCGTAGTTAAAAGCACTAGGGTTTATTTTTACTGCTTGGGTATAGGCAGTTACAGCTTGTTCAAAGAGAGCGTTGCTATTCAAGAGATAACCGATAGCTTGGTAGGGTACATCGTTGCTAGGGTCAGTTTTTGTCAATTGACGATAAGTAGCAATTGCTTCTTTTTGCGGTAGTATTTCCCCTAAGCTGATGTAGGCTGAATAGTTTTTGGGGTCAAGTTTAATCGCTTGACGGTAAGCAGCGATCGCTTGTGATTCTTTACCATCTCTTTTGAGAACATCACCTAGAAATTCATAGTTATCTGTAGCGGGATTCAGTTTTATTGCTTGACGCAAAGAATTAATCGCTTCTGTTTTTTTCCCAAGTTGGTTAAAAGCTTGGGCAATGCCAAAATGAGGAGAATCACTTTTGGGAGCAAGTCTAATTGCTTGCTGATAAGCAGCGATCGCTTCCGTTGGTTTGGCAAATTGTCGCAGTTTATTTCCTAACTCTATATAAATTTTAGCATCTGGCTTCAGTGTTATTGCTTGTTTATAAGCAGCAATACCTTCCTCGATTTTTTGCTGATAAAATAGCACTTCACCCAGCTTAATATAAGTTTCTGGATTATTATTATCGCTTTGAATGACCCGACGCCAAAGCAGTTCAGCATCAGCATATCTTGCATTTGCTTGTTGAGCTATAGCTTGCTGCTTCAATTGTTCAATTGTCTGGGCTAAGCTAGCTTGGGGTATGGTGACAAGTATTAAAGTTGCCAGCAGCTTACATATCAAGGATTGCACAAATCACCTCGAATTAAGTGAGAATAACGTGGTTATTAAAGTTACAATTACAACAAAGACACCCGGATTTTCAAATTAATGAGCGATCGGGCACAATGCATCTAGACGCAATTTATTGCTTTTTGCTTCCCTGGGTACTTTTTTATTAAACAATGACTTTAAAAATTCCAGTTACGGTAATTACAGGCTTCTTAGGTAGCGGTAAAACTAGCCTTATTAGCCACCTGTTGCAAAACAATCAAGGACGCCGCATTGCTGTTATAGTGAATGAATTCGGTGAACTGGGTATAGACGGAGAATTATTAAAATCTTGTCAAGTTTGTCCAGAAGACATTGAAATTAATAAATCATCTACTTTGACAAACATCTTTGAGTTAACCAATGGTTGTCTTTGTTGCACCGTACAGGAAGAATTTTTACCGACGATGCAGGAGTTACTTAAAAGACGAGACAGCATTGATTGTATTTTGATTGAAACTTCTGGTTTAGCTTTACCCAAACCCTTAATAAAAGCTTTTCGTTGGCAAGAAATTCGCTCTGCTACTACGGTAGATGCTGTGATTACCGTAGTCGATTGTGCAGCAGTTGCAGATGGTAGATTTGCCAGCGATGTGAGAGCAGTAGAAGCCCAACGCCAAGAAGATGATAGTATAGAACATGAAACCCCACTACAAGAATTATTTGAAGACCAACTAGCTTGTGCTGATTTGGTAGTGTTAAATAAAACAGATTTGGTAGATGAAAACACACAAGCACAAGTAGAAGAATTAATTAAACAAGAATTACCTAGAGTAGTTAAAATTGTTGAGAGTGAACACGGTAAACTAGACCCTTCTATATTATTGGGACTGCAAGCCCAAGTTGAAGAAAATTTAGATAGTCGTCCTAGTCATCATGATACTGAAGAACACGAGCATGATGATAATATTACTTCAACTCATCTGATATTAGACCAGACATTTGAGCCAGAAAAACTATTACTTCACCTACAAAACCTTGTAAAACAACAAGAAATTTATCGTATTAAAGGTTTTGTCGCTGTTCCAAATAAAGCTATGCGATTAGTAATGCAAGGAGTTGGTAACCGTTTTGAACAATATTATGATCGTTTTTGGCAACCACAAGAAGCAAGACAAACTCGTCTAGTTTTTATTGGTCGTGATTTAAACGCTGTAGATATAGAATCACTGTTAGTTGGTAGTTGATGGTCGTTATTTGTTAATACTCTATTACCCACTACCTACTATCCACCACCCACTACCCTCTATTAATTACAATGCTAATTTCCCAAATTTTCAACATTGCTAATATTTTTGTTTTACCTTTTTGGATATTAATGATTTTCTTGCCAAACTGGAAAATTACAAAGCACGTGATGGAATCACATCTACCTTTTGTAACCTTAGCTTTCGTTTATTTGTATTTATTTATCAGTAGTGTAACCCCAGAAAACGCTCAAGCGTTATCAAATCCTCAGTTAGCTGATATCGCTAGATTTTTTGCTGATGAAAAAGCTGCTGCTACAGGCTGGATTCATTTTTTAGTAATGGATTTATTCGTTGGCAGATATATATATTGGGAAGGGCAAAAAACAGCAGTTTGGACAATCCACTCGCTGTGTTTGTGTTTGTTCGCTGGGCCTCTAGGATTACTTTCCCACATTTTAACTTTCTGGATAACTCAGAAGTTTTTCTCTCCTTTAGAGAATAAAGAAGTGAAAATTTAAGAAATTTTCAGGAATTTATGTTATTTTATATCTTGCATATTAACTTATGGATGGAATATGTATAATATCGCTTACTGCCTTAACCCACTTAATTGCACGTTAATAGCAAACCCTTATAGTAACTTGATTTTAAGTATCAGCTACTTGCCAAAAGCAAGACAGCCAAGTTTAAGTTTTACAGAAACAAATTAAAATTGCTAACAAAATAAATATATGTATTTCAAAATACATTAGCCAAAAATGAATATTTGGTAAATAATAGAAACAGGTTCAAAATTTTTGTTCTGATATGGAAATCCGCAAATATTAGCCCAATTTTTTGAGGTGTGCATCTTTTAAAATCAGATAGACGAATTGCATAATATTATGCGGTTTCCCCTAGTCAAAGAAACGTCCAGATGGCAATCTTGATAGAGGAGAAACCAGTGAATCAGCCGCTACGGATATTGCTGGTGCTAGAGTCTTCTGACGATGCTGCTTTAGTATTCAGCCAACTCCAAGAACAAGGTGATAATAACTTTGTATATCAGCAAGTAGAAACATTCACGAATTTGAGAGGAGCTTTTAATGAAAGCATCTGGGATATTGTTATAGCAGATTATCATAGCAATCAGTTTGATTATAGAGTTGTATTGCAAATACTACGGGAAATAAAATTTTCCTTGCCATTGATAGTTTTTTCCTCAGAAATAGGTGCAGAAGCAGCAGTTGATGCTATCAAAGCAGGTGTAAAAGATATAGTTACGAAGACTAATGTCGGAAGATTAAAAAATAGTATTTATCAAGCTTTACAAGAGCAAGAATTATTGCAAGTAGAAAGAACTCCTTTACAAAAGTCATTACCAGTAAATTTGTTAAATAACACATATAGTAAAGATTTTACAGAGAATGTAGGAGTGGCACTTACTAAAGTAGAAGCTGAAGCAATGCTGACTGGACAAAATCAAGTTCTTCAGTTGATTTTACAAGGTACACCATTAAAAGAGGTTCTTGATACCTTAGCTAAGATAATCGAAGATTTAACAGTAGATATGAAGTGTTCTTTTTTACTATTAAATCCAGATGATAATAAGCTTTACTGTTATGCTGCTCCCAGTCTACCGGAAGAATACAACAAAGTAATGAATGGCGTTTCTTTTAATAGTTGTTCTTGTACTCAAGCTGCTTTTCACCAAGAAACAGTGATTGTGGAAGAAATTAGTCTTGACTCAGCATGGGATGAGAGTCGGGATGTAGCACTTAGTTTTGGTTTAAGAGCTTGTTGGTCTGTACCAATTTTAACAATGAATGGAGAAGCTTTGGGAATTTTTGCCATGTACTATGACCAACCTAAGATTCCCAGTGATTATGATCGAGAGGTGATTATCAAAGTAACTCATCTTGCTGGTATCGCTATCGAGCGCGATCGCACTGAGTCGGAATTAAGAAAAACCAAAGCAAGACTTGAGAAGCTTTCTGCAAATATTCCAGGGGTGATTTATCAATTTCTTCTTAAAGAAGATAATTCTTATTCTTTCCCTTTTATTAGTTCTAGTTGTAATAAAATTTACGAAATAGAACAAGAAGAAATTCAGCAAAACCCAAGCAGATTATTAGAAATTGTTCATGAGAGCGATCGCGTCAGTTTAAGCAAATCCATAGGTTTCAGTGCTAAAACTTTGCAACCTTGGAAATGGGAAGGACGTATTACCACTCCTACAGGTAAAATAAAGTGGATACAAGGTGCAGCTCAACCAGAACCACAACCTAATGGTGATATTCTCTGGGATGGAATGGTTATGGATATTACCAAATCAAAACAAACACAAGAAGCTCTTTTGCGATCGCAAGCTCAGTTAAGACAACAAGCAACAGAGTTAGAAGAAGCTTTATACGAGTTAAAGTATACACAAATGCAACTGGTACAAACAGAGAAAATGTCTTCTCTAGGACAACTTGTAGCTGGTATTGCCCACGAAATCAACAACCCTGTTAACTTTATTGATAATAATCTCAACTTTGCAACTAAGTACATTCAAGACCTTCTTCACTTAGTTAGTCTTTATCAATTACATTATTCCAATCCAGCGCCAGAAATTCAAGCAGAATCAGAAGCAATCGAATTAGAATTTCTTCAAGAAGACTTACCAAAAATATTATCAAGCATGAAGCTAGGAACTAATCGTATCTGTGACTTAGTTTATAGCTTGCGAAATTTTTCCCGAGTAGACCAAAAAGTTGCACAAACAGTAGATATTCACGAAATTATTGATAGTGTAATTCTTATATTACAACATCGTTGTAAACCTAACGGCGATAAACCAGGAATTAAAATTATCAAACAATATGGAGAATTACCACTTGTAAACTGTTACCCTGGTCAATTAAACCAAGTATTTATGAATTTAATTGGTAATGCTATTGATGCAATAGAAGAAGCAAATGTAAGCAACATATATTCTCATTTACCTAATATACCAATTAACTTAAATTCCACTGAATCTTTTAGAAAACATAATCATCCGACCCCAGCAATTAGTGTAGTTATAGATCCTTCTACTCCTTACTCATTGATGAATCGTCTTACACCTTTTGAAAAACAGGTTACAAAAAATCCTAAGCTTATACCATCTCTACAAGCGAATTCAGCAACTCCTTATATTCAAATTATTACCCAATTGTTAGATAATTCTCAAGTCATTATTCGGATCATTGATAATGGGCCTGGAATTTCTTCTGAGTATCAAAATAAAATTTTTAACGCATTTTTCACAACTAAACCTGTAGGTAAAGGAACAGGTTTGGGTTTATCTATCAGTTATCAAATTATTGTAGAAAAACATTGTGGTCAGTTAAGATGCATTTCAGAACCTGGTAAAGGAACTGAATTTTGGATTCAAATTCCAGTAAATCAATGCTAATTTTATAATTATTAAATATTGTTGTGTTAGAAGTAAAAAGGAGATTATCACTTCCTTTTTACTTTTTCTTGATTCTAACTATGCTGCTGTTGCATTTCTATAGTTAGCATCGAGCCAACAACGTGGTAAATCTTCTCCAGAAGGAAAAATTAAATTTTCTTTACTATATGAAGTTGGGTCTTGCTCTTCTTCTCCTTCTTGTACTTGACCCTTGATAGTATTGTTATTAGGATCAATTAATTGTTTAACATCAAGAACTTCGACTAAAGTTCCGTCTTCTTTGAGTTGTAGAATCATCTGATATTAACCTCCGAACTGTTTACGTAACAATTGACTACGAGCCTTGAGTAAACCCGCATTAATACCTTAAGACTTGGATTACTACCATAAAATCTCAAATCTTAACACTTATAAATATTTCTTTAGTAATATAAAACTCTTTTATTAAAGAGCATTTATCAAAAATTCTTACCTTAAATAGCTCGCTGATATTTTTCCAATATATCTATTAAACTTACTTGACATTGTAGTGGTAGTAAATCAAGTAGAGGTATTTCTCTTCTACCACCACCTACTTTAATGGAAATAGATTTGAGTATTTCAATAACGCTATCTTCGCTAACACTCTTAGATGTGAGCAAAGGGTACATTTTTTCAGCAACAACTGTGTGTAATTTAGCATCTGATAGATAAAGATGCCATTTGGAGATATCGATGTAAACGGCTTCACCAATTTCGGCAGCTATGGCTTCAAGCAACTCTGTTGTATTAGTTTTATCCATGAGATAACTTAAAAATAATCAGCATTCATCTGAAATCTATTACAGAGTATGGTGCAAATGTAAAGTTAAGGATACTATCCTAAGTTACAAATGCCCTCATTTAATTATTCCATCTTCAGATGGATTTGCGTGGTACTTCCGAGTAATCAGCGATCGCCGAAATGTAAATTAGGTGTGCTAGTAGTACTAATATCCAGACTGCGGTTAACCAAGGAAGCCATTCCCAAGTAGCTTTGAGAAAGTTATGGAAAAACCACAAACCAGAGTTAGTTGCAGCAAAAATCGCTACATGAACCGCAAAATTCATGCGATCGTCTAATTTACGGTAAGCTGGGTCATTGCGATCGGGTTTACGAGGCCAACGTGGAGGCATAAAAAAGGGTCTAAAACAATAGTCTCTAATTTATTTTATGATTTCCAGATGTATTTTTCATAAAAATATACTTTTTTCCTGCCTAAATAATTTGTTTGACGGACTACTAGAATTAAAGTGTAAGTAAGCTGAGATAATTACAATGACTACTTTTGAGCAAATAGACGAGGAAATCCTCTTTCCTTGTAGTGATGGAAAACCAATGGCAGATAATACAGAGCAATATCACTGGATAGTTATCATTAAAGAAAATTTAGAAATTTTATTTGCTAGTTATAGTGATGTTTTTATTGCCGGAGATTTACTTTGGTATCCTATTCCTTTGCAAAAGATTCCTCCAACTGCACCCGATGTGATGGTAGTTTTCGGTAGACCAAAAGGTAAACGTACGTCTTATCGTCAGTGGAATGAAGACAATATACCACCACAAGTAGTATTTGAAATTCTCTCTCCTAGCAATAAGCCTGTAGATATGGATAAGAAGCTAGTGTTTTATAATACTTACGGTGTTGAGGAGTACTACATTTATAACCCAGCTAATTTTCAGCTAGATGCATGGTTACGACAAAATGGCGATTTGACAAAGCTTTGGCACGTAAATGGTTGGGTTAGTCCTCGTTTGGGAATTAAATTTGAAACCAGCCAAGGAGAATTAGAAATTTATCGTCCAGATGGACGGAGATTTTTAAGTTCAGTAGAACTAGAACAGCGAGCTGTGCAAGCAGAGTCTTTGTTACAACAAGAACGTCAACGCGCTGAACAAGAACGTCAACGCGCTGAGCAAGAACGTCAACGCGCTGAACAATTAGCTGCTTATTTACGTACTCTTGGTATTGACCCTAACAATATACCTTAAAGGATCAAGTTTATGTTTTGTGCCACTCGTAGTAAATATCCGGTTCACCTTCATCTGGACTCAACCCGAATTTTACTGCTTTAAATCCATGTTTCTCATAGAAAGTGCGAGCGGGTATATTTTTTTGGAAGGTATATAAAGATAGTTGAGTTGGTGAGTGCTGTTTTGCTATCTCAAGTAAAGCTTTACCAACACCTTGACGTTGGCAATTGCAACTGACATAAAGATGTTGGATACAATTATCACGCATAGCCATAAAACCAATAATCTTGTTGTCCAGCTGTGCTATCCACACCTGATTTTTAACTGCAACATCTCGAAAGTGAGATGTATACTCCTCAAAAGTATACTTCTCTTGGATGTAAGGGAATACAGAGCGTCGTGTTTCCCACCATAAAGTTACTGTTTCATGCAAATCTTCAGTCTCATATGTCCGAATATGCATTGTTTCCCTTATATACTACACATATTACAGTACTTTAGGATTAATCTTTTAGCTAGAGGTAGGGAACTAATCCACTTGTCAAGATAAAAATGTCGTTTAAAAGTGGATAAGATGGCTAAAGTTAATCCTATTGAATTACAAAAGAATCTTAAGGGAGTTGACTACCCTGTAAGTAAAGAAGATTTAGTTAACCACGCCAAACAGCAAGGTGCTGATGAAAATATTTTGTCAGTCCTAGAGCAACTGCCATCTCAGGAGTATGAAGCTCCAACTGATGTAAATAAAGCTGTAGGCGAAATTGAATAAAACAAAAGCATAAAGTATGAAACCAAATTTTATACTTTATGCTTTATGATATGCGCCTGATTTACCGCCGATTTTACTGACTAAATGAATAGACTCAATTTCTATCGATTTTTCTAAGGCTTTCGCCATATCATAGAGTGTTAAGGCTGCAATTGAAACAGCAGTTAATGCTTCCATTTCTACACCTGTTTCAGCTTTGGTTTTGACTGTAGCTTCAATTAAATAGCCGGGTAGCTGAGAATCTGGGGTTATTTGAACTTCAACTTTTTGTAAAGGTAAAGGATGACATAGGGGAATTAAATTAGCTGTCTGTTTTGCTGCCATAATTCCTGCAAGTCTTGCAGTAGCTAAAACATCGCCTTTTGGGGTGTTTCCTGCTTGAATAATCGCAAAAGTTTCGTTTAACATCCTTACTTTACCTATAGCTACAGCTTGGCGGATAGTAGGCACTTTCTCAGATACATCCACCATCTGAGCTTGACCTTGAGAATCTAGATGAGTTAAATCAGTAAAATTAAATTCCAAATTCTCTTGTGTCATTTGAGTAGTCTATGCTAATATATATTTCTTGTAGGGGCGTGTAGCTCAGTGGACTAGAGCACGTGGCTACGGACCACGGTGTCAGGGGTTCGAATCCCTTCTCGCCCGTTTATGAAAGATAGAATAGCATGATGGCTATCACCTTTAATTCATGTGCCATCATGCTATTTTTGTTTCAATCAAAAAAATCCCCTACCATCAGGTGGGGGATTTTAATTATTGACTAATAGCTAGCAGTTTTAACCAAACTTACCAGCCGTCGAGGCAATAACAAACGCCGCGTAAGTCAAGACATAACCCACAGTGAAGTGAGCTAGACCAACTAAACGACCTTGAACGATGGACATAGCAACGGGCTTATCTTTCCAACGAACTAAGTTCGCTAAAGGAGTACGCTCGTGTGCCCAAACTAAGGTTTCAATCAACTCTTGCCAGTAACCACGCCAAGAGATGAGGAACATGAAACCAGTCGCCCAAACTAGGTGTCCAAATAAGAACATCCAAGCCCAGACTGACAAGTTGTTCATACCGTACGGGTTATAACCGTTAATCAACTGAGCGGAGTTCGCCCAGAGGTAATCGCGTAGCCAACCCATCAAGTACGTTGAAGACTCATTAAACTGAGCTACGTTACCTTGCCAAATACCTAGATGCTTCCAGTGCCAGTAAAATGTTACCCAGCCAATGGTGTTTAACATCCAGAACATCGCTAGGTAGAAAGCGTCCCAAGCGGAGATATCGCAAGTACCACCACGACCAGGACCGTCGCAGGGGAAGGCATAACCAAAGTCTTTTTTATCGGGCATTAACTTAGAACCACGGGCATCCAAAGCACCTTTCACTAATACTAGGACGGTGGTGTGGATAGCCAACGCAAAGGCATGGTGTACTAAGAAGTCGCCAGGACCGATGGTTAAGAATAGAGAGTTGGTGCCACTGTTAATCGCATCCAACCAGTTAGGCAACCAAGCAGCACCTGCTGTCGAAGCAATACTGTCAGGGTTAGATAGTAAGGTGTTCAAGCCGTATAGTACTTTACCGTGGGAAGCTTGGATGAATTGAGCAAATACTGGCTCAATCAAGATTTGCTTCTCTGGTGTACCGAAAGCTACTACTACGTCGTTGTGTACGTACAAGCTCAAAGTATGGAAACCTAAGAAAAGGGATACCCAACTTAAGTGGGAGATAATCGCTTCTTTATGCTTCAATACACGGTCAAGTACGTTGCCTTTATTTTGTTCGGGGTCGTAATCACGTACCCAGAAAATGGCGGCGTGGGCGAAAGCACCAACCATCAAGAAACCAGCAATATACTGGTGGTGAGTGTACAAAGATGCCTGTGTGGTGTAGTCCTTACCAATGAATGCGTAAGGAGGCATGGCGTACATATGCTGCGCTACTAAGGAAGTTATGGTTCCTAAAGCTGCCAATGCTAAGGACAACTGGAAGTGCAGCGAGTTGTTGATGGTATCGTACAAGCCTTGGTGAGGCAAGTTGAATTGCCCTTCAGTTTTGGTGCCAAAGAAGTTTTTAGCGTTCAGCATTTCTTTAATGCTGTGACCAATACCGAAGTTTGTCCGGTACATATGACCGGCGATGATGAAGATGACAGCGATCGCCAAGTGGTGGTGAGCCATGTCGGTCAACCACAGGGATTCTGTTTGTGGATGGAAACCACCCAAAAATGTCAGAATCGCTGTACCAGCACCTGTAGATGTGCCAAATAAATGATTTGCTGTATCTGGGTCAGCAGCGTAAGCACCCCAATTACCAGTAAAGAATGGTGTCAAACCTTCTGGGTGGGGTAGGGTGGTAAGGAAGTTATCCCAACCTACGTGCTGTCCGCGAGATTCGGGGATAGCAACGTGTACCAAGTGCCCAGTCCAAGCCAAAGAGCTAACACCGAACAAACCAGCCAAGTGGTGGTTCAAACGAGGTTCAGCACTCTTAAACCAAGAAAGGCTAGGACGGAACTTGGGCTGCAAATGCAACCAACCAGCAAATAAAAACAATGCTGCCAATAACAAGAGGAACACTGCACCCATATACAGGTCATTGTTCGTCCGCATACCGATGGTGTACCACCAGTGGTAAACACCAGAGTAGGCAATATTTACTGGATTACTAGCACCACCTTGAGTAAAAGCTTCTACCGCTGGTTTACCAAAGTGTGGATCCCAAATCGCATGAGCGATGGGACGGATGTGAATAGGATCTTTAATCCACTGTTGAAAGTTGCCTTGCCAAGCTACGTGAAACAGGAGGCTGGATGCCCATAGGAAAATAATTGCCAGATGACCGAAGTGAGTAGCGAAAATCTTTTGGTAAAGATTTTCCTCTGTCATGCCATCATGGCTTTCAAAATCATTTCCCATAGCCATCGCATACCAAATCCGACGTGTAGTCGGATCCTGTGCGAGATCCTGGCTAAATTTTGGAAATTTAGTTGCCATAGGTTTGATGAATCCTCTGACCTTTAGCCCTCAGCAAAACAATTTTAGATTCAAGATTTTAGATTCTAGATTCAATCCAAAATCTAAAATCCTAAATCCAAAATTAGGTTGATTTTTACCCTAGTGAAATAATGCGTGCGTGGAAGAATGCCCAGGTAGTGACAATCCCCCCTAATAGGTAGTGAGCTACACCAACAGCACGACCCTGAATGATGCTCAGAGCGCGGGGTTGAATAGAAGGAGCTACCTTCAGTTTATTATGCGCCCAGACAATAGACTCAATTAATTCTTGCCAGTAGCCACGACCACTGAACAGGAACATTAAGCTGAATGCCCAAACAAAGTGAGCGCCTAAGAACAGTAGACCGTAAGCTGATAACGCGCTGCCATAGGAGTTAATTACCTGTGTAGCTTGCGCCCATAAGAAGTCACGTAACCAGCCGTTGATTGTGATGGCACTTTGGGCAAAGTTACCACCAGTAATATGAGACACCGTACCGTCTGCATCTAAAGTTCCCCATACATCTGATTGCATCTTCCAACTGAAGTGGAAAATCGCAACCGAGATACAGTTGTACATCCAGAATAATCCGAGGAATACGTGGTCCCAACCAGATACTTGACAGGTGCCGCCACGACCTGGACCATCACAAGGGAAGCGGAAGCCTAAGTTCGCTTTGTCTGGAATCAGACGAGAACTGCGGGCAAACAATACACCCTTGAGCAGAATCAGAACTGTAACGTGAATGGTGAAGGCGTGGATGTGGTGAACCATAAAGTCCGCTGTACCCAATGCAATGGGCATCATTGCGACTTTACCGCCTACAGCCAATATACCGCCACCAAAAGCATAGCTAACAGGTTCTAATGCATTGGGTGCGGTTGCACCTGGAGCTACGGTATGTAGGTTTTGTACCCACTGAGCAAACACCGGTTGCAACTGAATTGCTGTATCGGAAAACATATCTTGGGGACGACCCAAGGCACGCATTGTATCGTTATGAATGTATAAACCGAAGCTATGGAAGCCTAGGAAAATACATACCCAGTTCAAGTGGGAGATGATTGCATCACGGTGGCGAAGCACGCGATCCAATACGTTATTTTGGTTCACAACAGGGTCATAATCACGCACCATGAAAATGGCTGAGTGAGCAGCACCACCTACTATTAAGAAGGCGCCAATCCACATATGGTGTGTGAATATACACAACTGAGTCGCGTAGTCTGTTGCTAAGTACGGATATGGAGGCATCGCGTACATATGGTGCGCCACAATGATGGTTAATGAACCTAGCATAGCTAAGTTAATACCCAATTGCGCGTGCCAAGAAGTGGTGAGATTTTCATAGAGACCTTTGTGACCTTCACCTGTGAATGGCCCTTTGTGGTTCTCTAGAATTTCTTTGATGCTGTGACCAATACCCCAGTTGGTACGGTACATATGACCGGCGATGAGGAAAACTACAGCGATCGCCAAATGGTGATGAGCTATATCTGTCATCCACAAGCCACCTGTCACCGGGTTTAAACCACCCTTAAAGGTGAGGAAGTCAGCATACTGACCCCAATTCAATGTCCAGAACGGAATTAAACCGTTGGAAAAGCTGGGGAACAGTTCAATTAACAAGTCTTTGTTCAGAATGTACTCGTGAGGTAAAGGTACATCCTTAACGGCTACACCTGCATCTAATAACTTGTTAATTGGTGAAGATACGTGAATTAAGTGACCAGCCCAACCTAGAGAACCGCAACCTAGCAATACTGCCAAGTGGTGATTCAACATTGACTCCACATTCTGGAACCATTCCAGTTTGGGAGCGCGTTTGTGGTAGTGGAACCAGCCAGCAAATAACATCAAACCAGCCATTACCAAGCCACCGATTGCGGTGACATAAAGCTGGAAGGAGTTTGTAATACCCCAGCCACGCCAAATTTGGAAAAAGCCGGAGGTAATTTGAATACCATGGAACCCGCCACCGACATCACCATTCAGAATGTCCTGTCCAACGATAGACCAAACAACCTGAGCGCTGGGTTTAATATTTAGTGGGTCGGATAACCAAGCTTCGTAGTTGGAAAAACGAGCGCCATGAAATAACATTCCGCTCAGCCAAATAAATACAACGGCTAGGTGACCGAAGTGGGCTGCAAATACCTTGCGGGAAATGTCTTCTAAATCGCTTGTATGCGTATCAAAATCGTGGGCGAGTGCGTGCAGGTTCCAAATCCATGTGGTGGTTTTGGGACCTTTTGCAAGAGTTCTGTCGAAGTGTCCTGGCTGTCCCCATCTCTCAAACGAGGTAGGAACTGGATCTACATCAACTACTATTCTTGCCTTTTTCTCCTCTCGCTCCGGAGGACTAATTGTCATTCGACCTCCTCTCTTAAACAGGATTGAGGAATTACATTTACCACAAGGTGTCTTCCTGGTTTAGTCAGGCCGAAACGCTTTCTCCATTCTTTACAGCTTGGAGGAGCGATGAAGACTTCATTTGTGGAGAGTGGTTTCTCGTTGAATTATAAAGTCATCTCCCACACATTGTTAGAGGAATGTTAACAATAATTCAAAATCGCCAGAGTAACTGTCTTATCTACTTTTCCTGGTCAAAACTATGGGACAAAAGTCAATACTCTCTTCATTTAATTTACAAAGAATAACAATTCGCAATATTTATGAATTACTTAGATAGCTAGCGATCGCGTCTTGAAGTTTGTACGGTGGCTATTTTGGGCAGAATTAAGCTAAAAAATAACTATTTTTTGCTAACCATCAAAGTATTTTTTAGTACAAATTAAATGATAAATACTGAGTTTGAGGAAGGAATATTGCAGAATTTTTAATAGAAAGTAGAGAATTTTCCGATGGTTCCTACTTTTAGGCCATGGTGGACTTGGTGCAAGATAAGCATCATAACAGTGGAATTGTAAATGGTAAAATTTTAAGATGCTAGCTATATTCAGATTGCTAATCGGATTATTCCTGGTTATCACGTTGACCAGTTGTCGTGAGACTATCAGTCAAAATATACCTGTAAGCTTACGAGAAAACGCTCAACTTTCAGTTGCGATCTCAGAAGTTTCTCCACCAACAGCTATTCAACAACTGCACTCTTTCGTAGAAATCTATCAACCTCAAATATCAATTGTTACACCCAAACAAGACGAAGTGCTGCAAGATGACACCGTAACAGTGAACTTACAAGTTAAAGATTTGCCAATCTTTAAAGACCCTGATTTAAGTTTAGGCTCTCATTTACACGTAATTTTAGATAATCACCCTTACCAAGACATTTACGATCTTAACCAACCTTTAACTTTATCAGACTTGCCTCCAGGGACTCATACCTTACGTGTATTTGCGGAACTTCCTTGGTATGAAAGCTTTAAAAATGAAGGTGCATATGCTCAAACAACATTTCACATTTTCACTAAAACCGACGATAATAACCCTGATATTAGCCAACCACTATTAACTTACAGTCGTCCTTGGGGTGTATACGGAGCAGAGCCAATTTTATTAGACTTTTATCTAACTAATGCTCCCTTGCGGATGGTTAGTAAAAGCAACCCCAATAATGCAAACAGTGATTGGCGCATTCGTTGTACAATTAATGGTGAAAGTTTTGTATTTGATAGATGGCAACCAGCTTACCTTAAAGGCTTTAAACCTGGTAAAAACTGGGTCAAGCTAGAATTTCTTGATAATCAAGGTAATCCAGTTAAAAATGTCTTCAATACCACGGTAGGACTATTAACCTACGACCCGAAAGCAAAAGATTCCCTTTCTGAGATTACCAGAGGCAAACTTTCACCAGAAGAAGCAAGAAGAATTGTAGACCCGAATTATACTGCTAAGATACCTGAACCAACACCAGAAACACAACTAGAGGAACCGATAAAAGCTAAGCCAGAAGAAACTCCCACACTAGAGCCAAAAGCAGAAACAATACCACAAGCAACTCCCACACCAGAGCCAAAAGCAGAAAAGAGACCAGAAACTAAACCAGGTGGGTTCTTTAATCGTTTTAAACGTCCAGTTAGTGAACCAACTCCTAGTGATTCACCTACACCACCCCAACCAGAATCAAAAATAATTCCAGAGATTAAACCAACACCGATACCAGATATTGCTCCCATCCCCGAAGTAACACCACAAATAAATCCTCAACAAAAGATAGAACCGTCTCTAATACCAGAAATTAAAGAATCTAAGCAATCGGAAACAGCACCTGTAAAAATAGCTCCTAATCCAGAAGAACCAGAATTAGAGAGATATTTCAATCCCAGCCAGATCCCTAATACAGGATCTGCGATTCTAGGAAACAACAGTAAAACTAAACTTACCAAAATAGATGTTCCCTCTGATAAGTAACCGATAGGTACGAATCAGTCAGAAACCCCACGGCTAAAGCCGGGGGCGTAGAAATTGCCCTAATCTGACCAGTCTAAGTACCTCGCGTACTACGTTTAAGGCAAGAGTTAAAGACCTACTAGGGAATACGTAGCTAGTTCCCTGCTCTAGAACCGAACGATTAAACAGGTCTACAAGGGTTAAGCCAGTGTCGTTTGGATAGTTACCGACCTTAAACATTGACGAAGCTAACATTACCCGCAAGGAGGGACTTATGTCCAAAACTTTTGTTTTAGATACAGACAAGCAACCATTAGACCCAATACATCCAGCACAAGCACGGCAATTATTACGAAACAAAAAAGCAGCAGTTTTTAGACGTTTCCCTTTTACGATTATTTTGAAAGATGTAAGACCAGAATCACCAGTTCAACCACTGAGATTAAAGATTGACCCAGGTGCAAAACATACAGGTCTTGCATTAGTTAACGATTCTACTGGTGAAGTTGTCTTTGCTGCTGAGTTAAAGCATAGAGGCTTTGCAATTCGAGATTCCTTAACTTCTAGAAGACAACTTCGTAGAAGTAGAAGGAATCGTAAAACAAGGTATAGGAAACCTAGATTCTTAAATAGAACTCGTCCGCAAGGATGGTTAGCACCAAGCTTACAAAGTCGGGTTGATAATATCAAAACTTGGGTTAGAAGACTTCGGAAAGTTGTACCAATCGAAGCTATTAGTCAAGAATTAGTACGTTTTGATATGCAGTTGATGCGTAATCCTGATATCCAAGGTAAAGAATATCAACAAGGGACTCTTGCGGGTTACGAAACTAGAGAATATTTACTCGAAAAATGGGGTAGACAATGCGCTTATTGTGGAGTTAAAGACGTGCCACTACAAATAGAACATATTCATCCCCGTTCTAAAGGTGGGTCTAATTCAATTATAAACCTGACACTAAGTTGCGAAAAATGCAACACAAAGAAGGGGACTAAAGATATTAAGGATTT
>Ga0224723_1000067_pt1 | contig 64080 bp, 51 predicted proteins | sample Balambano_FR2_Me_FD_161647 | JGI IMG/M metagenome (GOLD analysis project Ga0224723, IMG submission 161647) | Freshwater sediment microbial communities from Lake Towuti, South Sulawesi, Indonesia - Balambano_FR2_MetaG | ecosystem: Environmental > Aquatic > Freshwater > Lake > Sediment | place... | reverse complement strand
AAACTTCCCCCACCTCTATAACCGCCTCTGCTGGGTCGAACCACCACCACAGGAGGGGCTACAGGAGGTACGGTTTCATCACGGCTGGTTTGATAATTACAGGCCTTGCACTCATAGTGCCAGCGCCGCTGTCCGGGGCTGAATTGGGTTGGTCGCCGCAGCAGTTGAGAGTTGCCAATCATGGCTAACTCTTCACAATTGGGACAACGGTTATATCCTTGACCCCGCTCATAGGCTATGATGTGAAGCCCTGAGGGTAAAGTTTGGCGAGTGGCAGTGGGTTGGGGCTGGGGCAAGTTGGGATAGCAAACCGGACAGTGCCAACCCTGGAAGGCAACACTGCCTAGTTGTTGGGCAACTTTTTCAGACTGGGTCAAATAGGCATTTAAGGTCATCGGGTCTAACGGTTCTAGAGGCTGCTTAGAGACCAAACAGTGCAGTGGGTCATCGCCATTGCTAGAGGAATTCGCTCCTCTAGCTAGCAGGAAGCTGACTGGGACTGAGGCAAAGATGGCTACGAAGAAGGCCAGGAAGAATTCTAGCCCCCCTAAACCCATGCCCCCAGTCATAAGAATTAGTCCAAGGAGGGCAATCGCGAACACCAGACTAAAAGCAATTAACTGTGTCCATTGCTGCCCCCGCCCTTGTAGATTGTCTCCAGCACGGCGACGGGTAAACCCTTGGGGTTGGATAAAGACAGGACGGCGACCGACAGCCGCCCTCCTAATTGCTCCAAAAATAGCCAGCAAAAATCCGCCTGGAATGGCCAGCCAGGCCAGCCAGGGATTGCCCGCCGGAGTTGGCTCCACTGGTTCAAATGCTCCTTGCTCCAGAGCAGCAGCCAGAGATTCCGTGCCTGCGACAATTCCACTCTCGTAATCCCCTTGACGGAAGTAAGGAATTACTTCTTGATCCAAAATTCGACCGACTCTGGCATCCGGTAAAATGGCTTCGGCTCCATACCCTGTTTCGACTTGAACACCGCGATCGCCCACCGAGACAAGAAATAACACCCCATTATCCTGCCCTTGCTTGCCAATGCCCCAAGTGTTGTATAGCTCGGTGGCAAACTCCTTAAGCGTTAGGTCAGGTGAAATTTGTGGTACTGTTACCACCGCGATTTCACTGCCGTTTGTTGCTTCTAATTCAGACGCGACTTGATTCAATCGGGCCTCAGCTTCCGGCGAGAGCACATTGGCCCGGTCAATCACCCAACCGTTGTAAAGTTGGCGGGGATTAGGTACATCGTTGACCGTGAAGGCAAAGGCAGAAGCAGTAAAGCTAGCGATCGCCAACAGCAAGCAAATTGCAAATAAGAGCCGTCGCAGCATAGGACTATATCAGGTGCTTGAAAAAAAAGCTGTTCTTATAGCTTAAGCTTTCTCTCCGCCGGATAGGCTTAACAACCGTGAATTCGACGAGCGGTTTTTTTGAGCAGGTGCAGCCTGCCCCAAAAAAACCTTGTTTGAGGGCTGTGGCGCGACGCGCCACAGCCCTCAAACGGCGATTATGGAACTCACGTTAAAGCAGAGTCGTTGATATTTTGGGGCACAACAGGCAAAATAACCCTCGTAGGGCTGCAAGATGGAATGCTAAGTCATGGCAGATTTGCGAATCCCAGATGATAAGGCTTCAGAGGTATTTGAACTGGCTGCTCGATTGTATTCTGAGAGCAGCAATACCTATTCTGAGGATGAACTTGTGCAGGCGGGTTCAGAAGTGCAGATCCCTTCTGAATTTATTCAAGAAGCTTTACGGCGGATTGAAGTTCAGGAGCGAGAGGCGGAGATCCAACGTCAGCAGGCTCAGAAGCGGCGGAAACAACTGCAAATAGCCGCTGCCGCCGTGGGGGCGATCGCCCTCGGTTGGGCGATTTGGACGTACAATTCCCTGACAGCCGCCCGTCAATCTGTAGATTTAGCCTGGGGCCAGGTCGAGAACCAGTTTCAACGACGGGCTGACCTCATTCCCAATCTGGTCAATGTCACTCAGGCAGGGGCGGCTCAAGAGCGGGAATTAATCGAATTACTGAATGCCTCTCGGCAAAACTATCTGGCCGCAGAAACACAGCCTGAACAGGTTGTAGCGGCTCAGCAAATTAATCAGGCCCTCAATCAGTTTCAAAGTTATGTCGCTCAAAATCCGCAGTTACAATCGAGTCAACTTTATATCGGGTTGCAAGATGAGTTGGCAGGCACTGAAAATCGGATTGCTGTTGAACGCAAGCGATACAACGAGCAAGTAGCCGCTTATAACCGAAAAGTCCAATCCTTCCCCAATACCTTGGTAGCTTCTTTGTTTGGCTTCCAGCCTCAACCCCTGTTCCAGGCTGAGAATTCTGCTCCTCCGGTGATTCCTTAAACAATCGTATGATGGCACTAGGATGCTTGAACTTCTGCCTTGTCTCTCAAAAATTTTGCTAATTTCTCTAACATTTCATGGGTGTGTTTGCTGAAATTGCAGTGTAAGATTGCAAATCATTGATAATTAGTATCCATCTGAGATCCTAAGTGATATGAGTGCAATCACTCAGGTTCCTTGCAATCTATGTCCCAGTGCGAGTCGAGAAAATTGTGTCCACTTCCCACCCTAACTTGCCTCCCCACCCCAATTCTGAAAATGCTGAACCCCCTTCATCAAAACCCAACCGCCAGTGGTTGGGATTAGGGTTAGGCTTAGCTGGGGTTGCTGTTGTTTCTGCGATCGCTGGTGCTTTATTGGCTGTGGGAATTGCTAGCACGCCGCTACTACAACGACAACTCAGCCAGCAGGAAGCGGAAGTGTTCAATCAAGATGAACCTATTTCGACAAATCTGGATTTTCGGTTGCCCCAACTCACTCGTCCGGTCAATATTTTGGTGATGGGCATTAAGGTACTGGCTTCTGATGTCGCTGAACCGCCAGCAGAATTGCGGAATCTCAGTTATGATGCACTGGTCAATTCGCTGGACGGGCTATCTGACACTATCCTGCTGCTGCGGTTTAGTCCAGAAACCCAAAAGGTTGTCGTCCTGTCGATCCCACGGGATACCCAGATTGAGTTAGAGGGAATTGGACTAACCAAATTAAATGCCACAAACACCTATGGTGGGCCAGCACTGGCTGCCACAACGATTAGTGATTTGTTGGGTGGGGTGGCGATCGATCGGTATGTCCGCATCAACGTCCAAGGGGTAGAAAAATTGATTGATGCCTTGGGAGGCGTTTCAATCTATGTGCCCTACGATATGAAGTACCAAGACGATTCCCAACACCTGTATATCAATTTGTCACAGGGGCAACAACACCTCAATGGCAACAAGGCTTTGCAGTTCCTCCGATTTCGCTATGACGAAAAAGGAGACATTGGACGAGTGCAGCGTCAGCAAATGTTGATGCGGGCCTTGATGGAACAAACCCTTCATCCTGCGACCCTGTCTCGTTTATCCCAAATCCTCTCCGTCATTCAGGATCACGTAGACACCAATCTTAGCGTGGAAGAATTGATGGCTCTGTCAGGGTTTGCTGCCCAGATGCAGCGATCGCACGTTGAAATGTTGATGCTGCCTGGAGAATTCGGTGCTGTAGATGCCTATGATTCGGGCTATTGGTTGCCCCATCCTGATCAAGCGCAAGATATTGTTGCGAAGCATTTTAATCATGGCTGGGTCACAACCGCAACGAATAAAGATATGGAAAGCGATCTACAAAGCAACCCTGTCCAGTTTCTGACTGTAGCCATTCAAGACACGACAAACAAAACCGAAGGCACTCAAAAGATGCTGCAAGCTTTAAATCAGGCAGGGTATGAAAATGCTTATATTGATTTACCCTGGACTGAACCATTGAGGAAAACCCGCATCATTGCTCAACGTGGGGATGTCCAAAGTGCTGAATTAATTCGTCAAGTGTTACGAGTTGGAGAAGTCCGAATCGAGAGTACAGGTAACTTAGAATCTGACATTACGATCCAAATTGGCCAGGATTGGTTGCAATCTCAAGGCTTTCCCATTCGTAACGTCCAAAGCCGTTAACCCTTGTTTCCATTCACTGGGCTAATCCTTATCTTATGTTTTCTCCAACATAAGTCGAGGGTTCCGTAGCATCACCCGCTCTGACATTAAGGGTAATACAATACCATTTTGAGTGATATGTGCATGATTTCAATTGCCAGAACGGTTAGCTGGTCAAGCATTCTGCAATCCAAAATCGGAAATCTAAAATCCAAAATGGTATAACGTGAGTTTGATCAGCAGTTTTTCGTTTTGGAAACTCACGAGCGCTGAGATAAAAGTGCTAAGGAACGTAAATTAAATAAAACCGAATTTTTTTGTGGGAAGCGCGGCTTAGCCGCGCTTCCCACAAAAAAATTTTTAGGTTTTATTTAATCCATGATCCTAAGGAAACTTAAATTTTAGCGAAAGCATGACTGCACACAAGGTTAAGAAAGTTTACTCTACTTTAAGATTTATTCATATTTGGTTTCGATATTCAAACCTTTGTTATTCTCATTGAAACGTTACTAAAAATACAAGAAGGATGAGATTTATGAAAACCAGTAACCACTTGGGTCAATCCCTTTCCATGTTTGGTTTATTCGCCCTAGCCAGTGCTGGCATCATCGGTTTACTGGCGATGCAGAGTGGTGCATTGTAATCGTCTAGCTTGAGTTTTCTGAAAACCGCCTTACAATTCTTCATTTCGACTTTGCTTTTCTAAAAATCCTATACTTTCCAGGCTGCCTTCCCCTGTTGCGATCCTTTGCGACCCATTGTTAGCAACTCTCTCATTATCAAGCTCTAGTGGTCTGTCAATTTTGATTTGTGGGATACCCCGCAAATCAAAATTAAATTCAAGGAATTTTTGAGGGGTCTGTGACCCCTCAAAAATTCCTTGACAGACTACTAGTAGGCTAAGGGCACAAATAGACTGGTTTCTCCGCCTGAGAGTCAGGCAAGGGGCTTAAGCCCCTCGTTCAAGGGTGGATGAACTTACGCCCTAGCCTACTAGCTTGGTAATGAGGGCCGGGAAGTTGGAGCTTTTCTCATCCGGTTCCCCAATTGAAGCTTGGGAACCGGGGAATCTAAAGCGGTTTTCAAGTTAGAGATGAGCAATTTGAAAAAAGGAATTAAGCAACTCCTTCTTTGACAGCAAGTGCTGTAGACTGCACCGCTTTGCGACGGACTTCCAGAATTTGGCTAATTTCGCGGGCAAAGCTAGGCTGTCGTTCGATCATTTGATTCACAATGCTAGTTGACAGCATCATAATCTCCAGATCGTCTAAAGCCATGATAGAGACAGGGCTGGGTTCAGAGGAAAATAGCGTCATTTCACCGAAGAATTCTCCTGCCCCTAACTGCAACACAGGATGTTCTTGTCCCGTTTCATCGCTAAAGGCCATGACTGCTTGCCCTGAAACAATAAAATACAGTGCATCATTGGAATAACCTTGCCGGATCACCTTTTCTCCTGCACCAAAATGCTGAAGTAGGATGTCTTGAGAGAATTGATAGGACGTTTCAGGTTTCTCTAACGGCACAAAAGAGGGGATGGATTGCATCCGCTCTGCAAATTTCTTAGAAGCCTCCTGAGATTGAACTTTCGGTCCGTGAAAGTGATACAACGTCCGAATGGGAAAGGGAATGGTTAAGTTATTGCGTTGAGCAGCATACCAGACGCGAGTCATAAAGCGATCGCGAATCTCTTCCAACTCCCCATAATCCTCAATGAAAAATTTGACTTCATAGGTAATAGAAAAATCGGCATAGGAGAGGGTAAAGATTTGGGGTTCGGGCTGAGCCAGAATTCCCTGAGTTTCCAAAGCCGTATTGTAGAGCACCTGTTTGGCTAGATTGGGTGGGTCGCTGTAAGAGAAGCCAATTTGAATACGTTCTGCCTGAAGGGGTTTGGGACGACTGAAATTACAGACAACTTCCCCGCCTACCAATTTGTGAGGAATAATTATCATTTCCTGATCGAAGGTTTGCAGGCGCACCGATCGCCAATTAATGTCGATGACTTGACCGATGCGATCGCCAATTTGTAACCAATCACCCACTGCAAAAGGGCGTTCAAACAATAGAGCAATTCCCGACATGACGCTACCTAGCGTATCTTGTAATGCCAAACCAATGACCAGTGAACTAACCCCTAACGCAGTTGCCAGTCCAGCGATATCCGCGCCCCAAACCAGGGCGGAAACGATCGCCATGCCCACAGTTACTAAAAATAAGCGAGACAGGTCAATCAACAACTTGGGAACCTTGGCTCTCCAGGTATCTGCTTTAGCCTGTTCAAACAAGATGGCGTTCATGAGAGAAAGACTGGCATGAATCAAACAGAGCCAGAATAGGGTTTCTATGCTTTTAATTAACTGGCCATCTGGAGGCAATTTCAGAACATGTTGCAGAAACAGAAGAAAAACCAGAACAGGTAATACCAGATTGCGAATCACCTGAAATGTGGCTGCTAAAGATCGACTACGCCGTTGTAATCGGTAGTTGAATTCTCCTAAACTGATCACCAGCAGGGGAAAGCCAATCATCAGAGCGATCGCCCACAGTAAAATATCGAAGGTTACATAGTCCATAAAACATCACACCTCCGCTCGTACCGGACGAACACTTTTTAGTAAGCGTGCCTTCAAGATTGCTTTGCCATTGGTTTCCCTGGTATCCAATGGCTCAAACTCATATAAATCATTCAAGCGACGTGCCACTTCTTCAGAAACCAAAATTGCTCCGGGTGGACAGGCAGACCGTAAAGCAGTAACGACATTGATTGTGTCTCCCCAGACATCGTAGATGAATCGATTCCGTCCGACAATTCCGGCCACCACATCCCCAGAGTTGATCCCCACACTGACATTGAGTTGAAAGTCATGTTCGTGATTATATCGACGAACGATTTTAATCATCTCCAAAGCAAAATCAATGGCACGTTTATCGTGATCTAAATAGGGTACGGAAAGCCCACAAACTGCCATGTAACTATCTCCAATGGTCTTGATTTTTTCCATACCAAACCGCTCCGCCGCCTCATCGAAATAGGTAACGAGATCATTCAAAATGTTGACAATTTCATAGGCCGTTAGAGAGGCAGACAGTTTGGCAAATCCGGTCAGATCAGAAAACAACACAGTGACGTTGGAAATGCTTTCTGCAATGTTTTTTTCACCTCGTTTCAGGCGCTTGGCGATCGCTGCTGGAAAAATGCTCAAGAGCAATTGTTCATTTTCCTGATTCTTTTGTTCTACCAGTCGAGTCTGTTTTTGCAGGCTATAAACCATTGCATTAAATGATTTAGCCAACTCGCCAAACTCATCATCATTTGCTAGATCAGTAATTTCAGTTAATTGCCCTTCAGCCACCTGACGAGCACTTCTCATCAGTTGATGAATGGGGCGCACAAATAAATGAGCCAATGCCATTGCTAACAGCGTTACAAGCAACATCAATAAAGTTGCCGTAATCAGCATCTGCCGTTGAAAAGAATAAATAGGAGCATATGCTTCTGCTAAATCCATTTCAGACAAAATCGCCCAATCTAAGCCAGGGATTTGTAAAGGACTGTAGGAGCTTAGCACAGGCACATCGCGATAATCGCGAATAATTTGTGTCCCCTGCTTGCCCGCCACTGCTGCTTCAGTAGCCTCCGTCATCACTTTTTGCTCCAGGATGGACGTGTTGAACTGGCGGATACGATTAATCGTAATTTCCTCAGCACCCAGCGATCGCAGAGTTTCTAAATAGCCATCGGGATCATCAACTAGAAATCGGGCGAGCGATCGCATTAGAAAATCTGCACCCACCAAATACGTTTCTCCAGTCTTACCCATACCATCTTGTTCCCAATTTTTATTCCCAGTCATTACCGTATTAATTTCATCGACGGGCAATTGTATAGCCAGTACACCAATGAAATCCGACTGAGTGAAAATTGGAGCAGCGATAAAGGCTGCTGGTGCAGCATAGGAGGGTTCATAGGCTTCAAAATCAACAATGCGAGCATAATCTCGCTCTTTGGCTCTTTGTACTGTAGCAGCTAATCGAGCTAAATTACTTTCGCTGTAAGGACCAAGGGCCAGGTTAGAAATGAAATCTGTTTCTTTATAAACGGTGTAGACAATAGTGCCTTCTGGATCGATGAGAAACAAATCATAATATCCAAACTTGGTGATGATGTCTCGCAAGTTGGGATGGTAACGAGCGTGAATCTTACTATATGTACTGCCATCATTCGCCTGGCTCAACTGGTGTTTCTTACCCACTGGATAAGGATTAGCAGCGATGTAATGGTACTGTAGGTAACGTGCTGCTGGTGTTTCTGGCAGAAAATAGGCCATAACTGGAGAACCTACTTCTGTTTTAGTTAATCGAGGCAGAAACTCATTGTTATAGTATGCCGTTAGTTTTGGTGCATATTCAGTTGGAGTCTGAACGTTTTCCAACTCCTGAAGAGCCGCTGTGAATTCTAGCATTGCTGCAACCATTGACGGATCTTGGCTCAACGTTTGAATATGGTTGCGAATGGTTTTGAAGTAGGATTCAATTTGATAAGCTTTGGAAGCCCGGATACTCGTCAACTGGCTGAAGACGCGATCGGTTAGATTGTCCCGTCCACTGCGATAGCCCAGGTATGTTGTCACTAAGATAGACAATCCACTGACGGCTAACAGCATCAGGATGAGTTTGGATTTAATACTGAATTGGTTGAACCATCGCATATTCAAGCGTTTTCTGCCTTTAAACAGTGAACATTTAATTTGTGTATTCTAAGGTACAGTTTGCTAGAGGATTGTATAAGACCGATCAGTCTGGAGGGAGAGCCGATGCAATTGAGCCAAATATATCTAATTTGCGATAGGGAAAATGCAGTTTAATAAGACACCGGGCTTCGACTGCGCTCAGCCCTCCAGTTTCCCTCGTTACCAAGCTCCAGCTTGGTAATGCTATCCAGGAAGCTCCAGCTTCCCTTAAAGCAGTTCCCAAACCCCCACTTGGGAACCAGGGAAAATGAGAATTGCTGTAAATCAACGAAAAACCTTGTTTGAGGGGTGTGGCGCGTCGCGCCACACCCCTCAAACGGCGATTATCGAACTCACGTTAAATCAGCCTTGTTTAGAAGATTGATGTTGTGCTAGAGCCGCCAATACTTGCTCCCATGTCAATTTTGCTGTGTCGGCGATTTGCCAGAGAATCATAGCAGACTGTACGATCGCTACAATTTCGGCTCCAGTTAACTTGGGTTTCGTCAAGATAGCCCAATCAATGTCATCAGCCAGAGGCACCTGAGCAGGGAAAGTGTTTTGCCAGAGTTGGAGGCGATCGCTCCGACTTGGTAAGGGAAACTCTAATATCTGATCCATTTGTTTTTGCCATTGAATTGCTACTGCAGGCCGGAGCGGCACACTCAGGACAGTGATGCCAGTGACTCGGCGACGTTGAGCCAGAAATTGGTTAATTTCTGCCGTAGATACAGCAGCCGATCGCCGTAGCCAATGCTGTGCTGATTTGACCAGCAACACGGTAGGGGCTTGCACCTGGATTTCTGCCAATAAGTTGGGAAAGTCCAACGGTTTGACCCGGTTCAAATCAACGCTCATTAGGGGATAACCCAGCATATGGGCGATCGCTTTTACAGATAGGGTTTTTCCTGTTCCAGGCGGTCCTACCCATAAGGCGATTTGTCCCGGTCTTGAGGGGTGATTGTCCAATTGAAACCGGTCTTCCAGCAGAGGTCGTTGTTGCGCTCGTTCTGCTAGCTGCTTTAGATCCAACAACAGCGCCTTTGGCAAAATTACTTCCTCCCAACGGGTTGAGGAAGTTTGCAGTGTGAGGTGTTTAGCTTGGGGGAGTGATTGTGGAGGTAGGATAAAGCGATCAACATCGGGTGGACTAGGTTGATCCGCCAGTAAGTAATCTAATAACGGTTCTGCTAATTTAATGGGTTGATTCAGAAAGGTATCAGCCGGACACGGCAATAACTGCACCAGTTGGTGTTGGATCAGAGGTGAGGAAGTCACTAAACGCGATCGGGCGATTCGCCACTCGGTATCATTACGACACAACAACCGCAAAGCTAAGTCCACAGTAGGCAAATCTGTTTTGATTGGTGAATCGTCGCCTTTCAAGTAGCGATAGAGTTGAGCATAGCGACGATTCACCTCTGGAGCCAGACTCATCAGCAATAGATTTTTCTCAAAGACCGTAAGTCCGAGTCGATCGCGCAAAGCAGGCAAAGCCAGCACTACCCCCCGCTGCAAACTGACTTGAATTCGCGCCTCTAACTGTTGTTGGTAATTTTTGATGGGGTTTGCTTGATTAGGCTTGCGATGCTCATCGTAAAAAATGTCCCCTTCCAGGGCAACAATGCCTTTCCACCAGTGACTTGTCACCTTATCGGCGCGCGATTGAGAAACGCGATCGACTTCTTTAATTTCTTTGCGATGTCGGGCTACAGCAACCATCAAAACCCGTTCCAACCAGTTCAGTTCGGTTTTGAGATAAGCCCAATTATCAGCAAATCCTTCTGGCTGGTCAGACGACATAAGTAACATCCATAATGAACTGTTTCTATTGTCGCTGAGATCACACAAATTAGGTAAAAAGGGGAGCGCTGTGAAGGAATCTTTGTTAAATTGCAGTCAACCGAGAAGTTTTGAATTAGTTAGAAACTATAGCAGTCCTAAACGATTTATGAAAAGACAATTCCGTAGAACCAGGGGCTTAAGCCCCTGGCCTGATAAATTATGGAGTAATCATTGCAGAAGCAACGTGCTGCAATTAGTGTTTGCCCAAGAGTTTATCACGCAACTGTTTGATGCGATCGCGAAACTTAGCGGCTTCTTCAAATTCCATCTTTTTGGCAGCTTCTTTCATCTGGGCTTCTAGCTTGACGATGACATCGGGAATATTTTCCAGAGGTAGCTCATCGGATTGTTCGTAGACTTGTTCCAGTTCTTGAGCATTGAGACGACGGGATACTTCCAAAAATTGCAGAATTGAGTTGCTTTGTTTCTTGATGATGGGTTTGGGAACAATACCGTGTTTCTCGTTGTATTCCTGTTGGATACGGCGACGACGTTCCGTTTCTTCAATGGCTTTGGCCATGCTATCGGTCAAATTATCTGCGTAGAGAATGGCCTGACCATTGATATGGCGGGCTGCCCGTCCAATTGTCTGAATCAGCGATCGCTCTGCCCTCAAAAACCCTTCTTTATCGGCATCCAGAATCGCCACGAGGGAAACTTCCGGCAGATCTAAGCCTTCCCGCAACAGGTTGACCCCAATCAAAGCATCGAAGTCGCCTTGCCGCAAATCTTGTAGGATTTCGATGCGTTCGATCGAATTAATTTCAGAATGCAGATAACGGACGCGCACAGCATGTTCCTGGAAGTATTCAGTCAGGTCTTCTGCCATCCGTTTCGTCAGCGTGGTTACTAACGTTCGTTCATTCCGCGATACTCGTTCGCGAATTTCACCCAAGAGATCATCAATTTGGCCTTCAGTAGGGCGAACAAAGATTTCGGGATCAAGTACTCCTGTGGGACGAATGATTTGTTCAGCCACGCGGTCTTCAGAAATCTCTAGTTCCCAATCCCCTGGAGTTGCCGAAACAAAAATGCATTGATTCACTTTCTCCCAGAACTCTTCTGCCTTTAATGGCCGGTTGTCCGCTGCGCTAGGTAAGCGGAATCCGTGGTCAATTAATGTCATTTTCCGCGAACGATCGCCATTGTACATGCCGCGCAACTGCGGAATAGTGACGTGAGATTCATCAATCACCAGCAGCCAATCTCTAGGGAAGTAATCCAGTAAACATTCAGGCGGAGAGCCAGCGACTCGTCCTGCTAAATGGCGAGCGTAGTTTTCTACGCCGTTACAGTAGCCCACTTCGCGGATCATTTCCAGATCATAGCGAGTTCTCTGCTCTAAACGTTGGGCTTCCAGCAGTTTATTCTCGCTTTCTAATTCTGCCAGTCGATCCTGCAATTCTTGCTCGATCGCCTCGCAAGCAGATTCAATCCGTTCTTCTGGTGTGACAAAGTGTTTAGCAGGATAGATATTGACAGCTTCCATGCTCTGTAGAGTTGCCCCAGTCAGGGGATCGATGTAGCGAATGGCATCGATCTCATCGCCAAAAAATTCAATGCGAATCACCCGGTCTTCGTAGGCAGGGCCAATCTCCAAAACATCGCCTTTCACCCGAAATCGCCCCCGGCTCAAATCCAGATCATTGCGTTCGTATTGAATCGATGCCAAATCTCGCAAAATCTCTCGCTGATTCACTTCCATACCGACTTGAAAGGGGATGGAGGCATTTAAATATTCAGACGGAATTCCTAAACCATAAATACAACTAATTGAAGCCACCACAATCACATCCCGGCGCTCAAACAGCGATCGCGTGGCTGAATGGCGCAACATATCGATTTCATCATTAATGGATGCGGTTTTAGCGATGTATGTATCGGTGACGGGAATGTAGGCTTCTGGCTGATAGTAATCGTAATAACTGATGAAGTACTCAACGGCATTGTCTGGAAAGAATTCCCGTAACTCATTGCAGAGTTGAGCCGCTAGAGTTTTATTGTGGGCGAGTAATAAAGTCGGTTTGCCCACTTTCTCAATTACCCGTGCGATCGTGTGGGTTTTTCCGGTGCCTGTGGCTCCCAACAGCGTTTGGTAGCGGTGATTGGCGTTGATCAACTGCGTCAGTTGGGCGATCGCCTTGGGTTGATCTCCAGTGGGTTCAAAGGGTGCTTGGATCTTAAACTCCATCGTTCTGCCTCGCTACCTACATACTCTTCTTCAGGTATTGCTGAACCAGGGAACAACCTTAGACCTGGGAACCCAGTCCTACATCCAAAATCATTCTTAAATCGGCAATCCTCTTCTCTATGATGACGTATGACAAAGCAGATTGAGGTGTCAAGAACATCTATTTCAGCATACTAGTGGTCTGTCAATTTTGATTTGCGGGATACCCCGCAAATCAAAATTAAATTCAAGGGAGTTTTGAGGGGTCGCTGACCCCTCAAAACTCCCTTGACAGAGCACTAGATTAAATTGAAACGCTATTTCTGCTCGATAAAATATCACATTCTAACCAGTATTTCTCCGTAGGAAAAATTCGTTATTTTCCATTTCTGTCCGAGAGAATCTGGATAAATATGTATCGCTTCATACAATCTTGATGAACAATGTTACTTGGGACACTTAACAAGCCGGGAGTATCAGTGGTAACTTGCTTAGTGTTGTCATATTTTCGACATGCCGAATCAGGGGATCAAGGAAAACCACGTAGTCTATATAGTTTCAACTCCTCGCGATACATCGAGTAAACCCGGACTCCCACTGACAAGTTTTACTTAAACATCATGGCAGATTTTACACTTCAATTGCTTCACGCATCTGATCAAGAAGCAGGCGTTGCTGCGCTTGACGATGCTCCTCGCTTTTCCGCTGTTTTGAATGCACTCAAAGACGATTTCGCTAATACCGTCATCCTGTCCTCTGGGGATGCCTACCTACCTAGCCCCTTCTTCTTTGCAGGGGGTGACCCTAGTCTAGCTCCTATTATTGGGGCTGCTGGTCAAGGTCGAGCAGATATCGCCATTCAGAACAAATTAGGGTTTCAGGCGATCGCTTTCGGCAACCACGAATTTGACCTGGGTACAAGCGTTATTGAATCGCTAATTCAACCCTCAGGGAATTATCCTGGAGCGCTATTTCCTTACCTCAGTGCCAACCTGGACTTCTCAAAAGATGGTGCGTTGAATGATCGCATTGTAGCTGATGGTTTAGAAGCCAGCACCATTCCTGGTCGCATTGCTAAGAGCACGGTAATTACCGTTAATGGCGAAAAAATTGGTGTCGTCGGTGCCACCACGCCCACTTTGCCAAGTATCTCCTCTCCTGGTCCAGGTGTCGTCACCTCTCCCAGTAATTCCAATGATTTTGATGCCCTTGCTGCTATCATTCAACAGTCGATTGACCAGTTGACCGCCCAAGGCATCGATAAAGTCATCGGCTTGTTCCACATGCAACAAATCGCCATTGAGCGCGATGAATTGGCTCCTCGCCTGAAGGACATCGATATCATTATGGCGGGTGGTTCCAACACACGTTTGGTGGATGAAAACGATCGCCTCCGACCCGGAGATACGGCTCAAGGCGAATACCCCACATTTGTGACTGGAGCAGATGGTAATCCGATTGCCCTAATCAACACAGACGGCAACTATAAGTATGTCGGCCGTTTAGTGCTGGACTTCGATGCCAACGGTGTAATCATTCCTGAGAGTTATGATTCTGTGATTAGTGGCGCGTTTGCGACTGATGAAGCAGGTGTGGATTTTGTCTACGGCGCAGATGTCAATGTCCGTGATGTAGCAGACCCCGAAATTTTGGCTATCACCGATGCTCTGCGAGAGGTGATTCAAGACCAAGAAGGTAACATCTTTGGTGAAACAGAGGTTTTCCTGAACGGCACTCGCAGCGATGTCCGAACCCAGGAAACCAATTTGGGGAACCTGACTGCGGATGCAAACTTGGCGATCGCCAAAAAATCTGATCCCAGTGTCGTGATCTCCATCAAGAATGGCGGTGGCATTCGCGATAACATTGGAGTTCGCGTCACCCAATCAGGTTCTACCGATCCCAATGATTTCGTGGCACTCCCGCCCCAACAAGTCGTCGTCGATGGCGTTGTTATCAAAGAAGAAGGCGAAATTTCCCAACTGGATATTGCCAACTCGCTGCGCTTTAACAACGACTTGAGTTTAGTCACTGTCACCGCTGCTGAACTGTTGAGATTAATTGAGCACGGTGTTTCCCAATCAACTCCTGGTGCGACTCCTGGTCGTTTCCCTCAAGTCAGTGGAGTATCCTTCAGCTTTGACCCCGATTTACCTGCTAATCAGCGCGTGCAGTCTTTAGCAGTGGTCGATGAAGCTGGCAATCTGATTGATGCTGTTGTAATTGAAGGCAAGCTGATTGGTGATTCTTCTCGCACCTTCCGGGTCGTTACTCTGGGCTTCCTGGCAAATGGCGGTGATAGCTATCCTTTCCCCACCTTCTCTAATTTAGAGCGGGTCAATTTATTTGATCCGAATGCACCTAAGACAGGGGTTGCGACCTTTGCTGGCGATGGTACTGAGCAAGACGCATTGGCAGAGTATTTGGCTGCCGAATTTAGCACTGAGCCATTCGCTAAGGAAGATGTCGGTCCGGCCGAAGACTTGCGGATTCAAAACCTGAACTTCCGCAATGATGATGTCTTCCGTGATGCTATCAATGGTACAGATCAGGGTGAAACTCTGATTGGTACTCCCGATGCTGACCTGATTCTGGCCCGTGGTGGTAATGACCAAGTGTTTGCCAAAGCAGGAGATGATACAGTCTTCGGTGGAGCAGGCAATGACGAAATTCAGGGGGATGTAGGGAATGACCTGCTCTATGGTGGTGATGGCAACGATACCCTGAATGGCGGCTCCGGTGACGATGAAATCTACGGTGAAGCTGGCAATGATGTCATCTTCGGTGGCAGTGGCTTTAACCTGATTGATGCAGGGGAAGGCAACAACACTGTTTATGGTGGTGCTGGAGAAGACTTCATTGATGCCGGTGCAGGGGATGATGTGATCTACACGGGCGGTGGTTATGACTTCGTCAGAGCCGGAGATGGCAACAACAAGATCTTTGGTGATTCTGATATCGATGAAATCTTCACAGGCAGTGGCAATGACACCATCTATGGCAATGGTGGCTTAGACAACATCGTTTCGGGTGCTGGAGATGACCTGATTTATGGTGGCTCTCAAGCAGATACCATCACTGCGGGTCTAGGCAACGATACCATCTACGGCAACGGTGGTATGGACGTGTTGAATGGCGGTGCTGGAGATGACCTGATTTATGGTGGCTCTCAAGCAGATACCATCTCCGGTGGGGCTGGGAACGACACCATCTTTGGCAACGGTGGGGCTGACTTCATCGACAGCGGCTCAGGCGATGATTTCATCTCTCTGGGTCGGGGTCAAGCCACGATCGTGCTGGCAGCGGGTGAAGGTTTTGACACGATCGAAAACTTCCGCTCCAGTCAGACCAAGTTCCAATTGGATGGAGTGTCCTTTGATGACCTCTCCTTTACGGGTCGTCGAGGCGATACCGAGATTGCCTTCGGTGATGATGTGTTAGCGCTGGTGAAATGGACTTCCGTAAGCACCTTCACTAACAATCCCGGCATCTTCATCTAATTCAAATCAAAACATCACGGTGAGGTGCGTTAGCGTTGCATAACGCACCTGAGCTACAAAGATTAGCGGTGCGTTATGGTATAGCCTAACGTACCCTAATAACCCGTAACATTAATGATAACGTAATGTACTTCGACAGAAGTAATGGCGTGTTACGGTATCGCCTGACGAACTCTACGAATTCATGTAATTTATTTGGAGAAACATGGATACTATCAGACTCTTTCCGATCGGCTCCATCCAGGGTCAAGGTGCAGAAATCTCTGCATATGACCCAACCAGCAAAAGATTATTTGTGACTGCTGGGGAAGCTTCGGTTCAAGTGTTGGATATCAGCAATCCCACGCGCCCATCTATTTTGCAAACCTTGGATTTCTCAGCCTTTGGCAGTGGAGTCAACAGCGTTGCCACGAAGAACGGTCTACTTGCCGTTGCTGTCGAGGCAGAAGTTGCCCAAGATCCGGGCAAAGTTGTTTTCTTAGATGTCAATGGCAACTTCTTAAAGGAATTTACAGTTGGCGCACTGCCTGATATGGTTACCTTCACGCCCGATGGTAAGAAGGTATTAACAGCCAATGAAGCCGAACCTAACCAGGAATATACGGTTGATCCTGAAGGCTCAATCAGCATTATCGATCTCACCAATGGTTTAACAAATGCCACAGTGAGCACTGCTGATTTCAAACGGTTCATTGGACAGGAAGAGGACTTGAGAGCCGAAGGTATTCGGATTTTTGGACCCAACGCCAATGCCGCTCAGGACTTTGAACCAGAATACATTACCGTTTCAGACGATAGCAAAACAGCCTGGGTGACCTTGCAGGAGAATAATGCATTCGCGATCGTCGATATCCCAACCGCTACCGTCACCGATGTTGTCCCTCTCGGTTTCAAAGACCACAACAGCACTACTGTAGTCAGCACTCAGACCTATGAGTTTGACCCGACTCCTAAAATCGGGACAACCCTTGGTGGACAGGATATTTTCCTGGGTGGCTTCTCTGGCTTGTTCTTTGAAGGTTACACCGCTGCAGGCAATCTCAAGTTCATCACCCACACCGATCGCGGTCCCAATGGTGAACCAACGGGTTCTATCCGTCCTTTCTTGTTGCCTGAATTTACACCACAGGTGGTGCGGTTTGAACTGAATCAGAGCAGTGGCAAAATCACCATTACCGAACAGATTCAACTCAAAGATGCTCAGGGAGAGTTATTGACCGGATTACCCAATACGGCGATCGCAAGTGGTACAGGCAATACGCCTTACAATGACGAAATTCCCGTTGACTTACTGGGCAATCGGCTTCCTCTTGATCCGTTAGGGGCAGACCTGGAAGGCATTGTTGTTGCCGAAGATGGTAGCTTTTGGATGGTCGATGAATATCGTCCTGCGATCTATCACTTTGATGCAGATGGCACGCTGATTGAACGGTTTGTTCCGCAAGGCACTGCTGCTGCCGCTGGACAACCCGTTGGGACGTTTGGTACAGAGGCTCTTCCTGCAATTTTGGCACAACGCCGCCAAAACCGGGGCTTTGAGGCTGTGGCGTACCAGGATGGCAAGCTCTATGCTTTTGTCCAAAGTCCCCTCCGTAATCCGACCAATCTGAGTAACAACACCCTAAATGGACTCCAGAATATTCGGATTGTTGAGTTTGATCCGGCAACGGAAACCACTCGACAGTTTCTTTACGTCTTGGATAATCCCCCGGCAACAAGCAGTGAAGACACTCGGGCTGACAAAATTGGGGATGCAGTTGCCATTGGCAATGGTCAGTTTTTAGTAATTGAACGAGATGATGACGCGATCGACAGTGACCCTATCGAAACCATTCAAAAGAAGGTCTATCGCTTCAGTTTGGAGAATGCGACGGAAATTTCCAGTCTATCCGGTTCGATCAACCTACCTGATGGTGTTACCAAGACTGTTGATCAGATGACAGTGCAGGAGTTGGCCTCGATTGGGGTTACGCCGATTCAGAAAGCATTGCATGTCGATTTAGCTAAAGCGGGTTACAACACGGTTGAGAAGGTAGAAGGATTGGCGTTAGTTGATGCCAATACGATCGCTGTCATCAATGATAACGATTTCCAGGTCGCTGGCATTACCATTGACCCGACCACGGGTACATTTACGCCTGACCCTGATGCTGAGCCAATTGTGTTGGGCTTGATCAAAACCAATCCAAATGGTTTAGATGCGAGCGATCGCGATGGTCGCATCAACATTCGGAACTGGCCAGTATTTGGCATGTACCAGCCGGATGCGATCGCGTCGTTTGTCGTCAACGGTCAGACCTTCTTGATTACTGCCAACGAAGGCGATTCTCGTGATTTTGAAGGCTTTTCTGAAGAGGTACGGGTTGGCAATAACAGCTACCAGCTAGACCCCATTGCCTTCCCTAACGCAGCAGAACTGAAGCAAAATGCTAATCTGGGCCGTCTCACTGTTACCAACACCTTGGGAGATACAGATGGAGATGGCAAGTTTGAAGAAATCTATGCTTTTGGTGCTCGTTCCTTCTCTATCTGGGACGCTCAAGGCAGGTTGGTTTACGACAGTGCTGATGATTTTGAACAAATCACAGCCTCACTCTTCCCAACATTGTTCAACTCTGAAAGCACACCGGATTCTTTTGACACTCGCAGTGACAACAAAGGACCAGAGCCGGAAGGGGTGGCAGTAGGTGTGATTAACGGCCGCACCTATGCCTTTATTGGTCTGGAGCGCATTGGTGGAGTGATGGTCTACGATGTCTCCAATCCTACGGCTCCCAGCTTTGTGCAATACATTAACTACAACAGTAACTTCGGCTTTGAACCCGGACAAGACTTTTCTCCCGAAGGGGTATTGTTCATTTCAGCCGCCGATAGCCCTACCGGTCGTCCTTTAGTGGCGGTTACGAACGAAGTCAGCGGCACTACAACCTTGTTTGAGGCCGGTAAGCCGATTGAAGGAACAACGGGTAATGATCAGTTGGTGGGCACTAATAAAGCCGATTTCATCTTTGGTTTCGCTGGCAATGATCGAATCTTTGCTCAGGGTGGAGACGATCGCATTGCTGCGGGTGATGGTAATGATGAAGTCACTGGAGATGCTGGTGATGACATCATCTATGGAGGCGCAGGCAATGATACGCTGAACGGTGGTGCAGGTCGTGACCAGATTTATGGAGAAGCGGGCAACGATCTCATCTTTGGTGGCAGCGGCAATAACGAGTTGTGGGGTGGTACGGGCAACGACACAATTTATGGCAATGGCGGGCTTGACACCATTAATGGTGGCAATGGCGACAACTTGATCTACGGTGGTTCTCAAGCCGACATCATCACCACGGGCAGCGGCAATGATACGATTTACGGAAATGGTGGAGCTGATGTGATTGTCACGGGTGCTGGAGACGATGTGGTTTGGCTGGGTAGCGGTGCTGCCACTATCCGGTTAGAACAAGGAGCCGGATTTGATACCATCAACAACTTCAATGCTAGATCGACGAAGTTTCAGCTAGACGGGTTGACCTTTGAGGAGTTGAAGTTCACAGGTGTACGCGGTGATACTCAAATTTCCTTTAAGGACGATGTGCTAGCTGTTGTCAAGTGGAATTCCGTGAGCACGTTCACCAACAATCCTGGACTATTTGTTTAATGAATTGCGATCGCAATAATTCAACAACTACATCCCCTCGTTACCAAGCTCCAGCTTGGTAATGCCACTACGGGAGTTCCCCTCGTTACCAAGCTCCAGCTTGGTCATGCCACTACGGGAGTTCCCCTCGTTACCAAGCTCCAGCTTGGTCATGCCACCAGAGAAGCTCCAGCTTCCCGTTGTCTGGGAAGCTGGAGCTTCCCATTTACGGTTCCCAAGCTGGAGCTTGGGAACCAGGAGAGAAAACCTCAGCTTGCCACCAGAAGCTCCAACTTCCCGTTGTCAGGGAAGCTGGAGCTTCCCATTTACGGTTCCCAAGCTGGAGCTTGGGAACCAGGAGAGAAAACCTCAGCTTGGGAGCCAGAGAAACCAGGTAAGGCAAAAAAGGGAGACACGATATGTCTCCCTCTCAGCAATGTTGCCAATTGTTCTATATTTCAGGCACCCTGACTTAAGCGATCGCAGATTTGTGATAAAAATGATGGAGCAGCTTTCTACAGGGTATACTCAAAGTTCGCCGCGAATTTCTTCGACGACTCCATCTCTTAAAAGCAGTTCAACCTGCATTTTATGAACCAAGTTATCGCCCACTTCAACCCGGAAAAACCCTTCCAGTTGCCCCTGCGTCACTTCCTGATCCATCTCCAACAGTTGCACCTGTTGAAGTTGCTGAAGAACCTGATTTTTCCGTTCAAGTAACTCACTTTTTTTCTGGTTAACCTGCACCTGAATGCTACTGACTTGTTGTTGAATAGCTGGATCAACGGGCTGGGGGTTTTGCTTTTGTAACTCAGCCACCATCCGTTGCCCTTGCCCTTCAACCTGCTGCAACTGGGCATCGAGTTGATTAATTTGGCTCTGAAGTTGCTGTTGAACTTCTTGCTTCCACCGTTCAGTAACGATGGCTTTAATGTTAACGGCTCTCTTTAAGAGCAAATGAGATTTAGAAGCGTCCATGAAGATCCATGCGGAGGAACGACAGAAAAACACGTTAAATTGCTCGTCTTAGCGGCTGGGGGGACTATAACACCACACCGCTTCAGGCGAACATCTCGTCAATCATAACTCGATAGTGTTCCATAACAACCTGTCTGCGAATTTTTAAGGTTTGAGTCAGTTGGCCGTTTTCAATGGTAAATGGTTCCGGAATTAGCTGGATGGGGCCAATGCGATCGTCTGGGCGGTATCCCGGACGATTCTTGACTTCCCGATTTAACTCTTGACGAAATAGGTCTTGTATCGCTTTATTCTCTAGATCGAGAGTTTGATCCGGTTTGTGCAGGTTGAAGTTTTGTGTCGCTGCCCATTTCTCCAGGGCTTCAAAATTAGGCACGATCAGCGCCCCCAGCGATCGCTGATCCTGACCCACCAGCATGATCTGGTCAATGTAAGGACTTCGCAGGCAGACATCTTCGATCGGTTGTGGCTCAATGTTTTCGCCATTAGTCAGGACAATTGTATCTTTGGCTCGGCCAGTGATGATTAAATCATCTTGTTGAGTCACCCAACCCAAATCTCCCGTATCAAACCAGCCTTCAGGATCGATGACCTTTGCAGTCGCCGTGGGATTTTTGTAATATCCCTGCATGATTTGGGGACCGCGCAACAGGATCAACCCTTGCTGCTCTGGTGGCAGGTTTTGGCGAGTCTCAGGATTGACAATCCGAGTTTCGGTGTCGGGCAGGGGTTGCCCATCGGCTCCCCGTAGGTTGCGCCACGGGCGACGGACATGGGTAACGGGAGAGGTTTCCGTCAGTCCGTAGCCGCCCAAAATCTCAATCCCAACAATTTCAAAGAAGTCCTCTAAGTGATCAGCGATCGATCCGCCGCCACTCACCACAAATTTAATCTCGCCGCCCGTTCCCTGGCGCACTTGTTGATAGATTAGGCGATCGCCCACTTGATGAAGTAAGGTCCAAAGCGGCAGTTGAATTGCTGCATTGAGGCGATCGATGGGTGAGGGATGCAAATTATCAAGCCGCAGTCCTTCTAAGGTACGCTTTGTTTGCAAGTATCTCTGGCTGCATGTAAAAAAGAAGTGAATTAATTGCTGTCGATTGGCAGGTTGATCCCGAAATTGCTTTTGCACGCCTTCGTAAATTGATTCCCATAGTCGAGGCACACCCACCATGTAATTGGGGCGGAATTCCTTCAGGTCTTTCTTGACATAGCGAATGTTGGTATAAAGCTGGGTGCAGCCGTGCAGGAAGATGAAATACTCGAAGGTGCGTTCATAACAGTGCCAGATTGGTAAGATACTCACCACTCTTTCACCCGGTTGAATTTGGACGACGGTGCCAAACGAAGCCATTTGGGACACTAAATTGCCATGACTCAGCATTACTCCTTTAGGAGTGCCTGATGTTCCTGAAGTGTACATCAGAGTAGCCAGTGTATCCCGAGTCACATGTGTTCGTTGTAGGGCATGTGTGGCACCTATCTCTAGAACCTGGTTGAAGTTAAAGACCCTCAGATCACCCTCCATGCCAACTTCATCCGATAGCAGGATCACAAATCGGATTGGGAGCGACTGAAGAGCATTTTGGACTTTATCCAAAGTGGCTTTGTTTTCAACTACCAGGGCAATGCTGTCACTGTCCGACAAAATAAAGGTTAATTCACTAGCATCAGCTTGGGCACCTCGCACCGCATCTACAGCACCAGCCATCATAATGCCCTGGTCAGCAATTAGCCAGCGGGGACTGTTATCGGCAAATAGAGCAATGTGGTCTCCAGTCTGAATCCCCAAAGACTGCAACCCAGCAGCAAACTGTTGCATCTGCTGATACAACTCCCCATAGGTGAGCTTCACTTCTGGCTTGGAATGAGGGTCATGCACTGCTAGAATTTGCGCCACCTGGGGTTGTTGCATGGCAAATTCCCATAACTCTGGCACAGATTGCATGGCGCTATAGTCTGTGGCAACAGGAATGTTAGAGGCATGGGTGCCGCCTCCTGAGGGCTGAGCAGTAGAAGTGGCAATACGATTCATGAGGAATTACTCTCGATTTAACTAAGCTTGCCTTGAATTTACCGTTAACTTGCTGCTAACGGGCAACTTATTTTCATACCGTATTAGTTAGAACGTTAGAATAACTCTTTGATAAGGACAGATCACAATCTGTCTCTTTCTCAGGGATCTGAACTAGCCTAAAAATTACAACAGTAGTTAGGAGAAGCATCTGTGCCACGAGCAATTTGGAATAGTGCCGTCTTGGCTGAGAGCGATCAATGTGAAGTTGTGGAAAACAACTACTACTTCCCACCCAATGCAATTAACCAGGAATATTTCAAGCCAAGTAATACGCATACTACCTGCCCCTGGAAAGGAGTGGCGAGTTACTACAATATTGAAGTGAATGGTCAGGTGAATCAGGATGCTGCCTGGTATTATCCTACTCCTAAGGATGCAGCCAAGCAGATCACAGGATACATTGCTTTTTGGCGTGGTGTGAAAGTGGAACCCTAACCCCTTGGTTGAGTTTTAGGGAAGAGCCTCAAGTTTGAGTTGTTGACAGATATCGCCATCCTATTTGAGTCGGGAACAGACAAGGGGCTTAAGCCCCTTGCTCTCAAGGATTGTCCTTTCACTGAGGATTTAGGATTGCTATACTTGCTCTTCAACAATTCCCCGACAGACCACGAGGGACTGTTCCAAAGGGAGCGAACCGGACATTTGCGATCGCAAGTTCATCCGGAAATTTGGGGTTAAGCTCAGGATGAGCTATTTGATTGCTTCTGTAACCCCGTCCAGAAGCACCTAGTGGTCTGTCAATTTTGATTTGCGGGGTATCCCGCAAATCAAAATTAAATTCAAGGAGTTTTGAGGGGTCGCCAACCTCTCAAAACTCCATTGACAAACTACTAGCTCATGATTTGATAGAATGTTGCTGAATATTGACACGAGGGCAATGCAAGCCAATAGTAGTTTATCTGCTCAATCCAGTCCAATCGTTTTAGAAACCCTGCCCAATTTTGCAGTTCCCGATGGGGTTTGTCCTCGTCGTGCCAGAATGCAGATTGATTTTTTGCTGTTGGCGATCGAGGCGCTGGATCTGAGTGGTTCAGAGTCTTTTTTGTCGGTGGCTAACGAGTTGGAATTGCAGAGCATCATCAAAAATCGGGTCAACCTCTGGCGGCTCCGCAGCACGAATCCCGTTCGCCGTTCTAGCCAGCGCGACCCAATGAACTTTGACGAAGCAAAGGCATTGGTTCTGGTTATCTGTCATCATGCACGCCGATTGACCATGTTAATCCGTCAATTGCTGATTGCCCAGCAGCAACTCGACCAGAAAGGGCTGTCTTATAACCATCACTTTCGCCTGTGGGATTACTTAGAGCGCTTCCGCACCCACTTTCGATCGCGGATGAACCCCAACCGAGCAGCGATTAAGGAATATAGCGATGAAAAATTAGATCGCTTGGCGTTGAAGTTACTGGGTCAGCTTTTGTTTTGCACGGGCACTGCTGGAACTCAACGACTCTGGAGCAGCCTGTTTGATGGAGAAGTGGCATGACAATTCAACGACAATACAATCTCCCTAATTGCAAGCTGGTTGTAGAAGGGTTGTCAACGAATGCCAACCCCCGCTCGGCAGTGGGTGGACGGCCACTGTTAGACAAACTGGTGAATGCTGAATGTCACTTTGTTGGACAGCCTAAGGCGCTCACAGGTGGATATGAGTTTCTGGAAGGGTTGGTGTCTGCTGTCAATCAATATGCTCAAGAATTTTTGAGTGGGGTTCGTGTGCTTCACCTGCCTGCGAGTGTGCCTCATGTTGTCCATCTGGCAGGAGTTGATGCCAATACCCATCGGTTGACCGTCGCGGCTCAGGCGATCGCCAACACGCATGGAGATGCACATGGGCAACCCGCGCAACTGGATCTCAATACTCTGCAACTATTTGACCTCGTTGAAGCAGTGGATCAGCTACTAGCCGATTCTCAAACGCTACCCGATTTGAAAGTTCAACCTGTTCCGGTTGCCAAACGCCATACTCGCTCTGAAAAGCCACTAGTGGAGCGGGCCAAACCTGCTGCTCTGGGCATTTCTACACTGGCAGCCGCGTCGATCGCCCTCTTCTTCCTGCCCGTGCCAGAGGTGCGTCCGCCAGAACCAGAACCATCCGCAGAACAATCGCTAGAGGGGACAGCTAGCCCCGGAGCAAGTAGTCCTGTAGGCACCAGTCCGCCTCCTGCATTAGAGAATTCTCCTGAATCTCCAGAGGCGATCGATTCTCCAACGACTCCTTCTCCAACGGAGTCTCCCACGTCTGCATCACCCCAATCAACTTTGCTGGAAAGCGATGCAGAACAAACAGACGGTTCTACCACCGCTGGTGCCGCTTTGACCTCAGATCAAATTGATGAATTGTTGACCTCGGCCGAGGATATCACTGATACGGAAGAGGTTGATCAACTGATCGTGCAACTGCGTCGCCAGCTATCGGAAGCCTGGGATCGGGAACATACGTTTGAAGAACCTGTGGTCTACCGGGTAGGCGTGGCCGAAACTGGGGAAATTCTGGGCTTCAAACAAACCGATCAATCTGCTGTTGAATATACTGATGAGACCCCTTTGCTGGATCTTCTAAAGCCGCCAATGACCGAAGATCTACAAGAACAGCGCCTCGCTCAGTTTCGGGTTGTGTTCACACCGGACGGAGTTGTAGAGGTCAGTCCCTGGTATGGACGGTTCTAATAATCGTGTTCAAAGATACAGTAATGATTTTGCTCACCATGAGATAACCGTTGGGTTAAAACAATACCAATTGATCTATTACCGTGGAATGTAATAACTCAAGCAAACTTTAACGGGAGTGCAGCAATGGCAACGGTTCTATCCGGTGCAATCGCATTTCCGTTGTTGGCTGAGTTAATCCCTTCCAGCTATTTCATGACGGTTATGGTTTACTTAAATTTGTCGCTTCCTTCAACTACTGCTCACTGGAGACAGCGTCCTGGTTACTTAAATCCGGGCTATTCCAATTTTGAGTCAGTCCATATTCTTTTGGGCCGATTTCTCGCCGATCGCCACTCAGCAGATCCATTATCAGATGAGTCCCTGCTTCTGGAAAATGCCAACTTTGAATGGGGACAAGGTAAACCCCTGGAAAAGGTAATCAACTCTCCAGTAGAGTTGGAATGGTTGATGAAGCACCCTGCTATTATTCACAATGCGATTGCCATTATTGAACCCTGGAAACATGTGGGTCATAATCCACTAGGTGAACCGGTACGGGCATCGCTCAACACAGCCTATATTGCCCAAAAGCTGGCTGACTGCGACTCTGTGTTGTTTCCTTTGTGGGCTTCTGGGCTGCTAGATCTGGAGTTGCTCGTCCCAGTCATTACGTCTGGGTTAGCCGTAATCATTGAAGGGGGCGATCCCTCGGTGCGGGATGCTGCTACGTTTGCGGGTGGGCAGTGCTCCCTGGCTCAACTGCATCAACTTGTGGAAAAGCTGTTACTGTCGCGGTTGTCCACCAGCGCGGTAGGATTGTTCATCTGTTTAGGGCATCAACTGGCAGCACAAGGGCACATTCATTTGCTTAAACAGGCAGTGAAGCAGGTTTTGGAACTCGATTCCCTGGCGAGAGATGAGCAGGGAAAAGCTTTGAAAGCTCTAAAGAATACTTGCCAACAAATTCAGGAAATTGGCAGTTCACTCAAAGTTATCAAGAAAAATGGACACTTGATTGCCGAGGGTTGGGAGCATCCTGAGTTTGCCGTTGGACCCAATGAAAGTCAAGAAGTGGGCGATCGCCGTTTGCATCATTATCAATCTCCTGATAGTGATGGGTCAGGCATTCCACAAGTATTGATTCATGCTCATGAAGTAACGGCAGATGAATACGTGGGGGTCATTGACACGGCGATTGAGTATGAGCGAGAAATCAATATTTCTATGTTTCACTCAGATGAAGTGAATGAGGAAGCGATCTTGTTTGCTAACTGGGCTTATCGACTGTTGCATGAAACGATTGTGCCTTATCGTTCTGTGCTGGCTGGTAGCCAACTGTCCTGGTTGATTCAACTGCCGGATGCAGTTGAGATCCTTTGCTCGACAACGGTTGATGACGAGGTGGTCACCGAATGTTCTGCCACTTGTATTCTTTATAAAGATTATGAGAGCAAGATGATTCGGCGATCGTTCACCTGCCAGTTTCATCCAGAACTATTTTCTGATTTGCGCGTGGTGGGAGTGCGCCAACCTCCCTCTTATCAGGAAATGAAGACCGATGATGGTGTTCGTCTGTTTGCGCGATTGTTGTATGAAGGGATGCAAGAGTAGGGCAAAGCATTGGGGGTTCGCTCACCTGAAAGCTCTGCCCGAATGCCCGACCCCTCAGAACTTTCTTGACAGAACCCTAGCGATGGGACTGTGGCCCAGCCCAGACATGATTGACCATTTGCCCAAACACTATAGGGCAATCTTCCGTCGCAGGAGCAGTTTCACCTCTATCGTTAACCGCCCATTGCATCCAATCTTCTTCTCCTAAATGTCCTGCCTTAAAGAGCACCCGATTAGCATACATGCGACTCCAGCCCAGCAAGACGGCATTAGTATAAGAAATGCCCATTGGAGCAAACGTTTGAATCTGGTTAAATTGATGCTCCCAAATCACGGCAAAATCAGAAGCAATATCAGTGCCAAAAAGGGATTCAAATTCACGAGCCAGAATGCGATCGCTGTCCTGCGACCAGGCAACTGGAATCAAAATCGCAATGGTTCCTGTTGGGGGACGCTCCTGATGATCAACAAAGGGATTGTCAGCAAACGGAGAAGTTGCTGTAATGGTTTGCAGGTTGCGAGTCTTGAGATTTTCTATGAATAAAATACTGCTGACTCGGCTTTGAGTAAAATTGGGCAGCACTTGCATTTGAATGCGGCTGTAAGCTGCATATTGTCCATTAGGAGAAATCAGGGACGGACTGCGGTAGTAGCGAATTTTAGAGTGAGACACAGACTGTTCCTCAGATTGATTAGCCATCACCCAACTCCAAGGAACAGGAAAAGGGCTGTTGAGGGGGTCAAGTTGCATAGGTGGCTCCTTGCGAATTGCCAAGAAAAGACCCGTGGCATTGAAGTATCAAAGACGAATAGTCTGCCAATTCTGACTTGCGTGATATCCTGCAAATCGAAATCAAATTGTTTTAAAAAAGTTTTGCGGGGTCGCAGACCCTTAAACTTCAATGGCAAAATACTGGATAGAACTGAAACTTGCTGTGGGCAGCAGCGGCATATTGCCCTCGCTTGCCACAAGCAATTCGGTTTTATCCAATTCGCATTTCTAAGTGAGTGAGAACCAATGCAAAACGCAGACCAGAACTGATTCTCAGAACAGACAACCCTGGTAATGAAAACAAGACAACTAGGACAGCAAAATCGATCAGCGATCGCTCATTCAAATATTTTAATGCTCATCGAATGTCATCCTTGATGAATAGGGAACCTCCTAACCTATATTTAACAATCTGAAGTGGGGATCGTGGTTCTCACCCCTCAACTCGTTATTAGACTTAATGATTTGATTCTAATAGACACGAGTTTGATCATCACCGAGCGGCTCTCACCAGTAAAACAATGCCCACAGCAAGCCCCAGCAAATTGGGCAACCAGGCCCCCAAAAAAGGGGAGATCATGCCAACTTGGGCGATCGCTCCCGTAGTAAAGGCAGTCAGGTAATAAGTGAAGATTAACAAAATACTGACTGCGAAGCTGGTAGATCGGCCTGTGCGCCGTAAGGTTGAACCTAAGGCTGCACCGACCAAACCAAAAGCAACGCAAATGAAAGGAAGAGCAATTTTCTGTTGAATCCGAACCCGCAATTCTCGCAAACGACGCTGATTGCCAGATTGCTCCAACAGATCCATATATTCCAGGGATTGAGCAATGTTCATTTCGTTGTAATCCCTGCGTCTAGAAGCCAGATCTAATGGCTTACGCGAGAGTTGGAGTTCTTGCTCATCGAATTTAGCAATGCTGCGAAAGGAACCATCGGCAGAAACAGCATAAATCGTGCCATCAAAAAATTTCCAATTATTTTGCTCAAAATCCCAATTGGCACGTTGGGCGCTGACAATTTGAGACAAGCCTTCTTGAGAAAAATCTAAAATCGTCAGACCCTTCATTTCTTTTCCATCAAACCGGCGAGCGTAGAAGATACGTTTTAAGACATCTTCTCGATCGCCATCTTCGGTTTTGACCTCGCCAAATTCCTGATAGAGGATATCTTTCTCCTGAAAACTGGGTCGGGATTCGTCAAAAGCTCTGGCCAGCGTATTTGCTGCGCGATGGTTGGCTGCTGGCACAATCAGTTCGTTAAAAGCAAAGGTCAACCCGGTGACCATAAAACACAAAATCACAGCGGGTAAAACCAGTCGATAGATACTAACCCCACAACCGCGCAGAGCCACCAATTCGCTATCTGCCGCTAAACGACTATAGGTCATTAATGTTGCTAGCAAGACAGACATAGGAAATGAGTAAGCGAGCCATTCAGGAAACTTCAGCAGAATAATCTCCACTGCCATTGACACAGGCAACCCATAATCTACCACTCGCCGAATCATGTCGAAGATTGCCCCAACTGAAACTCCCAGCGCCGCAAAGATGCCCACTCCAAAGAGAAATGGGGGAATCAGTTCGGTCGTCAAATACCGATCCATAACGGACAACTGAGGTAGCCAAAACCAGGGATCAAACCAATTTTTTCTGGATTGGGACAAAGAAGTCATAATCGATCCGTCTCACAGCGCATTTCAAACAGATAGCGTTTCTACTTGATTTTTGAGCAAGCGTTGCTACAGCAGCTTACTCCTCTTGCCTTAATCTTATTTGCCCTAATCTTATTTGCCTTAACCTCATTTGCCCTAATCTTATTTGCCTTAACCTTATTTGAGTAACGGAGCAAACCAGAAGTTAAACTAGGGTTCAAACCAATTCCCCAAATAATACTGGCGTACTAAAGGATTATTGTAAAGTTCTTCGGCACTGCCTGCTGCTAAGATTTGCCCATCTCGCAGAATGTAAGCCCGATCGGTAATTGCCAGGGTTTCTCGCACATTGTGGTCTGTAATCAGAATTCCCATCTGGCGATCGCGCAGACGAGCGACAATTTCTTGAATTTCTTTAACGGCGATCGGGTCGATGCCTGAGAAAGGCTCATCTAGTAACAGAAATTGCGGTCCATCAGTACCAGCGGCGATCGCTCTGGCAATTTCAGTCCGTCGCCGTTCTCCACCCGACACCCGGTTTCCCTGGGTCGTAGCTACTTTTTCCAGACGAAATTCCTTTAAGAGTTGATGGAGACGGTGCTTGTGTTCGGCGCGAGGAACATGGGTTTGTTGCAGCACCAATAGAATATTATCTTTGACACTTAAGTGTCGAAAAATACTTGGCTCTTGAGCCAAGTAACTGATACCCAGACGCGCTCGTTCAGACAATGGGAGCGCGGTAATGTCTAAATCGTCTAACCACACCTTCCCCTGGTCTGGCTTCTCTAATCCAGTTGTGATGTAAAACGTCGTCGTCTTTCCAGCCCCATTGGGGCCAAGTAAACCTACAATTTCACCCCTTGATACCGAAAGACTGACACGGCTGACTACTGTGCGCCGCCCATAGGACTTATGAATATTTTCCAGAACAATCTTCAAGGGCTACCCCTCAAGCTGGCATATAAAAACATTTAATTTTATCAGAGGCGTTCACCTTATCCCCAGGTAAAATTTTGAGACGGGTACGGCTCTTAAGGAGTCGCTGGACTCACAGGAGTTTTGAATTCAGGTTTGGGATTGAATTCGGACTCATCAGATCCCAGAGATGCAGAGGTAGGAGTTTCTAGAGGGGCATTGGGATCTTCAACGATATAGATTGATTCAACCTGCTCATTTTGATCGGGTAGGGCGACAAATCGTCCTTCGTCGATTAAATAAGTTACTGTCTCTCCACGCAGGCTATTCCCCTCTTGCAGGATGTAGACATCACCACTGAGCACAATGCGGCGCTCCCGACTGTAGTACTGGGCTTGGATAGAAGTAGCCTGGATTTGGCGGGCAGGGTAATTGATTTGCACATTACCACGAGCAGTAATCACCCCTGTGACTGCGTTAGCTTCTTGCACGTCTGATCGCAAAGTCAAGGGCTGACCGGGGGTCAGCGTTTGCGCTTGGGCCGGTTGCAAGATAGGAGCGGAGGCGATCGCAACCACAGTTACCCCTGAGAGCACAACACCTCCCAGACAATAGGGTATTGCGTTAAATATCTGGTTAGAAGACATCATAGGATTCACAGCATCGAATAGACTCAAACAATAGACTCAAGGCGTAAATTTTGAGGAACACCAACGAAGTGGAGGTTGACCAGAGCCAGGTAGACCATAGCCCCAGTTTAAATAATCGCTCCTACGAGAAAAGAATTTGCTCCTAATCTTGACAGATTACTCACTCGTTTTAATCCCCCAGACGGAGATGATTTTCAGAAGGTTTCTTGAGAGCATCATCAAGGAAAAATCTGGGGAGCCGAATGATCCAGGGGATCTATAGAGGCATAGGGATAGATGAAGTCAAAAAGTTACGTTAGTCTAACCCCAGTTCGCGCTTGAGTAGATTGATCGATTTTTCGCCAATGTAGTTCTCGCAGGTAATGATCTTGGGGGGACGAATTAAATCATCTCTGGCAGTTTGCACGGCTAATCGGACAGTTTCTAGACTGGCCTGGTCAAAGCAGGCGATCGTGTGAGCACTGCGAACGACAGCCCCCACTTTGTAAGCATCATCCCGTTGAGCTGTCATGACTAAAAGTTCATCCCCCCGTAAACTGTGGATAATCACCTCTGCGGCCCTGAGAATCCCAGAACTGAGGCTGATTAATCCCACGCAAGTATCCTTGGGCAGTTCTTTCAAGAGATAAAGCTCTTTGTTGTAATCATAAATATCAATGGGCACGACGCGAACGGATTTAGGAGTCGCGATCGCCTCTGCATCTCCAATAAAGTAGCGGCTCGTAACAACTGTGCCGCCTCTTGCCTGATCTAAAACCTGACTCAACTCTTCCAGGGGCACCAATTGCACGGGGATCTTCAAGGCTTGTTCTAATTCGCGTACCATCAACTCGCCCGCTCCAATGTCCTGGCTGGGTGCCGTCACCAGCACTCTGGCACTACAGCGCAACCGCCAGTCGATCTCAGAGAGGAAAATCTCCCGCGCCTGACTCAGAGTACAACCCTGGTTCAGCAATTCATCTAGACTCTTTTGCACATTTTTATAGGCCTCAGGGTACTGCTCCATAATTGGCGATCGCCCTGCCCGACTACCGCCGCCTTCATCCCCCTGTGCTTTCACATAAATGCCAGAACCCGCCTGGGCAGAAACCACTCCAGAATCTTCTAGCTGACGATAAACCTTACTGATAGTGTTGCGATGTAATCCAGTTTGCATGGCCAACTGTCGAGTGCTGGGTAAGCGATGCCCTGGGGGAAATTGACGAGAGGCGATCGCAAATCGAATTTGGTTATACAGTTGGGTGGATGCAGGAATTTCACTATCAGGTTGAATATGAAATTGAACCATAAGTGTCTCCGGAAAGCGCAGATCGAGCGTTTAACTAAATCGTTTAACTAAATCATCAATTCACTTTTAACCTAGCCATCAGATGTACAGCCCATGCCGCCATTACCTACACCTGGAATTAGGAAGTTTCCAGGAATAGAGCAATCTTAAGTACCGACAGGAGTGCCTAATTAGCTTATCAAGAGATGGAGACTATTCTCCTCACTTAGAGCTTAGACGGGCATGATAGCGGAAATTAGTAAAGGTTGGTGTGTTGCAGTTAAGCATCCTGCTTTTACCAGTATGCCAGTAAGTTGGAATAGCTGTGACAGTCGGTTAACCGTAATGATGCTGACGCACTTCGATTCCAACCGGAAATCCTTTCAGGGAGAGAAGGCTATCCAGGCTTTTGTTCTTAGCATGAAGATAATAAGTAAAGTGATATGCGGCTTAGTGGCCTGTATCGAAACAATGGATTGGTGGGAGCGTCAAAATTTAGTTCAAGCGCAGCAGTTGATTGCTATTGTTCATCTGCCGCCAGAAATGTGGATGCAACTTGTGACGGCGTTGCTAGTAGGACTTTTGACAGCGATCGGGCTGCAAATTCTAGTGACCCTCCTGGGAATTGCTTTGGGTGTTTCGGCTTCATTGTCTCGCCTCCAAGGAATCAGACATATCGTCTTCAGGACAATTGGATTCAGGACAATTGCAGCAACAGCCAGTTGCCTCCCTCCTGCGAGCAGCCAAAACGGAACTGGCCCAATTACAACAAACTTCACTTAACCAAGTAGAGCAAATTCGTGATGTAGCCATTAAACCGATTACAGCAATACAGCAGAACGCTGAAAAGCAGATCAAAGTATTGCAATTACAAACTCGTGAACAGGTTAGAGCAACGTGCAGAGCAACAAGCAGAACTGCTTGGTGGCTATTTATGGTTGTTTTAACCAGCGCAACTTCGGCGGCGATCGCTGGCACGTTGGCGGCCTTCATAAATTGAGCATAGGGTAGTGCCCTGAAGGGCGTTACTGATGCGGATGTTGCTCGAGCACGTCTCTCATCTGGAATTTTGTGCATCACTACTGGGATTGGCTTGATGCCACCCGATGCTTCTAACCTTGCCTTCAGAGCACCTCAAATTTTAAGTTTTTTGTCAAAGCCTACACAGTTTCCGTAAAATCCCTGAATATAAAAGCATGGGGCGCAGTTCCAGGCCAGTTTCTGATTTAGAGAGTGAGTGATTGCACTGATGCCTTGGCGAATTGCCCTGCTAATTTCTAGTGTTCGCACCACCAGAGATTAGGGTTGATTGAGCAGAGTTTCCAGGATGTCTACCGGATGCTGCAACATCAGTGCAAACAGTTATCTACTTAGGTGGTTCGGGTTTGTTGATTAAGCAGCAGTTTGTCTCTGTTGCACCGCAGCAGGTTGAACGGCAGGTCTAGCTAACAGACTGACATAAAGCTGGCTCAGTCTAGAAGCAACACTGTTCCAACTGAAGCCAATCTCTACTCGTTGCCGACCGGTGCGCCCCAATTCATCTCGCCAAGTGGGATTGGAGAGAATGCGATCGATCGCTGTGGCAAATCCTATTTCATCCTTGGGCGGCACCAACAGTCCGGTCAACTCTGGGATTACTGTAAATTGCAGTCCACCGACATTGCTGGCGACGACTGGAGTGCGGCTGGCCATGGCTTCAATTGGCACCAGTCCAAAAGGTTCATAGTGGCTGGGCACAACCACAACATCTGCTGCTGCATAGTATGCGGGCAACTCTTGATTCAATCGACCTGTGAATACGGTCGAGTCTTGCAGGTCAAGCTGCTGGACGATGCCTGCGATGCGATCGCGCTCCATGCCATCACTCTGTCCGGGACGGCTGCCACCGCCGATAAAGAGTTTTAAGTTACCCGTAGACCGCAGTTGAGAATGGGCGCAAGCTTTAACCAGCGTTTCAATACCCTTGCGGGGATCAAACCGACCTACATACAACACCATCTTGGTCTCAGACGCAATGCCGAGTTGCTGGCGGGCCTCAGCACGGCTGATGTGTCCGAAGCGATCGATGTCTACCCCACAAGGCACGATTTCGATCCGCCCTTGTGGAGACACTAATAGCTGCATGTGTTTTTGCTCTTGGGGACTGGTGGCCACAATGCAGTCTGCCGTTTCTAAACACGTTTTTTCAACTTGCAGGCGCATAGAGGCAATTGGCGGAATGTTGTCAACTGCGCTGTATTTCACAGCCCCCAGAGAATGGTAAGTATGCACTTGCGCCATCGGTTGGTGACGCTTCAGCATCATGCCCACCCAGGAGGATAACCAGTAGTTAGTGTGAACCAGGGGATATTGGAGTCCTTCTCGCTCCTGAAAGGCTTGCAGTTGGTTGACAAATTCTGGCAGATAGTCGAACACATGATCTCGTCCAATAAATTGAGTGGGGCCAGCCGTCAGCCGAACCGTGCGGCAATCGGCACTATGCTGAACGATCGCAGCTTGATCAGGGTGGACGCGACGGGTAAACATATCCACCTGCCAACCCAATCGAGACAAGGCTTCACCCACTTGGCGGACATAGACATTCTGTCCACCAGCCTCTTCCTGTCCAATTTCGGCTGCTGGATCACCGGAGACAGAAATTAAGGCAATCGAATGCTTTTGAGTCAGGAACATGTTTAAGTATTTCACCTCTTGAGTTGATGCTTCCGACCTCAGAACCTTATTAGGGGCGTAGCCCTGGAACTTTGAGGACAGACATGACAAAATGTGCGTCAGTTTGGACACCGACGACCTTCAGGAAACCTATTTGACAAAATACCGATTCCCAGTGTTCCATTGAATACTGGTGCTCAGTCTTCTCACAATGCCGACGAAGTTAGCTGACGGACTAGGGCTGAGAGATGCCCTCCTTTCAGGTGGGAAGAGTGTGCAGCGAATTTGCCTGAGCAGCTCTTACCTTCTACCTGTCCCAAAGATTAGCCCCACTACCTTGGTTCCTCCGTTCTAAACACTCCTCCATTCAAGACTCAAAGCCCTTTAAGGAAGCGGGTTTAGATTAGGCTGACTTATTTAGCTGTGCGAAAAACATACACTGACCCAGCTATAATAGTCAACCTTGGAAGAATAAAGGTCTTCAGTAATCTCACTGTTGAGTTTGAAGAGAATACTGAATCTTTAGATCTTTGTTGTATTCTTTTTTACTTAAAGAATTGCAATAGGGATTGAGTTAAAAAACATAATTCATAGACGAAAATTCTCGTTAGTTCCAGGTTTAGTGAAAACTTACCTGACTTGAAAGAAGGCCCATACGGTACTCATGATGAACCCTAATGAACTTTAAATTTATTTACATTAGTTGTATACAGTGCCATCCCGTCTCTTCGGTAATCGTATGCAGGTAAGAATTTTTGTGGTGCGACCTGTGCCTGCATCAATTAAAGACGGGGGTGCGATGCCAGCAAGTCTCTTAATCTGTCATTTGTGACTCAGGCAGATTCGACTCGACTTGCTTGTTTGATTGCCCAATGCGTGGTTCATTGCCCGCTAACAACCGCTGGATATTAGCCCGATGGCGCAAAATCACATAAGCGCCACCAGCGATCGCCAACAACACATAGGGTAAAGGTTGTTGAAACACAACCATGAGGATAGGAGCAGCGATCGCCGCCGTAATCGATCCTAAAGAGACTATTTTAGAGAATGCCAAGACAACAGCAAATACTGCCAAACAGCCTAACCCCACAGGCCAGGCCATTGCTACCAAAACTCCCAACCCAGTCGCCACAGATTTTCCACCAGTGAAATTGATCCAGATCGAGCGACTATGCCCCAGTATGGCTGCCAGTCCTGCCAGGGTAACGAGCCAGTCTACTAGCTGCCCATCCACCACGGAACCGCTTGTTGGCAGAGTGGTTACCCAACGAGTGAGAGCGATCGCCGCCGCACCTTTCAACAAATCGATCAGCAAGACAAACAGTGCTGGTCCTTTCCCTAAGGTTCTCAACACATTTGTTGCGCCTGTTGATTTGGAGCCATGCTCGCGGATGTCAATTCCTTTGAGGATGCGTCCTGTCCAATACCCTGTTGGAATGGAACCCAGTAAATAGGCGACAAGTAGCAGCATTCCGTCAATCAACCAGGGCATGGTCAGGCTCCTAATAGTGATTTCTGAGGGTTAATGAGGGAGACAACACTAGTCTAACTGGTGTTTCTGATAGAAAGTCGAAAGGCAAGGAGTTATTAACTCGGCAACAGTTGTTGTTGCAGCATACTCGTGCTTCGACTTCGCTCAGCACTCAAATAACAGCATTGCTTAATAGAGGAATGATTTTGAACGTGAAACCTGCGGTTTCACGTTCAAAATCATCCTTCAAATCAGCAATACCCAAATAACAGTGGGTTGAGCGCAGTCGAAACCTGATACTTGATTAAAGGGCATTTCCCTTATTGTCCAACAACTCTGTTTGGACTCACGCACTTGGCGCGAAAAAACAAGAGAGGAGGATTTGTGGGTCACTTCGCGACCCACAAATCCTGCAACTGCATATTGAGGTATGGAAGACTGCAACCTGGACACTTCAGGGAAAATCGGAATTTCAAGAAAAAATATCACTTAAATATTGCAATCCTGTTGGAATTGTGAACAGGCAAGGGACTGAAGCCCCTTGTTCTAGCGCATTGTCTTTTCACAAGTGATTTAGGATTGCTATAGCTGTAATCTACACGTTAGATGAAGATCTAAATAACAAGAACAAAACTGTATTTGAATAACACTATTGCTTGCAGCTAACAACCAAAGACTCACTCTCTCAACGGGAAATGGCAGAAATTGGAACAGCGTTAACAACCCAAACAGCTTTTGCCCTTTAGTGCTTTGTCAATTTTAAGAATTAGAGTAAATTTCGCAGGGATTTACTCTAATTTTTAGTTGTGACGCTGCACTAGTAGTCTGTCAATCATGCCAGGCGATCGCGTTCCCAAAGGTGGGTAGCAATCTTTGAACATGTCCTCGTTCTTAAGTTAGACTAGCGATCGCAAAGTTTCTACTTCTTTAGGTAAGCGAACATGCCTGGAAAATCGCTCCTTAGAATACTTTCATGACTTCATAAAAAGAAACTATGCTGTAATTGCAAGCTTTTGCATACTGATGAAATCACAAATATGGGAGAAGTGATGAGAAATACATTGCCACCGATGCCCCTGAGCGTAAGCAAATTAGTTTAGTTTGTGGCTCATTGGTAGCAGTCTATACCCTCTTGGAGAAATTTTATGGTGAACAATTTCAATCAACCTGATCAACCAACCAGTGGACAGCTAGAGCGGACTCTTTCCCATCGCATTCAGGCCCTCTATCGCAATCAACTAGGACATCAGCCCGGTAAGATTACCTGTCAACTTTTCGATGAGAAGTTAGCCATCATTGTGGAAGACTCCATTACTCAACCAGAAAAGTTACTGGTGCAAGAAGGGCAAGAAGAGCTAGTGGAACAAGTGCGATCGGGATTAGATGAAGCCATTCAACCTCTGCTGCGATTGCTCATTCAGGATGTATTAAATGTCGAAGTCCTCGATATTTTGAGCGATGCCACACTGGAAACAGGACGAACTGGTATCATCGCTGTTTTGTCTGAAACACCGCTGGTTCGTAACCCCACTTCTATCCCTAAAGTGAAGCTTAGAGCAACTGCGAGTTAATTGAGCTTGAATTCTTCACTAACGTGCCCGCAGAAAATGCAAGCCCTTGACAGACAGTTAGAACAAATTCTTGCCCAGCAGGTTCAAATTCTCTATAGCAATCTGCTAGGGCATGTTTCTGCCAGGGTAATGGCTCAAATGGTTGAGCAGCGAGTTATCATCAGTATTAAAAATGCCGTAACTCGACCTGAACAACTACTGATCGGCAGCAGAGTGAGACTGGCTCAACAGGTAAGAGCTTGCTTAGACGAAGTCATGCAACCTCAAATTAAGGTTTTGATTGAAGAAGTTACTCAATCTGAAGTCAACTCCCTGGTAATGACAACTCACTTTGACAGGAGTGAAATTATTATCATTGCAATCTTTACCACAGAGATGACAGGAGAACGTCTCATCCGTGCTATTAGCCACACTGCCAAGCCAATTTCAGGCTCAAATGTTGTCGAATAATACTTTCTAGATAGTCAATTTCATAGGGTTTACTCACATAATCTACAAATCCTGCATTCAAGATTTCCTGGCGCTCTTCTGGATGGACTAGAGCCGTCACAGCGATCGCTGGGATGTGACTTGTCAGGGGATTGGATTGCAAACAGCGAACAAAGTCAAACCCATTCAACACGGGTAACAAAATATCTAACAAAACCAGGTCAGGACATTGTTCATAGGCAATAAGCAAGGCTTTCTGACTTTCTGCTTCACAAATCAGATGGCAACCCAGTGGTTCGAGACAATAGCGCAGTAGTAATAGATTATCTTCGTTGTCGTCAACCGCCAAAATAATGGGCGAATCGATTGTCCGTGAGTGATTTCGACCAGAAAATGTCACCATTTCCATCCCAAGTTTAGTGAGCTTTGCCATCAATAGCACCTCTGGATGTGAGCAATTGCAAAGCGCTCCTGAAGCGGACAGAAGAACTCTTATGGAGCGACTCGCAGTAACCTCACCAAGTCAGTTTTCTCCGCGCTAAGGTAGAGAAGAGGATAGCTCCCAAGTTGGTGACATGTAGAATGATTCGTAAAATGGTTTACTTAGTTAATCATATCGAAGAATTTTCAATGTGGTTGCTGGAAGTCAGATTCGATCGACAATTTGCAGGAAAATGTCATGATAAATTGACAATTTTTATGAAGTAGGCCCAAATTGAGCAAAATCTGCCCCATTGAGGAAGATCTGACGCAATTTCAACCCGGAGGATGAGATGAGAACCAATCTGATTTACAAATCGACAGCGACCCCTCATCCTTAGATTGCCGCAGCAGTTTCTCTTAAGCTCCTTAGATTAAGCAGAGCAGCCGCAGGCGGTGAAATCGTCTGTGGCGATCGCAACTTGCATCAGATAGTCATCAACCCTTTTGAATGAGGCTCATTAACGTGGATACTGCATTACAACGTTCTGGAGAATTAAAGCAAGCACTGATTGATTTTGTCTTAGATGCTGAAGGAGAACTAGCCATTGCTCTAGAAAAATTTAGTGCAGCCCAACTATCGCGTTCTCAGCAAGCCGATATGAACCAGCGCAGTTTGGTCGTTGAGCGGTTTGTGATTGAAGAGAAGGTTAACGACCAAACCCCGCTAGACCTGTTTCTAGCCACTGATCCTGACCTGACTGAGAGCGATCGCGCTTTGATGCAACATTGGCATCGCAGTTTTGTCGGTTTATTTGCTATTGTCCAAATTCTGCCCAACGGCTTTGAGTTGATGAATTGGACGACAGCCCAGCACTACATTGTTAGAGCTACAGATGCCGCTGCTCTTGAGAAAATGGCACGGTTAAAGGAAGGCGAAATCATCTTGGCGCAGATTGCCCCAATCACAGAACAGGAATGGATATTTTTTAGTTCCTGGACTTCTCTAGGAAAACTGGGCAAGCCCAAACTAGCTGTGGCGATTGGAAATTTTCGCCAGAATTACAAAAAGCACCTCTACAGCGATGCTCCAGACCTGCTAGAAGAAGCCTGGAAGTCGGTTGAGCAGTATCACCAGGATTTTATTGATTTCTTTGGCAGCAATGAAGTGACTTTGCCAGGTTATCAACTCAATCAAAAATTGGCTGAATTTCAGCAGGTGATGACCGAGCAGCGCCTGCAGGCGGCGGGCTGGGATGGCTCTCAATCGCTGGGCGAATTGGCCGAACAAGCTGACATCTCGCCAGATGAACTGGACGAAGTAGCAGAAACAATGGGGATCGATCGCACGGCTATGACAGCAGCTCTGCGCCAGAAACAGCCCCCTAAAATGGCTGCGCCTCAGGTTGAATTACCTGCCCATCTCAAAAAAGCAGAACAGGTGACAGTCTTAACCCATCCACGATGCGGACAGGTATTCTTGACTACCTATGAGCAATTTAAAGCAGGGTTGACGATCGCAGAGCCACAAACGGTGGCAATGGATAAACTGGTGCGCCAATACTTAGAAGACCCAGAAATTCCAGCCTTTGTCTGGTATCATTTAGCCGAGCATCATCCAACTTCGTTAGAAACCTGTTTGAGAACTGTGTTGCAGCGTTCTGATTTCAATCTAGAAATTGATCTGAAGCCGTTGCTGGAAGAGTTCAATAAATCCTTAGAAACTGAATTGCCTGACATTGCCAGTGTACCATTGCACTTACATAATCTGTTTCAGGATGCAATCATGGAAGTCAGTAAAGACAAGAAAAAGAAGACAAAGAAAACCGCACAGGGGTTTTAAGTCAACAAAACCTGGAACCACAAAGTTACGGAAAATGACAGAGAGGATTTGAGGGGTAGCACCAAAGATAAATGGCTTATGGTGCTTCTCTCTCCTATTAAATATCAGCAGTTATATCCTGTGATAGAAGAATGAACGACTAGAGCTTGATATGATGGAATTAATAAGAGACAGGTGTAACTAAAGAGTCAGGAGAAGTTGTGATATGAATATCATTGCGTGGATTATTTTGGGTATCTTGGCAGGTGCGATCGCTAAAGCTATCTATCCCGGTCATCAGGGTGGCGGCATTTTGGCTACTATTCTGTTGGGTATCGTTGGTGCGTTTATTGGCGGTAGTCTCTATTCCTTGTTAACGACAGGAACACTACAAATCGCTGCTGCTGGTTTGAGCATTCCTGGGCTGCTTTTGGCGATCGTTGGTGCCATGATTGCGATTTTCCTTTGGGGTTTGATGACTCGCAGAAGCACCATCTAGTCTGTAAATACTCTGTAGATTGCTGAATTGTAACTAAGCGATTGAATGGTCTATTCCAGGGTTTGTTCTGTAGGGTGGGCAGTTGCCCACCCTACTTGATCGAAGCGATTGTGATAGGGTGGGCATTGCCCACCCTATTGTTGGTATGACGGTTGGATATTTTATCGTTTGCGTCTATTCATTCACTGATCAGGGAATTAGTAACATGAGGTCATGGTTAGTTATTGGAATAGTGGCTCTCTTGATCGCGCTGTGTGGCAACATCTTAAGACCCAAAGATGTGAAATGGTTCAATCGACTCACACGACCGCGTTGGCTAACCTTTGAACCTCTAATTCCACTAATCTGGACGATTGTACTGATTTGTGGGGCGTGGTCTGCTTATATTGTGTGGGAAAGTGCTCCTGGCACCTCTCAAACCTGGTCATTGATGACACTTTACATATTGTTAGAAGTATTGATTATTGCTTATTCTCCTGTAACCCTGCTTACTCGTAATTTAATTGCTGGCACTGTCGTTGGTGCAATCGGTTTCCTCGTTGGGTTGATTCTAGCGATTCTTGTCTGGCCGATTTCTCGCAATGCGGCTTTGCTGCTCCTGCCCTATTTACTTTGGAGTCCGATTGGCACCTATACGACTTTGGTGTTGCACCGCTTGAATCCCCATGCTAATCAGAGAGAGTAGTAATGTCTTCACAACCTCAGACTCGGATGAGTTCAACACCGTCTCGCCCGTCGATTTGTTGCAAATAAACTTTCACTTGCTCTTCTTTGGCAGTCGGGAGCTTTTTGCCTGTGAAATCGGGATGTATGGGTAGTTCGCGATGACCGCGATCGACTAACACGGCCAACCAAATCTGTTTGGGTCTGCCGTAGTCGGCTATGGCATTGAGGGCAGCGCGAATCGTCCGTCCTGTAAAAATCACATCGTCTACCAGTAATACTGTTTTCCCAGTCAGATCAAACGGAATATTGGTACGGGCCGGAGTCCGTAAGCCAATTCGATCTAAATCATCCCGGTAAAAAGTAATATCAAGATAGCCAACAGGCACCTGCACTGCCTCCAAGACTTCGATTTGTCGCGCCAAAAGGTTGGCCAGGGGAACACCTCTGGTATAGATGCCTAGCAACACCAATTGGGATAGAGTATCTGCTCGTTCAATCACCTGCGAAGCGAGGCGAGTGATCGTCCGGCGCAACTCATCAGAAGAGAGAATGCCAACAATTTTTGAACTCATCTCTACCGTTTCCATAGCCCCATTTCCCCTCTAAAATCAAGCGGATTAACCTTTTTGCTCTCTGTTCTGGGTTCTCGTCATAACGCTCTCAGCTAGTGGTCTGTCAAGGAAATTTTGATTGGCGGGATACCCCGTAAATCAAAATTGACAGACCACTAGCTATACTCAGTAAATTTCGTTCAAACCCTAAAAATAGTTACTAGAATATAGCGTTCCTATAGAATTTTTGGAATGAGTTTCTAGAGGGATGCGGGAGCAAGGCTGAAATTCTATAGTTGAACGTTATTCCTGGAAATTTAGGTCGATCGCCCTACAACTTGCCAATGCAGCAAGACGATCGCTAAACTCAGCCAGATTAAACAGCAAAACCGAGTGAAGCGCATAGCTAGAGCAATTCGTTGAGATGTAATTGTATTAATCGGATCTCCCAACAACGGTTTGTGCTTCACAATACCACGATAGGTATTTGTTCCCCCCATTTGAACTTGCAGGATAGCCGCGTAGGCACATTCACTCCATCCAGCGTTGGGGCTAGGATCTTTGTTGGCATCGCGATCGCACAGTGTCCAGACTCGTCGAGGGTGACCAGATAACAGCGCCAAAGTCAGCACAGTCAAACGACAGGGGAGCCAAGTCAACCCGTCTTCCTGCCGAGCGCTAAACCAACCCAATTGAGTGTAGGGAGGTTCTCGGTAGCCCACCATCGAATCAAGGGTACTGGCTGCCTTATAGGCCAGTGCCACGGGAACGCTCCCAACAGGGGTAAAAGCACCCAGAATGGCGTAAAACAGCGGAGCCATTACCCCATCGACAGCATTTTCCGTAACAGTTTCCAGGACAGCTCGTAAGATTTCGGCTGCTGATAAATCAGCAGTATCTCGACCCACATATAAACTCAACTGAGCACGCGCCGCCGCCAGATCCCCCGTGCTTAAAGGATGCAGCACACTGTCCGCTGCTGCCCGTAAGCTCCGGCCGGCAAAGCAACTGGACAGAAGCACGACTTGCAGGGCGATCGCCACCCACTGGTTTATCCATCCAGCAATCTGAATCAAGGCCCAACCAATCCCGGTGCTCAACAGCGGTAACCCAAGTCCTAACACAACGCCCAACAATCGCAGCAGAACGGGTTGCTTGACCCAGCGAAACACAGCTTGAGTGTAGTGCTGAATGCCCCAGCCCATCACCTGCACCGGATGCAGCCAATTCCACGGATCTCCAATCAGGTAGTCCAGCAGAGCGGCGATCGCTAAAATTCCTGCGGCTTCGTTAAAATAAGTCATGGAGAACCTGCCATCTTTGGAGAAGAATTGTGCCCCATACAATTGTGACAAATACCTGTGAAGGGGTTGCCGATTGCGTCGATGCTTGCCCAGTGGCTTGCATCCACGAAGGTCCCGGCAAGAACGTTAAGGGAACGGGTTGGTATTGGATTGATTTTGCAACGTGTATCGATTGCGGAATTTGTTTGCAAGTCTGTCCCGTCGAAGGGGCGATCGTTCCCGAAGAACGTCCCGATCTGCAAAATACACCTTAAAGCATACGCTCAAAGCCACTAGTAGGCTGAGGCACAAATAAACCTACCTTTAGTTAGCCTGAAAGCCAGGCAAGGGGCTTAAGCCCCTTGTTCAAGGGTAGATGAACTTACACTCCAGACTACTAATGGTCTATCAATTTTGATTTGCGGGATACCCCGCCAATCAAAACTAAATTAAAGCAGGGTGGGCACTGCCCACCCCACTTCATATAAGTCTCATGATATAAGACTCCTGTTTGGAGTTTGCCCGCAGCCTACCTGGAAGAGACAAGTCCGATCGCTGTAGTTCATGGCAAAGTGATAGTTTGTTTCATGATCTGTTGCACTAAACCGGGCACTAATCGATATGCTTCTGTAGCGATCGCAGCCATTCCCACAACAATCTCTGTGCGTTTCTGGGCAACAACTTGCCACACGGCTTCAGCAATGTCTTCAGGATGATTGGTGAACGGGCTTTTAATTGCAACTTCTAACTGCTGACGGTAGCGTTCTGCCTCTTGTTCGCTACCGCGAAACTGTGCCCGTTCCAAAAAACTGCTGTTAATCACTCCAGGATGGACAGCAGCAACGTGAATTCCTTGTGGTGCTAGTTCTAACCGCAACGTATCGGTTAACCCAGTCAGGGCATATTTGCTAGCGCAATAGGCAGTCATATTCGGCAGGGGCATTTTGCCCCCAAAAGAGCCAACGTTAACAATGCTGCCCCCACGATTCGCCAGGAAATGGGGCAATACGGACTGAATCGTGTAGACACAACCCCAGAAATTGGTGTTCATTATCTGCTGCCAATCGGCTAGCGTGGTTGCTGCCATTGGCCCGGTCAGACAGATACCAGCGTTGTTGATCAACACATCAATCGTGTCAAAGCGATCGAGGGCCAGTTGTACAAGATGAGCCACCTGCTCTGGTTGCCCGACATCGGTAGGAATTGCCAGTGTACTGCGACCCAAAGCGCTCACTGCCTCAGCCACCGCTTTCAGGCGGTCTGCTTGGCGAGCAGCCAAGACGACATCGTATCCCTGTTGGGCGAATTTCAAAGCCGTGGCTCGGCCGCTTCCCTGAGAAGCTCCCGTAATCAAAACTGTTGCCGTCATGCCATCTCTCCAGCTTTCTGTGCTTCGACTCTTGCCCCAGTCAGGCTAAAGGCTCTCACCTCAGTAATGTGGACTTTAACAAGTTGCCCTCTCAATTCGTCAATATCACCCGCACAAAACGTCAACCGATTGCTGCGAGTACGTCCCATCACCTGATGGGGATTTTTGGGATTCTGATCTTCTACTAAAATTTCCTCAACCCGACCCAGATAACGCTGCGATCGCTCAGCCGCCTTTTGTGCAACTAAATGATTCAGGCGTTGCAGGCGATCGCTCTTGACCTCCTCTGGGAGTTGGTTCTCCCAGAGGGCAGCGGGGGTGCCAGGACGGGGAGAGTAGGCGGCAGTATTAAGCTGGTCAAAGCCAATGTCTTCTACCAGTTTGAGGGTATTGTTAAATTGCGCTTCGGTTTCTCCAGGAAAACCAACGATCGCGTCGGCGCTGATAGCAGCATCGGGCAGGTAATTGCGGATTGTGTCGATAATGCGCCGATATTTTTCGTGAGTGTAGCCCCGCGACATAGCTTTGAGGATGTCGTTATCTCCAGATTGAAAGGGGATATGGAAGTGCTCACAGACTTTAGGCAGTTCGGCACAGGCCCGAATCAGACGTTCAGTGAAATACCGGGGGTGGCTGGTGGCAAAGCGAATGCGCTCAATGCCCGCAATGTCGTGGACGGAGTAGAGCAAATCAGTCAACGTGTGCTGATGTCGGCCCGCTGGGGTGGTTCCTGGTAAATCCCGACCGTAGGCATCAATATTTTGTCCCAACAGAGTCACTTCTTTATATCCCTGTTGTCCCAGCAATTCCATTTCAGCCCGAATCGCTTCCGGTCTGCGGGACTGTTCTACTCCGCGCACGTTGGGCACCACACAATAGGTGCAGCGTTCGTTGCAGCCATAGATGATATTCACCCAGGCAGTGACAATACTATCTCGGCGGGGTTTGGTGATGTCTTCAACGATGTGAATTGCTTCCGTTGCCACAACCTGATTGCCATCAAAGACTTGTTCCAACAAATCCCGTAATCGATTAGCATGTTGTGGGCCCATGACCAGATCGAGTTCGGGCACTCGCCGCAATAACGCTTCACCTTGTTGTTGAGCCACACACCCCGCCACAACCAGGGTTAAATCGGGTTGCTCATGTTTCCGCTTAGCCTGTCTGCCCAGGTATGAGTAAACCTTTTGTTCCGCATTGTCGCGAATTGTGCAAGTGTTGTAAAGAATTAAGTCTGCCTCTTCTGGAGTCTCTGACCAGAGAAAGCCCATTTCTGCCAAAATTCCTGACATGCGCTCAGAGTCGGCTTTATTCATCTGGCAGCCGAAGGTAGTGATGTGATAGCGGCGATCGCGACGAGTCATAGAATAGGGAACTTGAATGGAACAGTTGATTTAATCTCCAGTCTAGCAATTCTCAGCTTGCAGGTAGCAGGGAAAGAGCGTTTAGGCTTGTTCTCAGCTTCAGAAACAGATCAAGAATTGACAAGATTGTGGCGGAAAGCGCTGCCATGTCGCACTTCCCACAGATAAAACTTTGGTTTTGCGTGAATTCAGGTTTTTAGAAACTAATATCAGATTGATAAGCCTCCCGATAATAATTCAATACCTCCTTTGCTTCGTCTTCTGAGGACAGACGATACTTGGCCATAAAGAGAAACGGTCGGACTCTAGAATCATTAATAGGAGCGGGTTCCCAAATTGACAGAAGCACCCCGTCGTCATGAAAAGTGACGCTAAATTTAATCAGTTGCGGTGATTTAAGGGATTGCATAAAAGGCAAATCATCCAAGTGGAGAGCGATCGCTCCGCTGAAGTTCCTCAACGAGGACAGGTCATTGGAAGCTATATCGCCCAGTAGCTGCAACAAGTCCTGCTTTAGAGTGGGACTAAAGTTAACCCCCAGCAGCAAAAACGGCCATCAAAAGCACTGAGAGTAACAAGCCGGGACTAAGAAGTAGGATGAGGGTAAATAACTCGCTCGTTTCCATTGTTTCATCTCCGATTCAAGAATTTGGGTGAGAAATAAAGCAAAGCCTTGATGCTCTCCTGGAGGATGATCCTATCTTAAGAATTCCCTGTCTGAGCCATCATGATCGATGCCTTACGTCAATCATGTCCGATTATTTAAGGAATGAGCAAAGAGAAGAGGGCATTTGTCAACGAAATTGCGCCGATTCTCAGGAGATACACTCAGAATTCAGACTTGCTTAAGATTTTCCTGAAAGTTCTAATATAAGTTAAACTTTGCTCCGTCAGATTAAATCTTGGTGACTGGCGCAGCGGTGACTTGATCCAGCATGTCAATGACTTCTCGTTCAAAGGTCACCTGTGCTCGATTGGTGCGTCCCCCCACATACAATTTTTGCTCCTGCTGTAATGCCCAAATTTGGGAATGGGAGACATAACTCACGACAACCCCCACCATCAGGAACCCAAACCCTGCGTAGACCAGCGGGATACCTGGATCGGCTTTAATTTGTAATCCGGTGCTGCCCACGACTTCTACAATCGCCAGCGTCACCCCATTCACCTGAGTAGACAAACCCTCTCGCAGGGTTGTGAGCAAAGCGCCCTGGCTGTCGTAAATTAAAACCGTTCCCTGCAAATCCTTCGCCACGACAGAAACCCCTGCACTCAGATCTGGTTTAGTCGGAATCCAAGTGCCCCACAGTCTACCTTTGCCCCCAGTGTCGAGGAGAGACATCGGCAACTCCAGCACCGGACTGTTATTGAAGCGCACTCGAATCGCTGCAATTCCCCAATCTGCCTGATACAACGTCACCCCCTTATAGCGCAAGGGTTGATTGACAAAAATGGTTTTGCGATCGACCTCCTCCCCAGCCACATCCAACACTGACAGGTCAGAATAGAATTGATCCACAGCACCTTCAGGCGTGTAGTCAATCCAGAACCGATTGACATGGACTGACCAATCCTGAGGAATTTGACTCGCTGCCCAGGGACCTGCATCAAAGATATTTTTGATTTGAAAAGTTTGTCCGCTGGGCACCAGTTCTTGGGCAAAGAATCCGGTCATTGCTCCCCAGATTGCTCCTGCCAGAATCAGCAACATACTGGCATGAACCAGGATAGGACCAATGCGACCGATGATGCCCTTGCGGGCATAGAGGGCATTTCCTTCCCGAAAAATGCGATAGCGCTTCTGCTCTAGAAGAAGCGTTAGGTTGTCTAGTGAAGCTTCTAGTTCAGCACTGAGGGCCAATTTTTGAAATTGCCGGGGTTGGGTATAAACTTGCCACTTTTGGGCTGCTTTCAGCGTCGGCCATTGGCGGGTAAAGGTGCAAGCCGTCAAACTGGAGCCAAACAAAATCAGCAAAGATAAGAACCACCAGGTTCGGTAGACGTGATCCAGTCCCACGGTCAGAATGACTCGCCAGGAAAGAAATCCAAACAGGGCAGGATGTTCTGGATAATTTGCCTGATAAAAAGCCAGGGTTTGTCCCTGTTCAATCACAGTGCCGGAGGCACTGAAGAGCGCGATCGCCAATAACAGCGCGATCGCCAGCCGCAAATCAGCCAGCAGCGGCAGTAGCTCTTTTTGAAAATAATGTTTGGGGGCTGAACCAAGGGTGGACAGCTTAAATAGATTGGATAAAGAGTTTTGTGAAGCCATAGTTCAATTTTGACATGCTCTTACCCTCGATCGAAGACTGAGGGGACCGATTTCTGTTGGGATGAGAGGCGATCTTTCAGGCTTTGTGAAATGGGGCCTCTTGCCTGTCCAGATTGAGCAGGCAAGGTGCCTGCTCAACGAAAGACCAAACTTTTTCAGGATGAAGTTGCACATTGCGTATCGCTTAACTGCGAAATAGCCGAGAGTAGAGCGTTTCATGGGATAGACTGGCGATCGCTAATCCCCAACCGCAACTGTACAATTCCTCTTCTGTGGTTTGCATGATACTCTCTGTGGTTTGCTCCAGGGTTGGATACAGTTGCAATAATATCTGTTGTCCCTGTGTTTGTCCTAAAGGAATCAGCTTTACGCCAGCGTTGATCAGGTTACTAGACCAACTGTGTAGATAACCCAATGTTGTCGATCGCAAATCAATTTGCCAATGGGCAGCAGCGATGGCAAAAGCGACGGCAAAATTGCACGGTTCTCCGCAGGCAGTCAAAGCCTCTGTCAGTTCTGGCTCCAGTGCCAACAACAACCGCACGAGAGACCGCCCCATCTGCCAACTTTGCTGCCGTAATTCTTCTGCTTCGCGCAGTGCTGACAGCCAGTGATTCCAGTGGCTTAACCCCGCCTCATCCTGAGCAGCCATACATCGGTAGGACTGTCCCAACGCGATCGCTTCTAAGCGCATCGCCCCATACTGCAACTCCTGAATTAACCAGTTGGATAACTCCTCCGCTCCCATGATTTTACCCTGTTGCACCAGGGTCTCTAATCCTTCGGAATAGCTAAACGCTCCCACGGGCAGCGCTGGACTGGCTAGGTGTAATAGCTTCAGTAATTGGGGGGCAGCACCAATCATTGTTAGAATCCTAAAGCAAGAGGATAACGCCTACTCTACCCCAGTCTGCTACCTCAGCCGTTTGTAATTTCTAGCAGGAATCAATTTTTATGTCTGAAGTCTTTACACCTGAAGTTAGTGATCGCATCTGTCAGCATATGAACGAAGACCACAGCGATGCGATCGTGTTGTATGCTAGAGCCTTTGGCGGTGCAACCACGGCCACGGCCGCCAAGATGCTAAAAATCGATGCCACAGGCATGGATTTGCTGGTGCAGCAACAAGACACGTCTCACCCTTTACGCATCTCCTTTGATCACGTTCTTCAAGATGCTGAAGATGCCCACCACACTTTGATTGCAATGGTGAAACAAGCACGGTCAAAGCAGTGATTCCTGACTGACTCTATGTGGAAACATCTTTCCATTCATCAGTATTGTTTTCGCAACTCTGAAGCACTGGGTATAGCTCTGAACACTCGGCGACAAACAACGATTCGGCAACGGGCGTATCTGAAAACCCTACGCTTGCAGGCGGTCAGAACCCAACTGCAACTAGCTGAGCCAGCGACAACAGCGATCGCAGAAATCGCCAACCGCTTTGGGTTCCAGAGTCTAGGTCACTTCAGCCGGGACTACAAAACGATGTTTGGTGAGTTACCTTCAGAAACACTGAAGCAGTTATTCAGGCATTAATGAAGAAATATGCTGAATCATCCCAGTGTCGGGTTCGTTCTGGCTTCATTTTAATCGGTTTTCAGATAGGTTTAATTATGAGCCATCATATCGATCGCAACCGTAACTGCCAGAATCAGGACATCGTTTTGCCCCGGTTCGATTTCTATGCCGTACACATCGGTAAGGCGAAACCAGCGCTTTGAGACTTCAGCAATTTTATTTCGTCCAGCTTCAATGGTATAAGCGTGATCCAGAATATTACCCCGCACATCCAGATCAGGACCATCCCCAATCTTGACCTCCCAGCGATCGCGGAGGGGAGCAATCAGCGCTTTTTTCACCAGGGCCAGGCGTTTTCCATCAGCCCCCTCGATTTCCATTGTGTCTTTCAGCCGCAACATCCGCTCTTGAATCTTGCAGAGTTCACGATTTTCCAGGTCTTCAAAGACGAGCGTATTTCGCACCCGTAAGGCTTTGCCATTAACTTTAAAGACCCGCTCACCTTGCTGATTTTCAATCCAGAAATCATCACCAATGGAAATCATTTTCTGGCGCATCTTATAAATCGTGTTACCACTATTGCGGCGACCAAAGCTACGATCTTGCTGGCGTTCTTCCCGACGCTCTTGACGACTTTCACGATTAAACATGGTTAGTTCTCCTGATTTTTGATCATGAACGTATAATTAGACGGAAGCCCAAATGACAGGTGGAAGTATCCACGGGTTCTGCCATGCGGGCTGGAGGGCGATAACGACGACAATAGCTGGGCGCACACAAAAAGGCTTTGCCAACCCAGTTCGCGTAGGCTGCTGCATCTTCATAGGTAACATGCACCACCGGATGGTTGTCGCGCCCTTTAATGGAACTGCCCAGACCTTCTAGATGTCGCCAGTTCGCATCGGGAATGTAAGCCCACCAGTTGTAGTGGTTACTCCGGTCAACCGGGCGATCGGGTTTAACGAAAACACAAGAAGAGGGTTGCAGCATTTCTGGTCGGGCATGGGGGTAGTCTTCCCGATTGGCTGGACGCTCCGCAAAGGTGACATAGCTCGTGGCTTTGACAAACTTCTGGAACTGGGCGTTGGTGATCAGATATTGATCCAGCCAGAAGCCATCGACTGTTACCGGATGAGCAGGAGCTTCTTCAGCATAATGGTGATCCGATCCCATCAAAAAGGTGCCGCCAGGAATCCACACCATGCCTTTGGCAGGGGGACGACCGGGAGGTTTAACCTGTGAGGATAGGAACTGATTTTGTTGCATAGACTTTTATATTACACAAACTGCATTATCCTGAATACTGATCCGAGTTTTTTGCTCCAGAGTATTCAAAAATCGCTTTTTCAGAGTTGATACAACTCCATCGCTTTAAGATTTCTTCAGAATTGCGTCTAACACTAATAACTTCATTACAGATGTGTAAATGGACAGGTAAGTGGCTCAGACATTGCCGTGATACAAATATTCCACAGCCATGAGAGAATCATTATCTACCATGCCAACATACAATAAGAACTAACTAAGCCCGTGGCGAGGATTGAACTCGCGACCTCACCCTTACCAAGGGTGTGCTCTACCACTGAGCCACACGGGCAACGTATTGACTTTGTGGTGGTGGGCCGGGCTAGATTCGAACTAGCGTAGGCGCAAGCCAGCGGATTTACAGTCCGCCCCCATTAGCCACTCGGGCACCGACCCTCTCATTCCACAAGCAATAATCATAGCACAAGTAAATTGAAATGGGGGAATTTTTTAGTTTAAGGCAGCAGGATTAGGGCAAATGGCTACAGGCTTCCACCCTCTGCCTTCCCTGAGAGAGGTGAAATTCTTAAACTTTAGTATTTCAAGCGGAAAATAGTCAGAATTGGTAGAAGAGAAAGAAGAAAGAATTGCGGTCAGGGAGCATGACACCCTCAAACACAGGATTGTTTGAGCAGAGCAATGGGTTAAATTCATTCCTGACAAACCGTGGGAAGTTTTTCTCGCATAGTAGAAAAGAGTGAAATTTCCGATCGATTCCAGGTTATCAACTACATTAAATCAATCCCTTCCCGGAAACTAGTAGTCTGTCAATTTTGATTTGCGGGATAACCCGCAAATCAAAATTAAATGATTTGCGGGGTCAGCGACCCCTCATAACTTCCTTGACAGAATAATAGTTTTTCTTACGGGAGAGCTTCAATTCTTGGAGCAGGCAAGGGTTAGATAATTGGGAAAACTTGACACAAGATTTCCCTGTTTTGCCTGAGAAAATTAGCAATGACTATTGGGTCATTTTTGCTCAAGCGAGGATTTACTGACGAACCGGACAGATGGCATGCAAACAGCACCAAATTTAGACCTCAATGGCTTCGAGATAGTTGTTAATACTTTTGTTGAGGGATATCATCGGGAAATCTCAATCTCTTCTATCTATCAACCAGGGAACCCTCTGTCGCCAGCGATTCGGGCGCAGCCTATTCAATACTCCACGTCTAGCGGTACTGCAACCGAGGCGATCGACTACATTCCCGTTTCAGGAACGATCGCTCCAACTCATTTGGAACCAGTGGGTGAAATTACGATTTCCATCGTGGATGATGATTTGAATGAACCCGATGAGCATTTTTTTTTGCAGTTTTCTAACCCAGTTAACTTCAAGTGGTCTGATTTTGATCAGACTTTTACTATCACAGATACGTTGAGAACTCCGCTGACGAATTCTCTTCCCGATCGCGTTGAAAATTTACAGTTGACTGGCACAGATCCGATCAACGGATATGGCAATCAGGGGAACAACATCGTGATTGGTAATCAATCTGATAACCTGTTAGAGGGACTAGAAGGTGATGACACTTTGAAAGGTGGTAATGGTAACGACACGTTGTTTGGTGGTGCAGGTGATGATGTATTAGTGGGTTTTGGCAACCGAGGGGGGGCTGGAGAGATTGATTTTCTCACAGGCGGGCCGGGTCGAGATGTCTTTGTTCTGAGACATGCTGAACCGCTCTATAGTGAATTTGTTGTAGATTACGCTGCTCTGACAGCTCAGCAATTGCAGTTTATTATGCCTCAGGCTCAACCCAACAGAATTAATCATTTTCTCGGTGCCTTAAATCAAGCCATGCAAGCATTTAAAATTAGTACACCTGCTCGCCAACAAGCGTTTGTTGCTCAGATTGCTCATGAATCAGGTTCGTTGCTGTTCAATTCTGAAATCTGGCAATCGACTGCGGCTCAACGAGGGTATGAATTCCCCGCTGCCAAAGCGATAGAGTTAGGCAATCTCAGCAAAGGAGATGGTTATCGGTATCGGGGGCGGGGGTTAATTCAACTGACAGGCAGAGCAAACTATCGAAACGTCGGCAAAGCGTTGGGACTGAATTTGGAGAACAATCCTGATCTGGTTTTACATCCCGACGTGAGTGCAATGGTCTCGGCCTATTTCTGGTACAGCAGAGATCTGAATCGTCTAGCTGATGCAGGAGAGTTCAGGAAAATTACACGCCGTATCAATGGTGGTTATCGGGGGTATCAAGCGCGAGTTAAGTTTTGGCATCGAGCCAAACAATCTATTACGCTGCAAGATAATGATTATGCTGTGATTACAGATTTCCATCCGGCCCACGATGTGATTCAGTTGGGCGGAGTTAAATCCGATTATTTGCTCAGTTGGTCCTATGAGTTAAACGGAGCGTTATTACTCTATCGGGGAGAAGCGATCGCCGTGATTCAGGGACAATCTCGCCATTTGAATTTGAACCACCGCTATTTTCAGTTTGAGTCATCTTGAGGCAACATGCAGCAGCATTCCTACCGCCCCGCCTCCAAAATCATTCCCCCGATTCAGCAGTGCTCGAAAACCAGCCAGTTTTCCCAAAAGTGCCGATCGCAGAGCGGGGCCAATTTCTACAAAATCAGAAATGCTAAATTGGGAGCATAAACTAGATGGTTTTGGGAGCAGACAGTATGGTTCAGTTGTAGCCATCCGCTCAATCGCCTTTTGGCAGCAGGCAAAACCAAAATGCAAGTCGTTGGGGCAGTGATGCACAAGTTAGTTCGGGTGATCTACGGAGTGCTGCGTTCAGGACAGCCTTTTGACCCTAGTAAACTTGTTCCTACCCCTTGACTTGCAAGACAGTATCTACGAGTCAGGCATTCTCAGCGATATCGTGATGGTTGCCGACCGCACCGGAATAGACTAAGCCGCGTTGTAAATCCAGGGTCAGAATAGCTCCATCTTGAATGCGCTCAGTTGCGTGCTTGACACCGATAATTACAGGCACGCCTAAGCGTAACCCAATCACCGCAGCGTGACTGGTCAAGCTGTCTTCCTCAGCAACGACCCCAGCTGCTTTGCGAATGGCATCGACAAAATCAGCAGTGGTATTGTGGACAACCAGGATTTCACCAGGGTGGAAGTGGTTGAGATCCATCCCATTATGAGCGACGCGGGCCCTGCCACTGATAGACCCCTGCCCAATGCCAATGCCTTTACCCAACACCGCAGTCACCACTTCCACTTTGATTAAATCGGTTGACCCTGCCACTCCTTGCAGCGTTCCAGCCGTCATGACAACCAGATCGCCCTCATTGAGCAATTGCTTTTCTTGGGCGACATTGATAGCCGCCTGAAAGGTTTGCCCAGTAGAAGGTAAGTCCAGCACAAGCAGCGGTTTTACGCCCCAGACGAGTTGCAATTGGCGGGCTACATCGACGTGGGGGGTAATGGCCAGAATGGGCTTGTTCGGACGAAACTTAGAGACATTACGAGCTGTTGCGCCGGTTTTGGTTAAGGTCATAATAGCAGCGGCATCAAGCTGTTCGGCAATACTTCCCACGGCCTGACTAATGGCATTGGGCACCGATCGCCCCATTGCTCCAGTGACATTGCGAGTGGGAGGACGATCTTGCTCAATCCGCTCAGCAATCCGGGCCATGGTGGCAACAGCCTGGATGGGATATTTGCCAACAGCGGTTTCATTGGACAGCATTACGGCATCAGTGCCATCCAGAATGGCATTGGCCACGTCTGAGATTTCGGCGCGAGTGGGACGTGGGCTTTGTACCATACTGTCCAGCATTTGAGTTGCCGTAATCACAGGAATACCCAGTTGGTTCGCTGTGCGAATCAGCCGTTTTTGTAACAGTGGCACTTCCTCAGCAGGTAATTCAACGCCCAGATCGCCGCGTGCCACCATTACCCCATCACAAATCGTCAATACCGCTTCCATTTGTTCGATCGCCTCGTGTTTCTCAATCTTGGCAATCACAGGCACGTTTTTCCCAGCGTTAGAAATCAGTTCTTTAATCTCTAAAACATCCTGAGGATTGCGAACAAAACTGAGCGCAACCCAATCGACTCCTTGATCCAAGCCAAAGATCAGGTCAGTCCGGTCTTTTTCTGTCAGTGCTTTGATGGAGAGATAGACCCCGGGAAAATTTACCCCTTTATTGTTGGAGAGTACACCTCCAACCGTGACTCGACAGTGGAGTTCTTTTTGAGCGCGATCGATATGCTCCACCATCATTTCCACGCGGCCATCATCCAGCATAATAACAGCACCCTCGGGCACTTCATCAGCTAAGGGTGTATAAGTCACCGAACTAATCTTTTGTGTTCCAGGTTGCAAGTGACTGGTGAGAATATAAGGATCGCCTTTTTGCAAGGTAATCGAACCTTCTTCAAATTTCCCTAAGCGAATTTTAGGACCTTGCAGATCCTGCAAAATCGCAACGGGTTGATTCAGTTCAAAGGAGACTTGTCGAATCAGACGAATATTGCGCTGATGATCATCATGGGTGCCGTGGGAGAAATTGAGCCGCAGCGTCGTTGCACCCGCCTCAATCAGATCACGGAGAACTTCTGGGCTGTTGGTAGCAGGGCCAACTGTGGCCACAATTTTTGTCCGGCGTAAGTGGTGGTGCGATAGCATGAGTTCTCCGAAAGTGACTATGAATTCCTACATAACACACGGAATATACCAAATTTGCATCATTTGGCTGGATCTTTAATCAGGACTTTAGACTTACTCAGAATTGGAGAGCTTAGCTTGAAGCGCTCGTGTAGAAGCGCAGGGCAAATTGCCAGAAGCCGCGAGATGCCAGCAGCAGGGCGATCGCCAATCCTCCCCCTGCCATAATCCAGGTGATTTCAGTCCGATTTAGCAGGGTTTCTGTGGGAACGGTCGTCAGGAAAGCCACAGGTACAACAAAGGTAAAAAAGAAGCGATAAGCAGCAGGATAAGCAGCCATCGGAAACCGTCCTGCTTCGAGCAGTCCTCTTAAAACCTCGGTGACGTTATAGATCTTGACAAACCAAATGCTGGTCGCCCCCAACATAAACCAGAGGCTATACAGACTCAACACTCCAAACAACAAAGGGAGAGATCCTGCCAGGTATGCGGTAGCAGGTAAATTTAACCGAGTGCCTGCATAACCAATCAGAATGCAACCAAACAGTAGATCAGGTAACCCCCAAAGAGAGATTGTGCGAGTGGAAAGCCAGAATTGGGAACTGATGGGTTTAAGCAGCACAAAGTCTAATGTGCCCATTTGTACCTGTTTGACAATTTGATTGAGATTAGGAGCCAGGAAAGTAGCTGCAAACCCCTGCAATATTGTAAAAACACCTAGCACAACCAGCGCCTCTTCCCAGCGCCAGCCCTCAAAGGTGTACCCCGTTTGGTAGAACAAGAATAAGCCAAACAGACTACCTACCAGATTGCATAAGCTGCTAAAAGCAGCAATGATGAAATTTACCCGATATTCCAGTTCAGCAGCGATCGCCGTCTCCCAAAACAGCCAGAGCACCTGACTATATCTATTGATCTTGTTCATATGCTCCCTAACCCTCTATGCCCTTTGCGCGTTGATTGACCGTCCCCTGGTTCCCAAGCTCCAGCTTCCCCTGGTTCCCAAGCTGGAGCTTGGGAACCGTTGAGGAGAAGCTCTAGCTTCCCTTGCGGTGGGGAAGCTGGAGCTTCCTGGGCAGCATTACCAAGCTGGAGCTGGGTAACGAGGAATGCCCTCTGTGGTGCTTTTCCCCTGGTTCCCAAGCTGGAGCTTGGGAACCGTTGAGGGGAAGCTCTAGCTTCCCTTGCGGTGGGGAAGCTGGAGCTTCCTGGGCAGCATTACCAAGCTGGAGCTGGGTAACGAGGAATGCCCTCTGTGGTGCTTTATCCCGTGTTTCTAACCATACTGCCTGCTTGCTCAGTAATTTCATCTATCCTCGTTGTGAGGTATCATCGCCACTTTAATAACCTTGCGATCGCGCATCTCCTGAAACACCTGTTCCAACTCTGACAGTGCTCGTTTCTGACTAATCAGCCATTCCAAAGGAATGACGCGCTGAGAGAGCAGGTCTAACGCGGCTCGGACGTAGATTGGCGTATTGTGAAAAACTCCCTTCAAGGTCAGTTCATTGTAGTGCAGTTGCTCTGTGCTCACTGTGATTGTTGTCTCGCGAGGACAGCCCCCAAACAGGTTGACCGTGCCACCCGGACGAGCACAGGCGATCGCCGTTTCCCAGACCGCTGGAATCCCGGTGGCTTCAATCACCACATCGGCTCCCCAGCCCTCGGTGAAGTCGCGCACGAGGGACGGAACATCGGGGATCTGGCGATAGTGAAAGGTTTGATCCACTCCAAACCGCTCAGCGATCTGCAAGCGTGACTCGTGCCCGCCCAACAAGTACACGGCTGCTGGCGGATGAATTGTACCCATGGGTTGAGTTGCTGATGGCTCTGTAGCAACTGCTTGGTTTTTGTAATAAGCCAGAACTCCAGCAAACATCAAACCGATCGCGCCATCTCCCAGGATGACAATGCGATCGCCCAGCTGAATATCAGAACGAGCAATCCCGTGCAGAACACAGGCTAGCGGTTCTGTGAGTGCTGCTAATTCATGCGGTAGCGCATCAGGGATCGGTAGCAGATTATGTTGAACAATCGCCGCCGGAATTTTCAGGTACTCGGCAAACGTGCCGTTATTAAAAATCAGGTGTGTGCAAAGAGAAAATTCTTGTTTCTGGCAGAAAAAACAGGTCATGCAAGGAGCCGAGTTATTGGCAACGACGCGATCGCCCACCTGCCAGCCTGTCACCCCTGCCCCCAAAGCCACAATCCGTCCAGCCGCTTCATGCCCAAACAGAGTCGGCGGCTTCAGCATCCGGGCATGCCCTCCTCTGCGCCAAACCTTTAAATCTGTGCCACAGGTCGTGGCAACTGCGACTTGAAGGACAACCTCTCCCGCAGCAGGGGTGGGAGTAGGTACTTCCTCTAAACGCAGGTCCTCTTGTCCATAGAGCAAAGCAGCTTGCACGAGATCTGAGCCTTCCAAGATTGAAAGTAACCCAGTTATCGTGCCATACTCTCAGCAGCAGATGCTATGCCTCAAATAATCATTGCTCAGGTCTTCTACTTCTCGCCACATATTCTCGCCATATATTCTCGCCACATATTCTCAACTCATAAACACCCATCTCAGAACCTTCTTCTCTGTGTCCTCTGTGCCTTTGTGGTTCTACATTACACCTCCTGCTTACTAAAATTTCAGGAGAACCATTGATTAGAGGTACAAGGGATGAGGGGTGCAAGGGAGTCCAAACCTTGGTAAGTTGTGAAAGAGGAAACTTGCCTTCCCCGCTGCTGATGACCCACCTCGCCCTTTTCCCTATGCCCTTGAAAGCAGTTTTATTCGACTTCAATGGTGTCATTATCAATGACGAACCCCTCCATGAGAAGTTGGTGAATGACCTATTGATTGAAGAAAATTTGCGGCCCAAGCCAGGTGAATATCGAGAAATCTGCTTAGGACGGAGCGATCGCGCTGGTCTCTTAGACCTGTTTGAGCGTCGCGGTCGAGTGCTATCAGAAAAGCAATTGCAAGAACTGATTGTTCGGAAATCCCGTGCTTACTTAGAGCAATTAAAAGTATTGGAAAAATTACCCACTTATCCAGGTTTAGCCGATCTGATGTTTCAGCTACGGGCGGCTCAGGTGAAAATGGCGATTGTCAGTGGGGCAATACGGGCAGAAATTGACATCGTGCTGGAGCGGGAAAATCTATCCCCGTATATTTCGGTCATCATTGCCGGAGATGACATTACTACCAGTAAACCTGATCCGACTGGCTATTTGCTAGCCGTCGAAAAACTAGCTGAACGCTATCCTGATTTGCAATTAGAGCCGAGAGATTGTCTGGCGATCGAAGATACTCCAGCGGGTTTAGAAGCAGCTAAGCGGGCTGGTATCTCTGTGGTGGGGGTAGCCAATACCTACCCGTATCACATGATGCAACGCCAATCTAACTGGGCTGTGGACTATTTGACGGAACTAGAAATTGACCGAATCGGCGACATTCTTGACCAAATTAAAGCCCAACCTGCAACTTGGTGAGAATCATCTTGCAAGCCATTCATACAATACCCTTTAGAGTTCGGGTGAGTCATGTCTGACCGCATGAAAAGTTGATTATTGCAATCATATCGTTCCACAATATCCATGTGGAGAAACGACGTTGAAGTTTGGGTTAGGGCAAGCAAAATTTGTTGTCCGATGTTGGGGAAATGATGTGGACTATAACACGCTTTGAATGGTGCTCAGAACAGTCTCCATATGATCAGGCTTGGTCACAAAGCCTGCACCACCCGCTGCTTTAACCTGTTGCTTATAGTTGTAGCCATTTTTCTTAGGACGTTTTTGTGGGGGCGCTTCGCGCCCCCACAAAAACGTCCTTGTCCTAACCGCCGTGGCTACGGCTATAACAATTGTCTCATCTTGCAGGCTGATGAAAATGACGGGAATTTTTGCAGCGATCGGGCTTGCCTTCAATTTCTGGTGGATTTTATAATCATGCACCGGAGAGATTTCAAGGTTCAATAGAATCAGATTAGGAGGCACAAGCTGTACTGCCAACAATGCCACTTCCGTCCGCAAAACGTTGCGAACATCATATCCCTGGTGATGCAATTTAGTATGACTTGGCGGTAGTTGTTTTAGCAAAATGCTGTGCTTCGACTACGCTCAGCACTCGGACTTGGAGTGGGTTGAGCAGAGCCGAAACCTAACTCCCCCATGTCAGAACTTTGGTTGCCGGGTTAATAAAACCGAAACCTCTATTGTGGAGGGCCGCGTTGCGCTTCCCACAATAAACGTTCGGTTTTATCCAATCCTCAAATTGCTGAGCAAAACCTAGCCGTACTGTCGTTCTTGCACGGTTGTTTCCAGGTTAAACAGCAGACATAACGTTTCCATCGCTTGACGACGAGCTTCAATATCCTGCTGTGCTCTCAACTGCACCATTGGGTCATGCAGGATTTTATTGACAATACCGCGAGTCAATGCTTCAATCACTTCTTTGTGTTTCTCACCAAATTCAGTTCCCAGACGGGATAACGCTTTTTCCAACTCTTGGGTGCGAATGGTTTCAACTTTATCTCGCAAAGAACTGATTGTGGAGACAGTGTCGAGCGATCGCCACCACAGGTCAAATGCTTCCACTTCTTCTTCCAATAATGCTTCCGCTTCCATTGCCATCTGGCGGCGGGCTGCCTGGTTTTGGGCAACGACGGCTTTCAGGTCATCTACATTAAAGACATGCACGCTAGCCAGATCGTTGACATCTGCATCAACATTGCGGGGAACGGAGATGTCAAACAACATTAAAGGTTGATTGGGTTGAAGACAAAACTCTAATTTCGCTCGATTGAGCAGTGGTTCTGTAGCCGCAGTACTCGTAAAAACCAGGTCTGAAGCAGAAATCACTGATTCCAGTTCTGTCAGAGTGTGGAGTTTCAAGTCTGCCTCTGGAAATTGCTTGGCCAGTTCTTGAGCGCCTTCCAGCGAACGGTTGGCGATCGTCATTCGGTTAGCGCCCTTAGACAGGAGATGCTGCACCAATAGTCGAGCCATCTTCCCAGCACCCAGAATAGTAATTCGGCAAGCAGCAAGAGAGGGCACTTTCATTTGGGCCAGTTCCACCGCAGCAGAGCTAATCGAAACAGCACCCGTGCCAATGCTAGTCTCTGTCCGGACGCGCTTGCCTGCGGTCAGGGCTTGAGTGAAGAGACGATTCAACACCCGACCAATGCCATTGTTCTGTTGTCCTAACTTGTGGGTGTGCTTCACCTGAGCCAGAATTTGTCCTTCACCTAACACCAGACTATCCAGCCCAGCGGCGACTCGCATTAAATGGGTGATGGCATCTTGATGAAGCAAAATGAAGAGATATTGCCGTAGCTGGGGCAACGGAATTTTGCCGTACTCTGACAAAAATTGACTCATCTCCCGCATCCCATGTTCAATTTCGGTGGTGACGACGTAAATCTCCAAACGATTGCAGGTGCTTAAAATGGCAGCCTCCTCAATGTGAGGATAGCTGAGCAGTTGGGCGATCGCTCCCTCCGTTTGGGGTGTTGGAATGCTTAATTTTTCACGAATCTCCACGGGGGCTGTCTTATGACTAAGACCCACAACGGCGATGTTCATTGTTCCTCCCAATTTTCTACGTTTCTTAACGGGTAACGTGATTTCAATCCTGCAAAAAAAATGAGCCTAACGGATGGTAATGACTCAACCGTAAACAATTTGGAATCAAAAAGTTTTCGTAATGTTAACAGTCACAATGATTAGAAGCTGTTATTCAAAGAAAGTTTATCAATTTCAAGGGACACTCAGAGCAGAGGAACTCTCTCAAAGTAGATAGTCTTAATGAATTTTTGTAAATACACATTCTCTGCAAAAGCTTGCAGCGTTCAATATTTGAACCCTGCCGCCCTGCATGTTTAGAACTTACGCAATTGCAGGATTTGTCAGTCACGAAGCGACTGACAAATCCTGCAACTCTCTTAGTTTTTCGCACAAAGTGCGTTTCAGATTCCCGACAGAACAAAAGCAAGGACTCTTAAAGAACGCTTGCCCCGAATCGGAGGTTAGCGCAGTTGTAAAGTTATTGGTTGGTCAACCATGTGAATGGTATCGACAAAGCGAGCCGTTCTAGACTGGGTTGAAATGACCAAACTTTGAGTACGAATGCCACCGTGGAAGAAGCGCACTCCTTCCATTAAGGTTCCTTCTGTGATCCCACATCCGGCAAATAAAACGGTATTGCCCGATGCCAATTCTTCGGTTTCATAGACTTTATCGGGATCGGTTATGCCCATCGACTGCAAGCGCTCTAAGTTGCCTTCCTTGGTCATACTGGCCCACTCTTTGGTCATGACGATCGCCGGGTCATACACCAGTTGTCCCTGGAAATGTCCACCCAAACAGCGCATCGCTGCGGCAGAAATCACACCTTCGGGAGCAGCTCCAATGCCCATCAAAGCGTGAATATTAGTGCCCGCAAAGGCACAGCACAGGGCAGCAGAGACATCGCCATCGGTAATCAGCTTGACTCTGGCTCCAGCATCGCGAATTTCTTTGATCAGAGCATCGTGGCGATCGCGTTTCATCACCACTACAACTAATTCATCAATAGCGCGATCGAGACATTCCGCAATAATCTTCAAGTTTTCAGTCGCACTCTTGCGGATATCAACTTTCCCTTTAGCCGCAGGAGGAGCGGCCAATTTGTTCATATAGAAGTCGGGTGCATTGAATAGACCACCCTTCTCAGAAATCGCCAGCACTGCCATTGATCCTGGTTGCCCATAAGCACAAAGATTGGTGCCTTCACAAGGGTCTACTGCGATATCAATCTCGATTAATTCTTCAGGATTGCAGTAGTCTTTGGCATCAGAACGGGTACAAATTCCGACTTCTTCACCAATGTAGAGCATGGGAGCATCATCCCGCTCTCCTTCCCCAATGACGATGCGACCCCGCATGTGGATCTGGTTCATGCGTTCGCGCATGGCCTCTACAGCCACCTGGTCAGCCATGTGCTTGTCACCTTTGCCCATCCAACGAGCCGAGGCGATCGCAGCTTGCTCAACCACTTCAATAATCTCTAACCCAAGCGTATTTTCCACGCGGATACCCTCCCAACTCCTGATATTGCGTTGTTTGACAGACTCAGTCTCAAGACAGAGTTTATCAGAAGATGGGGATCAGAAGTGAATGATAGCAAGATGGCTGCAATTTTCATAAGTGACTAACCTTCCGTCAACGTCAGCCAAAACCAGCGCAATACAATTACGCTCACGGCCATCAATCCAATCACGGCAAACACTAATCCCACCAGTAAGAAGACAGCAAAGGCGCGGTTGCGGGGTTGTGGATCAGGGGTGATGTGCAGATGGTCTTCCAACAACCGAATATTTTTGACATTGGATTTCCAGGCCACATCAAACAGATCACCCACCACAGGCACCACTCCGGCGATCGACTCCAGCAACACATTAAACACCATTTGCGATAGCAATCCCTTAGGCGCACCCATACCCGCCGCTTCCATGATGATGAGACCAGAAAGCACCAGCCCTGCCATGTCACCGCCCCCCGGAATTATACCGATAATCGGGTCTAAGCCAATCCGAATGCGGGTGAATGGAATGGCGATCGCCTCATCCAGCAGGCGAGCCAAGCTCCGTAGTCGCTTAAAGCGCACAGATCGAGCATCCGTTTGCCTGGTTATCTCCTGAGACTGAGGGTTTGACATCGCTAAATTCCTAATAGGCAATACCCAGTGAAATCATAGCGGTTTGTGATCAATCTCATCATCCATCAGCGGAGAGAACAGAAAATTTAGCCCAATAGACGAGAGAGCTACGCGCTGTCCCCTCGTTCCCAAGCTCCAGCTTGGGAACGAGGGGACAGCGCGTAGCTC
>Ga0224723_1000066_pt1 | contig 64554 bp, 45 predicted proteins | sample Balambano_FR2_Me_FD_161647 | JGI IMG/M metagenome (GOLD analysis project Ga0224723, IMG submission 161647) | Freshwater sediment microbial communities from Lake Towuti, South Sulawesi, Indonesia - Balambano_FR2_MetaG | ecosystem: Environmental > Aquatic > Freshwater > Lake > Sediment | place... | reverse complement strand
GCCCAGCACTTCTTCGGTAGCAATGGCGCGATCGCCCGTCACGCCCGCCACAGCCGCCGCCGCACCCGCACCCAGCGCAGCGCCCGTGATCACTTCGCGCACACTCGCACCTCGACGAATCTCTTCAGTTCGGGTAACGACCTGTGAGGTTGCATCAATCGCTAAACGAGAACCGTTAGTTAGAACTAGCTGATTAGCGTAGAACTGTGCCCCATTTCCCGTAATTCTTACCTCACCCATAACCTGACTGTTAGCGGGAATTAACACCGTGCCGTCAGCCGAAATGATATCCCGGTCAACCAACAGCGTCACCGGAACCGGATCTGGCTCCTCTGGCGCAACGTAAATCTTGTCGGCATCGCTATAGCCGACTGGGATCACTGTGCCAGAAGGAATTCTGACAGCGGGTTGAACAACCGGAGTCTGACCCACAATATACGGAGAGGAAACTGCAACCGCCTCACCCGAACTCACGAGCGCTTGATAGATAAACGCAGCCACCTCTGCACGAGTAGCAGGGCGATTTGAGTTTAGCACTTGAGTATTAGGGTAGTTCACCACAATTTGCTCTTGAGTTGCAGCCGCAACGCTAGTTTGAGCATAGTCAGGAATGCTGCTGCTGTCGCTGTAGACTTGCAGCGTGCTGCCGACCTCGCTAGCGCTGTAGCCCAACCCATTAGCGAGAGAAACCAACACCTGCGCTCTAGGAATGTTTTGGTTAGGGTTAAACACATTGCCAGGATAGCCCGTCAAAAAGCCAATACTATAGGCTTCCTGAATCGCGGTGTAGGCCCAGTAGTTACTGGGAACATCGACAAAATTAACGGGATTGCGAACCTGAGCCTGATCAAAAGCTTGACGCACCATTGCGGCAAACTGAGCGCGAGTCACTGGATCATCCGGGCGAAAACTGCCATCAGGAAATCCACTAATAATTTCTCGTCTGGCTAGCTCTTGAATGAAAGGTGTTGCCCAGTAGCTTGACTGAACATCAAAAAAGTTAGTTTGTGCTTGCACAGGAGCCTGAATGACTAAGGGTGCAGCGGCTCCCGCAGTCAGGCTAAGTGCGGTTAATAAGGCGGCACCAGATCGCCAAGAATTGAAACTAGACATGGGAGAGTGTTCTCCAAAAAATGCTGAACTGGATGAATCAATAGACCAGGAAAGGTATAAAAAGTTCCTAAATTAGCTGCGTCGAGAAAAACTGTTAATTCTGTTAAAAAGGCGGACAAAAGACTTGTTTTAGAGGGAGGTTGGCGATCGCTACCCGTACTATCTTTTCCTTAGCTTTAATATCTTCGTCAGAGGCTTGTCATAAGATTTACAAGTGAAGGCGACGCAATCTGCGTAAATTAGTTGCCTACCGCTTCATCGTATTTAAAGAAGTTTTGCTGTTTCCGTAATCGGGCTGGTTCACGCTGAAGCACTACAGACCAAAAGCAAATTAGACTAGGGTGTGAAGTATCCTAGCGACGGATTTATCTAATCCATCAGGCAGACCTATTTTAATGATTAAGAAAGGCTAAAAGTTTGTTTTTTGGTGAGATATATAAATATCTACTTACACCTTTACACATCGCGTTGTCACCATCGGGAGTGTTATGATTCTCGACCTCGATCGCCTTCAAGCCCTGCGAGACTGCTGTGCCGATGAAGCTGCATTCATCCGACTACAGAAGGTGTTGGCGATCGCCCCATCTAACCGTATTGCTGCAAATAGGCGTATCTCGGCAGATTATCTTGCTTCCGCTGACCAGCATCATACTCAGCCGCAAGAATCACGAGGCTCTCGCCTCCTACAAGGGGTCGCAGAGGCGACCGGACAACTCTTGATGGGCGACGATTACAACGAGGCGATCGCCAGAGCATTAGCCGTTTTAGGGAAAAGCACAGGGGTCGATCGAGTCCATATCTTCACCATCGAGCCTCATCCCAAAACCGGAGAGCCTGTCGCCAACCAAAAGCTGGAATGGGTGCGAGAGTCAATCACAGCTCACATTCATGATCCCGCTTGTCAGAGCTTTTCGTTTTCCAGTCCTGGCGCGACGGAGTGGTACCGGGCGATCGCCGCCGGACAAATTATGAGCGGGCTGACACGAGAAATGCCCCCCGAAGAGCAGGAGTGCTTGCTGGCTCAAGATATTCTGGCGATTCTGGTCGTCCCGATTCGGATTGACAGCGAACTTTGGGGATTCATTGGCTTTGATGATTGCCGCACCGAGCGCCAGTGGTCACAGGACGAAAAAGCTGCCCTGTCGATGATGGCGGCCAGCATTGGCGGCGCGATTGCCCGACAGCAGGCTGTAACCGCCCTACGCCAAAGCGAATCCAGGCTTAAGAAGATTGCGGCCAATGTGCCCGGAATGATCTACCAGTTCCTCTATCGGGCAAACGGGGTGCGCCAGGTGCTTTACGCTAGCTCCGGCTGCCAGGAACTCTTGGAACTAGACCCCCAGGCTGTGCAGGCAGATTTTTCATTGATTTCTAGCCTCTGCCATCCAGCCGACCGCGACAGCTTTGAGCAGGCGATCGCCGACTCCGCCGCTGCCCTGGAACCCTGGAATTGGGAAGGGCGAATCGTCACCCCATCCGGCAAACTCAAGTGGGTTCAAGGGTTTTCTCGCCCTGAGCAGCAAGAAAACGGCGACCTGCTCTGGGATGGAGTTCTGGTCGATATCACCGACCGCAAACAGGTTGAGCAAAACCTGCGCGAGAGCGAAGCCCGTTACCGGGCAATGCTAGATGCCAGCCCCGACCTGATGTTTCGGCTCAGCCGCAACGGTCGCTATCTCGACTTTAAGGGCAACGCTGCCTCAGTCCACGTACCTCGTGAGGCGATCGTCGGTCACTATTTGCATGACATAATCACCGCCGATGTTGCGGATATGTTCTGGCATGAGATTCAGCAAACGCTAGCGTCAGGCGAACTGCGAACCTGCGAATATTCCCTGCCAGAAGCCACAGGACTGCGCGACTACGAAGCCCGCATTGTCGTTAGCGGCGAGGATGAAGTTCTTACAGTGGTGCAGGATGTCACCGATCGCAAGCGAGTTGAGAAAGAACTGCGCGAAAGCGAAGATCGGCTACAAATCTTCTTCAATGCCACCTTTGAGACGGTGATCATTCACGACTTTGGCAAAATCATCGACGTTAACCCCGCCGCCGAACAGCTACTCGGCTACTCCACCGCCGAAATGATTGGAATGCCCGTGATGGATCTGGTTGCGCCCAGTCACCGTGAAGCCGTGAGACGCACCTGGCAATCGCTCACCTCACCCAATCAACCCTACGAATATGAAGCGATGGGTGTTAGAAAAGACGGCACCTACTTTTTTGCGGCCGTTTGCGCTAAGGCGATTCACTACAAGGGTCGGTCGGTGCGAGTTGCCGGAGTTCGGAATATCACCGAGAGAAAGCGCACCGAAGCAGCCATTCGCCAGAGTGAAGCTAGAAACCGGGCACTGGTCAATGCCATTCCTGACTTGATGTTTAGAATCAGTCGCGATGGCACCTACCTGGATTGCAAAGCTGAAAGAGACGGTGATGTTTTGCTGCCACCCAGCCAACTGATTGGCAAGACGGTGTATGAAGTGTTGCCGCCTGACCTGGCTCAGCAGCGAATGCATTATGTTGAGCAAGCGCTAAAAACAGGCAAAATTCAGCTTTTTGAGTATCAGTTGCGCCTCACTCATAATCGCGCCAGTCAGCTTTATCGACAGCTTACTCCTGACCAAACCCCCTCGTCTGAGGCTTCAGCGACGCGAGATTATGAAGCGCGGGTGGTGGTTAGTGGCGAAGATGAAGTGCTGGCAATTGTGCGAGACATCACGGAGCGCAAGCGTGTAGAACATCAGTTGTGGGCTTCGGCAGAGCGCGATCGCCTCTTAGGAGAAATTGCCCTCCGCATCCGCCAATCCCTTGACCTAAACGAAATTCTCTGCACAGCAGCCGTAGAAGTGCGGTACCTGCTGCAAGCCGATCGCGTTTCGATTAGCCATTACGACGCAAACGGAGTCAGCGTTGTGGTCGCCGAATCGGTGGCTGAGAACATTCTGCCAACTCTGGGTTCAGTGACGGATCGTTCCATTTATGATGAGGTTAAAGCTATCTTTGAGCGTGATCGCATCTATATCGTCAACGACACCGAGCAAACAGAATCTCCCCCTGTCCTCGAGGAATACTACAAGCAGTATCAAATCAAGGCTGGCATCGCTGTTCCAATCATGCCAGACGGTCAATTCTTTGGCTCTCTCGTGGTCAACCAGTGTTCCAGCACTCGTGAGTGGCAACCGTTTGAAGCCGACCTGATCGACCGCCTGGCTACTCAAGTCACGATCGCCATTCAGCAATCCCAGCTTTACCAGCAAGTGCAGGCCCTCAACGCCGGATTAGAACAGCAGGTTGAGGAACGCACCGCTCAGCTTCAGCAAAAAATGCAGGAGCTTCAGCAGCTAAATCAACTCAAAGACGAATTTCTTAATGCCTTTTCCCATGACCTGCGAACGCCAATTATGGGTGTGTCGCTGGTGCTGAAAAATTTACTAAATCAGTCTGGAGATATCGTTCCTATCACCCGCTCTATCGTGACCCGAATGCTGCAAAGCAGCGAACATCAGCTTCAACTCATCAACTCGCTGCTGCAAGCCCATACGGGTGAAACTCAGGGCGTAGTATTGCAGTGTGAACTGATGCAGCTTGGGCTGCTCACGCAAGTTATTCTAGAAGAACTAGAACCGCTGGTGGTCAAAAATCAGGCTACGCTGAAAAATCTGGTGCCGCCAGACTTGCCGCTCGTCACGGCTGACCCGCTGCAACTGCGGCGCGTGTTTGAGAACCTGATTACCAATGCGCTCAACCACAATCCTCCTGGAGTAGACCTGACCATTAGCGCTAGGGTCGAAGAAGAAATGATCCGGTTTAACTTTCAGGACAATGGTGTTGGTATGAGCCAGGAAGTGAGCGATCGCCTCTTCGAGCGTTATGTCCGAGGTCCCAAATCGCGCCACTCCACCGGAATCGGCTTAGGGCTTTACCTCTGCCGCCAGATCATCACCGCTCACGGGGGTCAAATTGGAGTTTACAGCGCTCCCAACATTGGCTCCACCTTCTGGCTGACACTCCCCCTGGCTATTTCCTCAGTCGCCCAAGCCAATCTGCAAGAAGACTAGCAACCTGTATCTAAGCAAATTTGCCCAGTCGCCACCACGCGATCGCGCCCCAGAGCCTTAGCTTTATAAAGTGCTGCATCGGCATCGGCAATCAGGGACTCAAAGTCTATATTAAGGTGGGCGATCGTACAGGCAACTCCCATACTCAACGTCACAGCCTGTCCAAGAGACGATTGGGCATGGGGAATGGCAAGTGCCCGAACCGCCGCCCGCATCAACTCAGCCAGTTGCACTGCACCCTCAACTGGGGTGTTCGGCAAGATCATCGCAAATTCTTCGCCCCCATACCGAGCGACCAGATCCGTCGAGCGCTTTGGCGTGTTTTCAAGCACCCTAGCAATCTGCTGGAGACAGCGATCGCCCGCCTGGTGCCCGTAGGTATCGTTGTAAGCTTTGAAAAAATCGACATCACAAAGAATCAGTGAAAGGGGCGATCGCTCTCTCGCCATGCGTTTCCATTCCTGATCCAAATATTCATCAAATCGACGACGATTCGCCACCTGCGTCAAATTATCAATTGAAATCAACCGCTGCAACGCCTGATTTGCTGTCTCCAGCTTGCGCTGAAGCTGAGTCTGATGAATCAACCGTCGCACCCGCTGACGTAACACTGCCCAGTGAATCGGCTTCGTCACAAAGTCCGCCGCCCCAGCCGCAAATGCCTGATCAACCGATTCTCGATCCTCCAGCCCTGTAATCATCAATACTGGAGTGCGGGCACCACCGGGCAACCGCTGCAAATGCATACAGCAGCCAAAGCCATCCATTTCTGGCATTAACGCATCTAACAAAACGATATCTGGATGCAAACACGTGTAGGCTGCCAATCCTTCAATGCCGTTCTCCGCCTCAGCGACCTGATAGCCTTCCTGCTCTAAAAAGCGACGTAGCCGCAGCCGAATTACCGCATCATCATCAATTAAGAGAATCAACGGTTTATCTTGTTCACCGGCCACAAAAGCTACAGGATTTAAGTCTTCTTGAGAAGAGGTTTGCTGCATCTACTCACAGAACTTAGCGATAGAACGGGAGTCGGGAATTAGGGTTTGGAGACTGCTGTATCTGGTCATTGGGAGTGCGATGTTCCTGATCTCAATCCCAAAATACCCATGTCAATCCTTTGAGGAACACAAGAGGCATTGCTTCCAGGTATGAATTTTGGTGAGCGGCACTCTCACCAAAATTCATACTTCAAATCAGCAGCCCCACACAAGATGACAATACAAAAACGTGCCTCACACAGGGCGTAAGGCACGTTCTGTAAATCATCAAGGGTTCGATCTACACACTAAGGGCTGAAGGCTGAGGGCTAAAGGTTTTCAGAATACGCTCGGCAATTTGGGACGGAGTTAACCCTAAAGTTGCCAGGGATTCGTCTGGCTTAGCGTGATCGACCAGCACATCTGGCACACCGATCCGTTTGACCGGAACCGTTACATCCTGGTCAAGTAGCGCTTCTGCAACAGCAGAGCCAAAACCGCCCATCAGACACCCTTCCTCCAGGGTTACGACTCGCCCGATCTGCTGCGCTAGCGGAACGATGAGTTCACTGTCGAGCGGTTTCACAAAGCGGGCGTTAATCACCGTTGCTTCAATCCCGTGTTCACTTAAGATTTCGGCGGTCTGCATAGCTGGGTAGACCATTGTGCCGTAGCCGATCAGCAAAATATCGTCGCCCTGGCGCAAAATTTCGCCTTTGCCAATGGGTAGCGGCTCCCAGCCTTCTTCCATTAGCGGCACACCATAGCCATTGCCACGCGGATAGCGAAGGGCAATCGCCCCCTCGGTATAGTTTATGCCTGTCACCACCATCCGCTGAAGCTCAGCCTCATCTTTAGGAGCCATCAGCACAATGTTGGGAATGCAGCGCAAATAAGCAATGTCGTATAGCCCTTGATGGGTTGGCCCGTCAGCCCCCACAATACCTGCCCGATCTAAGCAAAAGAACACAGGCAGCTTCTGAATGCAAACATCGTGAACGATCTGGTCGTAGGCCCGCTGCAAAAAGGTCGAGTAAATTGCTGCAACAGGGCGCATTCCTTCACAGGCAAGCCCCGCCGCTAGGGTTACGGCGTGTTGCTCAGCAATTCCCACGTCGATGTATTGCTTGGGCAATTTGGCCTGAAGCTTGTCTAGGCCCGTTCCAGTTGCCATCGCGGCGGTAATGCCGATGATTTTAGGATTATTCTCAGCCAGCTTGACCAGCGTGTGAGAAAATACCTTAGCATAGCTGGGAGGCTTGGGCTTACTGGCAGGAATGGCTTTCCCAGTAGCTAAGTTGAACGGCGACTGAGCATGGTAGCCAACCTGATCTTGCTCGGCGATCGCATACCCCTTCCCTTTCACCGTTGCCACGTGTACCAGCACTGGGCCAGGATATTGATGAGCCTGCTGAAAAGTTGCAATCAACTCCTGCAAATTGTGACCGTCAACGGGGCCCATGTAAGTAAAACCAAGCTCCTCAAACACTGCCCCCACTTTAGGAACAGCCAAGCGCTTCATCCCTTCCTTGAGGCGATTTAGCTCTGGCGAAAGAGAGTCACCGACAAACGGCAGATGCTTAAACTGCTCCTCCAGGTTGTCAGCTAAAAATTGAACGGGAGGACTCAGCCGCATCTTGTTGAGATATCGAGGAATTGCGCCTACATTTGGCGAAATTGACATCTCGTTATCATTTAGCACAACCAGCAGGTTTGTGTTGGGTAAATGTCCGGCATGGTTAATTGCCTCCAGCGCCATGCCGCCAGTTAGGGCCCCATCTCCGATTACGGCCGCGACTTTGAAGTTATCCCCTTTTGCATCCCGCGCCAGCGCCATACCCAGCGCCGCAGAGATGCTAGTAGAGGCGTGACCCGCGCCAAAATGGTCAAACTTGCTCTCACAGCGCTTCAAATAGCCTGCAACGCCGTCTTTTTGCCGTAGCGTATGAAAGCGGTCATAGCGTCCTGTGATTAGCTTGTGGGGGTAAGCTTGATGCCCCACATCCCAAATCACCTTATCCTGGTCAAGATCTAAGGTTTGATACAAAGCCAGCGTTAACTCCACCACGCCCAAGCCAGGACCAAGATGACCGCCACTGGTAGCTACCGTTTGCAGGTGCTTTTCTCGAATCTGGCGGGCAATTTGCTTGAGTTGATGAATCGACAGACCATGCAACTGGTTGGGATGAGTCAATTCACTCAGATGCATACAGATTATACCTTTTGAGTTTTTAACGGTGCTTACTGCTTATCTCACTCTAGTCCAATCTAGGGTTGTGATTAGCATTACTTTTTTGAATTAACAGAATTTCTTATCCTTAGGCAGTTAGTAAATACATCAAAAAAGGCTAAAGAATAGATTCGTACATCGTAATACCGATTTGATTTGAGCTTGAGCAGAATAGATCCTTGTGGAACAAGGGGCTTAAGCCCCTTGTTAGGGACAGCTTCACAAAGAATTGGTATAACATTGTAAATCTGCAAGGATCGGGAACGAAATAGCTTTGATAAATCAGCCGAAAGCCTCTACTCCCATAATTCTTAGCGCTGGAAGTCCTATTTGTATGCAGAGATATAAGCAGCATTCTTAATTAGTGCTCAGTGAGAAGGATGTAGTTGAGCCGGGAATGCTGATAAAGTCTGCTTTTTACTATTTGCTTTGGTTTGAATTTGGCGATCGCTTATGCAAGTCGCTCCATTACCCGAGAATGAAGCCTTACGGCTGCAAGCCCTCAATCGGTGTGAAGTTCTCGATACCCCTCCTGAGGCTGCTTTTGACGACCTGACTCGTCTAGCGGCCCAAATTTGCCAAACTCCAGTTGCGTTAGTCAGTCTGGTTGATGCTGGGCGACAGTGGTTCAAATCAAAAGTTGGACTGGACGCATCAGAAACCCCACGAGATATTGCGTTTTGTGCCCACGCATTGACCCAACCTGGGGAATTGCTGATCGTACCCAATACTCTGGCAGACCCGCGCTTTGCTGGCAACCCGCTGGTTATTGAGGCTCCCCACATTCGGTTCTATGCAGGTGCGCCATTAGTCACGCCCGATGGCTTTGTCCTGGGTTCCCTGTGTGTTATTGATTTTGTCTCACGTAACCTGAGCCTTGAGCAGCGAGAAACCCTGCGGGTTTTGGCACGTCAAGTGGTGACTCAGCTAGAGCTACGTCATAACCTGAAAACTTTAGAAAATACTTTAGAGCAGCGGCGGCAAGCAGAGGATAGCCTTCAGCACCAAATTCAACGGGCCCTGCTGCTCAAGCAAATTACTCAAAAAATTCGCCAAAGTTTAGACGTTGATCAAATTCTTCAGACCACAGCAACCCAAATTGGTCAGGCGTTTAGGGTAAATCGCTGTGTGATTCGCACGTACATTTCTGCGCCAGCGCCAAAAGCGCCTGGTGTGGCTGAATATCTGGAGGACGGGCATGAATCAGCCTCGGAGTTAGAAATTCCTGCGGTTGACAATCCTCATATGCAGCGATTGCTGCTTCACGATCAGGCGATCGCCTCTCCAAATGTATATGCTGAACCCCTTTTGCTGCCAACGGCGGCACTATATCGGCAAGTTTACCTGAAGTCGATGCTGGCAGTCCGCACCTCGTACAATAACGAGCCAAATGGAGTTATCGAGCTACATCAGTGCGATCGCTTTCGACCCTGGACGGCTGATGAAATTGAGCTATTAGAAGCCGTTGCCGCCCAGCTTGGCATCGCCCTAACGCAAGCTCACCTGCTGGAACAGGAGAAGCGCCAGCGTCAGGAGTTAGCGCTCAAAAACTTTGCGTTAGAACGAGCAAAACGAGAAGCCGAAGCCGCAAACCGGACAAAAAGCGAATTTTTGGCCAACATGAGCCACGAAATTCGTACTCCTATGAATGCAGTCATCGGCATGACCGGACTGCTGTTAGACACCTCACTTGACCCGCAGCAGCAAGACTTTGTTGAAACCATTCGCACGAGCGGTGATGCTCTGCTTACCATCATCAACGACATTTTAGACTTCTCTAAAATTGAGTCTGGCAAACTCGACCTGGAACGCCAACCCTTCAGCTTGCGCGACTGCATTGAAACATCACTCGACCTAGTAGCTTCCAAAGCCGCTGAGAAAGGGCTAGAGTTGGGCTACCTGATCGATCCCCAAATCCCCCAATTCATCGTCGGAGACGTAACCCGACTGCGCCAAGTTCTAGTCAACCTAATTAGCAATGCCGTCAAATTTACAAAATCAGGTGAGGTAATCGTCTCTGTCAAGGTAATTCAGCAACCAACAGACAAAAGTGAAAGTGACACGCTTCAACCGATTTACACGCTTCAGTTTGCAGTCAAAGATACGGGCATTGGCATTCCGACAAACCGAATGGATCGCCTATTCAAATCGTTTAGTCAGGTAGACTCGTCCACCAACCGTCGGTATGGTGGTACAGGGTTAGGACTCGCTATCAGCAAACATTTAAGCGAAATGATGGGCGGTCGAATATGGGTTGAGAGTCAGACTGGTCAAGGCTCTACCTTCTATTTCACGATCTTGACGCAAGCAACACCGAACGTTGAAACGGGCGATCGCTCCAAAACAGACCTTCTCATCGGCAAGCGACTTCTGATCGTTGATGACAACGCTACCAATCGCCGAATTCTCACTCTGCAAGCCCAAGCCTGGGGAATGCCTAGCCGTGCCGCCGCCTCTGGAGCAGAAGCTCTGAGTTGGTTAACCCAGCCAGATTTGTTTGATGTCGCCATTCTCGATATGCAAATGCCCCAGATGGACGGTTTAGCCCTGGCAACTGCAATCCGCAGGCAACCAGGCTATTTGCGTTTGCCGCTCGTCATGCTAACTTCAATGGTCAATCTGGAGCGAGATGCCCATGCGATAACCATTGCTAGCTTTAAAGCGTTGCTCCACAAACCCGTCAAGCAAGCTCAGCTTCACGACGTTTTAGTTGGCATTTTTGGCGGACAGCCAACTCGGAGGCAGCAATCTCGTGCCAAAACTTTACCCGATCCGCACCTGTCCCATCCGTTACCACTCAGAATTCTTCTGGCAGAAGATAACGTCGTTAACCAAAAAGTTGTTCTACATCTGCTTCAGCGTATCGGATATCGGGCTGATGTCGCCTGTAATGGGCAAGAGGTATTGGAATCGCTCCATCGCCAACCCTATGATGTCGTATTGATGGATGTGCAAATGCCGGAAATGGATGGTATCAGCGCAACTCGCCAAATCTGCCAGGAGTGGCAGCCTGCAAATCGACCGCGCATCATTGCAATGACGGCGGGCGCAATGGCAGGCGATCGCGAAGAATGCCTGATTGCAGGTATGGACGACTATCTCAGCAAACCCATTCGGATTGAGCAATTAGTTCAGGTGCTCAAAAAATGCCAGTCGCTCCCCAAAACCAACCTATCATCCGCCATTGACTTCAAAGTTTTGCAAGAGCTTCAGGCGATCGGGCGAGAGCAAGCCTGTGACGCACTAGCCGAAATCATTGACATTTACTTAGAAGAAGCACCTCGTCTGGTGCAAACGATGCACGAGGCAGGGACGGTTCACCTTGATACCTTACGGCAAACTGCTCACATCCTGAAGTCTACTAGTGCAGCGGTGGGTGCAACACATCTGGCTAATCTATGTCAGAAGCTAGAAAAATGGGTTCTGGAACATCGCCATCAGACAGACAACGCTGTTAGCAAAGCCAAAATCAAAGCAGAATTAACAAGGCTTGAAGTAGAGTACCAGCGAGTCAAAACCACCCTGGAGCTACATCGACAACAGCTTTAGCAGCAGCCAAAGGTATAGCCTGCCGAAGGTATAACCTACCGACATGAGAAATCAGATCTCTACATAACGGTGAAATGCTGCAAGAATTGTTGAAACTTTGGGCAAGCTATAGCAGTCCAAAAAGGTCTAAAACAGTTCTGATCTGATTTTTTAATCAGGTACCACCCAGACGAAGCTTAAACTTGCTCGTCTTAAGAGCAATTCAAGCATCAAAAATTGTCTAGGGTTGCTATGTATAGCGGTAGCCATGTTGATCAGGACATTTTGGTGGCGCGGTTCAGCCGCGCCACCAAAATGTCCATGTTCTAACCTGGCTGACTACAGCTATATGTGAATAGAAATTGAGACTCTAGAAGTTTTTGTAAAAAAACAGGTATAAAGAGGGGAAGTTATGCATTCCCTCATCACAAGCCACTCAATTTCTCCATTTAGATTCGATCGCTCAGCATAGGTCTCTGATTTAGTCTGAACCTATCTGTGGCATCCTGAAATTTCACTGAGAAGTAGTTTATGACAGAAGCACAGCGTCCGCTCACTCCTCCTCCTGCTCATCGGGTTCCCCCACCGCCCCCACCGAGACAGGCTGCGCCCCATGCATCTGCCGGAGCTACGCAGGTGCCTTCTCAATTAACAACCCCTACAGCTACTTCAGTTAACCCTTCCACTGCGGCTCAGGAAGCCACTGCGCCTGCGGTGAAACCACCGCCACCCCCTTCAGGACATCGCCCTGCTGCACCCCCCCCTGTGCAAGGTTCGCGGGTTAAAGTCACGCCAGGTTCCCCTACGTTGGCACAGCTTGTCAAAGAGGCGTTTGATAAAGGCTTTTCTGATATTCATGTGGGTGTGGGCGAAGTACCTCGCTTCCGCAACCGGGGCGAAATAGATACGACGGACTATCCTATCACTGACGAGCCGACCTTCTTTTGCTGGCTCAAAGAAATTTTGTCAGATATGGAAATCAAGCGGTTTAAGGACACGCTTGATTTTGACGGAGCAGCTCAATATGACTTTGCTAGGGTGCGGGTAAACTTATTTGACTCGCTCAGAGGCCCGGCGCTGGTCATGCGTTTGATCCCGCTGAAAATTTTGACCATTGAGCAGTTGAACCTGCCTCTAGTATTCAAAGACATCTGCCATTATCACAAAGGGTTAGTACTGGTGACTGGGCCAACGGGTTCAGGTAAGTCCACAACGCTGGCAGCAATGGTGGACTACATCAACAAAGAGATGCCCAAAAACATCATCACAATCGAAGATCCAATTGAGTATGTTCATCAGAGCCGCAAATCTTTGATTAAGCAGCGGGAAGTGGGAATTCACACGCTCGAATTCGATCGCGCACTGAAGTCTTCTCTGCGGGAAGACCCGGACGTGATTCTAGTGGGTGAAATGCGGGACAAGGAAACCGTGAACACGGCTCTCAAAGCAGCCCAAACCGGACACTTGGTCATGGGAACGCTGCATACCAACAGCGCCGTGAAAACGATTGAGCGAATTCTTAGCCTGTATGAGCCAGATCAGCAGACTCCGATGCGGGTGGCGATCGCTGAATCTCTTGTCGCCGTCATCGCTCAAGGTCTATGTCGCACTACCGACGGGAAGCGAGCCGCTTTCCACGACATCATGATTAACACGGACGCAATCAAAGACTACATTCGTCGTGGGGAAATTGATGAAGTCGAAGCTATCATTCCTAGATGTACTTTTGACGGTATGTGTACGATGAATCAGTCACTCTACAAGCTTTATGAAGCAGGGCGAATTACTGAAGAGACGGCTCTAGAAATGTCGCCCAAGCCTAACGAGATGGCACAGATCTTGCGCGGTCGTGTTTAGATTTGAATTGTGGGCTTTGAGTCATGAATTACGGTTCTAGTTCAGCGCTCAAAGCTCAAAATTCAAATTCGGAACTATTCAAGGGGATAGCTTTATTTACACCGGGTGGGGATCTGGTGTACTGTATCGATCCCCATAAGCGGAGTCGCTGGCATTTGCAGCTTTGCTCAGCGCTACAGGAAATGCTGGGGCTATCTGAGCCTCCGCATTTTTTATTGCCCTGCTACACGGCGACTATCGATCGCTGGCTTGACCCCAAAACGCAGCGAGTTCAAACTTCTGCGGAAGCCTGTCGGCGAGTTTTACCGCACCGGGTGCTGCTGAATGCGATTTTTGCAGCGGGTGATTTGACTTGGGAGATAGATCCTCGTCAGGAAGAACTTTGTGACCCACTGGTGTTGGCTAGCTATCGCCAGCAGTTTCCGCAACTTTGGGAAGATCATGACCTGGTAGTTCACCTTCAGGAAGAACCTCATGCCTACTTTTCTGAAAGCAACTCTACAGCGTCCTCATTATTGCAAAAGCCAGATCAGCAGCAAGGCTATGTGCTGCGGTTATTTGTTGCGGGTCACAATGCTGCGACTGAACGCATTTTGCAAAATCTGCACCAGCTTCTAGAAAAGTCTCTCCAACAACCTTACACGCTAAAAGTAGTTGACATCTACAAGCATCCCGAACAGGCAGAGGCTGACCAGGTTGCGGCGACACCGACCCTGGTTAAGGTTTGGCCTAAGCCCGTTCGACGGATTGCGGGAAATCTAGAAGATGCGGCTAAAATTTTGCAGATTCTGGCTAGTCCTCAGATTTAAGGAGTAGGGAGGGGCGATCGCCTATCCTTCTCCTAGATTCATCACCCATTCTCTCAACAGCGCATTTACCTGATCGGGCACCTCATCATGCGGACAGTGACCTGCCTGCAAGTAATGTTCTACCAGTTGCGGATAGTGTTGCCGAAACTGAGCGCCCCGCTGTCTAGCATTCATCCAGGGATCGCCCTCGCCCCACAGCAGCAGCAGCGGACAAGTCAGTTGACTGAGCAGGATGTCGATTTTCTCGCCTCGTGGGGACTTAAACACCGAAGCAAAAACTTTAGCCGCGCCCGAATCGCAAGAAGGACGGTAGATATCTTCAATCAGCCGGTCGGTGATAGCGCTCTTGTCCAGGTAGACGCTTTCTAAAGTTCGACGAATTACCCAGCGCTGCCGGACGTATTGAAACAGCAGAAAACTAGGGAGCGGCTGAAGTAGAAATGACTGAATCAGCTTGCCCATTGTTTGTCTAAACGGGTCTGGCTTGGAGGTCAACTGCATTTCAGTAAACGGTCCAGCACTGTTTAGTAAGACTAGCCCAACTGCCGATTCGGGGCGCTGTACCGCAACGCACAGGGCTGAGTAGCCGCCGAGGGAATTGCCTGCCAGCACCGCAGGCTGACCCACTACCTCGGTGATAAACTCGTGCAGTTGGTCACGCCAGAGGTCGCCGCTGTACTGCCAGTCGGGTTTGGCGGAGCGACCAAACCCTAGCAGGTCGATCGCCCATACTTCAAAGTCGCGACTTAGCCCAGCGATATTTTTACGCCAGTGGTCAGTGGATGCACCAAACCCATGAATCAGCAACAGGGGCGGCCTTTGGGGGTGGCGATCGCCGCTTCGCACGTAGTAGATAGGCTGTTCCTGCCATTGCCAGTAGGCTCCTGTTTGGGGATCGGTCGATGTTTGCATACGCTAAGCCGTACCTTAAGTGCAATTCTGAGAATTAGTGTGAAGCAAGATAAACAATCCTAGATGATCCTATCGCAGGTCTGAAATCTCACTGATTACAGATAGTAATTTGACTGATAAAACGGCATATTTGAACACAATAGGTCAAATTTTAATTTAGTCTCTTCATGGCAGCCTTAGAACGCTCCAAAGTTACCAAAGCTCGTCGCAGGACACGCTTGTTTGAACGCATCATGGCGGCGATCGCCCTGCTAAATTTTGCGCTAGTGCTGTTTGACTACAGCTATATCCCCTTTAGAGACTTTTATTTGAGGCAAATTCCGCCGATTACCCTCTGGGGCGATCGCCAGCTAAACTTTTCGCGGGTTGTTGACTGGTACGGGCGCGAATTCAAAGGAATTGAACCAAATCGCACCACCGAAGCCTATCTAGCTGCTGTGGATGAGCTAGAGCGGCAGATGCGCCAGCAGGGTGAGCAGGCAATTTCATCACCCCAAATTCAGTCCATCCTGTCAGAATTGCAGAGCCGCAGCGAAGCAATGATTGACGAGAACCCGTTTGAGATTGCTAATAAGTCAGGCACCCTAGAACGGATTAAGGAAAGGATGCGGAGGCACGTTGAAGATCAGACCGGGCAGGAAATTGAATCTTCAAAACAGGCATTTGACACCTTTTGGAGTCCTGAATACCTGAATAGAAACGGCTTTGAACAGGAAATTGGTTTTTTCGACGAGCGCATTCAGCCGTTAATTCAAACTAACTATTATCGCGGTATTGGGTTTGACGGCAGACCCACCGATGAATTTATCAGAATCGACATCTGGTTTATTGCTCTGTTTGGCATCGAGTTTTTAGCCAGAACGTGGTACCTTAGCCGCCGCTACAAAGGCACCAGTTGGCTAGACACACTGCTGTGGCGCTGGTACGACGTGTTCCTGCTGCTTCCGTTTTGGCGTTTCCTGCGAATTATTCCCCTAATTACGCGGATCAATCAATCCAACTTGATTAACCTTGATCCGCTACGCGATCGCATCATTCGCGGAATCATCGCTAACTACGCGGTTGAGCTAACCGAAATTGTCGTCATTCGCGTCATTGAACAGCTTCAAAATCTGGTTCGGCAGGGAGATGTTGCCCGAACGCTGCTGAAACCAGAAGCAGGGCCACGCTACATCGACCTGAACGAAATTGATGAAGTTACTGTCATTTCCAAACGGCTATCTTCAACCCTGGTTTGCCAGGTTTTGCCCAAAGTTAGACCCGATGTTGAAGCATTGCTGCATCACAACGCCAACAAAGCCCTACAAGAATTGCCGCTGTATGAAGGAATTAAGCACTTACCTGGAATTGGCAATCTGCCTGACCAGCTAACCCGACAGGTGATCGTCCAGCTTTATCAGGCAGTTTATGGGGCGATCGCTGATTCACTCCAAGAAGACCCCGTTGGAGCAGAACTGACTCAAACCCTAATCGACAACACCATTAAAGCTTTCAGGGCTGAAATTCAAAAGGGACACACCCTGGAAGAAATTGAATCTCTAATGGCAGTGTGGCTAGATGAAGTCAAGATTAATTACGTCAGGCGCATTGCTGAAGAAGACGTAGAAAAGCTACGTGAACAAACGCAAATGCTCTATCAAATCACCCAAACTGGCGGTAGAAAATAGATCTTTCACCGTTCATATGAAGCTATCCTTACCTCTTCAGAAGCGTGCCCCATGTAAGCGGGATACGCTTCCGTGAGACAGCCTCAAGGAGAATTAATATGACTCTGTGGTAATGACAGCGGTGCGTGCCAACTCTGAACCGAATGCGCTAGACTAATCAGTGACGAAGGGCAAACCTGCATTTCGTCACGCTCTTGGACATCATTTCGTTGGAAGTGGGCCCGACCCCACTTTTTTTATTGCAACGAAAAGCCCTAGACAGGCTACAGACGGTTATTGCCTGCTTAGCACTTTAAGCATATCTGCATAGCATCTTGAGAGAAAGATGGCTCATCCATTGATTCCTAAAATCGTCGATTTAGCAGCCCCCATTGCCGAAAGCTTAGGGCTGGAAGTCGTTACGGCTGTTTTTCACACCAATCAGCATCCACCCATTTTGCGGGTAGACATTCGTAATCCTCAAGGCGATGTCGGTTTAGAAGACTGTGAGCAAATGAGTCGGGCACTAGAAGCTGCCTTAGACGAGACAGACGTGATCCCCGATGCCTACTTCTTAGAAATTTCCAGCCCTGGAATTTCTCGCAACCTGACAACCGACCGGGAATTTGCTTCTTTCAAAGGCTTTCCTGTCGTGGTGATGACAACAGAACCATACGAGGGACAAAAATCCTGGACTGGGAAATTGATCCGGCGCGACGAAGAAGCCCTTTATTTAAACAAGAAAGGACGGGCGATCGCCATTCCGCGTCACCTGATTGACACGGTACAGCTAGACGAAAGCCCTTAAATTGTTCAAGTTCTAGCTCTTAAGTTTTGGGTTCAAAATTTATAACTCAAGACGCGAAGCTGCTAACAAAGACTATCACTACACCAAATACAAAACCGAATCGAATCATCAGGAGGTTAGTTCTATGTCAATGGTCAGCTTACCCGGACTCCAAGACATGATTGACGGCATCAGCCGTGAGCGCAACTTGCCCAAACACGCGGTTCAAGCTGCCCTGCGAGAAGCCCTGCTGAAAGGATACGAGCGCTATCGCCGCACCCACCGCCCAGACAGTGCCAACTTTGATGAAGAATATTTCAACAACTTTGAAGTTGAACTAGACATCGAAGACGAAGGGTTTCGCGTCCTCGCTGCCAAAACCATCGTGGAGGAAGTTACCACGCCCGACCACCAGATCGCCCTTCAGGAAGTGCAGGAAGTCGCAGATGAGGCACAATTGGGAGATACGGTGGTATTGGATGTTACCCCTGATCAGGGCGAATTTGGACGCATGGCGGCGATCCAGACTAAGCAAGTATTGGCCCAAAAGCTGCGGGATCAGCAGCGCAAACTTGTTCAAGAAGAATTTCAGGATCTGGAAGGAACCGTTCTACCTCAGGCGCGAGTCCTGCGATTTGAGCGACAGTCTGTGATTATGGCAGTCAGCAGCGGCTTTGGACAACCTGAAGTCGAGGCAGAACTGCTCAAGCGCGACCAGTTACCCAACGACAACTATCGAGCCAACGCGGTGTTTAAGGTTTTCTTGAAGCGCGTTTCGGAAGGGGCACATCGCGGCCCACAGCTTCTGGTGTCTAGAGCAGATGCAGGACTCGTCGTAGACTTGTTTGCCAACGAAGTTCCCGAAATTGAAGATGAAATTGTGCGAATTGTAGCCGTTGCACGCGAAGCTAATCCTCCTTCTCGCTCAGTTGGCCCCCGCACTAAAATTGCCGTAGACACCCTGGAGCGGGATGTTGATCCGGTGGGGGCCTGCATTGGCGCACGTGGTTCACGCATTCAGGTTGTGGTGAACGAGCTACGTGGCGAAAAGATTGACGTAATTCGCTGGTCCCCTGACCCCGCGACTTACATTGCTAACGCGCTGAGTCCAGCACGGGTAGATGAAGTGCGTCTAATCAACCCAGAAGATCGGCAGGCCCACGTACTGGTGCCGGAGGATCAGTTGAGTTTGGCGATCGGCAAAGAGGGGCAGAATGTCCGTCTGGCAGCGCGTTTAACAGGCTGGAAGATTGATATCAAAGATTCGGCTAAGTACGACTACGAGGCAGAAAACCAGAAAATAGCAACGCTAGCCGAAGAACGTCGTCAGGCTCAAGAGGCGGCGTGGCAGGAAGAGGAAGATCTGGAGGAAGATCTGGAATCAGAAGACTTTGAGTCAGAGTTTGAATCAGAGTCTGAAGGAGAGTCGAACGAGCCAGAGCTTGATACCTCATCTGAACCTGCAACTTCAGCGGACGGGTTTGGGGTCGAGATGGACAACGCGCTCCAGCGTCCGCAGTCAGATTTCAGACCGTAGAAGCTATGTTGCCTGACCGTAGAAGCTATGTTGCCTAACTATCGCCGCTGTGTAAGCTGTCGCAGGGTTGCGCCAAAGTCAGACTTCTGGCGAGTGGTCAGGGTGCATCCGTCTGGTACGGTAGAATTAGATCAGGGTGAGGGGCGATCAGTTTATCTATGTCCGCAGGAAAGCTGCTTGCGGACGGCTCACAAGAAAAATCGACTGGGGCGATCGCTCAAAGCCTGTGTTCCCGAAACAATTTATCAGACATTGTGGCAACGCCTATCAGCCGCTAACCCCCAGTCCTGAGTCACAGTTGCCTCATAAGCTGCAACCAGTTTTCTGAAAGTTCATGCAAGATAGTAAAAGAAGTTGCCTATTTTTCAGGGCAGCCTCCTAGACTCATGGAAGAAAGTTATAGAGTATGCTAAGAGTCCTCCACCTGTAGGATTATGAAAAGAGCAAAATCTGTAACTTTGCAGATTAAATGCACGGCTTGAGTAGATTTAGCGTAGTTTCATCAAAAGAGCGGCAGAAAATTATGTGACAACAAGTTCGGTACGAAGAGGGAAGCGTGGATGAACAACGGCAAAGTGAGAATTTACGAGTTATCAAAGGAATTGAATTTGGACAATAGGGATATTTTGGCAGTTTGCGATCAGCTCAATATTGCGGTCAAGAGTCATAGCAGCACCATTACAGAAGCTGAGGCCGCTCAGATCCGCTCTGCTGCCGAGAAGCACACCACCAATCACTCTTCTGCCAGTAAGCACAATTCATCGGCTCAGTACAGCGGTGGTTCTCAAACTCGAAAATCTAGCGTGCAGCCGCCCGTTAAAAAGCAACAGATCCTTGAAATTCGTCGCCATCGTCCCTTAGCCGATCCTCCTAAACGAGTAGAAGCTGAGGCACCTGCTGCACCCCCATTTGATCCAGTTGCAGCAAATGATGTAGCGTCTGGGCCACGACCTGTAAATCGTCTGGCGGGACCTCCTAGCCGACCTGTACGACCCCAGTCTGATAGTCCTGCGCTAGCTGAGACAACCGCGACAGTAGAGGCTGTATCAGAGGAAGAACTGTACGATCAAAGCCCTGAAGAGGTTGCAGTACCTGAACCCATTACCTCCGCCGAGCCAGACATTGAAGCAGTAACACTACTTCCTGAGGAAGTGCCTGATCTGATTGCACCTCCATCTAGACCCGTTGCTAAGGCCGAAAGCCCACAGCCGAATCTGACGAATCGTCCTACCCTGAAGCGGGCTAAAGTCGATCGCCCGGAGGCGCGATCGTCTGAGGTAGCAAAACCTGAACTTAGAGTCTCTTCTGAAAGAGGTGAGAGGGTTGCGCTAAGGGGCGATCGCGGCAAACAGATCCCAATCACGGAGACTGAAGAGCCAGCTACTCCAAAGCCAAAGCCCGTGATCGAACTGCGGCGCAAGCCAGTCCGCCCTGGAGCGGGTGCGTCCTCTGATACTTCAGAAACTGAGCAGTCTAAATCTGAAACGGGTGTTGAGCCTGTAGTCGGGCCGTTAGACGAGTTGCGTAAACCGACTCTGCCTCGTGTTCCCAAACGGACTAAGGGCTGGGAAGAAGAAGAGGAACAAGAAGAAACACCGAAAGCTGCTAAAGCTGCTAAAGGTAAGCGGCGAGTTCAGCCTGTGATGGATGAGGATGAAGAAGAACTGGAAGATGTTCTCAACGCCAATGATGAAGACACTTCTATGCTGGTTAGCTTGTCGTTAGCGCGTCCACCCAAACCTAAGGGCCGCCCAGGTCAAGCAAAGCCTGTGGCAGTTGCTAGTCCAACTCAGAAGAGTAAGGGACGTGATTCTTCTAGAAACTATCGGCGCGATCGCCGCGAAGAGGCGAAAGTCGAGCGCCCAGAACATCTCGTGCTGACAGGCAGTTTGACTGTTCATGACCTGGCCGAGGCGCTGGTAGTACCCGAAACAGAGATTATTAAAGCGCTCTTCTTCAAAGGCATCATCGCCAACATCAACCAAATTTTGGACATTCCGACTGCGACGATGGTGGCAGAGGAAATGGGCGTAACGGTAGAGACTGCTGAAGCTGAGGCCGAAGCGAAGAAAGTTACCGAAATGCTTGATGCGAAAGACCTAGAGAATCTCCAGCGCCGTCCCCCTGTGGTCACGATCATGGGACACGTCGATCACGGTAAGACTACTTTGCTCGACTCGATTCGCAAAACCAAAGTGGCTCAGGGCGAGGCAGGCGGCATCACACAGCACATCGGCGCTTACCATGTCGATGTTGAGCATGAAGGAGAGATGCAGCAAGTCGTCTTCCTGGATACGCCAGGTCACGAGGCCTTTACCGCAATGCGGGCGAGAGGAGCCAGAGTTACAGATATTGCAGTACTGGTGGTCGCCGCAGACGATGGCGTGAGGCCTCAAACCATCGAGGCAATCAGCCATGCTAAAGCCGCCGAAGTGCCGATTGTAGTTGCAATCAACAAGGTTGACAAAGAGGAAGCTCAGCCAGAACGAGTGAAGCAGGAGCTAACCGAGTTTGGGCTGGTGCCAGAGGAATGGGGTGGTGAAACCATCATGGTTCCGGTAAGTGCAATCAACGGTGAAAATCTGGATAATCTGCTGGAAATGCTGCTGCTGGTGTCGGAGGTCGAAGATCTCTATGCCAACCCCGATCGCCCGGCTAAAGGGACGGTTATTGAGGCAAACCTGGATAAAGCTAGAGGTCCGGTGGCAACCCTATTGATTCAAAACGGGACGCTGAAAGTTGGCGATGTACTGGTAGCAGGCTCTGCCTTTGGTAAAGTCCGCGCGATGATTGATGACCGGGGTAAGCGGGTAGACACGGCTTCGCCTTCCTTCGCTGTTGAGGTGCTAGGTCTGAGTGATGTGCCTGCTGCGGGTGATGAGTTTGAGGTCTTCCTGGATGAGAAGGAGGCGCGATCGGTTGCCTCTAGCCGAACGGATCAGCAGCGTCAGTCTCGCTTGCAGCAAGCGATGGCATCCCGACGAGTCAGCCTGAATACGCTTTCTGCTCAGGCTCAGGAAGGTGACCTAAAGGAGCTAAACCTGATCTTGAAGGCAGATGTGCAGGGTTCAGTCGAGGCCATTTTGGGAGCATTGCAGCAGCTTCCTCAAAAAGAGGTTCAGGTGCGGGTGTTGCTCTCTGCCCCAGGTGAAATCACGGAAACGGATGTTGATTTGGCGGCGGCGAGCGATGCAGTGATTGTTGGCTTTAACACGACTCTTGCCAGCGGTGCAAGGCAGGCAGCCGATCGCGCTGGAGTAGACGTGCGTGAGTACAACATTATCTACAAGCTGTTGGAAGACATCCAGGGCGCAATGGAAGGGCTGCTAGAGCCAGAAATGGTAGAGGAACCTTTAGGTCAGGTGGAGGTTCGGGCAGTTTTCCCGGTAGGTCGTGGTGCGGTTGCAGGCTGCTATGTGCAGTCGGGTAAAGCAATTCGTAACTGCAAGGTGCGGGTTCGTCGTAGCGGTAATGTTGTCTTTGATGGCAACCTGGATTCGCTGAAGCGCATGAAAGATGACGCGAAGGAAGTTAATGCTGGATACGAATGCGGTATCGGGATTGATAGCTTCAACGCTTGGGAAGTGGGTGACATGATTGAAACCTATCGCCTGATTTCTAAGCGGCGATCGCTCTCTGCCTAATTCCTGTTTGCAGAGAAACAAAGCATAAACTTGAATGTAGGGTGGGCACTGCCCACCCTACATCTTTTTGCTGAAGTGACCTAGTTCGCCGTTGTAGAAAGACTTTTGCCCATGTGAAGCTGAATCAAATTAACTACAGTTTCCAGACCCTGACGAATTTTGAGATTTGTCAAGACAAATGGTTTCTCGCCCCTCATTTTGCGAGTATCTCGTTCCATAACGTTTAGATCTGCCCCAACCAGCGGTGCCAGATCGGTTTTATTAATCACCAACAGGTCAGATTTGGTAATTCCCGGACCGCCCTTGCGAGGAATTTTATCGCCAGCGGCAACGTCGATGACATAAATGGTCAGGTCAACTAGTTCTGGGCTGAAGGTAGAAGCCAGGTTGTCTCCTCCGCTTTCAACAAAGACTAGATCCAGGTTGCCAAACTGCCGCTCTAGCTGCTCGATCGCCACTAGGTTAATCGAGGCATCTTCCCGAATCGCCGTGTGGGGACAGCCACCTGTTTCTACGCCAACGATGCGATCGCCCTCCAACGCCTGACTTCGCACCAAAAACTGTGCATCTTCCTGGGTGTAGATGTCATTGGTGACAACGGCAATGCTGTAGCGATCGCGCATTGTCTTACACAGCGCATCTACCAGAGCAGTTTTGCCTGATCCAACCGGCCCAGCAATTCCCACTCGAAACGTATGCATTCCTTCCTCCTTCTATTCAGAATTTGCAGATGATAGCCTGTAAAAGCGTTATACTTCTAGCTGCGAAACAGGCGGGAATAAAGCGTTTCATGGTTCATGCTGGCGATCGCCATTCCCCAGCTACAGGTTCCGAAATCTTCTTCCTTTATTTCTAAAATGGCAGTCGTTGTAGTTTCGATTTCGGCACAGAGATTCAACAACAAGCGCTGCCCCGCTGTTTGCCCTAGCGGAATCAACCGAACTCCTGCATTCACCAAATTGGTTGCCCAACTGTGAAGATAGCCCAAGAGCATAGTCCTACAATCGATTTGCCAGGAATGAGCGGCGATCGCAAAGGCAACAGCAAAATTACAGGGTTCTCCACAGGCTTGCAGCAGTTCAGCGACTTGAGGCTGTAGCTCAAGCAATAACCGACTCAAAGAACGACCCATCTGCCAGCTTTGCTGTCGCAATTCTTCGGTTTCGCGGAAGGCTGAGAGCCATTGATTCCAATCGCTGAGGGGGTCAAGGTCAGAGGCGATCGCAGCCTGATACACTCGCACCATTACCGCTGCCTCCAGTTGCACTGCCCCATAGCGCAATTCTTGAACCAGCCAGTGCTGTAGACTTTCGGCATCGACTACATTGCTAGACTGCACCAGCGTTTCCAGTCCCTCAGAGTAGCTATACGCCCCCACAGGAAGCGCTGGACTAACCAGTTGCATCAGGTGAAGGAGTGAGGAAGTGGAGGAGTGAAGGGTAGGAGAAGCATTGAGGTCTAATTGCGTTTCACTTGGCATGGGGATGAGGATCGGTAGCATGGCTATGTCCGTAAGCTCCGGACTCGGGTTGAAATGGGGCGATGTCTTCAGACACATCCAGCCCTTGCTGCTCCAACATTGCCTTTAGCACCGGATCGGGCGAAAAGCGTAAGTGGGCTTCTGTCACCTCCAGCGGCACATGGCGATTGCCCAAATGGTACGCAGCTCGGAGCAAATCAAGCGACGATTGCGCCGTTACAGTCATGACGGGTTCCGGCTTGGCGCTGATCCGAACCAATCGCCCATCCGCCTCAGTTTGCAACAAATCGCCATTTTGTAGCACGGTGCCTCTGGGCAGATTCAGGTAGAAATCTTGCTTATCTGTGTGAAAGTAGTGGCGCGATCGCACCCTTTCTTCAGCCGTTAGCGCCAAAGTAAACTCAGCCACAGCCGTTGGATCGGCAGGCAAACGCTGCGTCAAATTCAGCATGAACTCAAATCAGATTGGTAAATCAGCAACGCCTCAAATTTACCCTGGTTCTCTGGCTGAAATTTAACTGGCATGGCTCAATCATATTTCTGGTCACGCTAAAATCTAAATAAGGTCTAAACTCCGAGCGGAAAACCGGGGTTTATATGGCATCATAAGCGGAGTATACCTTCTGCATCTGTATTAGAAATCACAGGAAGTTAGCTATGGCACTTCAACTTGGCGATACGGTACCCGACTTCACCCAAAAATCCAGCGAGGGTGAAATTAGCTTCTACGACTGGGCTGGCGATAGCTGGGTAATTTTATTCTCTCATCCTGCGGACTTTACTCCTGTTTGCACCACAGAATTAGGTGAAGTTGCCAAGCTCAAGCCCGAATTCGACAAGCGCAACGTCAAGGCGATCGCCCTCAGCGTTGACGATGTTGAATCTCACAAGGGTTGGATTGGCGACATCGAAGAAACTCAAAGTACCTCGCTCAACTACCCCATCTTGGCAGACGACGACAAAAAGGTGTCTGACCTGTACGGGATGATTCACCCCAACGCCAATGCAAAAGTTACCGTCCGGGCAGTTTTCGTCGTTGACCCCAGCAAGAAACTGCGTCTGACGCTGACCTATCCTCCGAGTGCAGGACGTAACTTTGACGAAATTCTGCGCGTCATCGATTCACTGCAACTGACTGACAACTACAGCGTCGCAACTCCAGCAAACTGGAAAGATGGCGATGATGTGGTCGTTGTTCCAACTATTTCCACCGAAGAAGCAAAGCAGAAATTCCCTAAAGGCGTTACCGAGGTGAAGCCTTACCTGCGGACAACGCCTCAGCCCAACAAGTAACTCCTTAGATTGGCCCTCATAGGGGCGGTTCGCGAACCACTCCTCCCAATCTGTTGCTTGTGTCTGGGTGAGGCTAGCTTCACCAGCCACGAGGCTAGCTTCGCAAGAAATGAAGTCAGCTTCGCCAGTCACGAGGTCAGCTTCGCAAAAAGTGAAGCCAGCTTCGCTAGCCACGAGGTCAGCTTCGCAAAAAGTGAGGCTAGCTTCACCAGCCACGAGGCTAGCTTCATAAAAAGTGAGGCTAGCTTCGCCAGTCACGAGGTCAGCTTCGCAAAAAGTGAGGCTGACTTCACTGCGAATGAAGCCAGCCCCAAAATTAGTGCAAAGAAGTTGTCGATTTAGCTTCCTGACCCCGCACTGGAGGTGCTATAGCAGTACGAAGATTGGTTAGGACAGGCGATAAGCAGCAAAGCTTGAATGAGCAAGGCTCGGATTCATCCCTCATCCTTCATCCCTCATCCTTACTGCTACATTGGTTGAACGAGCAGAAGCCGATCGCCCCCGACCTGACTGTTGGAGTAAACCGCTGCCCCATTTCATCCACCAGGTTATCCAGTCCTGCTACGGTGCCGTTAGCTTTGGCATAGCGATAGACCTCCAGTGCAGCCGCATAGGCTTCACTTCCCGCAGCAACCGCTGTATCATCAATCATTTCCTTGAGACGGGTCAGCGCCAGCAGCATCGGCTGTAAGGCCTCAAACAGCTCAAAGTCTCGCCGCATTTCTTCAATGTCAAACGAGCGGGGAAGGAAGTCAGGATTTTGGGTAGCAATCTCCAACGCTTTGCGAGTAAACGCCCGATTGCGATCGCCCAATCTAGACATTCCCCGACGCTCTTCTGGCCCCAGGTCAACCAAACATGAGAGGCTTTGGCTAATTGTAGCGATCGCGTTCATCACGTCTTGCTGTTCGGCAGGGGATAGAGACGTACTTACTCGGTTGGCAGCCATATCAATAGCACCTACGTCAAATTAACTCCCTAGACTGCCAAGAGAGTTAAAGCGATCGCATCTTGATGTAAGAAGTATTTGCTATAAGATTACGGGACTGACGGGGCTCGAACCCGCAACTTCCGCCGTGACAGGGCGGTGCTCTAACCAATTGAACTACAGTCCCCCGTTAGGGGCAATATCCATTGTGCTGAATGAAGTTAGATTTGTCAAATAAAAATCAGGATTTTCTTCAGGCAACATTACCCAAACCATAAGCTTCCCATAGTCCAGCCTTTAGACGCGAGTGATATCTTCCTGAGCGGTAAACAGGTTTATGCCCTCCAAACCCCTACACGGCTTGCTTTTTCATTTCCAGGAATAAAAACTCTACCTCGTCAAGGAAGCTTTCATGGTAAGTCCCGATACCGTTCGTTTTGCCCAGTTTAACGCCTCGCTGAATCGCAGCAATGCAGGTGAACTGACTACCGATTTGTCTACCCCCGACAATGTTCAGGCTAAAACCGTCGCAGAAATCATCCAGCGAGTCAACCCGGATGTGTTGCTGATCAACGAGTTTGACTTTGACGAAAGCGGCACTGCTGCCGAGCTATTTCAGCAAAACTACCTGGGTGTCAGCCAAAACGGAGTTGACCCGGTTGAATATCCTTACTACTACATTGCGCCTTCCAACACGGGCATTCCCTCTGGCTTTGACCTGAATAACGATGGCACCGTTGGCGGGCCGGATGATGCCTTTGGGTTTGGCTTTTTCCCCGGTCAGTTTGGCATGGCGGTTTATTCCAAGTACCCGATTGATACTGAGAATGTTCGCACCTTTCAGAATTTCCTGTGGAAAGATATGCCCGGAGCGCTGCTGCCCGATGACCCTAACACTCCCGAACCGAACGACTGGTATTCGGCGGAAGAGTTGGAGGCGTTCCGGCTTTCATCTAAGAGCCATTGGGATATTCCGATTCAGGTGAATGGTGAAACGATTCACTTTCTCACCAGCCATCCTACACCGCCTGTGTTTGACGGGCCAGAAGACCGCAACGGTCGCCGCAACCATGACGAAATTCGCTTTTGGTCGGACTATGTAACTCCGGGTGAAGGCGATTACATTTATGACGATGCGGGCAATACGGGCGGATTGGCGACTGGCTCTAAGTTTGTGATCGCGGGCGACCAGAACGCCGACCCGTTTGATGGAGATAGTGTGGAGCAGGCGGTTCTCCAGTTGCTCAACAATCCGCTGATTAACACCAGCGTCACGCCCAGCAGCGAGGGTGGTGTCGATGCAGCCGAGCGTCAGGGCGGAGCAAACACGACTCACATCAGCAATCCTGCGTTTGACACGGCAGATTTTGCCGATACGACACCGGGCAATCTGCGGGCTGACTATGTGCTGCCTTCTCAAAATCTAGAAATCACTGACGCTCAGGTATTTTGGCCGACCAGTGACGACCCTCAGTTTGGGCTAGTGGGCAATTTTCCGTTTCCCAGTTCTGACCATCGGTTGGTGTGGGTTGACCTGGCAACGGAACCTGCGGCAGACCCAAACCGCCGCACCGTTGCAGGGGTAGATTTCCTGGGAGAAGTAACGTTCCCGACTTCCCTCACCTTTGAAGGGACTCAGGTTGGCGGACTGTCGGGAATTGTTTATGACGCAGCGAATGATATTTACTACAGCATTTCGGACGATCGCAGCCAATTTGATCCGGCTCGGTTTTACACGCTTTCCATTGACCTGAGCGATGGGGAACTGCAAGACGGCGATATCAGCTTTGAAGATGTAACCACGCTGCTAGATGAGTCGGGTGAACCATTTGCGGCACTGAGCCTTGACCCAGAGGGAATTGCCCTTGCCCCAGATGGCACGGTGTATATCTCCTCGGAAGGGGATGCAACTCGCCTGATCAATCCGTTTGTGAATCAGTTTTCGCTGGAGGGGGAGCAAATTGGGGAATTGGCGATCGCCGACAAATACCTCCCCACCGCCGACAACAGCAGCGGCATTCGCAACAACCTCGCCTTTGAAAGCACCACGATTACCCCCGACGGTCGCTATCTCTATACCGCCACCGAAAACGCCCTCAACCAGGACGGCCCCGCTGCCAATCTGGAGCAAGAAAGCGTTTCTCGCATCATTAAGTATGACCTGCTTACCGGACAGCCAGTGCAGGAGTTTGCCTATGTAGTCGAGGCGGTTGCAGATGCGCCCGTTCCGGCGGATGGCTTTCGCACTAATGGCTTGGTAGAACTGCTGGCGATCGACAACAGCGGCACACTGCTAGCGCTAGAGCGCTCCTTCTCTGTCGGTGTAGGCAACACCGTCAAGCTCTATGAAATTAGCACTCAGGGTGCTCTCGATATCAGCAGTAGAGACAGCCTGCTGTTCGAGGAAGGCGTTGCCTTTGAGGTTGACCCAACCGTTTCTAAACGAGAATTGCTCGACTTTGCTGACTTGGGCATCACGCCAGACAACCTGGAAGGATTGGCGCTAGGGCCAACCTTACCGGATGGTCGGCAATCGCTGCTTGTGGTGAGTGACAACAACTTCAGTGACACTCAGGTGACGCAGTTCATCGCTCTGAGCCTGGATTTAGACACGATTCCCGTTGTCGCGCCGACTGTCGAAACGCCGCCCGTGTTTGACGCAGAGGAACCGCCCAGCGGCCCATCATTCTCTAGCGCAGACGATCCGGCGATCTATGTGCATCCCACTGACTCTTCACTCAGCCTGGTGGTTACAGCGCTGAAGAATGGCGGATTACAGGTACACGACCTGCAAGGAGAACTGCTGCAAACGATCGCCCCTGACTCTCCCGAAGACCTGCGCTACAACAATGTCGATGCGCTATATAACTTCAACCTGGGTGGCGAAACGGTAGATTTAATCGTTGCTAGCGATCGCCTCAACGATACCCTGGCAATCTTCCGCATCGACCCCAACACCCGCCAACTGACCGACATCACCGCCCCCACCATTCTCGAAACCATCTTTGGCGTAGACGATGGAGAGCAGACCGCCTACGGTCTGGCAAACTACGTTAGTCCAATCAGCGGCAAAGCCTACTCCTTTGTCACCCAGGCAGATGGCAACCAAATTGCCCAACTGGAACTGATCGACAATGGCGCAGGACAGGTTGATGCAAAAGTCGTCCGAGTCCTTACCGTGCCGATTCCAGAAGATGAAGAACTGGATGCTCAAACTGAAGGCGTGGTGGTCGATGCCGAACTAGGCTATGTTTACATCGGGCAAGAAGATGTCGGCATTTACAAATTCTCAGCCGAGCCAGAAGGCGGAGACGAAGGCATTCTAATCGACGCAGTGAAGCCAGAGGGCAGCGCCCTCGAAGCGGACGTAGAAGGATTGACCCTCTACTATGGCGCAAACGGCACGGGCTATTTGATTGCTTCCAGCCAGGGCGATAGCACCTTTGCCGTCTACAGCCGTGAAGGAGACAATGCCTACCTGGGCAGCTTCATTGTGGGTGAATCTAACGGCATCGACAGCACAGACGGCAGCGATGGCTTAGACGTAATCAACCTGCCACTCGGCTCCGACTTCCTCTCTGGGCTGCTGGTTGTGCATGACGAACAAAACTCACCCAGCTTTGCAATCGAGGATGAAGGAGAACTCACCAACGTCAGCGGCAACTTTAAGTTTGTGCCCTGGAAAAATGTTGCTAGCGCCTTCCCGGTTCCTTTAGACATCGACACCAGCAGCTATGACCCGCGCAACCCCGTTGCCAGAACTCTCATTATTGGTACGCCAGAGGCAGATACCCTGGTCGGCACTGCCAACGACGAAGTACTCAACGGCTTTGGCGGAAATGATGTAATTGCAGGCGGTCTAGGCAACGACATCATTTATGGTGGTGAGGGAAATGATGTGTTGAGGGGCGATCGCAACCTAAGCAGCACGGGTGGCAACACTGGCGGCGACGATATCATTTACGGCGGTGCAGGACGCGATCGCATCGGCGGCAAAGGCGGCGACGATAAACTCTACGGCGAAGCAGGAAACGATCACCTGTTTGGCGACAACGGGGACGATCTGCTGCGCGGCGGCTTGGGCAACGACAGACTGACAGGGGGCAGAGGCAGCGATACCTTTGTTCTGGCAGCAGGCGAAGGAACCGACACGATTCGCGACTTTGAGGTGGGCGAAGATCGAATTGGGTTAGCAGGTGGACTGTCATTTGGGCAGCTATCTGTGATTCAATCGGGTCAAAACAGCCGCATCCTCTTTGGCGAAGAGACCCTGGCAATCCTCCGTCAGGTAAATGCAGATACTCTAACCGAGGCAGCTTTCTTCACTCTCTAACGCAATTTTGCATCCTGGGTTGGTGATTTTGAATTGGTATTAGGCTTTGCACTGCAAAGCCTAATACCAATTCTTTGTGAAGCTGTCCCTAACAAGGGGCTTAAGCCCCTTGTTCCACAAGGATCTATTCTGCTCAAGCTCAAATCAAATCGTGTTAGCAAGCTAAAACTGACCGCAATAGTGGAAGTGCAGTCACAAAGCGATGGGGCGATCGCCCAAAAGTGCGGTTGGTATTGTTAAAACAACGGCTGACGCAGTAAGATGCCGCCAAATACCATCAGCCGCAAGAATTCTGATTTCGTGCTAGAGATTCCTACCAACCAGAGTATTTTGATCAGGATTTTATCTCAGCAAATTTTTAGTAAATATAGCGGTAGCCATATTGATTAGGACATTTTGGTGGCGCGGCGGAGCCGCGCCACCAAAATGTCCTTGTCCTAACCTAGCTGACTACAGCTATACCTCTGGAATTTGTGGAGACTTTGCATAATACAGGCAACACTTGCACTACGCAAAATTAGCATCTCGATACCACTACCTTTTAACGAATGTTATTCTTGGGTCAAGATAAAGATAAGCTAAGAGCCTTGAGGGAAGGCGATCGCCATGACTTCAACAGTTATTACTGCTAAATGGACACTAGATGACTATCACCGCATGATTGAAGCGGGGATTTTGTGCGATCGCCGCGTCGAACTCCTAAATGGAGAAATTGTTGAAATGTCACCCGAAGGAACTCCTCACGCTCATTTAAGCAGCACTGCTGCTAATTACATCCGAGAGCTACTGCGAGGCAAAGCATCCGTTCGGGAAGCCAAACCCATTACACTACCCGACAATTCTGAACCAGAACCCGATATTGCCATCATTCAAGACCTGGATGAGGAATACTTTGACCACCACCCTTACCCGGAAAACATCTTCTGGATTGTTGAATTCTCCAATACCAGTTTGACGAAAGACTTGGAAATCAAAAGCAAAATTTGTGCCAGAGCAGGTATCCGCGAGTACTGGGTCGTCAACCTAAAACAAATGGAACTCATCATCTTTAGAGATCCCATCGAAGATGGCTATCGGGAAAAACAAACCCTAACGGATGGAGAAATCAGCCCTGTGGCATTTCCACAAGTTTCAATTGCAGTAGGACGATTTATTAGACGGTAGAACATTCTAATTTGGTAGATATCGTTGCCAAGCTCCAGCCTGATAGCGAGGTGGATAAATAATACACGAATCTCATACCTAGCTGTATAGCAATTGTCGAGATGGATAGAACCATCCTGGTTCTATCGCCTCGGCGATAGCTGTAGTCACAGTTGTGCTAACGATGTGCCTAACAGCTTTTGCTCAGGAGCCACTAGCACTCGGCTTAGATCAAGCAACAAAATGGACAGTGTGGCATTCTCCTGATTAACAACAGCAGCGTGGCTGACCGTCGCAAGTAGCGGGGAGGCAGCAGGACTCCATTCGAGAGGCTGTAGCTCTTCTGTTGAAATTTCAATTAAGTCCGGTGGGGTGGGTATTGGAATGCCGCACAGTTCTTGATTTAAACCCCGGATCAGCATCAAGAATGGGAACTGGGTAGAATGAGTACCCTGGCTTAACTCAAGCCGTTGAGATAAATTGACGACCCTAATAGCGTGGCGACCCAACTGGATTAGCCCGACTTTTTCAAGGGGTTTGCTGGTCTCTGTTGGATAGTTAACCACGCGCAGCACTTGATCGATGGGCAGTGCCAAATGGTAGTTGGCGATCGCAAAAACAATTAACTTTTCTAATTCCAAATCGTCATGCATAATCCTGCTCAATAGGTAGACGTAAAGCGTTTGCTCCATAAACAAGGGGCTGAAGCTCCTTGTTCTAAATTTCAAACAAGTCTGCCACCATCGCCAGCAGCTTATGTTCAAGGTAGGGTTTTGTGATGTAGTCTGTTGCACCTAGCTCTAGCGCCAGCAGACGATGCTTTTCACCACTGCGAGAAGTGAGAACGACGACGGGAATGTCTGCCAGAGCCGGAAACTGCTGTCGCTGCTTGAGAAATTCAAATCCATTCATGCGGGGCATTTCCAGATCGCAAAACACCAGTTGAACGTCATTGTGCCGTTGCAGTTGTTCAAGTGCTTCTTGACCATCTTTGGCTTGCAGCACCTGATAGCCTGCTTTTTGCAGCGTCAACGTGAGTGTTTGTCGCACGGTGATTGAGTCTTCAGCAATCAAGATCTTTTTGTCATTCTCCCATTCCTCAATATTGGATGTGGGAATCAGGGTTGCTGTGGTTTGTAGAGGAGGTTGCACAGCCGCAGAGGGCGTAGCGGGCGTGGTGCGTGGTACGTGGTGCCGATTGAGAACTTGCTGCAATAGCGCTCCTCCATCCACGACTAAAGTGAGTCGTCCATCGGCTAAAATGCTTGCCCCCTGAACGTAGTTGGGAGACTCCAATTTGCTTCCCAACGGGCGAATCACCAGTTCTTGCTCTCCAATCAGTTGATCTACTTCTAAGCCGACCAATTCTCCCTGGTGGCGAATTAAGATGATGTAGCTTAACGGGGGTGAAGCGGCAGGCTGAGGTAGGGTGCTAGACAGGAACGAACTGTAGTTCAAAAGTTTTGCAATGGAGTGAATCTGGATTAGCTGTGAGTTGCCGCCTTTGCGCCAGTGCAGGATTTTACACTCCGGACGCTCTCGCAGGTCTTCAGGCATAGGAATTAGAATTTGCTCGATCGCATCGGTCGTGAGGGCGTAGATTCTAGTACCAGCTTGACAAACCAGCAGTTTGGCGATCGCCAAGCTAAGCGGAATCTGGAGGATAAAAGTAGCTCCCTGAGCAGGTGTTGACTGCACGGTGACTAATCCTTGCAATCCCAAAATTTGCTCTCGCACGACATCTAACCCTACTCCTCGACCTGAAAGGGTGTTGACCTGAGTGGCTGTAGAAAAACCTGGTTCAAATAAAAAGTCGATGAGGTGAGACTGAGATAGAGTATCTGCCTGATCAGGTGAAACCAGCTGACGCTCAACTAATCGTTGCCGAATTTGCTCATAGTCTAAGCCTTTGCCATCATCCCGCACTTCAATCATCAGATATTTGCCCTGGTGGTGAGCATTAATCTCAATCTGTCCAATGTCGGGTTTATTTTGCTGATGGCGAACTGCGACTGGCTCAATAGCATGGTCAAAGGCATTGCGGATCAAGTGCAGCAAAGGATCGTAGAGTTTTTCGGCGATCGCTTTGTCAACCAATACTTCCGTGCCGCGCAGCTTTAGGGTAACTCGTTTACCGTGAAGGGTTTCTAACTGTTGCAGAACGGGCGGAAAGCGGTTGAGGACTTCACTCAACGGCAGCATTCGTGCCTGCATTAGAGCATTACGAGTGCCGGATAGCAGCCGCTGCTGTTTATCTAAGATTTGGCTCGACTGCTGAGAGAACAGATCAATTGCTTCAGCCGCTTCTGCAAGCTGTACAGTGTCATCTAGCAAGGACTGTACTAACAGGTGGGAATCGCTGTAGTGAGATAATTCCAAAATGTCGAAGCGATCGCCAAAGGTCAGGGGCAAAGTTTGCAAGGCAGTTGTCTGCTCAGTTCTCACCTGCGGCCGACTTGATGATTGTGAAGGTTGGCGATCGGCTCGGTCTTGAAGCTGGCTAAGCATTTGCTGGTGTTGGTTGAGTCGCTTCAGTAGGAGTCTCACTTCGGCTTGCAGGCGCTCATTTTGCAGCAATTGGCGATTTTGTTGAGTGAGCAATTCTCCAACCGAGTAATTCAACTGGTCGAGATGTTCCACATTGACCCGCACCTGATTAGACCGCAAATGTTTTTTTCGAGCAATTGAGGCTGTGGCAGACACCGTTCTAGAGGTGGTTTGAGGCTGCAATTGCAGGTGTGCTGCGTCCTCTCGCTTGGGTGGGGGCAGTTGCAGTGGCTCTTTGGCGGTTGCAATTGATTTAGGGATTGTGAAAAGTGAGCTAGCGATCGCTTCTTCTGGCACGGTGAGCGGCTCGTCTAGTTCATCTAAGATAACGGGTGCCCAAATTTTCTCCAACAGTAATTCGGAGGGGGGTTCGGGCGGTGATGTGGCTGTAGAAGTATCTTGAACTATGCCTTCTTGAACTGCCTTTGAAACTGTTGCTTCTAGCGATAAATCTTCTAACGATAAATCGGCAGAAGCCTGCGCTGGAGTAGCGGTTGAGGAAACTTTTGGTGAGCGTGTGGATGAGTTAGGCTGGCGGTTAGGTTCAATTCCAGCTTGAGCCAGTATTGCATCTCGAATCCATTGAAATACTTTACACAATCCTCGATGTTGATGAGAGTGAGTTTTTGAAGGAGATGCAGGAGGATTTTCATCAGTGGCGATCGCCTCTGCATTAGCGACAGTTTCAACGGCGATTTGTCCAGCAAATTCATGGTCAACTGCCGAACTTTTGGATGTGGAAGGAGAAGGATCAGACTCCTCGTTAGCGTGGCGATCGCTTGATGTTGCAGTCGTTTCAGTACCCGTCTCAAGCTCGACCACATCACAGGGTTCAAGGGTGTTTGCGGTTTCGGCCAAGCAAATTGTGGCTTCCTGGGGCAACTCTACCTCAACGAGATTGCTTCCTGTTTCTGCCAGTTCGCTGGTCTGTTGTTGCTCAAGTTCGTGAGCAAAGGCAGTGTCAAATTCTACTAACCAGTTTGGCTGTAATTCCTCTGTAGCGCTAGCTGGAATGGCTGGCACTGGTTCTATAAACTGTTGGAGGGCGGCAGAGGGCTGCCCTCCTTGAGTGCGATCGCCTGCCAGCACTGCCGCACAGCCAGCCTGAAAGTCAGCTAAAGCCAGTTGAGCAATGGTGACAGCTTGCTCAGGATGGTGATCTAAGGCGGTGAGTGTGATGGCGGCGATCGCACCAAACCCCTGTAAGTCTAAGGATTCTGCCAAACCAAAGAACACTTCAGCGTGAATTCGCAAAGTTGCCTCAATTTTGTGAGGATTTTGGGCGATCGCCTGAGCCAGATCCTTTAAGCGCTGTGTCACTCCCACTTCAAACATGGATTGTGTGACATCAAACCCTAACTCTTCTGAGGTCGGCAGGTAATCCTCCTGGTTAAAACAGGCTCCCAGTCTGGCTTCGAGTTGGGCAAAGATGGAAGCAGAGCGATCGAGAACTTCGGCAGTATTGACTGAGCTACCCGTAATCTCAGCCTTGATCGGTCGCGCCAGACAGTCATACCCCTCAAACAGCAAAGCGGCTACATCAGGATCAATCACTACATCTGGCTTACAGAGAACTTTGAAGATGTCTTCTAGCGAGTGAGCAACGATAGCGATCGTTTCTAACCCCATACTGGCTGCGGCCCCTTTGAGGGTATGGGTAGTTCGCATCAGAGAATTGATTTGATTGATGCTGCAACCGTTATGTAAATCAAGTAACCCTTGTTCTAAAACTTGCAGGAGTTCTGGAGCTTCCTGTAAAAAGTAAGGATAGGTTTCCTCGCGAATATCTGGATCTAAGGGCATGGCTAGTCAGTGTGGGTTCAAAGGAAGGATTGTCTAAAATCTTGCACCAGTGGCAACAGATCAGCTTGGTGCAAGATCTGAGTTGTTGTAGATCTCTTGTATTGCCTTGAACTTATTTGACTTTGAATTGGTTTGCCTGAACTTGCAGATCTTGAGCCATTGCCAACAGTTCCTTAAATGATTGTGAGATCTCAACGGAATCTGTCGAAGTTTTTTGGGCAATTTCTGCTACTTCAGCAACGGTGAGTTTCATTGATTTGAACTGCTGCGTTTGCTCTTGAGTAGCACCCGTGATGCTGGCAACAAGTTGGCTAATTTGATCGGTGGCTGCAACGATCGCATTCAGGTTTTGACGGGCCTCGCTCACCACAGTGGTTCCTGATGCCACCTGCTGAATGCCTGTCTCCATTGCAGTAGATACTTCCGCTGTATTTGCCTGAATTTCCTGCACCAGTTGTTCGATTTCGGTAGCAGCGTTGGCAGACTGACGAGCCAGCGATCGCACCTCATCCGCTACGACCACAAAGCCGCGTCCATATTCCCCTGCCCTCGTTGCCTCAATCGACGCATTCAACGCCAGCAGTTGCGTTTGAGTCGTGAAGTTGCTGATCAGGCTTACCACTTTTGAGATCTTTTGGGATGATTCACTCAGTCGCTTCAGTCGCTTGTTGGTTTCTGCTACCGTTTCGCGAATGTTTTGCATCTCATCAACGGTGCGGTTCATGGCGGCATCGCCTGCCAGGACGACTTGATTGGCCCGCTGTACGGCAGCTTCTACCTGCTGGGCGCTTGCCTCCACCGCTTCTGTTGAGTTTGCAATGATCTGCACCCGCTCCAGGGTTTGACTCAGTGTTTGAAACTGTTGTCTCGCCTGGTTGGTCAAACTGGTGATTGAGGACTCACTGGTTTGAGAGGTTTGGGCCACCTGTCGGGAGGCAATTTGCATTTGAGTCACAATCTGCCGCAGGCTGCCCAATGTGTTGTTGTAAGCATCGGCAATTGTGCCCACCTCATCGTCAGTCATAGGAGCGCGAACGGTGAGATCGCCATCCAGTGCAGGGCGTACCGATGACAATAGCTGCATTACTTCTTGTTGAAGCTGCTCTTTTGCCATCTTTTCTCGCTCGGCGGCAGTAGCAAGCTGTTCAGACTTTTGCTGAAGCTGTTCCAGATATTCCCCCTGCTGAATCGCGACGTTGAGTTGAGCTGCAATTTGCTTGGCAAAGTCAATTTCAGGTTCTTGCCACTGGCGCGGGCCGCTGCACTGGTGAATGGAGAACAATCCCCATAGTTCCTCTCCTTTGAGCAAAGGCACCACTAAGTTTGCCTTTACCTGAAACTGAGAAAGCACTTCAATGTAACAGTCTGCCAGCCCTGCCTGATAGATATCTGGAATAGCGCTGACCCAACCCTGTTTATACTTTCGTCCAAAGTTCTCGGTGAAACAGTGGTCGGTGACTTTTACCGTCATTGCGGCAGTGTAGGCAGAGCGAACGTCCTCAGCAACGGTTTTACCATCTTGACCATTGGGGTCAAATTTAAAGATAGCGACGCGATCGGCATTTAGGAAGCTGCGGATTTCTCTGGCGGTTGTTTTGAAGGCTTGCTGGGTATCGAGCGATCGCCGAATTCTATCTACAATTTTGGTGATCAGTCGCTCCTGTTCGGCAACTTTTGTCAACTGTTCAGACTTTTGCTGTACCTGCTCCAGATATTCCCCTTGCTGAATCGCGACGTTAAGCTGAGCCGCAATGCGCTTAGCAAAATCAATCTCAGAGTCTTGCCACTGGCGCGGGCCGCTGCACTGGTGAATGGAGAACAATCCCCATAGTTCCTCTCCTTTGAGCAAAGGCACTACTAGATTTGCTCTGACTTGAAACTGAGAAAGTACCTCAATGTAGCATTCTGGCAGTCCTGCCTGATAGATATCTGGAATAACGCTGACCCAACCCTGCTTATACTTTCGACCAAAGTTTTCGCTGAAACAATGATCGGTGACTTTAACGGAAAGGGCAGCGGTGTAAGCAGAATTAACGTCTTCTGCAACGGTTCTGCCATCTCGACCATCGGGGTCAAACTTGAAGATGGCAACTCGATCGGCGTTCAAGAAATTGCGAATTTCTCTGGCGGTTGTTTTAAAGGCTTGCTGGGTATCGAGCGATCGCCGAATCCGATTCACAATCTCTGTAATTAACCGCTCCTGCTCTGCGACTTTGCTCAATTGTTCCGTTTGCTGCTGGAGCTGCCCCAAATATTCCCACTGCTGGAGCGCTACCCCAAGCTGCACACCCGCTTGTGATAAGAGGTTGACATCCAGTTCATGCCAGTGCCGAGCAGCACCGTTTTGATAGGCTCCAATCAGTCCCCACAGTTTTTTACCCTGGAGGATGGGGGCGATCGCATAAGCTCTCACCTCAAACTGCTCCAGCATCTCAATGTGGCAATCTGCATGACCCGCCTGGTAAATATCGTTTACCGCAAAAGTTTCATTATTGCGATATCGCCCCCCTTGCGTTTCTTGAAGGTGAGTATCTTCCCAAAGGGTATTCATACCAGAACTCACCAGTTTTACCCAACCTTCAGCCACTGATTCTGCAATAAACTCACCGCTCCAGTCTGGATGAAAACGATAAATGGCAACGCGATCGCTCTTTAGCTGCTTGCGAAGCTCGCGCACCACAAAGTCTAGCAGGCTATCAGGAGAGTATTTTTCCTGCACCAGAGTTAGCCCGATTCTAGAAATGAGTTTATTGTGGGCTACCCCTTGCTCAACCGATTCTGTAAGCTGCTGGGATCGAGTTTCAAGCTGATCGGATTTTTCTTGCAGCCGAGCTGAATACTTTAGCTGCGTCAAAACCATACTCAACCGCTCACCCAAAATCAACAGCAGTTCGGCTTCCTGCTCCTGCCACTGTCGAGGGCCAGTATTTTGATAAACGGCAAGCAGTCCCCATAGTTCACCGCCCTCAAAAATAGGTGCAATCAGATAGGCTTTAGCCTGATATTTTTCCAGCGTATCAAGGTAGCAACTGGAGAAACCTGCTTTGTAAATATCATTGACCTGCTTCACGTCTAGCCGTTTAACATAGCTGCCGCCCTGAGTATCTTTCAGGATTTTGATATTGTCATTTGGCTGGGGTGTGGAACCCATGCGCTTTGTGTTGCAGCGATCGTGATCTACAATCTCGGCTGACCTTAAGCTAGGATCGGTTTCCTGCTCTTGAATGACGGAAATCCAACCTGCCCCAACGGATTCAGCTACAAACTCACCGCTCCAGTCTGAATGAAATCGGTACACGACAACGCGATCGGCTCGGTAAAACTGCCGCAACTCCTGACACAGGTTTGCTAGTGCGGTGTTGGTATCTGAGGAAGCCAGTGTTCTCTTTAAAATTTGGGCAAAAGTATCTTCTACTTTAATTTGCTGTCGCCGCTGTGCGTACAGCGTGAAAGGCTGGAGATGCAATTGAAGCTCAGTTCTAATTTGATGCAGCACCAGTTTTTCGGCTTCAGTCCAGGGTCGTAAAACAGCACACCGCTGGGCAACTAGCAAACCCCAAACCCCTCCTTGCAATAGAATCGGCAGGCTGAGGTTATTCATGACCTGAAATCGATCTAACAGTTGTCGCTGATGTGGGCTAAGATATCTTGCACCGCTCTCCAGAACAATCAATGGTTGCTGTTGGTAAAGCTCCTGGCTGGTGGCTCCAAAGGCGATCGCTGGCAGAATTTCGTCAATCATGGGAGTAAAGCCAGAAACAACCGCTTCAGCTAAAATAACCCCCTGGTTTTCTGTTTGAAACTGGTAAATTAAAACGCGATCGAGTTGGAGATATTGCTGAACTTCTGTCACCACAGTGGTCAGTAAAACTTCAATCGTCTCTGTTTGACCCATTTGGCTGGCCATGGTGAGTAGCCATTGAAGTTCTGTCTCCGCCGCCGTACCAGCAGCGGCGTAACTGGTGATAGATCTGTTTGTAACACTGCTTCCAATGGAGCTAGAAGTAGAACCAGAAACCGGATTCTGAGGCGGCTCGGTTGGGGGTTGGGCATTAATAAATTGTTGAAACGGGTCAAGTTTTTGCACGATTGGCTCTCCTTTCGGTTGGCGCTGGTAATTTGATGTTGAATTAACTCTTGATGAGTTATTGGATGAGTTATTCAAAGTGGTGTTGGGCGATCGCCAAAACGTCTAAAACAGGAGTGCCACTACCTGGCAAAATCCCTGATACAAAGGGCATAAGTTCGGGCAAAAATAAGCCCAGCACAGGCGGCTGAAGCTGTTCTAGGGAATGCAGTTCAACCTCTTCAACCTGCATCACCAGTAGCCCTACCGGATCATCGTTTTCAGTCACAATTACAAAAGGGGATGTCCCTGGTTTTCGCCAGGGTAGCGGCGAAAACCCGACTAACTGGCTCAAATCAATCAGCCAGAGCATTTCTCCTCGCCAATTACACGCACCTAGAATGCAGGCAGGCATTCCAGGAACGGGCAAAATATCTTCCCCAGTTACCCTGATTACCTCTGTCGTGTGTTTAAGCGGCAGCAAAGCGCTGTCCTGTAAGCTCAAATACACCCGGAGTAGGCGTTCTCGACTATCTGGTGGCGGCAGTTCCGGTACCAGTAAATCAAGACTTGCTGCTGACAGCACTGAATTGGCTGCCAGTGAATCAAGTGAAAGTGTCATACAAATTTTTTTCTACGTCAAACTGTCATAAGTCGCGTTACAGTATGGATCAATTCTTCTTGCTCAACAGGCTTAGGCATATAGGCATCCGCACCCAACATCAAGCCCCAAAGTTTGTCGGCCTCAGTTCCTTTCGTTGAACAAATCACAACCGGAATTTTTTGAGTGTTGGCGTTAGTTTTTAGCTCACGGCAAAGCTCAAAACCACTTTGCCCCGGTAAAATCACATCAATTAACACTAAATCAGGTTTATACAACTGGAGCTTACGGTGAGCATCCTCACCGCAAGTAACGCTGATCACCTGCAACCCTGCCTGCCTCAGAAATCGGGTAAGTACTTCGGTTTCGGTGCGGCTGTCTTCAACTAAAAGGACTGTGTTCATGTACCGTGCTTCATGGAAATGGAGTTCAATGTGGCGATGCACCTACTGTGATTTGCGTTTATCTTCAGACATTTCCTCAGTTCTAACGGTTGGGCTATAAAGTTTCTCCTTGCCATTGACTCAAGAGAGTTTGTTCAATGACTTCAGGTCTATTTTACAGGGCTTCCCAGCCTTTGCCAGTCAATCCGATTCACGTTTAATGCCTGGGGTTGAGAGGAGTGATGCTTAGCCTGAACGGTTGGTAGATGTTCCTGCAAAGTCGTGAGTACCTTATCAGATTCAATTGGCTTGGCAATAAAACCTGTTGCGTTCACCAGTTTAGCGCGGACTCGATCGACGATTCCATCTCGACTCGTCACCATGATAATTGGCGTGTTTTTCAGTACCGAGACGCGGCGAATCTGGGCACACACCTCATATCCATTGGTGACGGGCATGAGTAGGTCTAGAAAGATCAGGGCGGGCTTCTGCTCAATTAGGGTGGGCAATGCCTGCAAAGGATCTTGAATGTTGATGAATCGGTAGCCTGCTTTGAGTAAAATTTGCCCCATTGCAATTCGGTCAAAGCGGCTGTCATCAATGTAGACTATCAGAGGTTTGGCAAGTTCCCGTTGAGTGGATGGGGCTGAAGAAAGAGCCGCAACAGAATTGGGTGAGGCTGACGTGTCAAAGTCCTCAACTTCAATTAATCCCATAATTCCTTGATTGATGTAGGGCATGATGGAACGGGTCAACGACACCAGGGGCTGTTTTAATTGAACTGCCAGATCTCGGAGGGTGCGATCGCCATTCACTAAAGCAGTCACGTTTTGGTAAATTGCAGGTGAAGTGCGTTGACGTAACTCCTCTGGACTCCAAATGACGGGGGCCAAATTTGGAGAATGTTGGTCAAACTCTGCCTGCTGCCACATCTTCCAGGTGTATGATGCTTTTAGCCAAGCTCGCTGAGCCGAAATCGAAACTTGCAGCAAGTCCTGAAATTTCTGAGGTATTCGACGGTAGCTTAACTGGACTGGCAAACGTTCAACCCGCTGCTGATCCTGCTGGAAAATATCAAACAAAATTTCAGTGACGCAGCCCTCAATTACAGTTCCTAACTGCTTCTGCGAAACCTTTCCCTGTCTCAATAAATCTTGAACAGAGAAATAGCTCCACTGGGGCTGATCCGATTTGCGGTCATAAACAGTTTGGACAAATTGAGGAAAAACTTGAGTTAACTGGCGATACCAACAACGAGTTGGATGCATCTCGCTAGCGGCTCCAGTCAGCTTTCCTGCACAGAAAAATAGACTCCATAACGAGTTTGAGGCTTCTTTAACATCTAAATCCAGTCGTCCTGTAAACAGTTGCAGTTCGCAGGATCTGATATGCTCGATCAACTCATCGAAATCTTCTAACTCACAAGTCTTTATAGGAGGCTCCAGCGAGCTAATGGATGTTGGAGTAAGCATGAGGCGATAACTTTTAATCCAATTTAAACAGTGTGGATTTTCAATCAGTTCCGTATCATTTCACCTTGAAATTTAGCAGCCCAAATGACTCTCTACACTTTAATAGAAGCGCTAGAAACTTAAAGATATTCCACTTCAACAAGGTGTAGCTGTAGTTGTTTGCCCAGCAAAAATTGCTTAAGCATTTACTTTCACTTCAAATCTTTCCCCTTCGTTTGAAGAAGTTGAGAAATGAAAGCAGCTTATTGTGCCAGGTCACACACGTCCAGGTTGATGGTTCCTCTTCTCAAATTACGAGAAAATTTCCGCTCTTGCTTGAGAGTAATAGAAACTGAAGCGCCGATGAAACACACGACAACGGGCACAATTAAAAATTGCGGCAAACGAATTCGTAGGTGGAGCAGATTGGGCAAACCAGGTAGATGAAATTTAGTTCGGTAAAGCAACCCTAGTTCAAAGCACCATTAGCTGGTACTGTCTATTACGTATTTTCACTGCTTTCAGCACCTCAAGTTCTTAATATGCTGTCTGTCAATACGTAATTTCACTGTACTCATACATCATTGTCTTGCAGATGCACTCTTGTCAAGTTGCTAACCTAAATTTCATCAAAACTTGTTGACCAGTCTATGTAGCGCTACGCGCGTACCTTATGACACGTTTTTTCCAGAGGCGTTTCAAAGGTTAGGGTGCGATCGAGAATGGATTTGCATACTTGGTTTCACCGATTTGCAGAAAAGGCGTGTCTCGCGTCGCCTGAACAAAGTTGCCCCGACTGTAAATCGAGATTGCTTTGATTGCACCTGACGAATTTTAGCTCCAACGTAACGAGCGGTATCGAACAAGGTGGGCAGACTGTGCAGGGTGCCGCCTTCTCCTAGCTTGAGGTCCCGACCGCAGGGCACAGAGAACGACTTGAGTCATCGACAAATTGCCAGAAGTGCAGAGCAGAATCACGCGCGGATCAGGCAAGGAAAAATTAAACAGCTTTTGATAAGTTGAGATATAGTCTATGCGCGTATTGGTACGAGGCTCAAGCCTCTTGTTCTGTGCAGTTTCACAAAGAATTGGCGTTACAAAGCTGCTGTTGACTCTAGCGCGGGTAGAAACTTTTGAATTAAGCCAATTACAACGGCAGGAATTTCTAGCTGAGGCGTTAGCCCAACGTCAGTAAGCTGATGGAATTGAACCACTGAGGGGTTGAGTTCAGCTAGGCGGCGACCAATTTCTGGGCCAGTAAATTGAGATTTCTCGCCCCACAGGATCACGGTTGGGACGGTGAGTTTAGTCATGTATTCTGACAGGTCAAAGCACAGATCGCCTCGCACAAAGGAAAGCGCCGCATATTCAGCATTGGGCTGAGTGGCAGACTCTAGATAGGCTTCAACGATTTCGTCAGAAATTCGCTCTGGGCGGGCAAACTGACGCTGTTCTAAAAAGCTGCGAATGCCAAAGCTGGTGGCGACTCCAGCAGTGTAAAACAGGCGATCGAGAACAGGAATGTTGACCAGTTGAGTAAAAAAGCTGCGGGTGTAGTTTTCGCCAAAGTCAGATAGCCCTGCGGCGGTGGTGAGAATGAGGGATTTAAAGAGTTCAGGACGGGCGATCGCCGCTCGAATTGTAAAAGCCGCTGTCAGAGACGACGCAATCACGGTTGTAGAGCCGCTGCACGTCTTTTCCATGAATTCAATCAGCGTGTTTACATAGTCTTCAACCTTGTAGTCACGGGCGAGGTGGTCAGACTGCCCCCAGCCAATCAGGTCGGGTGCCAAAATGCGATATTCAGCGGCAAAGGCAGGGTAGACCTTAGACCACTCATAGGAAGAGGAGCCGCCGCCAAACCCATGGAAGAAAACCAGAGTCGGCACATCGGCATGGGGCACTTCTTGCGTCACCCAGGGCTGACCTTCAGCCGTGTAGTAGACCATTTTGCCCAGGGAGGTCATGACGGAATGCTGATAAAAACCGGGTGGAATAAGCATACGCATCTCGCTTGCACAGATCGATTGATCAGCTTAGCGTGAGTTAGACAAAAGTGCATCTACCATTTTGTAGCTTATCCCACTGACCTCAGATCTGCGACTTCTCTAAGAAGTCGCAGATCTCAAACCCTTCGCAGATCTCAGAATTTGTGAGAATACAGGTTAGGTGGCGATCGCCCCTCACCCAGTTGTGGCAAAAATCCTATGAGAGTGCTTGAAGCTCAACATTTGCGAAAAACCTATCGATATCAGGGCAAGCTGCTGGAAGCCGTCCAGGATGTTTCTTTGAAACTGTCGATTGGTGAAGTTCTGGCGTTTTTAGGCCCCAATGGAGCCGGGAAGACGACTACGATCAAGATGATTGCAGGGTTGATTTTGCCCGATCAGGGATGGGTCAACATTGCCGGACGCAATCCCCACCGCGACTCACGCGCTTTGCGATCGCTGGGTGCCGTCTTAGAGGGCAACCGTAACCTCTACTGGCGACTCACGCCCCAAGAAAATTTAGAATACTTTGGCGTGCTGCGGGGGCTGACTCGGCGCACCGCCCACCAGCGCGGACGGGAACTGCTTGAGCGATTTGGGCTAGCTGACAAGCGACGCTCGACGGTGCAAACGCTCTCACGGGGGATGCAGCAAAAGTTGGCGATCGCCGTTGCCCTGATCCACAATCCGCAACTGTTGTTATTGGACGAACCGACTTTAGGACTGGATGTTGAAGCCACCCAAACAGTAAAACAGCTCATTCGTGAAATTGCCGCTGAGGGGCGGGCGATTTTACTCACGACGCATCAGCTTGATATTGCAGAAGAGCTTTCCGATCGGGTTGCAATTATCCAAACGGGCAAAATTGTGATTGAAGAGCCGACCTCAGAACTCATCCGGCAGTTTTCGGGAACGGCTTACACTATTGAGCTAGAGCATCCTTTAGACGCAGAGAAAGTGAGTAAAGTGCAGGAGTTGGGAGGCACCCTTCAAGGGCAACTGATCTATGTGCGTGAATCAGACGAACTTTATTCAATCCTGGATGTGTTAAGACCCTTGCCACTGGTCAAAATTTACAGAGAGCAGGCAACTTTAACCGATATTTTCCTTAAACTCGTGCGGGAGAACCCCCTTGATTGAGCTATTTTTGGCAGAACTCAAGCGCAGTTGGATTCAACTGATTCGCTATTCTACTGAGGCGATCGGCGGCATCATTATCACCACTTCTATCTTTTATGGGCTGTTTCTCAGTGCCCAATATATTGCGGGGCCGGGGCTTCAGTTTGGCGATCGCCTGAATGCAGTCGTCATTGGTTACGTCCTGTGGACACTGGTGCTATTCATCCTCAGTGACATTGCTGGAGGCTTGCAAAATGAAGCGCAAACGGGCACTTTAGAGCAGCTTTTTCTCTCACCGTTTAATGCATCAAAGGTTTTTTTGGTGAGAGCGATCGCCAGTCTCACTATTCAAATCACGCTTAACATCAGCATTTTACTCATCATCATGACAATCACGGGCAGCCAGCTTTTCTTCCCGCCCAGTCTGCTGCTGCCGTTCATCACGGTATTGCTAGGAGCCTACGGATTAGCCTTTGCAATGGGATCGTTAGCCCTGTTATTAAAACGAGTGCAGCAGTTACTTGGTATTTTTCAATTTGCCCTACTGTTTTTACTCTCCGTTCCAACAGAAACATGGGTTGGGTCAGGTAGAGTGTTTGCGCTATTTTTGCCCATGACATCTGGTGCAGGATTGCTGCGTGATCTGATGGCGCGAGGATTGGAGTTGAACTGGGGACAGTGGGCGATCGCCCTCATCAACGGAATGATCTATTTTTCTCTGGGACTATTCCTATTTCACCAGGCTGAACGCGAAACCAAACGAAGGGGCAGACTGGGCGGCTACTAAGGCTTTTACACTCATCGCCAGAAATTCTTGCTTTATTTGAAATCCAAACGGATGAAGTTCGCGTATATCTCAGCATCAAGGCCGAACGGATTTCCCTGACAAAAGTTCCCTAAATCGACTGGGCTTTTGTAGCAGTAGCTACTGCTTGCAAAGGGATTTATCGTGCCTTGAATTTCTGTGCATTCACTTCTACCCCCTTTACTACCCAGGTACACAAGGAGACATCAGATGGCGACTGATAAGCCCATTCTCAGGGAAGCCTTGCGGCGTTTAATCCCCAAACGTACAAATGTGATGGTCAAAACACTTGGATTGGCTGGCTGCGCCCTGAGTGTGGCATTGCTAGCATTAGGCTTGACTACGGTGATGAGTCCCCAGGATATCAAAGCTTCTGACCATGATGATGGTGACATTGATATCAGAAGCCGTGCGCTCAGCCTGACTGACCTGTACGCATTTCGAGAAATCGATCAAAACCCCAGCGCTAGAGCAGATGACATTATCCTGGTGATGAATACTAATCCGCGATCGGTTGCAAGGGTGCAATATTACTTCAGTTCTCAAGCCCAGTATGAGTTTCGGATTTCGCGTGTCTCCAACGTTAACGGAGTTCCTACTGCTGTGCCTGACCTGACGCTACGATTCGCCTTTAGCAACCCCAACGTCAGTCTACGCCAGCAGCGGGCCACCCTAACCGTGATTGAACGGGGTGGAGCCACCACCACCGTCACCAGAGGCACCGACAATAGAGCCATTCGCACAACTCCCCTGTCTAGCGCCAGCAGACCTGTTCTCAATCAGGTTCGCGTTCGTAACTCCAACATCACCGTGTTTGCTGGGCTGCGAGAAGATCCTTTCTTCTTTGATGTAGAGCAATATTTCCGCGTTCGGGCAGGAGCCTTAGGGATCGGGCCCGCAGTTGGGTTCAAATCTCCAGAAACGGCTGTGGATTTTGCAGCAGGCTACAACGTTAACACCATCGCTGTCCGCGTTCCGCGCAGCTTGCTTCAAGGCAGCACAAATGCTACAGCCTTTGACGTGTGGCTATCGCTTCAAGTGAAAGATCCAGCAACTGGGCGCTTTTTCCAGACTGAGCAACTGGCTCGCCCAGCCGTCAATGAAACGTTGGTAATTAGTCAGCGAGGATACGAAATTTACAACCAGATCATGCCCACACGAGACGACAACAGGTTCACTCGTTTCGTTTTGACAGAGGTAAGTCGAACCCTTGCAGCCCTGGGTAACAATAGGGAGAGAATTGGGGCACTCGCAGGGGCCTTTTTCCCGGATGTAATGAGAATCGACACCACAGGTCCGAGCGGCTACACCAATGCAGTTAACCGTCGGGGTGCGCCAATTCGTGGACGAATGCTGATGGATGATGTTGTGGATGCCACCTTTAGTATTGTGACTAACGGAGCAGTGACAACCGATAACGTGTCCTACGAGGGAACGCCTGGAAATCCGGCTCAGGGACATGATCCATTGCAGCCAACATTCCCTTATCTAGCATTGCCCAACTAGAACAATCTTCTAGGATATTAACCTGGCAATAAAAGAGATGACATTTTTGTAGGGTGCCGTTGGCGACAGCATAACGCACCGAGATCATTGGTAATGGTGCGTAGTGCGTTAGGCAACGCACTACGCAATCCTGGTGCAATTCTGAAATCTGCACGAACAAATATTGCCAGGTTAATAGGTTGGGTAAAGCAAAGCAAAACCCAGCTCATACGCAAGTTCTATCGAATTTTGTATTTGCTTCACCCACCTGTAGAGCCATAGGCATGAATGATTGAGGAAGTTTTTGGAGTAAGGGGCATGAGACAGGCTGAAATTTGTCATGAGGCTCAACCGAAAAGCTCAAAACGTTGGATTATCTTTGGGATTGGTTTGCCACTCACTACTGCACTGTTGCTGTTAACTCAATCTAATGTAATTTCCAGGATTGAAGCTTTCAGCAATCGCTTCTCTAATCCATTGGATGAACCTTATCGTTATCCATTTACTGGTGCTTTGACAGAGGAATACAGTCCGACTGCGCTAGTGCAGCAGGAGATTGCTTTTTATCAGCAAAGGATTCGCCAGAATCCTCAAGGGGGTTTAGATCGGGCATTGCTGGCAGTGGCCTATTTGCAAATGGCGCGGGCAACGGGCGAAGGAAGCTGGTATTTGCTGGCAGAGCAAACGGCACAGCAATCATTAGCGAATCTGCCTTTTGATAATTTGGATGCGCTACTGGTGATGGCGCGAGTTGCAGAGGCGAGACACGATTTTGCAGGCGCACTGCGGCTGGCGGAGCAAATTGGGGGCGATCGCGATGCCATTGCAATTCAGGTGACAGCGAATTTGGCAATGGGTAACTTGAGTGCAGCAAGTCAGGCTGTTAATGAACTGGTGGCTCAATTCCCCAGCATTAACTCACTTACTTTGAAGGCTCTGGTGAAGGCAGCAGAGGGGAAAGATCAGGAAGCCCTGGAAACCTTTCAACAGGCACTACAAACTGAGGAAGTCGGTGAGATTAGCAGTTCTGCCCGAACTCGTGTGCTGTTGGGACGGTTCCATTATGAGCGGGGAGAGCTAGAAATGGCTGAAGCGCTCTACCGGGAAGCATTACGAATTTCACCTGCTTATCCTTTAGCATTGATCAATCTGGCTCAGCTTGAAATCCGTCAGGGTAATTATCGTGCAGCCGATCGCCACTATGGTCAGGTTGCTGCTTCGTCCAGAGGGACTTTGCGAGTCTCTGATCCAACTGTTTTACGAGGCAGAGCAAGAATTCACCAGTTACAGGGCAATCAAAGCAAGGCAGAGGAACTGTGGGCAGAGGCTGAGATTCAGCTTCGGCAAAGCATTACGGACACCAGCAAAGAAGCTGTAACTGCTTTTGGGCACGAACGCGACCTGGCAAAACTGTTGTTAGAAAGGGGGCGATCGCAAGATATATCTGAAGCAGTGGTGTTGATGCGATCGCAAATTCAGTCTCGGCGCGATGCAGACACGCTTAATACGTTTGCCTGGGCATTATCTCGCTCTGGTGAGTGGCAGGAGGCACAACAGGCGATCCAGGAAGCCCTCGATCAGGGCATTCGGGATGCTGGAATCTATGACCGCGCAGGCACCATTGAGCAGGCTTTAGGAAATGATGCGAGAGCAGCCGAGTATTTCCAAAAAGCTAAAGAAATCGACCCGGAATTTGGCGATCGCGCCCGTGAAGCTTCGGGTCTGGGTGCTGGGTTGGGATCATAATACTAATCCTTCAACAGCACAAAGTTCTAAGAACATGGGGGATGCAACATGAGATTAAAGTCTCGATACGTTGGGCTGGGGTTACTTTCTTGTTTGGCAATCCTATTCTTTTGGTTTACTGCTGTTACTCCCAGTCAGGCACACTGGGCTGACATGGCGGCATCTGAGATTGTAGTCAGTGAGTCAGAAGTGCAAATGACACTCACTTTCCCTACAGGTCTAGCAGCGTTTGCCGATATCGATCAAAATGGTCAACTCTCTACCGAAGAGGTAAACACTCATACTGCTGCACTTCAGACCTTCCTGAGTGAGAAAATTCGCATTACAAATAGCGAAAATCAGCCTGCAATATTCTCTGTTGCTCCATTACAGCAGGTAGCCTTACCTCCGACCGTGCAAGCCGCACCAGATACCCACAGTACGCTGATGCTGACCTACTCCTGGACGCAACCCGTGCGAGGAGTTAAGGTTTACTACGATCTATTTTTGCCTGGGGTGCCGACCGCAAGCTGTTTGACCACCATTTTACAGTCAGGGCAGTTAAGCACCTTTGTATTCACACCGACCCAGCGATCGCTCTCACTTACACCAGGATTGGCAAGCTATACCGCTGGAGGAGTACTGTTGGCGATCGCAGGCGCATTTGCCTGGGGTGCGATGCACTCTATGTCGCCCGGACATGGCAAAACGGTTGTTGGAGCGTATCTGGTGGGGGCGCGGGCAACTCCTCAACACGCAATTTTTCTAGCAATCACGACAACCATCACTCACACGATTGGTGTATTTGCCCTGGGGTTAGTGACACTCTTCGCCGCACAATATATCCTACCCGAACAACTTTATCCCTGGTTAAGTCTGTTCTCCGGTTTGATGGTGGCGGCGATCGGCTGGAATTTGCTCACGCGGCGCTTCCACTTAAGCCGATGGTTAGGAGAATTTTCCTCTCAGGTAAAGCGTTTTATTTCAATTCAAAATCCCCGCAAATCCGAAAATCATTACAGTCCTTCTCACGTTCATGATTCGGTTCATGCTCTAGCTCACACCCACCACTCCCACACTCACCACTCCCACACTCACCACTCCCATCATGACTATCTTCATTCCGACCACTCTCACAGCCACGATCATACCTCCACTTCCATTCTGACTCCCCATATTCACTCTCACCTTCCCCCTGGGGTTGATGGTCCTGTTACCTGGCGCAGTCTGCTGGCGTTGGGCATTTCAGGTGGGCTGGTGCCCTGTCCTGCGGCGCTGGTGTTGCTGCTCAGTGCGATCGCTCTGGGTAATGCGGGTCTTGGACTGGTATTAGTGCTGGCATTTAGCGCGGGTCTGGCGATCGTGCTGACCGGGCTGGGTCTGCTGCTGGTTTATGCAAAGCGGCTATTCAAGCAAGTTCCTAGTCAACGGCGACTGGTAAAGATATTACCCGTTGTTAGTGCTTTGTGCATCATACTCATTGGTTCTGGCATTTCAACAAGGGCACTGATGCAGGTTATGAGTTTTGGATGATGAGTAAGGGCGAACAGCCGTTTACCCTTGCCGAGATTTGTGTTTTACGCAAGTGAAAATTACTGTAAATTCTAAATCTTGAATGGAGTCATTTTATGCTGAAGTTTTTGAGTTTAACTGGCGTTCTAACGATTACTTTCTCAGGAGTGGCGATCGCCTCCCTGGCTCAAATTGCCATTGGTGATACCCCCGGTTTCCCGGTGACTTCTCCAGAGTTGAGCGAATCAAATTCAGATGATACTTTCTTCTGCTATATGCGAACTACGAATGGCACGGTAATGGATCTAACCCGAATTTGTGCTACCACTACCGACAATCGCAACAGCCCTCAAAACCAGGAATCATCGGATGCAACAGCGAGTTCTAACAGTCAAGATGTGATTAGTTTAGAGAATGGTTTAGGGGCTGATGGATGCTATGTCTTTGATGCAAATGGTCGTCCCTGTTCACCCGGAACTTAGCCCACTCCTTTGAGAGGTAAAAATTCTTAAACCCCTTGACTCTCCAGTAGACTAGAGACTCCAAGATGGAACTAGTTGCAAATTCAGAGGTTTAAGTGATGACTCTTCAACTTACCGTTCCTAATATGGCTTGCTCTGCTTGCGGTGACACGATTACCGAAGCCATCAAAGCCATTGATTCCACCGCAACGGTTCAGGCTGACCCTAAAACTAAGCAGGTTAGCGTTGAAACGCAGCAGTCAAAAACAGCAGTCAAAAAAGCGATCGCTGACGCAGGGTATACAGTGGCTTAAGCAAAATCAAGCCACGCAGTTTCTCCTTCGCAGGATCGAGGTAAAAAATGGAAAACGCAACATTAAAATTGCGAGGCATGAGTTGTGCTGCCTGTGCCAGCAACATTGAAGAGGCTATTCGTTCTGTATCTGGAGTTGAAGCGTGTAGCGTTAATTTTGGAGCAGAGCAAGCTTCTGTCACTTATGATTCCGGCAAAACGGATATCGCTGCAATTCAGGCTGCCGTTGATGCAGCAGGATATGCGGCTCAGCCCATGCAGGAAGATGTGTTAGCTCCTGAAGATGATACAGAACGGCGAGAGCGGCAAGCCGAGAACCGAAAATTAACTCGCAAAGTGTGGATCAGCGGCATTGTGAGTACGATTCTGGTGATTGGTTCGATACCTGCTATGACGGGTTTGCACGTCCCGTTTATCCCCATGTGGCTACACCATTCATGGTTCCAGCTTGGGTTGACGGCTCCAGTGTTATTTTGGGCAGGAAATGCGTTCTTTATCAATGCCTGGAAAGCGCTGAAGCGGCGCACTGCCACAATGGATACGCTAGTTGCAGTGGGAACGGGGACAGCCTATCTTTACTCCTTATTTCCTACCGTTTGGCCTCAATGGTTTGTCGCTCAAGGACTTCGCCCTGATGTCTATTTTGAGGCGGCGGCAGTCATTATTGCCTTGCTCTTATTAGGACGATTATTCGAAAATCGAGCAAAAGGACAAACTTCAGAGGCGATCCGTAAGCTGATGGGCTTGCAGGCAAAGACGGCACGGGTGATTCGTAACGGACGAGAAGTAGATATTCCCATTGCTGAAGTCGCTCTGGGTGAAATCATCCTCGTTCGCCCTGGTGAAAAAATTCCAGTGGATGGTCAGATTATAGAGGGTTCGTCAACGATCGACGAGGCAATGGTGACAGGTGAGAGTGTGCCTGTGAGAAAGCAGCCTGGAGATGAGGTGATTGGAGCTACTATCAATAAAACAGGCAGCTTCCAGTTCCAGGCAACGCGAGTGGGTAAGGATACTTTTCTAGCTCAGATCGTTAAACTGGTGCAGCAGGCGCAAGGTTCAAAAGCGCCAATTCAGCGATTGGCAGACCAGGTAACTGGATGGTTTGTGCCTGCGGTCATGGCGATCGCCATTCTCACTTTCATCCTCTGGTTTAATATCATGGGCAATGTGACGATGGCGTTGATTCCTGCTGTAGGCGTGTTAATTATTGCCTGTCCCTGTGCGCTCGGTTTAGCAACTCCTACTTCTATCATGGTTGGCACCGGAAAAGGAGCAGAGAACGGCATTTTGATCAAAGGTGCAGAGAGTTTGGAACTTGCCCACAAGCTGCAAACGATTGTGCTGGACAAGACAGGCACCATTACACGCGGACAGCCGACCGTCACAGAGTACATCACGGTCAACGGCACGGTTAACCAGAATGAACTGAAATTACTGCGGCTAGCAGCATCCGTCGAGCGCAACTCAGAACATCCCTTAGCCGAAGCGGTGGTGCAATATGCTCAGTCTCAAGCAGTAGAGTTAGCAAATATTCACGAATTTGAGGCGCTACCTCCGGTTAGCGACTTTGTCGCTGTTGCTGGAAGCGGTGTTGAGGGTTATGTTTTTAACCGCCAGGTGCAAATTGGAACTCACCGTTGGATGAATGAGTTGGGCATTGACACCCGTGCCTTGCAGCACCATTGGGAAAAGCTAGAGTACCTGGGCAAGACGGTAATCTGGATTGCGGTAGATGGAAACATTGAAGGCATCATGGGCATTGCCGATGCGGTGAAACCTTCCTCTGTTAACGCAATTCGCACGTTGCAGAAAATGGGTTTAGAAGTGGTGATGTTAACGGGAGATAATCAACGCACCGCCCATGTGATTGCCCGTGAAGTTGGAATTGAGCGAGTTTTTGCTGAAGTTCGCCCTGATCAAAAAGCGACAACAGTTGCAACCATTCAGTCTGAAGGCAAAGTAGTAGCGATGGTAGGGGATGGTATTAATGATGCTCCTGCTCTGGCTCAAGCCGATGTAGGCATTGCAATTGGGACAGGAACAGACGTGGCGATCGCCGCCAGTGACATCACTCTCATCTCCGGTGATTTGCAAGGCATCGTGACCGCCATTCAACTGAGTCGCGCCACCATTCGCAACATCAAACAGAACCTATTCTTTGCGTTCGTTTACAACGTCGCTGGAATCCCGATTGCCGCAGGTATTCTCTATCCTATTTTTGGTTGGTTGCTCAACCCAATCATTGCAGGGGCTGCAATGGCGTTTAGCTCCGTTTCAGTCGTAACTAATGCGCTGCGATTGCGGAACTTCAAACCTGTTGAAACTCGGTAGTCGTTTCAGGCAATAGCGGCAGCAGCAATAGCGGCAGTCGCAATCCAGGAGAAATTCTAATGGTCAATCGGTTCGCAATTTTCAGTCACATTGCAACGGTCAGCCTATTGCTGGGAGTCACTTTAGGTGGGGCTGCTGCTCAAGAAAACCATCAGGGAATGACTCATGCAACGGGCGAACAGACTCATTTTCAGCGCGTCAATCAGCCATTGTGGGTAAAAGCAGCCGTAACCGCAGGCGGCGTAGGCTTAATTGGACTGGAGTGGTGGTGGTTCCTCTTGAGTAAACCAAAATCACGCCAAGCAACTTCCAGAATATGGGTTGATGAGGGGAAAGGAAATGAGGGAAAATGAGAGTCGCAGAAAAGCCTGATAAGCTGCGAAGAGGAGATATCAGGTTTTCGTTAGAGAGTTTACAAAACAAATGCGCCAAACCTACGACCTACACATTGTTGAGACGTGTCCTCTGTTAAATCCCGCATTTATTCATCAGGAATTGCCAATTACCGAGGCTGTCGCAACTCTGGTAGCAGATACACGCGATCGCATCCGCAGCATCCTACAGGCAGAGGAGCAACGCCTGCTAGTAATTGTCGGCCCTTGTTCTATTCATGATGTCGAAGCAGCCTATGAATATGGTCAAAAGCTGCTCAAGCTCCGTACAGAGCTAGCAGATCAGCTAGAGATCGTCATGCGCGTCTACTTTGAGAAGCCCCGCACCAACATTGGCTGGAAAGGGTTAATCAACGATCCCCATCTGAACGGTAGCTACGACATTAACACGGGGCTACGGTTAGCCCGAAAACTGCTGTTAGACTTGGCACAGCTAGGGCTACCCGCCGCTACAGAATTGCTAGATCCCATCATCCCTCAATACCTGGCAGACTTAATTTCCTGGACGGCGATCGGCGCACGCACCACAGAGAGCCAAACCCATCGGGAGATGGCCTCTGGGCTTTCCATGCCTGTAGGTTTCAAGAACGGCACCGATGGCAGTCTCAATGCCGCAGTCAATGCGATGCTGGCAGCTAGCACCCCTCATCATTTTTTGGGGATCAACTTTCACGGGCTGGCGAGCATTGTGGCAACGACGGGAAATCTAGATAGTCATCTGGTTTTGCGGGGCGGCAAAAATGGCCCCAACTACAATGCAGCTTCCATTGAGCAGGCCACAAGGGAATTAGTTCACCACCCGCTAAACCAACGGGTGATGATCGATTGTAGTCATGGCAATTCGGATAAGGACTACACTCGACAGGCAGTCGTTCTACAGGACGTTGCCAACCAGGTAAAAGCTGGTTTCTCTTCTATTATGGGAGTCATGGTTGAAAGTCATCTGGTTGCCGGAAACCAGTCCTGCAAAGATTTGTCTAATTTAACCTACGGTCAGAGTATTACCGATGCCTGTGTAGATTTTGACACTACCGCTGAGATGTTAAGGTCTTTGTCCGAGGCGGTAAAGCTGCAAACTCATGGAGTTCCAGTCGCCTAAAAAGATTGGTTTCCTGGGGGATGGGTGTGCCCATCTAGATTAAGCAGGCAAGATGCCTACTCTACAAGAAATCAAAGTTCTCACAACCCTAGTTGCCCATCGCGATCGCTACGGGAACAAGGGGCTTAAGCCCCTTGTTCTATAGTGTTAATCACTCAGGTTAACAAAGGAAACTTTTGCTGTGGAAACCTTAAACAGGTCTGACTCCTGCTCCAGGCAAACACCATGCAGGATGCTTGTAACAGGAGGCGCGGGGTTTATCGCTTCTAACTTTGTTCGCTATTGGGTAGAGCAGTTTCCAGGCGATCGCCTCATCGTTCTCGATGCCCTCACTTATGCCGGAAACCTGGCAAACTTAGCAGAAGTTAAGCGGCATCCTAACTTTCGGTTTGTGCAGGGAGATATTTGCGATCGCCCCCTGGTTGACGCACTCCTACAGGGAGAACAAGTTGACCGAGTTGCCCACTTTGCGGCAGAGTCCCATGTCGATCGCTCAATCCTCGGACCTGAAGCCTTTGTTCGCACCAATGTTGTTGGCACATTCACATTGCTAGAGGCATTTCGTCAATTCTGGCAATCTCAGAGACAACCCACCCATTACCGCTTCTTACACGTCTCTACAGATGAAGTCTATGGCAGCCTCGGTCCTGATGACCCTGCCTTCACTGAAACAAGCCCCTATGCTCCTAACAGTCCTTACTCTGCCTCTAAAGCGGGTAGCGATCATCTTGTACGGGCATATCACCACACCTACGGACTACCTACTCTAATCACTAACTGCTCTAACAATTATGGACCTTATCACTTTCCCGAAAAACTGATCCCCTTAATCTGCATCAACATCCTTCAAGGAAAACCGCTGCCCGTTTATGGAGATGGTCAAAACGTGCGTGATTGGCTATATGTAGGCGATCACTGTCTGGCACTGGAGTCTGTGCTGAATCGCGGTAAACCAGGCGAAACTTACAACATTGGTAGCAACAACGAAATCAAAAACATTGATCTGGTGCTGCACCTGTGCAACCTGATGGATGAGTTAGCGCCCTCTCTGCCCGTTCGCCCCTCCAAGCAACTTATCACATTTGTCGAAGATCGGCCTGGGCACGATCGCCGCTATGCCATTGATGCCAGCAAAATTCGTCGTGAGTTAGGCTGGAAGCCAGTTGAAACATTAAAAACGGGACTGCGCCGCACCGTAGCGTGGTATCTGACTCACCGAGATTGGTGGTGTCCGCTAATGGATAGAAAAGCAAATATTAGACTTGTTGGGAAATAAAATCAGCTTTGAGACAGGGTTTCCCCCTTTTCGCCCCATCTATACTGCATCCAAATAGAAGTTCCACAATCCTGCGCATTGAACATCAAGCGGTCATCAAACTCAGGCACACGATTCTTATAAACGGCTGAGACGGCATTGTATCGCTTGATGCCAGCATGGGCATACTCACATTTAACTCGTTGACGACTAAGGATTATGGATTAAATAAAACCCGATATTTTTTTGGAAGTGCCGCGCGGAGAGCGGCACTTCCAAAAAAATATCGGAGGTTAATGAATTCACGATCCTAAAAAGCATATCGGTTAATTTTTTAGTCTTCCTCACAAAATCTTCAACTTGTTCTTATATAACGAAGGTATCGGGACGTTGGAGGAAACTATATGTTTCACAAGATTCTAGTTGCGTTAGACAAGTCTGACATGAGTGCGTCGGTGCTTGAAAAGGCAGTGTCTCTGGCAAAACAGATGGATGCTTGTCTGATGTTGCTCCACGTTTTATCTAGCGATGAGGACGGCAGCCCGGTTTTTCCTGGTTTCTATGGTTTAGAGTATTACCCAGGTCTTCACAGTGATGCTTTGGATGCTTACCAGCGTCAGTGGGAGAGTTATAAACAGGAAGGAATTGACTTTTTGCGGCTGCGGACAGAAGAGGCGATCGCCCAGGGCATTCCCACAGAATTCACTCAAAATGCGGGCAGCCCCGGTGCAATAATCTGCAACTTAGCAAAGACCTGGGGTGCTGACCTGATCGTATTAGGACGACGAGGGAGATCGGGTATCAGTGAGTTGCTCTTGGGCAGTGTTAGCAACTACGTTTTACACCACGCACCTTGTTCTGTTTTGACGGTGCATCGCTCATCTTGCATGGCTTCTGATAGTGTTCAGCCTGAAGCGGCTCAGGTTGCAAGCTGGTAAGGGTGAACACTTACAAAAGTGTGCAACTTCTTCCACCCCCCCTTGTGGGATGGGCATCTTGCCTGTCTGACTCCAAGTAGGCAGGATGCCTGCTCTACAGGACGAATCACAAGCGCATGAAAAAAGCGGGATGTATGAATCACCCCGCTTTTCGCTTAGCATTGGAATGCTGTTGCTATTTCGTCAAGCGCCTGATTTCTTAGGCGATCGCTGCCACTTTCACATCGCTGGTTGCCAACAAATCCTGAAGCTCTTCAGCGTCTACGGTTTCCCGCTCGATCAGCATTTCTGCCAAACGGTTTAGCACAGGACGGTTATCAACCAGAACTGCCTTAGCTCGACGGTAAGCCTGCTCAACCAAGTTTCGCACCTCGTCATCGACAGCGGCGGCTGTTTCTTCAGAGAAGTCACGCTCAGAGGCGATGTCTCTTCCGAGGAACATATTGCCTTGCTGACGACCTAGAGCAACAGGGCCGAGGCGATCGCTCATGCCAAAGCGCATCACCATTTGACGGGCCACTCGTGCCACCTGCTGAAGGTCATTAGAAGCACCTGTTGTGACTTCTTCTTCACCGAAGATGATTTCTTCAGCGATGCGACCGCCCAGGGCAACTGCCATCTGGTTTTGCAAGTAGGAACGGGAGTACAAGCCAGAATCCATCCGGTCTTCACTGGGGGTAAACCAGGTCAAACCGCCAGCCCGGCCGCGAGGAATGATGCTGATTTTTTGTACCGGATCGTAGTCAGGCATTAACGCACCAACCAGCGCGTGTCCGGCTTCGTGGTAAGCCACCAGAGACTTACGCTTTTCGCTCATGACGCGATCTTTCTTCTCTGGACCAGCCAGGACGCGGTCGATTGCGTCGTTGACTTCATCCATTGAGATTTCAGTCAGGTTGCGACGAGCCGCCAGAATTGCCGCTTCGTTTAACAAGTTTGCCAGGTCAGCCCCCGTGAAACCAGGAGTCCGACGGGCAATTTTCTCCAGGTCAACATCCTTTGCCAGGGTTTTGCCACGAGCGTGAACGTTGAGAATTTCCAAACGTCCGGCATAGTCGGGGCGATCGACCACTACCTGACGGTCAAAACGTCCGGGACGCAACAGGGCGGAATCCAGTACATCAGGGCGGTTTGTTGCCGCAATGATGATGATGCCAGTGTTGCCCTCAAAGCCATCCATTTCAGTAAGTAACTGGTTGAGCGTTTGCTCTCGCTCATCATTGCCGCCACCTAAGCCAGCACCCCGCTGACGACCAACCGCGTCAATCTCGTCAATGAATACGATACAGGGCGCGTTGGCCTTGGCCTGCTCAAACAGATCACGCACACGAGAGGCACCCACACCGACGAACATTTCTACAAACTCAGAACCGGAGATTGAGAAGAAGGGAACGCCTGCTTCTCCAGCGACAGCCTTTGCCAGAAGGGTTTTACCCGTTCCAGGAGGACCAACCAGCAACACCCCCTTAGGGATCTTTGCGCCAACAGCGGTGAAGCGGTCAGCATTCTTCAAGAAGTCCACCACTTCGCTGAGTTCTAGCTTTGCCTGCTCGATGCCCGCTACATCGCCGAATGTCACCTGGGTCTGAGGCTCCATTTGAACTCTGGCTTTGGACTTACCAAAGTTCATTGCCTGACTGCCAGGCCCATTCTGGGCACGCCGCAATACGAAAAACAGAACAACCAGCAGCAAGAACGGAATCAGTAGAGTACTCAGCACTCTTACCCAAACGCGGTCATCCGTTTGAGGAGAAACTGAAATGTCTACATCGTTCTCGGTCAGGATGTTGAGCAGTTCTGGGTCGTTCGGCAAATTCACCAGGATCTTTCGACCATCTTGGGCAGTTACCTGCGCTTTAGTCCGGTCAGAACTGATGATTACCTTTTCGACTCGACCTGACTGGACTTCGTTAATGAATTGGGGGCTGTACCGCCATGTTTCTCGTGCCTGAGGCTGCCTGTCAAACAATGCCGTTGCCAGGAAAAGCACTACTACGACCAACAGGGCATACAGTCCTGCATTTCTCCACCGCTTATTCACTGAGGCGTATCCTCCTACTAATTTGTGATTGTGATGCGAAGACGGATTTTTAGATTTAATTATTGTTAACTAATATTAACGTATATTAGGAATCTGCGCGTTGCTAGCTGAGAAACAGCCGTTGCAACTGCTGAAACGCCTGATGCTTTGGGTCATAGGTCAGATTTCCTGTAAGGGAAAGAACGGTGTGAATGGGGACAACCTGCACGACGCTGTTGCTGTAGGCGATCGCCTCAAAACTTGACACCAACTCTTCCCTCCAGGGTTCCTCTCTAATACTTTCATTTTGGCACTTGAGCCAGGAAATGAGTTGCGATCGCATCGATCCTGGCAAAATTCCTGACTTCAGAGATGGAGTCCACCAGCAGCCTTGCGCCCATCCCCACAAATTTCCGCTGCTGGATTCAAGCCAATTTCCGTTGAAATCAACCAAAATTGCTTCTTGTGCCCCATTTTGCTGGGCTGACTGCCGCGCCATCCAGGCAGCAAGATAGTTTCCGGTTTTGTGAAAGGCGAGGGAGCGATTTATTTCTGGAGGAGACAGCCAGGCGATCGCTCCATTTTTTTGCAAAAGCGCCAGATTTTTAGGCAAAGCACGTCCGGTAATCCATTCCCGTCCATCCGGGAACAGAGTCATTCGCAGTACTGGAAAAGATGAGAGCAAGATTTCTGCTCCGTAACGAACTTGCTGCCAGTCGGGGGACTGCCAGTTAAAGGCTTGCAGAGTGGACTGGAGGCGATCGCAATGTCCCTTCCAATTCGTCAGCGGATCATTCAAAGACTGCCGATAAACTCGCAACGTTGTAAAAGCAGTCGCGCCATACAGCAATCCTGGATCGTCGATCGCTAATTCCACCTTGCCGCTGTAAATTAGCTTGCCGTCATACCAGCAGGTTTTAGAGGAAAGCGTTTCCGATTGGTTTTGCTGAGACTGGCCTTTGGAACAGCCTGAGTTAAAATCATGAGAGTAATTCACGAAACTTAATAATGAAGCGGTTAAGGACTGATTTGGAGGGGAGAGAGGCGATCGCAGAGTATCTGCAAGACGAGTTTCCTTTTCTTGAAGATACGGGCGTTTTGTCTCCTCATCAAGGTGGGCGATCGGCGGGTTTACAAAGATTAGAGCAGTTTCAGCTTGAGAAATATGGCAAGCAGCGAAATTTTTTAGACGGAGAGGTGGGACGGCTTTCTCCCTACATCAGTCGCGGCTGTATTGAGTTGGAAGAGGTGCGGCAGTGGGCACTGAAGCGCGGCAAGTCTAACTCGGTGGAGAAGTTTGTCTCAGAGTTGGCGTGGCGGGCGTTTTTTCATCTGGTTTATAAGGAAGAGGGCGATCGCATCCTCAAGGATATGGAAAAGCCCAAAGTCTCGATGCGTCAGCACCAAACTACCTTGCCCGAAGACATTGCCAACGGTGAAACAGGCATTCCCTCAATGGATACCTTCATTGCCATGCTGAAGGAAACAGGGTATTTGCACAACCACGCCCGAATGTATCTGGCAAGCTACATCGTTCACTTTCGCCGCGTTTCCTGGCGGGCAGGCGCAGACTGGATGTATGGTCTGCTGATTGACGGTGATTTTGCCAGCAACCATCTTTCCTGGCAGTGGGTTGCCTCCACCTTTTCCCATAAGCCTTACATCTTCAATCGCGAGAATTTGGAGCGCTACGCCGGGTCTGTGTTGCCGGGTGATCCGCGCAAAGGCGATCCGTTCAACTATTCCTATGAAGAACTTTCAGAACGACTATTTGGCAGTGAATATCAGCCGGAACGCAGTCGTACCTCTGGGAGCTATCGATAACCTATGCCTGCATTAGTTTGGTTTAACGAAGACGGTCTAAATCCTCAGCATCAGATGGTGCAAGACTATGGTGATGCTCCAAGGGTATACGTGTTTGATGTTGAATATCTAGAGCGGTGGGCGATCGCCAAACACCGCATCCAGTTCGTCTACGAATCACTCCTGGAAATTCCCAATATCGAAATCTACAAAGGGGAAACCGTAGCGGTTTTGCGTCAACTCATCACTGACTATCAGGTCAACGAAGTCGTCACTACTGAAACACCCAATCACCTGATCAAATCCTGGCAGGATGATTTACTGAAGTACACCGACCTGGTAACTTATCCTGAAGTTTATCCGACGATAGATAGCCGTCCCAGACGATTTTCTCAATATTGGCGAAAGTGCGATCGTGATTGGTTGATTCTGTAAAATTTAATAGATTTTTGACGCAAATACGTCTGTTACTTATTGGGGACTTTTAGACGAGGCGGTCGCGCCTAGCTATTACTCTGAGTCAATAGCATGTGAAAGTTTTGATCAAGAGCTATCGCTCCTTCTTATTCAAGAGCTTACATCAGCGATGGTAACTAACCTGAAATCCGGTATCAGGTCTCTAAACTTTCTGCTGCGTTGACCCAATCACCTTTGGAGAGCATATTAGCTGGAGCTTAATCCAACTGTTGTGCATCATACCCCAGCAAGCGATAACTGCTAATATCAAATTCACAAGCACTGATATGTCGATGCGCATTTATAACTCTCAGCAAAGTTCTGATACTTAATACGGCATCACTGCTTGCAATATCAGCTTTGACAAAATAAAGGTCGCCACATCGATAAACTGGTGGAGAATTGCTAGAGTTAATCGAGATACGATATATCTTCCAAGATTGGTTGGCATCCCGAATCAAACGGACTATTTGGTTCTCCGCAACTTCTTTTGATGTTAGTAAAACTGTAGCGCCAGTGTGTAAAGCAAGACCACGATTTAAGGTTTTTCTAACTGCCTTAGCACTTACATTACCTGTTTTGCACTCTATATAAAGCAGGCTGAGATCGCGTAGAACTGCTAAAACGTCATAATCCCCTGCAATGCTATTAGCTACTTTAACACTAAAGGATGACGAAAATGCACCAAAATGTTGAACAAGTAGCTCACCGATGTACCATTCAAATGTCGTGCAGAAACGTTTGTCATTACCTTTGAACAGTTTGTGGCTTATAAGTTTGTTCACAGACTCACAAGGTTCATTAGCTAAACTACCTTTGATTACGGCCCTAAGTTCGCTCCTTAAATGAAAGTTATCGAAAACACTAAACACCATTTCAAGCTCACTTGGTTCCCAAAAATCTAGTTCTTTTGGTAACAAGGTCTGTTTAGTTGTCCCTTCGGAAATCACTTCAAAGCCTCGTGAGGCAAGAAATTTATCGACAGGAATGAGTGTTCGCTGATCAAACTGCTTAGCTTTTACCAAACCGTTACAAATTGGAATTGACACAAAAGATACCAGACTTTAATTGCAAACAGCTTAATCTTGATGGAATCGAGCTTAGGCATTGTTATAAATGTGCTTGCAGCTACACTTCCTTAACCAAAATGAAATTAGCTAACGGCAAAAGCTAGGGATGTAAACTAAATCTTAGCAATACCATAGTGACTCTTCGTCCATTTGCTGCGTTTTAATTGCCAAGTCGTGTATCATTGATGCCCCCTACCCTTATCGCTTAGTTAACATTGTTTGCATCCTCTGTCTATAACAGAAAAACATTGCTATTCAAAAACTGCGTCGAACGTTCTATAGACCAACTGCTAGTTTGAGCCTCCATTCTACTTGCTCAAGTTCATCCTTTGCATAACTCTGCGCTCCTGTTCCTGCCTCTGGGATTTCTACTTGCACAACTTGCACATCATCAGGAATATTCTGAAACTCAAATGAGAATTGACAGAACACAGGGACACCGTACTCTGAAAGTAAACGTCTGCTTGCTTGCTCCTCGTTTTCTGGAAATCCTTCTAAGGCATAAACCGTTTGACCGGCTCCAAGCCGGGAGCATCCCACTTATGCGAGAACAGCTAAAACGCCAGTTGACCATTGAGATACGCGCATCTCAATGGCAACATTGGGTTTACGGATTCCACGTTCCATTTGGCTCCCGAAATTTGTAATCTTCG
>Ga0224723_1000065_pt1 | contig 64871 bp, 48 predicted proteins | sample Balambano_FR2_Me_FD_161647 | JGI IMG/M metagenome (GOLD analysis project Ga0224723, IMG submission 161647) | Freshwater sediment microbial communities from Lake Towuti, South Sulawesi, Indonesia - Balambano_FR2_MetaG | ecosystem: Environmental > Aquatic > Freshwater > Lake > Sediment | place... | reverse complement strand
GATCACCTCATGCTCACAGCGGCTGGGTTGTGGAACTTTTACTTAGAAGCTGCTTAACTCGGATAGGGAGGGGAAAGGCAGTCTGTGCAACACTTTCAGAACCTTTTATAAAGCAACAAGTCTTTTGAATTTGCTCCAGATGCTTATTTAGTGACAGATCTGCACGGTGTAATTCAGGAAGCAAACAAGGCAGCGAGTCTTCTGTTTAAGGTGCCTCAACCCTTTTTGATTGGCAAATCAGTGATTAGTTTTGTAGTTGAAGAGCAACGCCACTCCTTTCGCACGCTGTTGAATCAACTCTCCGCCATTGAACGAGTTCAAGAGTGGGAAATCTTGTTAAAAATTGGCAACATGCTTTGTTTGACGCTGGTATTACGATAGAAACAGTGCGGGATGGAAACAATGAAGCGATGCCCTACGCTGGATGATTCGCGACGTGACAACTCGTAAACAAGCAGAAGAACGATTGCGACAAACCCAGTTAGAAAATCTGCAATTAGTAGAAGCCGATCGGCTGAAAAATCAATTCCTGTCTACTCTATCCCATGAACTGCGAACCCCGATGAATGCAATTCTAGGATTTTCTGGATTATTGTTGCGGCAATTGCACCAGCGGCAGGATGCTCAGTTAATTGAGATGGTTGAGCGCATTGCCCGCAATGGCAAGAACTTGTTGGTGATGATTGAGGAAATGTTAGATTTTGCCCGCTGGAAATCAAATCATCTCGACCTCAACCCTGAAACCTTTGATGTGATTGAATTAATCTACACCACAGCAAATGAGTTGCGATCGCTAGCTAATCACAAATCCCTGGAACTGCGTGTGCATCATGCAGTTCCAGAGCTGTCAATCTCCAACGATCGGACTCGTCTGCGGCAAATTCTGACCAACTTAATTGCCAATCCCATTAAATTTACTGATGTTGGTAGCGTTACAATAGAAATTCATCAATTATCTGAAGCCTGGTTCAGGATCATAGTCAGTGATACTGGCATTGGTATTAACCCTGCTGATCAGTCCCATATTTTTAGAGAGTTTTGGCAAGTCAACTCCACCATTACTCGCCGCTACGGAGGGACGGGGTTAGGATTGGCCTTATTCGGAGAACTTATGCCCAATCATGACATTATAGTGATTGGTAGTTCTGCTGGGGGCGTAGAAGCGTTAACTCAGCTAGTCAAGCATTTCCCCGCTGATTTTCTGGGAACCTTATTTGTTGTCGTTCACTTTCCAGCGTGATTTTGCTGGTCGAAGAACACTGCGATGTTGATCCCACTGTGAGTTAAATCTGCTCTAATGCAGTAAGCAATTTGTCAATGCTGGCATTGGGTTCAAAAAAAGAAAAAAGATGGCGATAGCGAATTCTGCCTGCGCCATCAAGCACAAATTGAGCAGGCAGGGGCGCACCTAAAGCCTGTCCCACTTGATAGGCGCGAAACACCCGACAACTGGGGTCGCTCAGCAAAGGAATTTTTAAGCCCAGATCGGTTAAGACGGTCTGGCTCTGCTGAAAATTGGTACTGGTGATTATTTCCTGATGGGGAGACTCTAGTTTCAGACGTAACTAGGGTTGAAAATCCTTTTAGAATAAAAGATGAGGTGACTAAAATTATAACTTGTGAGTTGGTTTAAATTTTTACGCGATCGCTCTATTCTATCCAACCCTCGTAACTATCGTCGCGACAGTCTGGGCGATGGTGCCTTACCATCACAGTCAGACTCGGCGTTGGAATCCAGCTTTGATATCACGTCCCGATACTGGCAGTTCCTCTCGGTAGAGATGATTGCACCACTGGTTGTAGGAGCCTTATTTCTTCTCATTTGGCAACTTTTAGTTTGGCTTACTGGTATTCCGCCTTACATTTTGCCCAGTCCATTGCTCGTTCTCCAAACCTTAGTGCAAGAATGGCAGACGTTATTTGCCTCTTTACTCGTCACCTTACAGATCACAGTAGTTGCCTTTGTAGCAGCCGTCGTTTCTGGGTTAGGGATCGCGGTTTTGTTTACCCAAAGCAAATGGATTGAGCGCAGTTTCTACCCCTACGCGGTTATTTTGCAGACTACACCGATCGTGGCGATCGCCCCGCTGATTATCCTTTGGGTGCGACAGGTGGTTCAGGGGCCCCAAGCGACGTTTGTGTCTCTCGTCATTTGCGCCTGGATTGTTGCCTTCTTTCCAATTCTCTCCAACACAACATTGGGGCTAAACAGCACTGATCATCATCTGCTCAATCTATTTCAATTGTATAAAGCGTCCCCTTGGCAAACCCTTTTACACCTGCGCTTACCCAGTGCCATGCCCTATTTGCTTGGCGGGTTACGCATCAGTGGTGGATTAGCGCTGATTGGTGCAGTGGTGGCTGAGTTTGTGGCGGGCACAGGCGGCACACAGTCTGGAATTGCTTATCAAATTTTGATTTCAAGTTTCAATTTACAAATTCCTCGCATGTTTGCTGCTCTGTTCCTCACGACCCTACTGGGTGTGCTGATTTTTGTTGTCCTCACACTATTCTCAGATTATATGCTGCGTCACTGGCATGAAAGCGCAATGAAGCGAGAGTAACGTGAAGTTGGTCAAACTGAGCAATCCTTATCATGTTTCAATCAGGTTAATAACGTCTATTGAATGAATGCTTAGCAGTGTTGAAAGTTTTAAAAAGAGTAAACTTTTATGTCTTATTCCGCCTCATCCATTTTGCAACTTGATCATTACTGGCTGTGTAACGCTCATGTTCCTGTTTCTCTCTTGACCCAGCCAATGCCAGAGATGTTGGCGCAGCAAACCCGTGAGGGCTTAACCCTTGTCGATATCGAAATTCAACAGGGCAAAGTTAAGCAAATTCTCGTAGCAGGCACGATTGCACCTCCAGCCGATCGCACCCTTGATTTGCGGCAAGGTCTGGTCTGGTGTAGTTTTGTCGATATGCATACTCATCTGGATAAGGGACATATTTGGGAGCGATCGCCTAACCTATCCGGTAGTTTTAGTGAGGCTATGCAACGGGTTAAGGCTGACCAAGATTACTGTTGGCAACCAGAAGACGTGTATCGCCGCATGGAGTTTGGCTTGAAGTGCAGTTATGCTCACGGAACACAAGCGATTCGCACCCATTTAGATGTCATCAGACCTGAGTTACAGTTCAGCTTAGAGGCATTCAAGACCCTGCGGCATGAGTGGCGCGATCGCCTCACCTTACAAGCTGTTCCTCTATTGCCGATTGAGCAATTCTCCTCTCCAATGGGGGAAAAGCTGGCAGACCAATTCACCGAGTTGGGCGGCGTTTTGGGAGGGTTAGTGTTGATGTCAGAAGAACTCGATCGCTCTCTTGATCGAGTATTTGCCATGGCCAAAGAACGCCAGATGAATTTAGATTTCCATACGGACGAGAGCGGCAATCCCAATGATATGACACTTCGCCACGTCGCACAGGCGGCGTTGCGACATGAATTTTCTGGACAAATCATCTGTGGTCACTGCTGTAGCTTATCGGTGCAAACTCCTGCAACGGTTCTACAAACGCTACAGCTTGTGAAGGCAGCCAGAATTGGAATTGTCAGCTTACCCATGTGCAATCTTTATTTGCAAGACCGCAATCAGGAAGCATCTGAGCAGGGTCAATTAAGTGGCGATGCAATTGATTGGGAATCCGATTTGCCTACCTGGCAACAATTCAAAAGCCATACTCCCCGTTGGCGGGGTGTCACTCTGCTGCATGAGCTAAAATACTCTGACATTCCTGTTGCTGTTGCCAGTGATAATTGTCGCGATCCTTTTTATGCTTTTGGAGATCACGATGTTCTAGAGGTGTTTGCCCAAGCCGTGCGGATTGCCCATCTAGATGCTCCCTATGGAGAGTGGTGCCGCATTGTCACCACGACTCCTGCTGATTTAATGGGACTTGCCACTGTGGGGCGCATTGCTGTTGGGTTATCTGCCGATTTAATTCTCTATCGAGCCAGATACTTGAGTGAATTGCTATCCCGTTCACAACACGATCGCGTCGTGTTGAGAGCAGGTCAACCCATCGATACAACATTACCGGACTATGCAGAGTTGGATTAAGATGGGCAGGAAATGGTCAAGCTCAGGGGTGGGTAGATTGGTAACTTTGGCGCGATCGTCCCACATCCGTAATTGCACAGCATCTCTGGCGTAGGGCTGCTGCATGAATTGTTCCGCTTCCCACAATGGGAAAACGCCTCCTTGTAGCTCTAAACTGTGTTGAGAAGCCGGAGACAGATTGGCCCAATAGCCTGGATTGACAGCACATAGATATCGTTTAGCGTCTACATGTAGCCGAATCGGTTCAGTCACCGCTGGTGGCAAAAGGGATTTTAACAGAGGCAGGGCGCGATATTCATGGCGATCGTCAATTTCATATCCAGTTATATCCTGCCCTAAATCATCCACAAGATGCCCTATATCGTGCAGCAAACTTGCTGCAACCAGTTCAGGACGATGCGATGCTGCTGCTAAAGTAGCAGATTGCAAAGCGTGCTCTAGTTGGCTCACTGCTTCGCGACCATATTGTACTTGTCCCTGAGTGCTTAGCAGGTTCAGAATTGCCGTAAGAGTTCGTTTCATCGATGTCTTTCATCCTTCTCTATCTATTGCCCTAAGCCGATTGGTAGATATGAATTTTTTCATAAACAAACCGACTCTACCATAGGTAGGATGCTCAAAGGCTGGAAACAACAGACAATTCAATTGCCTGAGACATTTTTTGAGTGATACAAGATACACGGTAACAATGATGTGTTGTGAGTAATGGGTGTTTTCAACAGTAGAACATTCATTGTTTCTCAGGCATTGTTCTCAAGCATTGCTACCGTTCGTGTATGACTTCAAAGTTATTGTCAGAATTTTCATATTTGGGTGATAGTAATGGCAAATCCGGTTGAATTTAAATTATTTGCACCATATAACAAAGCGGCTGCTTTGAGTGGTTCGTTTTCCAATTGGCAAGACGTACCAATGAATAAAGGGAAAGATGGCATTTTCCGCACAACAGTCGATTTAGAGGATGGTGAATATCAGTATAAGTTTCGGGTACAAACCAAGAGTTGGTTTCTCGAAACCGACCAGTGGGTGACTATCACTGATCCATATGCTACTGATGTAGACGGGAACACGTCTGAGGAAAATGGCATTATTCGGGTTAAGAATGGGAAGCGGATTGTCGATACCTACGTCTGGCAACACGATGATAAGCCGCTTCCCCCCGATCATGCTTTAGTCATCTACGAACTACATGTGGCAGACTTTTCGGGAGGTGAGGACGACCCCTTCAAGCGAGGACAGTACAAACATGTTGTGGAAAAGCTGGATTATCTATGTGATTTGGGGATTAATGCGATCGAACTGATGCCTGTAAAGGAATATCCTGGCAGCTACAGTTGGGGATACAACCCACGCTACTTCTTTGCGACAGAAACCTCCTACGGCACAACCGCTGAACTGAAGCACCTGATTGATGAGTGCCACGCCAGAGGGATTCGCGTGTTGATGGATGGTATTTACAATCACTCGGAAGCATCCTCGCCGTTGACTCAAATCGACCACGATTATTGGTATCATCACTCCCCTCGTGATCCAGACAACAACTGGGGCCCAGAATTTAACTACGAACTCTACGACAAGAGCTTAGAAACCTACCCCGCTCGTCGATTTATTGGGGACACCGTTCGTTTTTGGATTGAAGAATATCATTTAGATGGCATTCGCTATGATGCAGCGCGTCAAATTGCCAATTACGATTTTATGCATTGGATTGTTAAGGAAACAAAGGAAGCTGCTGGAGCAAAGCCCTTCTTTAACATTGCTGAACATATTCCTGAAACGCCAAGTATTACCAATGTTGATGGGCCAATGGATGGATGCTGGCACGATAGTTTTTATCACTGCATCCTGGAGCACATCTGCGGCGATAAGTTTGACCTCGATCAATTGAAAGATGTGATCGATGCCAAGCGCCAAGGATTTATGGGAGCAACCAACATTGTCAACTATTTAACCAATCATGACCACAATCATGTATTGTCAGAGTTAGCCGATCGTGACATTTTCAATGAAGAAGCCTTTCGTCGCATCAAGTTAGGGGTGGCTATTTTGATGACGGCTATGGGTGTTCCTATGATTTGGATGGGAGAGGAATTTGGCGAATACAAGTATAAAACAATTGATCCGGCTAAGATTGATTGGACCCTCCTGCAAAATGATTTGAATCGAGAATTATTTGCTTACTACAAAGGATTGATTGCTCTGCGGAGGCAAAATCACGCCCTTTACACAGAGAACGTTGATTTCTTCTACGAAAATCCAGAAGCCAAAGTGTTGGCTTATACCCGTTGGAATGATCACGGTGCTCGTGTTGTCGTGGTGGCCAACTTCTCGGATCAGTTTTTGGGTGACTACACCATCCCCCATTTCCCAGAAAATGGAACGTGGCATGAGTGGACAGGCAACTACGATGTAGAAGCAAGCGACAATCAACTAATTGCTGACATTGGCCCTTACGAAGCTCACGTCTTTGTTTGGCAGTAGTGTTTTTAATTCAGTTCTAATACCATGTCTACGACATACAGGCGATTGGCTGTTGCGGCAAATAGAGCAATCGCCTGTCCTGTGAGAGCATCAAAAATACCGATGTTTCCAGCTTCATAGTGCTCTTTGTCCACGATATAATCTTGCTCACCACCCGTCCAGCAGATGTGATGTATCACTTAAAATCCCTTTTTTAGTATCGTTAAAGCCATTGTCTATGCACCTTCATGATTGCAATTCATCAGGTTTAAGAGAAAATTCAGCCTTTGTCGAGGATAGTGATGGGCAACTTCTTCAAATCTTTCATCGTCAGTGAAGTTTGATCAAAATCTCAAGAAGTTGGTAGTCCTATCTAAGTAACGATTTTGGGGAGCGTGGGCTGTACCCGCGCTCCCCAAAATCGCTAACGTGGATACCGCTACCAAAAAGTTTCTGGCTTTTTGAGTCATTCAATTTATGCGATTCAAAAATTACCTCGATCGCTCACCAGACACTTCTTCATCCTGAACACAGAGCAGGAACCTTGCATTACAATCAGCTAACATAGCACTGACTGAATACTAACCTCAGTTTGATTGGATCGCTTAAACACCATGCAGACGATTCGCAATCCCTCCCCTGCCCAGGCCCGCCAAACCCGCCAACAATTTGCCAGCCCAGAGGATTATCTGTCCTATGAGTTGGGCAAGGCGGTGCGAGAATTGCCGCCGCTCTATACCCGGTTACTGGCAGGCACGTTGACTGCATTAGTGTTTGGCTCGATCGCCTGGGCCCATTTCAGTTTGGTGGATGAAGTGGCGGTGACTCAAGGCGAATTGGTGCCGGCCCAACAGGTACGACCCGTGCGGGCACTAGCAGGCGGCATTATTCGCGAAATCCGGGTGGAAGAGGGAGATCAGGTAGAAAAGGGCGAAATTTTGATTGAGCAAGACCCTTCCCTACCTGAAGCAGAAGTGAATCGGTTGGAACAATCCATCAATTTGATTCGCCAGGACATTGCTCGGTTGGCAGCCGAAAGCCGGGGAGAAACCTCCACGGGGAGCGCTGAACAGGATCAACTCTTGCAAGCCCGTCTGCGCGATTTTGACACGCGCCGTGCCGCTGCTTTGGCCGATGCCGAACGACAATCTGCTGCGATCGCCGAAGCCGAAGCTCGTTTGAGTCGATTACAGGAAAATCTCATCAGTGCCCGCAGCACCCTGGCCAACGCCCAAGACCGGGAAGCCAGCTTGCGGGATTTGGTAGGCGGTGCTGTACCCCGGTTTGATTACCTGCAAGCCAAAGATCAATTAATTCAGGCAGAAGATCAGGTAGCTTCACTGCAACGAGAAATTGAAATTCAGCAACAAACAATCCGACAGGCTCAGCAAGGCTTCCGGGCTGCTCAGGAATCGGCCAACAGCATTGACTCGCAGCGTCAGAGTGAAATTTTGACGCAACTGAATCAGCGGCGAGAAGAATTGACCAATTTGGAAGGTCAACTGGAACAAGCCACCCGCCAGAAAGACCGGGAAACGATTCGTGCGCCGATTGCCGGACGGGTTTATAACATTCAAGCCACTTTGGGTGAAGGCACAGTAGAACCGGGAGAAGAATTACTCTCAATTTTGCCGCAAGGTGAAAATCTGTCGTTGTCTGTCAAGGTGCTGAACCGGGATATTGGGTTTATCAATGAGGGCGATCGCGCCAAGGTTAAATTGGCAACATTTCCATATCAAGAATTTGGCACGATCGATAGTAAGGTTGTGCGGATTAGTCCCAACGCCACAGTAGATCAGGATTTGGGATTGGTGTATACCGCCGAAGTGGAACTCAGCAAAAATTCGGTTAAAGTCATGAACGAAGACGTGCCCCTCGCTCCGGGGATGGCGGCCACGGCAGAAATTGTCACAAGGCAGCGATCGGTTTTGACTTTCTTGATGGAACCGATTACTCGCCGATTCGATGAAGCCTTCTCAGTCCGATGATGGCAACTCTGACCATGAATTAAGGCTGTTGACCCAATGCCTGAATCTGGGTATTGAAATAGCCAATTTTGTAGTTTAGTTCCTGAGCGATCTCTAAACCTCGACGGAAAGCAGCGATCGCTTCTCCGTTATTCCCCATCTGACGGTAAAGTTGCCCAATCTGGTCATAGGCATTGAGCACGCCCAGCGTATTGTAAGATTGCCGCTCGACATCAATCAGTAATTGATAGACGACCAACGCATCATTAAATCTTTCCAACGAGCGATACAATGTCGCCAATCGCTTCAAGGCATCGCTGGCATAGCCATACTGCTGAGTGGAACGCGATACGGCAAAGGCTTCTTGATAACTCGGAGCAGCCAGATCAGGACGATTCAGCGCGATATAGTTGTCCCCCATCGCTAGCTTGATGGGCGGAATTTGTAAATACTCCTGTTGCCGTTCATATAAAGTCACCAACTGTTGTTGAATGGCGATCGCCTGCTCTGCCTGATTGTCTTGTTGGTAGATGTAAGCTAACTGTTTTAAGTAGTCCGCCTCGGCGGTGGCGTTGCCTCGCGCTCGGGCAATTTCCATGAGTTGCCTGTAAACTTCGGCGGCTCTGGGATAGTCGAACCAGGCCAGGTGCAATTCGCCCAAGGAGGTCAGGGTGTTGCGCTCAGTGCGCCGATCGCCCTGCTGTCGAGCTTGGGCCAGGATCTCTTCGTATAAGGTAACCGATTGGGGGATCGCTCTCACCTTTTCATAGGCTTGAGCAATCATCAGCAACATGTTGAAATCTAAAGGAGTTTGAGCCTTGATTTCTTGTTCAACTTGTTGTAAGCGATCGGTGATAATTCGTACTTCAAAGGTTTGATTCTCTCGCCAGGCCACTTCCCCTACCCGACTCAGGGCGGGTACTTCTTCACTGGGACCTAACACCCGCCGCAGCCGCAACTCCCGGTTCCAGATGTCAATGGCTCCAGGCAAGTCTCCCTCGCGAAACTTGGCTTCAGCTTGCACGCGCAACTCTTCCAGAGCGACCGTCAACACTCGACGCTCTTGCGGACTCAGGGGGCGATCGACCACTAACCGGGGCAGGAGTGGATCTGGCTCGGTCATCTCTAAAGGATTAGGGGGAAAAGATTCCACTTCCTGTCCTCTAGCAGGGGCAATTTCATATCCCGCTGTCATCCCAGTCAGCAGGACTCCCAGGATGAGCCGATACAGTAACCGATTGTGTTTGAGGGGTTGAGAGTGCGATCGCTTAACCATAACCAAAACCTCACCTTCTAATATCTTGCCAAACCGATTCTTGCAAACAAACGGATGGCAATTGCTATGAACAATTCAACCAACTTACATCTGGCAGAAGGTCTAAATTAAATTGAAGCAATTTTTAGTGTCAAGTTCCATTGCCTGCTAGTTTTTAGCTGATAAATTTTCGCAGGCTAGAAGCCCCGCTACGGTTTTCATCTTACAAGATGTTTGAAAAGTATCAAATGTCATGCTGAGAGCGCTAGCGAGGTGAAGCATCTCAATGTCGTGCCTCAAACCCTGGTGTTCTGTCAAGGGAGTTTTAAAGGGTCGGCAACCCCTCAACACTCCCTTGAATTTAACAAGACTTACGCAGTTAGAGGATTTGTGGGGCGCGACGCGCCCCACAAATCCTCTAACTTTCTTGGGTTTTCGCACAAAGTGCGTAAGTCCTATTTTTATTTTGATTTCGGGGTATCCCGCAAATCAAATTCGTGACGCTACGCTGCCCTGAGAATGACAAGAGCGACTTTTAAAGCACCCTCTTAGAAGCAGCAGAACCATTTTGCCCAAATTGATCTGATTCCTGAAATAGTGGGAATATTGCATGTCAAAAGCACAATGAACCTGCCATGAATCTACAAGACCCAGATCAGGACTTAGAGAAAATTCGCCAACAATTCGACCAGACTCCTTATCCGAGAATTCCCTTGGAAACTTCACCCAAGGGGCGACACGAGTTGCTGTACATCCACAATCTGGTTACTTCTTACTATCTGCGCTACCGCACTGTAATTGACACCAAAGGCAAATTGATCCTGGATGCGGGTTGTGGCAGTGGTTACAAATCCCTTGTATTAGCTGAGGCGAATCCGGGTGCCCGAATTGTGGGGATTGACCTCTCGGAGGAATCTGTCAAGTTAGCCTATGAGCGCCTCAAGTATCACGGATTTGAAAATGCTGAGTTTCACCCCCTGTTGATTGAAGATCTGCCAAAGTTGGGGATGCAATTTGATTACATCAACTGTGATGAAGTGTTATATCTTTTACCTGACCCGCTAGCAGGGCTACAGGCCATGAAATCGGTGCTGAAACCCGACGGGTTGCTCCGCGCCAACCTACACAATGCTTACCAACGCGCCCCCTTCTATCGAGCGCAAGCTTTGTTCAAATTTGCGGGTTTGATGGATCACAGTCCCCAGGAAACCGAAACCGAAATCGTAGTTGAAACCATGACTGCGCTGAAAGAGCAAGTCAGATTGAAGCGAGAAAGCTGGGGCAAAAATTTTCGGGAACACAAGGATCAAGAGTCATTGATGAGCCATCTATTTTCCAATCACCTCTTGCTGGGAGATAAAGGATTTACCATGCCAGAGTTGTTTGAATTGTTAGATCAGGCAGACTTAGACTTCGTTAGCATGGTAGATTGGCGACATTGGGAAGTGACAGATCTGTTTGAAGAACCCGACAATTTACCAGCGTTCTGGGGCATGAGTTTAGCAACTGCTTCTATTCAGGAGAAACTTCAGATCTATGAATTGTTCAATCCCGTTCATCGCCTGATGGATTTTTGGTGTACCCATCCTGGAGAAGCCGGAGTGTCGGTTGACGATTGGCAAGAAACAGATTGGCAGGGAGCGATCGCCCATCTCCATCCCCAACTCTGCAACGAAACCTTGAAAGAAGCTTTGCTGACCTGCATTACGACAACCAAACCTTTTGAAATCAGCCAGCAAGTGCAAATGCCAGCCTACGGCCCAGTGCTGCTTGAATCTACAATCGCTGCCTGTCTCCTACCACTCTGGGATAAACCCCAGCCGATTGAGGCGATCGCCCAGCGTTATCAAACAATTCACCCCGTCGATCCCCTCACGCTTGCCCCCATTAGTCCAGCCGATGCTGTTAAAGCCGTCAAAAATTTGCTCAATCGTTTAGATGCATTTCTCTACGTGCTGCTGGAGAAACGATAAAGACCCGTTGTGATTGCTGCCTCTCTGCTAGGGTTTAATGATAGCGGACGACTAACCAAGCTCAACAGCTTTTGAAAGCAGCGATCGCTTGTGGTACATAACCAGAAGCAAATCCGCTCTCAAAATTCCGCTGAAACGACTTGTTAGCTGCCTTGAGTTCGGGGTTGTGGTGGTTCAAAGTTTTCTGGTTGCGTTTAAGGTTGAGAAGTTGGATGTTGGTGGGTGAGGGCGATCGCTCCCAACACTCAATTCCATCAGTTTGAGGTTGAGGGCGTTGAGGGCGATCGGTTGTGTTCCAAAGGTTAGGTCGGTGAAGTCCACCCGCTAACAACCCCGGTGCAGCGGATTAGAGGGCGATCAGTCGGGTCTTGAGGATTAACTGTAACTGTTGACTGCGATCGTTGGACTGCCTACATTTTCTGGTTAGGGCAGTAGTTCCAAGATTATGGACAAGTTCCACAGCGCCAAGTTCACGCTATAATCTTCAAGCTCAAATAATAAAGTGTAAGATTTGCTGTGACCAATGAGAGCCTTTACCTCAAGAGATTTTTAGATCCTATAAAGGTGTGTAGACGATACAAGCCTAAATTTGGTTTAGGCAATAGAGAGGAAGGGCTAGATCTGGCACGATTCTTATCAATATATGGAGCAGACCCATTCTATTCATGGATTGGTCTGGACTCAGACTTGATGTATGCGGCTCACAAAGCCGCAGGGGGTATGACCTCAGTTTACAGACAGATTGGGAAAGGTTGTGAAAACCTATTTAGACAAATAATCATAGACCAAGCGCAATACGAAGATCCAAGATACGCTCTGTGGTCGTACATTGCAAAGACCAAAAACGACAAGAATAAAACTTTGTCCTTGGATGCGCGGCTAAAACTAAGCGAAATTCGGAATACTGACGTTAGAGCTAGAGTCGTTCAGTGGATAGCGGACTACAGTAACGCTCTCAGTGTACCTCCACCTCTAAACGGAGCAGTGTTTGAAGTCCGACAGGGATATAAAAGTAAAGATAGCAAGAGGCAGAATGCTGACATAGACAATATTGCTGTTTCCTGGGCAAACGGCTATCTGCCAGTCTTTGCAATTTTTTCATCTCAAATTGACGCAGATTTGGTGCTGCGTTACCGAAACAGTCGTGGAGGAATAATCATTGGCACTACGTCAGGTAGTAGCCAAATTTCGCTGTTTGTTTTTTCCAAAGAAGTCTTGGACTATGACTTAGCAGATTTTTTCCATCGGAACTCTGAGGTAATTAAAAGCGAAGTGTACAGCACATTAGAAATTTTACTCAGGGCAGAATGATGCTATCCACAGTTCAACAACGATCAGACTACACTTTCAAAGCTAATCGCAGTCTTGGGCGACACGGCTGGCTTCGCCTTACACCAGCGTATGGAGTAAAGCTTGTTGAAAACCTTTTGTCTTCGGTAGATACAAAGGCGATTATTCTTGACCCTTTCTCTGGAACGGCTACGACAGGTCTCGTTGCTGCTGAACGAGGAAACCAAGCATATGCCTTTGATATCAACCCCTTTCTTATTTGGCTCGGAAATGCTAAATACCGAAATTATACTGAAGACTGTCTACTAGATATTCGTGAAAGAGTGTGGCAGGCTTTGGAGGAATGTAAAAGTCAAGTAGATCAAGATAACTGGATACCACAAATATTCAACATTGAGCGATGGTGGTCTAGCTATACCCTCAAAATCCTTGCATCTCTGCGAACTGCTCTAGCAAGACAATTTGGAGAACCTGAAGAGAACGATGAATACAGTATTGTTTGGATTGCATTCTGTCGCCTGGTAATTGAGACTTCAGCAGCAGCTTTTAATCATGTTTCCATGTCATTTGGTGATACGGTAACTCATCACAAGATTGAATGTGTAGAAAAACTTTTTTTAAGTATCCTTGAATTTATCCTCAAGGCTGCCGAGAAAAATATTATTGGTAGTGCTAAAGTACTGAAAGTAGATGCTCGAGATATAATCAATCTAGATAACGTTCAGGTAAACAAGGTGATAACTTCGCCTCCTTATCCAAATCGAATCAGTTATATTCGCGAACTTCGTCCATATATGTACTGGACAAAGTTTATAGATCAGGCGAAAGAAGCGGGTGAACTAGATTGGTTGGCTATTGGTGGAACTTGGGGAATTGCAACTAGCCGTCTGAACTCTTGGATCATAGAAGAAAAAGCTTTACCAGAAAAAATCTTCTCAACTGTAGAAAAAATAAAAATGTCTGAGGGAAAAAATTCACACCTTTTGGCAATTTATGTTTTGAAGTACTTTCATGATATGCACTTACACCTGGGTTCAATTAGATCTATTCTGGAAAATGGGGCTGAACTTCACTATATTGTTGGCAACTCAACCTTTTTCGGTAATATGGTTGACACGGCAGCTTTGCTTTCTGATTCTATGAGACTTCTTGGTTACTCAAAGGTTCATTCTGAGATCGTTAGAAAACGGAATTGTAACAAAGCCTTGTACGAGTACTGCATTTCTGCAAGTTGGGCAGCAGGCTAACACTGCGTTCTCACCCCAACACCACTATCATTCCCCAATCCAGTCAGCAGTTTGAACAGGCATTTATCCTCTATACTCAGCGCAAAGATAAGTAGTGGAGCCATACCGATTGCGTTTCCTTCAATAGTTATGCAAGAAAATGGCATTCTGGAAGCACTCGCTTACGACAAACACTTTGCCCAAGCAGGCTTCACGGCTCTAATGCGGAACTGTCGGGGATGAGTGGAGGGCGATCGTTCGCTTAAACCATGTGCTTGAAGGGCCCGCTCTCAAATCCTGCCTTTAATTCTTTCAATCTGTTAGATCACTGTTTCTCTGGGGAATGGTAGAAGAGTCAAGCTTTTAGAGGCGCATCTATGTCAAGTGTTGGATTAAACAAATGGGTCGTTAGCGGCAATCTCGGTGCCGACGCTGAAATGAAGACGATTGAACTGAAAAATGGAGAAAAGGCAGAACTCGCAACCGCAACGCTATATGTCCGGAAAGCACGCAACCGCGAGGAATCCTTTACAGTCGCGTTGACAATTTGGGAAAAGTCTTACGCTTGGCGCAAGCTTCCCTATTTGAAAAAGGGTTCGCTGATTATCTGTACGGGCAGTGTTGAACCCAATCCCTACATCTCTAACCTCAACAATTCCCCTAAAGCTGGATTACAGATGACTGTGCTGGACATTGATATCGATATCCTGAAAGTGCAAGAGGACGAAACAGAAAATACCTCTGCTGATCTCAATGAGAGTGTACAAGAGAGCAAAACATTTGTTTCAGTCTAATGTAAGGTTCTGGACTCGTTTCCAACCTCGGTTGAGCTATCAACCCAGCAAACCCCCTGGCATCAGGATGTGGGTTTCGACTGCGCTCAACCCAAGACCATTCGAGTACTAGTGTTCTGTTAGGGAAGTTTTGAGGGGTCTGTGACCCCTCAAAACTTCCCTTAATTTAATTTTGATGTGCTGGAGACTCCGCAAATCAAAATTGATAGTCCAATAGTGCTATCTGGCTCCTCCAATCGCTGGATGTGTCTCTTGTGCCAATTGATGCTAATATATATGTTGTTCAATTTTTGATGAATTAGGTCGCGGTGCGGTGAACATTTCTTCCCTAGCTGGGCTTTTCCAGTTACATCGGTGGATTTTGGAACTGAAGCTGCAACGCAGACGGTTAACAGACCCTGCGCTTTCTTGGGCTGACCGTTGCGAAGGACCCAGTATGGGCTGACCGATCTGTAACTTCAGGTTCGCAATAGCGAGTTGTGTTGGCGATCGCTATCTCTCCAGCCATAAAGCAGTTCTGGATTTTTGAGCGAACTCGATCGGTCCGATTTTGTAAGGATTTCAATCAGTCATATTTAGTGCTGTCTTGCTTGAGTAATCTATTGTCAGATGACTGCCCTATTAGTGTAGCCACTGGCATGACTACTATGCTCTGGTGAGGCTTAACCGGATTGAAGGGGAACGACCCTTCAGGATCGGTTTGACTTTGGCAATTAACCTCCAAAACAAAGAACACAGCCCTAAATTTTGTCTGCCTTAGACTCACTGCTTTGAGTCCATAAATTCTCTTTCTCACCCATATTGTTAGTTCCAAGTTGTTTTGTTCCTACCTTGTTTGGGAGTCTTACCATGTCGAAACTCAACCGGAAAATTGCACCTGCCCCCATGCCTGCTGAAATTGGCGTGGTGGACCTGGTGGATGGTTATTTCACAGCCTACAACTCTGCCCGCTTGCGCGAGATTTGTCATCTACTCAGCCAGGAAGTGATGCAGGCAGGAGTCACTGTTGGTCTCAGTCTCTCAGGAGCCATGACCCCTGCCGGATTCGGCGTTTCTGTTCTGGCTCCGCTCATCCGTCACGGCTTCATTGATTACATCATCAGTACAGGGGCCAATCTGTACCACGACATGCACTATGGGTTGTCGCTCGATCTCTATTCCGGCAATCCTTTTGCCGATGATGTGCAATTGCGTCAGGAAGGCCGGATTCGCATCTACGACATTGTCTTTGGCTACGATGTTCTGTTGGAAACAGATGCATTCATTCGAGAAATTCTGAAGGCCGAACCGTTCCAAAAGCGCATGGGCACCGCCGAATTTCATCATCTATTGGGTAAGTACGTGCGGGAAGTGGAAAAGCAACTGGGAGTCAAACATTCTTGCCTGTTGGCCACAGCTTATGAATATGGTGTGCCGATCTACACGTCTTCCCCCGGAGACAGTTCGATTGGCATGAACGTAGCGGCGTTGTCGCTGGAAGGTTCCGAACTGATGATTGACCCTGCTGTGGATGTGAATGAAACCGCTGCGATCGTCTATGCTGCCAGAGAATCTGGCATTCCTGGGGTAGAGGGTAAAAGTGCCGCTTTGATTCTGGGGGGCGGTAGTCCAAAAAACTTCCTGCTGCAAACGCAACCGCAATTGCATGAAGTCTTGGGATTGGAGGAACGGGGGCATGATTACTTCATTCAGGTCACCGATGCCCGTCCGGATACAGGAGGTCTCTCTGGAGCCACTCCTTCTGAAGCCGTTAGTTGGGGCAAGGTTGACCCCGATGAGTTGCCCAACACGATCGTCTGTTACACCGACAGCACGATTGCCCTACCCATCCTGGCCGCCTATGTGATTCATCAATGTTCCCCTCGTCCTCTCAAGCGACTGTACGATCGCCGTGAAGCGCTGGTCGATCGCTTGAAACTGGATTATTTTGCGGCTAAAGCAGAACGATCCGATCGGATGATGGCTGAAGTGGCCAGAGCTACAGTTGTGCGTCAACCCGTGCCCACCTATCCCTGTGGCACTCCCATAGCCCAAGGGCGACGTTAGACGATGCATAAGTTACCCTGAGTTACGGTTAAGGATTGCTGAACCGACGACCTGACGGATTTTCTATATTCTTTTCTCCAGATCGCCAGGAAAGACCTTTCCTGGCTCATCACTCAGGTTATCTCTTTTTTCGTTGGGGCGGGCGCAGCCCACCCCAACGAAAAACCGCTCGTCGAACTCATGTCGTGTTAGGTGAAGTAATGCGTGGGGCAACCTCTCGTTTACCCAAATTGTTATAGGCTGCCACACGGTGAATATGGCAGAGTTATTGTTTTTTAGCAAACAACCCAAATAACCCGCCGTTGGAAGCTTTGGCATTTTTGACAGCATTGGGTTGTTCTATCGTCAGCTTGAGCTTCTGAGCATATTCGATTGCCACTGGGTCATTAGGATTGAGCTTCAGCGCTTGACGGCAATACGCTCTGGCTGCGCCTTGCAGATTTTGCATCCAATAGGCTTTAGCCATCAAGGCATGATATTCGCTCCGATTCGCGTCGATTTTAATCGCATCTTGCAGTTCCCGAATCGCCATCGCCCAACTGGATTTTCTAATATATTCTAGCGCCCGTAAATAGTGGCGATGAGCATAGCTGACTGCGGAAGGCGTGACATCTGGAGCAATGGGAGTAAATTGGATGGGTTTCGCCTCAGCAGCGGATACAATACCGCTTCGCTTTTCCCGGATCAACGGTTCACCCATCTTCAGCTGCAAGTAGACCAAATTCAGTTCGCCCAATTGTTCTGTAATCGGTTCAAACTGGTCAAGTTGCTGGTATTGCTGTTCCGCCAGGTTGGCGATCGCCTGCTCATAAAACACTTCAAGATCAGCTTGGGGAGTGTCTAAAAGTTGCTGAGTCACTTCGCTGCAACCGATTAACACCTCCTCACGATTCATCCGGCGCACTCGAAATCGCAACAGGGCCATTGTCTCGGCTCTGCCCTTGTCTTGCTTGAGGCGTTGATAGGCTGGGTTGACGATGCGAGCCAAAATTTGGCTGGCTAGTTCTCTCAGTTCAGCATCGACGTTGACATAACTATCTGGATGCAAGGATTTGGCGATCGCCCGATAGCGCTTCAAAACCCGCCGATCATCTGCTGCCACAGATAGACCCAGAACCGCATAGGGATCTGAAAACTGCCTTTGCAAATCTGTAGAGAAAGAGGATTGCGACATTTCAAACCAACACTAGCGAGGGACAACAGATCAACGTTAGAGGGAAAGGCAAAATCCAAAAAATTAAATGACAAATAGCTGTTTGAGAATTTAAGACCATCTCCAAGCCTTGTTCAATTTTGCAGGAAATTCAAGATATCGGAGAATAAAAGGTCAAACATGAGCGAAAACGACACTCAGTAAGCACCTGTTGACTTTAGGAGTAGAAGGGATACTGAAGTAGTGGAGAACAGTTTCTAATTTTGAACGGGGAAAATCAATTTTCAGGAATCAGACAAAATTAATATCAAAGCAACTTTAAGAAGAGAATTGAATCGAAAGCAAGGCTTGCATGTTTAAATCACAGAAAATTTATGCAATTTAAGCAATCTAGTAAAGTCTTTAAAGAAAGAACCTTGCGATCTGCAAGGTAACCATTGTTGCGTTTGTAAGGATTGGTAACTTTTTTTAACATAAGCACTTGGGGGGCATTGGATTAGGAGAATGCAGCTTATCAGAGGAATACCCTTATAAGTTAGCTCATTCTAAACTAAACTGGCAGGGCAGCCGAATCTGCCTGAAGATTTATTAGAGGAACGATATAATAATAGGGGTGAATTGCATAAAACCGGGCTTTTGTGGCGATCGTAAATAAACTGTAACTTTGCAGAAAAGTTTCGATTTTTGAAATTCCTGCGCTAGGGCAGTACATATGACAAAGCTAGCCTGTGGCTAGAGGTGATGAAAGTGATGCTACGCCAACCCAAAAATCGTAAGTTAGCGGTGATTCTGGCTTTTGCTGGAGTTGTTAGTCCAATTGCTGGATTGCACAAATTCTATCTAGGCGAGATGGGATGGGGCATTGTGTATCTTTTACTATCCTGGACTCCGATTCCTAAAGTCGCCAGTATGATTGAAGGCGTTTGGTATCTGGCTCAGCAACCACATGAGTTTGACCAGAACTTCAATTCCAACTTGACTTTGGTGAAGCATATCGTTGACCCTGCCTATCCGCAGCAAATTGGAGCGATCGCTGACTCCCTCAGGCAACTCGACCAACTGCGGCAGGATGGATTGATTTCAGAGTACGAGTTTGAACAGAAGCGGCGACACTTGTTAGACAAGATTGGCTGATGAACTGGGAAACCCTCAAAACCTGGTTGCAACCTGGGCGATCGCGTCTCTTCAGCGATCCCTATTACCGTTTCCAATCCCTGGACGAAGTGATACAGGCGGCTAAATCAGGTATTTTTATTGATGCGAACCAGGCCGGAGTGGATGACTGGTTGCGGCTCCCTGGCATTTCTATTCATCAGGCCCGATCGCTGGTTGCCCTGCGCCAGTCTGGAGTGCAACTGCACAGTTTAGAAGACCTGGCAGCGGCGGTCAGTTTACCGCTCGATCGCCTAAAACCGTTAGAACCCATCCTGCGATTTTGCTACTATGCGCCGGATAGTGCCAACACCTGGCAGCGGATCAATCCCAACACAGCATCAATCGAAATGTTGACCCGGATTCCAGCGATCGATTTATTTTTAGCCAGAACTATTGTTCAGAATCGTGTATCTCACGGCACGTATCACAACCTGGCAGACTTGCAACAACGGCTCAGTCTATCCAGCCAATTGACCACCAAATTAATGCATTATTTCAGCTTTGAGTGAGGAGGCGACCGTCATAGTCGCAGATTTCTATGAGAATTGCCTTTGCAGATCCGTTGGATTGGAATTATCGAATTGAAACAGCTTACCAGAAACCCCTGGGCGGTTCTCAATCTGCCCTGTGCTATCTGGCTGAAGCGCTAGCGCAACAGGGACACGATGTTTTTCTGTTGAATCATGCTGCCTTATCTGGAATTTCAAGAGGAGTGATTTGCCTGCCTTTGAATTTGTTCTCCGTCCAATTGCTGAAATCGCTGCAATTAGATTGTGTAATTGTCTTAAACGTCGCCGATTTAGGACGACAAATTAAACCTCACCTGGATGCAGATACCCCATTGGTGTTGTGGACGCAACACGCTGCTGACCAACCTGAAATGCAATTACTTCAGCAACCAGAGGGAGCCAGCCTGTTTACGGCGATCGCTTTTGTCAGTGAGTGGCAGCGGCAACAGTGCCAACAGGTGTTTGATTTGCGCTCCATCAAAACAGCAGTATTACGCAATGCGATCGCGCCCTGTTTTGCCCATCTGTTTCCAGGAAATACAAGTATTTTGTCTCAGCGGTCTCACTCGTTGACCCTCGCCTACACTAGCACTCCCTTTCGAGGGCTGGAACTGTTGTTGGAAGCCTTTCCAATGATTCGTCAAGCAATACCACAGGTGCGATTACAGATTTTTTCGAGTATGCAGGTCTACCAAACTCCAGCGGTCGAGGATCAATTTCACTCCTTATATCAACGCTGTCGGCAGATGGCGGAGGTCGAGTATTTGGGTTCAAAACCTCAACCAGAGTTGGCTCAGGCATTGCGTTCTGTCACGGTTTTCGCCTATCCCAACCTGTTTCTGGAAACCTCGTGTATTGCAGTTTTGGAGGCGATGGCCTGTGGTTGTCTTGTGGTGACGAGCCAGCTAGCGGCTTTACCAGAGACAACCGCTGGGTTGGCGCGATTAGTGCCGATTCCAAAGGAGTCAGTGGGATCTCGCTATGTCCAGTTTTCCCCTGAACAACGCCAAACTTACTTGCGCCACTTCACAGCAGCCGTCATAGAAGCATTGCAACTGGTTCAATCTGGAGATCTAAATTTAGAGAATAGCTTGCGTCAGCAGGTAGACTATGCCAATCGCTGCCTGTGGTCTGTGCGTGCTCAAGCGTGGGTCAAGTGGTTGAGCCAAATGCAGCAACCACAGGAAGAAAGGCTCAGGGCGATCGGACTCGAGCAAAACCGGGCTGAACAAAACCGGGTCATACCCGCCGAACCAGCGATTGCAGCACGTCTAGCAGCAGCAGCGCAAGAGGGACAGGCGGGGCACTTTGCAGCAGCCGAACGCATGTGTCAGCAAATTGTACAGCACCATCCAGAGCAAGCTACTGCCTGGAATTTACTGGGATTGGCAGTCTTTCACCAGGGTAGAGCACAAGAAGCATTGGGTTATATAGAACGGGCGATCGCCCTGCATCCTTCCCCAGAGTTCTATAACCATTTGGGGGTGATTCACTTTGGGTTAGGGCAGATAGAAGCTGGCCTGGCAGCCTATCGCCAATCTCTACAGTTACAACCTTCAGCCGATGCCCATTACAACCTGGGGTTGGGATTGCATCGACAACAGCATGTTTCAGCCGCCATTGAGCATTACCGGCAGGCGATCGCCCTGCACCCCAATCATTTACCAGCCTTACAGAGTTTAGGACAGGCACTTCAGCAACAGCACCAATCCGATGCGGCGATTGCCATCTTCCGTCAAGCGTTAGCGGCTCACCCCCAGCAAGCAGAAATTTGGCACCAGTTGGGGTCTGTTTATCAGGGTCAGGGAGAACTCAACGAAGCAGCCCACTGTTACCAGCAGGCATTAACTTACAATCCGCAATACGTCGAAGCACACAACAATCTGGGGGCGGTATTGCAGGAACAGGAGCAGGTAGACCAAACGATCGCTCATTATCAGCAAGCATTGGCTTTGCGTCCCAATTTTGCCAATGCGTTGCTCAATCTGGGCAATTTGTTTCTGAAGTTGGAGCGCTTTTCGGAGGCAGCGGCAGCCTACCGGCAATTGCTAACTCAGCAGCCGGAGAATGTGCGGGCTTTAGATGGGTTGGTCAGAATTTTGCGGCAGACCTGCGATTGGACTGACTTGCAACTGTACAGCGATCGCCTCCTATCCATTGCCCGTCAGCGCATCGCCCAAGACAGTCCTACAGAAATCATGCCCCTCAATACGCTGCTACTGCCCTTTTCGGCGGCTGAGCAACAGGCGATCGCGCAAGACTATGCCCAAGAAGTCACCCAGAGCATGGCATCGCGGCGACAGGAGCTTAATTTCGAGACTGGTTTCGCTGATCGACGGGTGCCTGGGCGCTTCAGCCGGATTCGGCTGGGCTACGTTTCCGGCGATTTTCGAGATCATGCCGTTGCTCATTTAATGCTGCAACTATTTGGTTTGCACGATCGCCAACAGTTTGAAGTGTTTGCCTATTCATTTGGGCCAGACGATGGCAGTGCTTATCGCCACAAGTTACAACGGGATTGCGATCGCTTTCTGGATTGTGCGAATACGTCACCCACCGCCTGCGCTCAACACGTCGTAGCAGATCAGATTGATATTTTGATTGATTTGGCAGGATATACCTCTTTCAGTTGCCCTCACCTGTTTGCCCTCCGTCCAGCCCCAATTCAAGTCAACTATCTGGGCTATCCTGGCACTTTAGGAGCTGAGTTCATCGATTACATCATCACTGATCCAATTGTTACCCCTGCCCATCTCGCCCCGTTCCTCAGTGAAACCTGTGCTTATTTACCGCACTGTTATCAGATCAATGACAATCAACAGCATCTTGGTCATCCCCATGACTCCTCTCCTCTGGTAGGAGCGTCCTCCCCTCCCTTAATTTACTGTTGCTTCAATAACACCCGTAAGATTGAACCACAGATGTTTGCAGTTTGGCTGCGAATTTTGCAACAGGTTCCCCATAGTGTGCTGTGGTTGTTTCAGAGTGTGCCAGAGGCAGAACATAACCTGAAACAGGAGGCAGAATGCCAAGGGATCAGGAGCGATCGTCTCTGGTTTGCTCAGCACATCCCCAAACCTCAACATCTGCAACGCCTTCAGCAAGCTGACTTGTTTCTGGATACGCAGTTCTACAACGCTCATACCACTGCCAGTGATGCATTGTGGGCTGGTGTGCCAGTCATCACGCTCCCTGGAGACACCTTTGCCTCACGAGTGGCAACCAGTTTGCTGACCGCGATCGGATTGCCAGAACTAAGCGTTGCTAATTTAACAGCATACGAACGACTCGCAGTTCATTTAGCACATCATCCAGACGAATTACGTGATCTTAAAAATCGCCTGAAAGCTAATCGATCAACTTTGCCACTGTTTGATACTGAGCGCTCGGTGCGATATCTAGAACAGTCGTATCAACAGATGTGGCAACGCTGGCAATCCAAACAACCACCCCAACCCATCTGGATAAGTTCGCTCTTTGGTCATTGCACTGCTGCTCAAACCATAACCCAATGACAGCTACTTGGCACTACAAGATCTCATACCTATTAAAGATTAACCCTTGCCGAACCTCCTTCTTTTAGTGGAGTACCAATGTTCATGAAGATTTTAGGATCGAGCTAATTGGCGATCGCTGAGAAAGCTGCAAGAAGCAATTTGACACGGGGAGAAATTGGTAATGACAAACATAACGAGCATGAGTCCATACGAAGAGAATTTGCCGCCCTCTGAAGTTCAATCAAAATCTGATCCAGTGCAGGCGGTTGCAACTGGATTAGGTGTTGTTAGTGGTGGATTAGCTGGAGCGATGATTGGTCGGTTAGTTGCTGGCCGCTTCGGTGCTGCTGTTGGTGCTGTGGTTGGGGGTGTTGCTGGTGCAAATGTAGGTCGAGAAGTGGCTGAAGGCGTTGACCATACCATTGTAGATGTGGTCGATAGCGTTAAGCAGAATGTTAAACATGCAGTTGATGACATCAAGCAACCAGTTATCGGTACGGTAGAAGCAGTTAAACAGAACGTGGAAGCGGCTCAACCTGCGCTTGTGGGAACACTTGAATCAGTTCGAGAAACTATTGATGAAACACGTCCTTCTGTAGCAGAGGCGATCGATGCTGTCACTCAGACTGTGGATGAGGCTCGTCCTTCAGTTGTACAGACGGTTGATGCCGTGAAGACCACAGTGCAGGATGCTCAACCCTCAATTCAGCAAGCTGTGCAAAGCACCTCTCAAAGTATTCAAGCGTCTGCTGCTAGTGTTGCAGATTCTGTACAAGGAGCGGCCCAGTCGGTTAAAGGAGCGGCTCAAGATGCCCAACCTAAAATGACACAGGCAATGGAGCAAGTGTCTGAGGATGTGCAATCTTCCGTTTCCAGGATGGCAGATTCGGTGCAGCAGGCTCAACCCAAAGTGGAACAAGCTGTAGAAAACGTAGTTGATAATGTCCAATCAACTGCTGCTCAAGTGTCAGAATCGGCTCAAGACAAAGCACAAGAAGCAACCTCAAGTGCCTCAAGTGCTGTCAATACTGGCATGAAGACTACTCCAGCCTTAAGAATTGGCACTACAGGCGAACCTGAGATTGAGGAAATTCAAGCAGAATTCGATCGCGGCGTAATGCTAAGCAGTCAGGGTAATTTAGCTGGGGCTGAAGATGCCTTTACCCAAGTCATCCGGCTCATGCCCGACTCTCCTGAGGCTCATTTCAATTTAGGAATTATATTAATCCAACTGGGCCGGGAAGCTGAAGGAATTTCCCACATCCGCCAAGCTCGCGATTTCTGCCATTTACATGGTCATGTAGAAGCGGCTAACAATCTCGATCGCATTTTAGCCCAGTAGACGGGAGAGCTACGCGCTGTCTCGTAGAGCAGCGTCGGGATGAGAGTCGCGGCGATGAGGAGCATCACCCCGGAACAAGGTTGCGTAGCAACGAGTGGAGTGGGTGAGCGACGAATCGCCAAATAACGTACAATTGTTCTAGCTGCAAAAAACGGCGTTGCTGGAATCTGTTGTAGCCACACCGAGGGGCATCCGGTGTCTGCGCGTGGAGGCGTACTCAATAGAGAGCCAAAGAAACGCGAGAGCTTGCGCTGTACCGCTTTGCGGTCAGCGTCGGGAGTATGTCACTATATAAGCTAAGCAAATTCATAGGGAAAAGCAGGGGTTACTCCTCTGCTTTTCAGGTTGATTTTGTAATGCAAATTTAATGAGCGGTGCTAGTGGTCTGCCAATTTTGCTTTGCAGGGTATCCCACAAAGCAAAATTAAATTCAAGGGTAACTACTCAGTCTGCCCTCACCCTAAATCACTCTCCCAGAGCGGGAGAGGGACTTTGACCCGGTTCGGTTCCCCTTCTCCCCTTTTGGGAGAAGGGGCTAGGGGATGAGGGCGGTTTGATACCTGAGTAGTTCATTCAAGGAAGTTTTGAGGGGTCTGTGACCCCTCAAAACTTCCTTGACAGATTACTAGTAGGGTTGGAAAATTCCCCGTAGCTCACCAGCACGATTGCGTTTGGTGTGCAGATCTACATATAATTTGCCCTCTGATAGTGCTTGCATTTGCTCAGTTGTTAGAGGATACTCGCCCATAAACCGTCCATTCAGTGCGTTTGCCTCCGAAGTGACTGTTAAGGCATATTGAAAGGGCCCATTCACGGTGGGTTCACCTTGATGAATATGAACACCAGAGGTGATATTCGGATTGGGTGGATCGAGGGGATCGGTGGCGTAATCACGCAGCGGGCTGGTCAAATTGCTAAAGTCGCCTCTGACAATCAGGCGATCGCCTACCAGCACAGCCCCAGCGGCACCGAAAGCGGAAGTAGATGGAGTGGCAGGAACAACGCTGGTTTTGGTCAAAACTGCAACATAGCGTTGGGCTGAGGCAGCGGGCATATCCTGAGCAATAAGAATAGAACTAACAACTTCATGCAAATCTATCATTAACGGTTGGTTGAGCGAGCTTTGCTCAGAAGTCGCAGTGACCGGATAGCTGATTGTTGGAGTTGAGTTAGCCACCAGAACCCAACATGTAGCGACACTCAAAAAACAAATGAATAGAAATCGTTTGATTTTTTGCATAATTGACCTCGCGCAGTGAACTAATCAATGGATGTAGCAGCCCTGAAGAATGGGTGAGATTGCGTGAGAATGGGTGGGCACAGTCCACTACCTTGCTCAAGCTTGAGATTGCCATAGCAGTTCTCAATGAGCCTGGATAGGACTTATGTACCACATGGGAAAAACCAGGATAGCTGGGGAATTTGTAGGGCGCGAAGCGCTCCACAAGTTCTCCCACTGCATAAGTCCTGATGAATTGAGTTGTCGGAGATGGTGTAATTGCCACTCGTTTCTCACAACTTATTTGGGATTGATACCTTTAATGGTTAGTACGAACTCATGGATGATTTGGATGCATTGGGGAGGGCACTTCTTACAAGGGAAGAGGATTATTTTCAGCGAGTCTCTAAGCAGCAACCTTGAATATCAGAAGAGGCGTGAATCAAAGAAAATGTCTGAAAAGGATTTAAGTTATGTCTTTTTACAGATGGAAAAATATAACATCTGTCTATAGGTTTAAGAATTGAAGCGTTTACATCCTGTTTAAGGATACTTAATAATTAGTCAAGTCAGAAAACATAGTAAGGATTAAGGATTAAATAAAACCTAAAACTTTTTTGTGGGAAGCGCGGCTGCGCCGCGCTTCCCACAAAAAAGTTCGGTTTTCTTTAATTCACGTTCCTAAGTGTGATTCAGTCCTCTGGAGAAAAGCAAGCAAATGCTCAGTCAAGCCCTTCTCTGAAATCGGATTATGGCTGATAATGCAAACATAACTGAATCTAAAGATGATCCAATGGTTGATCAGAATCGAACTGGGTTAAGGCATACCCGATTATTGTCCTATGGAGTTGCCATTCTTTCAGTTGCCCTGGCACTGGGAATTACGCTTGCAGTTGAACCTTGGCTCAATCAGACACCTTCGCAGCTATTCTACGTAGCGGTGATGCTCAGTGCGTGGTATGGCGGTTTAGGCTCAGGAATCATAGCGACGATTTTGTCAACCTTGGCAATCAATTATTTCTTCCAGTCAGTTTACTCCTTAGCTCCTGGAAACATTGGGAGTATTGTGCAATTAACGGTGTTCCTAATAGCAGCACTTTTGATTAGTGGGCTGAATGAGTCACGGCGAATGGCTTTGCGAAAAGCTAAGTCTAATTTGCAAGCTTTGCACGAAAGTGAAACCCGCTTTAGTCGTTTAGCAGAAACCAATATTATTGGCATTATCGCCGCCGATATGAATGGGGCAATTGTAGAAGCCAATGATGCTTTTTTGCAAATGGTAGGCTATACACGAGAAGAAATGCTCTCTGGTCGAATTCGTTGGCGCGATATGACTCCGCCAGAACATTTTGAAGTCAGCCAGCGATCGATTCAAGAACTTCAATCTGTCGGTTTTTGTACTCCTTTTGAAAAGGAATACATCCGCAAGGATGGCTCTCGTGTTCCCGTTTTGATTGGCTCAGCGATGACCAGTGAACACAATATTCTAGGGTTTGTCTTAGACTTAAGTGAGCGTAAACAAGTTGAACAGATAAAGGAACAAGCTTATGAACAGCTAGCCAAACAAGCTCGTCAATTAGAACAGTCCAACGAAGAATTGCAATTGACGATGATAGAACTGGAAACTGTGCAAGGTGAATTATCTCAACAGAATGAAGAACTGATCATGGCTCGTGAGCTAGCTGAAGCAGAACGGCAACGATATCGAGATTTATTTAATTTTGCACCAGATGGCTATGTTGTGACGAATGCTTATGGTGTAATTCAGGAAGCAAATCAGGCGATCGCTAACTTAATCGGAGTTGATGCAGGTGACCTTCTCAATACACCCCTGTCAGCCTATATTTTATACTCAGGTCGGCGAACATTTAAAAATTTATTACATGAATTACATCAGCACCCACAACAACAGAAACAGCAAACAGATGCGTTTAGCCTGAAACCTGCAAGAGGTGAATCCTTTCCAGTCGAGCTGACTGCGACGACGATTTGCGATGCTAAAGGGCAGCTTAGCGGGGTACGTTGGCTGATCCAGGATATTACCGAGCGCAAACGCACGGAAGCAGTGGTCAGAGAAAACGAGGAACGGTTGCGCCTGGCTTTGAGAGCCGCTAATCAGGGTCTTTACGACCTCAACGTGCAGACGGGAGCTGCCATCGTCAGCCCAGAATATGCCCAGATGCTGGGGTATGATCCAGACGAGTTTCAGGAAACTAACGCCAAATGGCGCGATCGCCTGCATCCCGATGATGTTGCTGCGGTGTATCAGGTCTATGAAGATTACGTAGCTGGGCGACTGGATGAGTATCGGGTAGAGTTCAGGCAACAAACTAAATCAGGAGATTGGAAGTGGATTCTATCGGTCGGTAAGCTTGTCTCTTGGGATGGTGCTGGTCAACCTTTGCGAATGTTGGGAACACACACAGATATCACCGATCGCAAGCGGGCTGAGGTTGAACGCGAACAATTACTACAACGAGAACAGGCGATTCGCCAAGAGGCAGAGGCTGCTAACCGGATTAAAGATGAGTTTTTAGCAGTGTTGTCTCATGAATTGCGATCGCCCCTCAATCCTATCTTAGGATGGTCAAAACTGCTGCAAACCGGCAGGCTGGATGATGTCGCAACGAAACAAGCCTTGTCTGTGATTGAACGGAATGCCAGATTACAATCTGAACTGATTGAAGACTTGCTGGACATCTCTCGCATCTTGCGCGGCAAATTGAGCTTGAATTATCAGCCAGTTAATCTGGCAGCAATTATTCAAGCGGCCATGGAAACTGTGCGGCTAGCGGCTGAAGCCAAGTCTATTGATATGCAATTTACGGCCTTGGCGGCTAATGAGAACAATACCGAATCAGGTGCAACTTCTGCGACTCAGGTGCAGCGAATTGAGTCAACAGCTAATGGAGAAGTTGGCACGCTCTATGTTACGGGAGACCCAACCCGATTACAACAAGTGATTTGGAACTTACTTTCCAATGCCGTCAAATTCACTGCTGCTGGCGGACGGGTGACAGTAGGCCTACAGCAGGTTGCAGATGAAACCCTACAGGCACTTGAAAGTGCCAGTCTAGAACATTCCTCCCGTCTCCCCATCTCTACCACACGCCAATACGCTCAAATTACCGTTTGCGATACAGGCAAAGGCATTCCGCCCGACTTCCTGCCCTATGTCTTCGACCATTTTCGGCAAGCTGACAGTGCCACAACCCGCAAGTTTGGCGGACTCGGATTAGGATTAGCGATCGTCCGTCATCTGGTCGAACTCCACGGCGGCACTGTCCAGGCTGATAGCCCAGGAGAAGGGTTAGGAGCCACATTTACAGTGCGATTGCCCCTGCTGAGATTGGGCAAAGAAGGGGCGGCAGGGTGGCAGGAGCAGTTTTACTTATCCCCTACGAAAGAGCACCCTTTATCAGGAGTGCGAGTATTGGTTGTCGATGATGACACTGATGCGTGTGAACTTATGACTTTTCTACTAGAACAGTCTGGAGCCACAGTCACGGCGGTTAGTTCGGCAGAGGCCGCTTTGTCCGCTCTCAGTCAATCTCTACCCAATATTATCCTCAGCGATATTGGAATGCCTGATACCGATGGCTACATGCTGATTCGCCAAATTCGTGCTCTGCCACAGCAAGGGGGGCGCGTTCCTGCGATCGCCTTAACTGCATATGCAGGAGACTTCAATCGACAACAAGCCATGCAAGCAGGATTTCAGCGGCATCTTACTAAACCGATTGACCCAGATACTTTGATCAGTGCGATTGTTCATCTAGTTCAACCCAGAAGCAAGATGTAGGAAATTGGGTGTTGCTGATTTAATGGATGATTTTGAACGTGAAACCTTCGGTTTCACGTTCAAAATCATCCCTTTATACCAATTCTCAAAACCACGGCTACAGATGGGCGCAGACCACGCTGCGCGCGGTCTGCGCCCATCTGTAGTAGGTTTTTAAGGAATTGGTATTATTAAGCAACGCCGGAAATTGCATACCGCAGAGGCACAGAGGGTGCATCTAGCGGTTAGGGGAGACTAGTAGTCTGTCAAGGAAGTTTTGAGGGGTCTGTGACCCCTCAAAACTTCCTTGAATTTCATTTTGATTTGCGGGATACCCCGCAAATCAAAATTGACAGACCACTAGGAAAGAGAGGGGAACCATAGAGACACAGAGGGCATGGAGGCAAAATATTAGAAATGAGACGATTCAATGTGTGATACCATTTTGGGTGATATGTGCATGATTTCAATTACCAGAACGGTTAGCTGGTCAAGCATTCTGCAATCCAAAATCGGAAATCTAAAATCCAAAATGGTATGAGTAGGGTCAGTGGGTCGCACCCTTGCGTATGGTTCGCAGTTATCGCTCTTCAAATCTACTTCTGTGTCCTCTGTGCCTGTGTGGTTTTCCCGCTGCTACCGCATATTTTGCTTACGTTCTAGTTTGGGATCACGAGTCGCAGCAGCGGCTAGTTCTGCATCAAGCAGGGTTTGTCCAGTGGCAGCTAAATAAACATCATCTAAACTGGGGCGTGATTGGGAGATGCCAAAGGTCGGGAACCCTGCTGCTTTGAGTGCTTGTTGGATAGTCAGGAGGGCATCGCTCTGAGCATCAACCACCAGATTGAGAGAATTACCCTGGGCTTCGTTAACGATAATCTCTTGCACAAAAGGAAACGCCTGCAACAACGACTTAGCGGTTTCGGCTTCTGCGGTCGGGGTAAACTCTCGCAGACGCAGGGTGATGCGATCGCCCCCGACCTGGTTTTTCAACTCTGAGGGAGTGCCTGTAGCAATCACAACGCCTTTGTCAATAATGGCAACGCGATTGGCCAGGGCATCGACTTCTTCTAAATAATGACTGGTAATCAACACGGTTGTGCCTTCAGAGCGCAGTTGTCGGAGAAAATTCCAAACGGCCATGCGGCTTTCAATATCCAGTCCGACTGTGGGTTCGTCCAGTACCAAAACATCCGGTTGGTGCAACAGTCCGGCTGCTAAATCCAAGCGTTTACGAATGCCACCTGAATATGTGCCCGTGCGTTTGTCTGCCCACTCTTGCAGTCCCAGTAGGGTGAGCATTTGATCGATGCGAGAGTTGGCGATCGCCCTGGGCAAATGATACAAAGCAGCTTGTAGCTGTAATAATTCTCGCCCAGTCAGCACCTTATCCAAAGCAACCTCTTGGGCGACGTATCCTAGTTGTTGTCGAGCTAGTTTCGGTTCATCTAAGATTGAAATGCCGGAAACTTCTAATTTGCCTGCATCAGGAGTAGTCAGTGTGCAGAGACAGCGGATAGTTGTTGTTTTACCTGCCCCATTTGGCCCTAAGAGTCCAAAGATTTCAGCAGGTTCAATCTGTAAAGAGACATCTCGCACCGCTTCAACCGCGCCATATCGCTTTTGAAGCTTTTCAATCACCACTGCTGGAGCCATGTTGCTCAACCTCGATTGCGACTCAACTTAAGCTTTATTTTACAATGACTGCCTCTATCTGCCTTGATCTTTGTAGTATGCCCTCTGGGGGCATGTATGCTAGGGTATTAGGGAAATAAATTGAGATTGTAAGAGAGTTGAGGTGTTTAGGGTGGTTGCGACTCCTGAAAAATTGCATCAAGCTGATATAAGTTCTAGAACTGAAGGCGATCGCATTGCTGTTCTTCTCATGGGTTACGGCGAGGTCGAGAGCTATGAGGATTTTGCCAACTACAACGAACAAGCGCTCAATCTTCTAACTGCCAAATTTGCACCTGTTCCCGCCTGGGTTTATCCGCCTCTCGCCAAGTTGCTGGCTCTGTTCGATCTGCACGAATGGCAACACCAGCACCATCACTTTATTTCACCCCACAATGCCATTTTTGAGCAACAACGAGATGGGGTTGAGCAAAAATTGCAAGAAAAGTGGGGCGAACGGGTTCAGGTCTTTAAGGCATTTAACTTTTGTGCTCCTTTTTTACCGGAACAGGTGCTTACCGAGATTAAAGCGCAGGGATTTGACAAGCTGTTAATCTATCCCTTGCTGGTGGTCGATTCCATTTTCACCAGCGGTATTGCGGTGGAACAGGTCAACAAAGCCTTGGAGCAGTTATCGGATGGAGATCAGCACTGGGTCAAGGGCTTACGCTACATCCCCTCCTTCTTTAATGAACCTGCTTACATTGATTTAATGGCCAGGCTGGTAGAGGCAAAGATTGCTGAAGCATTAGCAAATGCCTATTTGCCCTCTCAAATTGGCATCGTGTTGATGAATCATGGTTGCCCTCACAAGGCGAAAGGATTTACCTCTGGGATTGATGAAAGCCAAGCCCTGTATGAGGCAGTCCGAGAAAAGCTGATCTATCGGTATCCTTTGATTTCAGTGGGTTGGTTGAATCATCAAACGCCGCTGATCGAATGGACTCAACCCAATGCCGAATTAGCAGCAAAGAACCTGATTGAACTAGGGGCAAAAGCTCTGGTTTTCATGCCGATCGGCTTTGCCACGGAAAATCACGAAACCTTACTCGATGTAGACCACATCATCCACACACTACAGCGTAAGTATCAGGATGTGCGCTCCGTGCAGATGCCGTGTGTCAATGACCATCCTGATTTTTTACAGATGGTAGCTAACTGGGCAGATGCTCACATTGCAGCGCTGTTGTCTGAGCAATCCCTGGCAGTTAATCCCCAGATGGCGATCGCTTCTCATTCCCATCACACTCATGGGCATACTCATGCTCACGATCACACTCATGACCACACTCATTCCCATCACCATCATTAAAAATTAGTAGTCTGCCAATTTTGCCGCTATTGGACAAAGTTGGCTTGGTGAGCTGCCATTAGTCTGCGGCACAAATAGACCTACCATTGCTTAGCCGTGAACCAGGCAAGGGGCTTAAGCCCCTTGTTCAGAGGCAGATAAGCTTACGTCTAAGACTGTAAGACTACTAGTGATGGATCTTCTTGGAAAACTCAGGGGATCGCACCACCTCAAAGCCCAATTTCGTTTTTAGCGAGATTGGGTTTTCAGCTAAATAAGTTCTAAATTGCTGAATGTTTAGATCGAATTGCAGAATTTCAAAAAGAATATGGTACATATGAACTGCAACTTACATTGAGGTCACTCCCCATGTCTCCAGTTCAGTTACTTGGCGAGTATGAATCCCTAATCCAGCAACATCAAGAACAGTTCACACCCGCCCTCACTCAGTTACAAGCATTGGTCAACCAGACGCTACATGACCTTCAAGAGCAAGAGCGATCGCTTTATCTGCCTATGGCGGTGTGACAACCCGGGAGGCGTTAGCTACCCTGTGGGCAGATGGGGTGCGCCAAGTGGAATTGGCGATCGGGGTGAAACCAAGTCCAGATACCGTTGAGGTGTTGCGACATTATCAACAGCAGGGGATGCAATACCGGGGCCATCATGCCTTGGTGTGGCAAGAGCACCGCTCTTCTAATCTAGCTCATACCTTCGATGCCGATTGTGCTGGAAAGCCGCATGAATCGTCTAGGCGCAGAACAACTGCGACAACAGGTTGAAGCGTTAGAGTCACATTTATCTAGGAGTAGACATCGATCGCTCACCGCTCCAACAAAAAAACACTCGTCGAACTCCTAAGAAAACTACGTTTTCTTACCTGCTTCTTGATGCGGTGGAGGTGTGGCACACCCCCGCTGCCGCATCGGAAACTCATCTGGGGAGAGTGCTTCCTACTTATGCAATCTCCCTAAACTCGAGTTTGCGAGTGGCGTGGGCTTAGTCCGCGCCACTCGCAAAGTTAGGGTGCTTTACCGAGAGATGATCTAATTCTTTTTCTTTTTCTTCTTGTTTTTCTTCTTGGACGTGTTCTGCGGTTTCACTCCAAAACTGTCAGCGATACCATCGATCGCGCTCACAGCAGTACTAGAAATTCCTTGCAACACTGTATCGGGTGAATTAATGAGAGACAACATCGATTTCTCCTTCAACTGTCGTCCCGCATCTCTCAGCCCATCGATCACATTGCTCAAATTGGGAGACACGTGACTTACAGTTGAACGAACTGCATTGACGGTGTCATTGACATCGGGTGTAACTGCCTCAAGCTGATCTTCAACTTTTAAAACAGCGGCTTGAACGGGATTAACGTGATGCTTGTGATGAGATGGATGTCTTTTTTGCTCCTGATCTTCACCGTTCGCGCCACTCATATTTTGAATGAGCCGCTCTGTGGCAGCTTCAACTAACTCGCCAATCAAGACTCCAATCAAAATTGCCCCTATTTGTTTGGTATCTAACCCCAAAACATTCGCTACACCATTGCCATTATTGGTGGAGATGTTTTGTTTTTTTGATTTGACCTTACTCATGCTGCTATCTAACCTCTCATCACTGCAAGCAATCTTTTCACACAGAGCCGCCCCTGTTTAAGATCACTATTGAGATAACCCTGAACTTAATAGATTAATACCTGATTAAAAAGGTTAACATCTGCTTAAAGAGATAGACTGAGTTGAACATCCGTTTCTGTTTCTGATTCAATAGCTCTAGAACCATAGAAAATAACTGGATTATTTTCCCGTGCCAGCAAGAGCGCGAACCTTACAAAGAGTTGCTCGGTTGTTGAAAAATATGGCACTCACATTAGCCATGTCGGGTTTTGTAAACAGACCTAGAGGAAGTTCTAAACTTTTTCTTTATCTACAGTGTAGTGGGGCGTATGCGAATGTCCAGGATAATTTAGGACGACTGCGATCATGCCATTGCTCCATCACTCCCAGACGAATCGCATCTTCTAGCTCATCTAAACTCTTCGGGTTTCCTCTGTATTTCAAACATCCTGCAACCTGTGCTAGGGTCGTTTCTGGAAAAGGTTTTTTGGGTTTTAGAAGGATACCATCGCCGACATCAATGGCAATAAGTTCTTGACCTGCCTCCCAGTGATGGGCAGCACGTAGGGCTTTTGGAATGATAACTTGACCTTTACTCGACAAACGGGTTATTTCCATTAGATTCAGTGTTATAAATAGTAAGAAATATGTAAGAATTTTAGCATCGGAACTCGAAAGTGGTTGCGGCTGCCGAACACTGCCTTGGTGCGAACGGTACAGAGGTTATCGATGGATGTTCGGTGTTATCTGCCGTCGCACAACTTCACCGTTCTACGGAATTGTCTTTTCGTAAATCATTTAGGATTGCTATAGTTTTGCGGTGTTGCTGATTTGACGGATGATTTTGAACGTGAAACCCCAGGTTTCACATTCAAAATCATCCCTTTATTAAGCAGCGCCAGTTTTGAAAATTACAAAAGTGGGAGGCACTGACTGAAGCTCAAGACTTCTGCCAGACTATCCGTGCTGCTCAGGATGGGGTGGAAGGCGATAATCGTGTTGCAGTTCAACTGCTGCAACTTCCTCAATTTGGGCGAGGGTTGCTATTGTCTCAGAGTCACAGGCACCTGTGATTACTCCTATCGTGGTCAAAATTTGCTCAACGGTCATTCCCCCTGTTGCTTCGGCGTAGAGGGCGGCAATGCTGGAAACGTGAGGGGTTGCCATGCTTGTACCGCTGATTCTGATGTATTGCGTTGGCATTAACAACTGGAGTAGATGTCAACTCCGAGGGCTGCGATATCAATTTGTCCTCCAGATAGAGTCAAGCCCGCATTAGAAAAAGAGGCAACTGCCAGATTGCGATCGATCGCAGCAACAGCCATAATTGAGGGACAGTTGGCTGGATGGGCAACAGGGCGAACCACTCCCCGGTTGCGATCGCTCTCCTTACCCGCAGCAGCAATCACTTGGAGAATTGGCATGACCTGGCTTGTTGTCGGATTAATTGTTGGACTTTTGCCAGGGTTGGATTGAGTTCATAACCCCGTTGATGGGGTTGATTGAGAAAGGCTTGTTGCTCCTGCTCCATCATCAATACATCTTGCCCAATTAAGCCTTCCAGCAGCTTTTGGGCAGAGCCAAAAAAGAGGTTTTTCATGAAGCGGCGGAACCAGATGGGTAATTTGTGTAAGCGGTGGAATGCATTAAGGGAGGTAAAGTGTAAAAGATAGGCGCGGGTATGAGTTTCATGGATGGGGCAGATCAAGCAATAGATTTTGAAATCTTGCCCCAAAGTGGACTGCCAGTTGGGGTAGAGATAGCTAACATCTAGAGGTTCGGGATGAAGTCGTCGCAGCGCTGGGAAAAAAAGTTGGGAGACTGACCAGATTTTGTCTATCTTGTAATAACTTTGGGCTTGGTAATGGGCATGAACAGCACGATCGCTCTGCTCTAGACTGATTAATTTAGGGTTAGCCCAAGCCTGATAATTATCGTGTAAGTGCCCGTGGTACATGTCCATCAGGTTCTCAATTAAGAAAGAGTAGTGAATGGCACAATCGATCGTGGCGACAGAACCGATGTAGTTAAGATGATCCCATTCGGGAATGCTGAGCGGGGAGGAGAGAGGGGGAGAGGAGGGAGAGGAGAGAGGGGCAGATGGAAGGGAGTGATGGAGGAGGTCTGGATCTCCGGGAAATAGCCAGATAAAACCGTCTTGTTCTAACACGGGGTACTGGCGAATCTGGCAGTTGGGTAGCTTCTGATTTTCAGCTAAGGAGGGAACCATCGTGCATCGCCCCGTGCCATCAAATTGCCAACCGTGATAGGCGCATTCTAGATAATCACCCCGCACTTGTCCGCTGCTCAGCTTGACTTGCCGATGGGGACAACGATCTTCCAGGGCATAAATCTGACCTGTGCGATCGCGATACAACACGATCGCCTGTTTCCACACCATTACCCCTACAGGTTGATTTGTAACTTCAAGACTGCGGGCGACAACGTACCAAAAGTTGGGATTGATGCCTAACTGCCGCAGGGGTTGTTGGGCCTCTTTTTTAGAAGCCGCTTGTGGAGAATCTGTTGCGACCACCACCTTACCCAAAGTTGTAGAGGAATCTGTATCTAAGCAGTTTAAGTCGGGGGAAGTCATAACTTTTAAACATTAAAGGTGTGATGACGTGGAGTGGAAATTGGCTATAAGTTGGGGCGATCAGCAATAGCAAGGCTAATAACCACAGAGGCACAAAGAATACAGAGAAAAAAATTAGACGACTGGCGGCAGCTCATTGTCGGTTAGGCACTGCCCACGATCTGCGATCGGTTTACAGATGCCCCTTGTGGGCAAGACCCACTCCACAAGTTCTTTCCTCTGTGTCCTCTGCGTCTCTGTAGTTCCAAACCCCATATTTCAAACACTGTATTCCAACCCCTATATTTGTAAAACACCCTGAGGATTGACAGTAAACAGGGTACGGCGTTGCAGTCCTTCTTGTTCCAGGATGGCGTTAGCAGCCAAAAAGCCGCTGCTGATGGCGCGTTCCATTAAGCCGCAGGGGAACGGCATTTTCACCCAGTCGCCAGCAAATAATAAATTGGCTACTTCGGTTTGGGTAGCGGGGCGATCGCGATGACTACCGGGCGGAAATCCGGCAAAGTTCTTCTGGTTGACTAACTCTCGGTGCAATAGATGGGCTGCTTGTAAGGCAGGGACAATTTCATACAATTCCTGGGTAAAGGTAGTTAACAACGCTGCTTGAGTCGGGAAGTCTTTTTCTTTATAGCAATAGGCATGAAGCTCTACGACACTGCCCCCTGTGCGCTCTGCCCAATCTATGTAATCCTGCTGAATGCGATGATAGAGGGTAATACTGTCGGTTAAGTGGTAACCCGATAGAGAGGTGAAGTTGCTATGGGGCCAGTCAAAGTCGCGATCGAACCAGAAGCGAGCCACCGCAAAGGGATCAGCTACGGTTAATTGATTGACTTGCTGTGCCAGTTGAACGGGCACCTCTCCCTGAGCTAGAGAAAAGAGGTGTTGAATGCCTGGAATATCTGTTGCAAAGACAAAATAATCAGCCGTCACGGTTTGGGTAGGGACGGTATCCTGCTGTAACGCCACGAGTTGTACCTGGTCTTGTTGTCTTTGCAGCACTTTGAACCGGGTTAGATGTTGCTGAGCCGGGCCCCGCACAACTCGCCCCTCCACCGTATAGGCTGCTCCATGACAGGGACAATAGAAGCCATTATCCCCATCGCTTTTGAGGGCTTGGTGAACTACACAGCCCTGGTGCGTGCAGGTGAGAGAAAGTGCCTGATCAGCCCCAGTTGAGAGGGCATAGACTTCATCCCCCGCTCCAAAATATTCCACTTGCTCATGACTCAGGAGAGGATTGCGCTTCACCCAAAATGGCACGGAACGAACAGCCGCGCCTTGATGATACTCAATGCTACTGATGCTCCCTGCTTGCCAACTCACTGCGCTCACCGTTGCTTCGGGAATCAGGGTGCCCCCCTTTTGAGTAATAGCAGCCGCAATGGGATTGACCAAACTGCGTCCCATATCTTGCTGGGTGCCATTGAAGGCTAAACCTTCTGGATTGCCAAAAAAGTAAAAGTGAAAGAACTGCATCAACTCAGCAGCACTCATCACATCGGGCGCGTTCAGACTGGATTTGGCAAAGGGCAAAAAATACAGGTCGTACAATCCTTGGGGGAAGTCGTGTTCCACCCATTGGGCAACGGACAGGTGATCTAATCGTTGAAAACTCTTTTGGGGATGGAAGCCAGTAATTTCTCGAAACACCTGCCAGTGAGCATACTTGGTCAAATTTAAGCCCCAGTTCAACCGATTGTCGGAGGCGATCGCCAGATCCACAATATTCCACGGAAATGCCGAATGGCTGGGACGAAATACCTCTGGCTTGTAGTTCTGACCGCGATACACAACCGAGTAATAGTCTAAAGACTTAAAGTTGGCTGCGGCATTTAACTCTTTCACCAAATGGTTTAGGTTATAGTACTGGGGAAAGAAGCCATGAAACCCATGCTCCATCTGGAAGGTTTCATCTGCCACCTGGATCGTCCAACTGGCGATTTTGCCGCCGAGTTGGGGCGATCGCTCCAGTAAGGTCACTTGAAACCCGCGCTGGCTTAACTCATAAGCACTCGCCAACCCGGCTAAGCCACCGCCCACCACAACTACATGGCGGGATTGGCTAAGTTGGCGTGGCAACGTTAAGGCATCCTGTTGAAAAATGGCAGGTTGGGGTTTACTCAATCGAGAGTAGCCAACTAGCCCGCTAACGGAGCCGAAACCAAAGAGTTTGAGAGCAGTACGCCGAGAAATCGACTTGGAAAGTAATTCAGAAAATGGATTCATCGAGAGCAGTTCAATCCTTTCAGCAGACTCATTCACACCACAGGCACAAAAGGCATTTTGCCACAATACTCTAAGACGTTTCTAAAAGTTAGTCCAGAGGATGACGGAGAATTACAGAGGAGGAATGGAGGGGTGGACAGGTGGAGGGTGGTAGACAGGGAGAGGAGAGGGGTAGATAGGAAGAGGGGTGGACAGGGAGATAGATGAGTGAATTAGTCGAAATATCAGACGCTACCCTTTGTCTTGCTCCTTCGAGTGATTTTTGCGATCGCCCTCAATAGAGGCATTTTAGACGGTCAAGTGCAAGTATGAAGTTAAATAAACCTAAAATGAGAGGGTTAACTTTTAACTATTAAGGGGAACCGGATGCTTCCGAGTGTTGCCAAGTTTCAGCCCGGTAACGACTAGTAGGCTAAGGCACAAATAGACATATGGTTTCTCCGCCTAAGAGTTAGGCAAGGGGCTTAAGCCCCTCGTTCAAGGGTGGGATGAACTTATGCCCTAGCCTACTAGATTCTTCAATACTGATGAATACGAGCCTCGTCCCCGGATTGGATTTTTGCTCATAAGGGAAAATAGGAGGTCATGGCATGTTTGCTCAACTTGAACGATTAGCGCTTAATGCTTCGATCGCCCTTTTCAGCTTCTTTAAACTCACAGGCTTAGTCAGGTAGTCATTGGCTCCAGCACTGAGGCAACGTTCGCGATCGCCAGGCATGGCCAGGGCTGTTAAAGCAATGATGGGCACGGTCATCAGCTCTGGAATCGCTCGGATGCGCTGGGTCGCTTCTAGTCCGTCCATATCTGGCATCTGGATATCCATCAGAATCAAATCGGGTTTTTCGGTTTTGGCTTTTTCTACAGCTTCCAGCCCATTTCTGGCCAGGGTCAAGGAATAACCCTGAGCTTCCAGGTAATCCAACAAGGTCGCAACGTTAGCCTCATTGTCTTCGGCCAGTAAGACGTGGCGATGGGGGGCAGTGGATTGGGGGGAGGCAGTGGGGCGATCGCTCTCTACTTTAGGCGAATTGGAGACGATGTTGCGGATGACTGATTGGAACTGCTGTCTCGTAATTGGCTTAACCAGGTATCCGGCTGCCCCTTGTTCGGTGGCCCGTTGGTGCTCATCCATGACTGACACCACCAAAACAGGAATGGTTTGGGTAGCAGGATGAGATTTCAGTTGGGTTAACACGTCCCACCCTGACAGATGAGGCAGTAACAAATCCAATATCACCAGATCAGGTTTGCGCTGCAAGACTTGCTCAAATGCTCCTTCTCCATGGGGATGGACGGTAACGCTAATTGCCAGTTCTGACAAGTATCGCGCAATTTGGCTGGCAGCGGGGGTGGAGTCCTCGACGACAAATGCCTGTTTTGCGGTCAGCGACTGCAACTCTGACAGTGGCATTTGGGTCAGTTTCGCCTGATCTGGTTTGCGCCAGGGAAGAGAGATGGTGAATCGACTGCCTTTGCCCACCTCACTGGCCAATGCCACACTGCCTCCATGTAACTCAGCAATTCGCCGTACTAAAGCCAGTCCCAATCCCGTGCCAGAATAGCGCCTTGAGAGAGAACTATCTAATTGGATGAAGGGCTTAAACAGGCAATCGAAATGTTCAGGAGCAATGCCAATCCCCGTATCTACAACGCTAAATTCGATCGTTTCATGATCCACATCGGCAATCACTTCCAGTCGCACTTGCCCCCCTTCAGGAGTGAACTTAATCGCATTACTCAATAAATTGATTAGCGCTTGCCGAATCCGCCGTTCGTCTACTTCAATGTCGCCAATGCCTTTAGGAAAATCGGCACTGAGTTGCAGGCTTTTTTGGTGGGCCAATTGTTTGACGAAGGTGATGCAGGAATCACACATCTCGGTGACGGAGGCCCGAGCTGATTGCAGTTCCATTCGTCCCGATTCGATCTTGGAGAGGTCCAGAATGTCATTAATTAGATCGAGTAAATGCTTGCCACTGGATTCGATGGTCTTGAGCGACTTGCGCTGGCGATCGGTCAACGTTCCAAACACCTCTTCGAGCAGAGCTTCTGACAAGCCCAGAATCGCATTCAAAGGGGTTCGCAGTTCATGACTCATGTTGGCCATGAATTCATCTTTGAGGCGGGCGGCTCGGGCCAGTTCGGCATTGGCTAAACTCATGCGCTCATTGCTCTGGCGGAGTTGTTCTTCTGCCTGCTTGCGATCGCTGATATCTCGCCCTTCTGGAATCAGCAGAGTAATTTTGCCTGTTTCATCGCGCAGGGGTTTTAGCGAAAAATCGATTGTGACAATGCGATCGTCTTTCCCCACAACATCTTCTTCATAGCGCACCAGTTTACCTGCGGCGGCTTGTTGAATGGCCTGTCGGAGACGGTTTTGCACAGCAGGGGACAATCGCCACCACGGAGCCTCCCAGAAAGGCCGTTCCAACACATCTGCCCGCTCAACCCCAATAAAATTCAAGGCAGTTTGATTGATTTCTTGCAGGGTGCCGTCCGGTTGGAGTAAGCCAACAAACTGAAAGGTTTGATTAAAGATGGCCTTAAATTTGCGCTCACTGATCCGTAAAGCGGCTTCGACCTGCTGTCGCTTTTGCAGTTCTCGTTCTAATCGCTGGTTGGACTGGGTTAATTCCGCCGTGCGTTCTTGAACACGCCATTCCAAAGCCTGATTGGACTGACGTAGAGCCGCTTCGGCTTGTTTGAGGCGGCTGACATCGGTGTAGGTGCCAACCCACTCACGCACCGTGCCATCCATACGCAGCACGGGCACCCCCTTGACCCAAAAATCGTGATAGGTGCCCAATCGCGATCGCACCCGAAACTCAATTTCGTAAGGCATGATCGTATCCAGAGCTTGCATCCAGGTTTGCATAGCCGCCTGACGATCTTCTGGATGTATGCAGTCTAACCAACCCCAGCGTTCAATTTCGCCCAGAGTTTGCCCGGTCAATTCAGTCCAGCGGGGAGAAATACTGGTAAAACAACCTGTATCATCTGTCACCCAAACCACCTGAGAACTTGCTTCCACCAGACAGCGGTAGCGCCCTTCACTCCGTCGCAGTTTACTCTCGATTTGCACCCGCTCGGTAACATCAATCCCCAATCCCCAAGCAGACCATCCTGGAATAGGAAACTCATCCGAAATATTAGACCAGGCAATGGTTCTTATCGTGCCATCTTTGGCCACTAATTCCCATTCCCAGTTGCGGTAGTTATTGCCATGTTCTGCCCAAGCTGCCATCATACCCTGACGATAGTTAGGGTCTGGATAGAGTAATTCCAGGGCATTGGGATTACCCAAAATGTCCTTAGCCTGATAGCCTGTGACCCGCTCACATTCCTGATTCCAGACAATAATATTACCGGCTTCATCAAACACATCCAGCATCACTGGCATATTTTGTAAGATAAATTGCAGATGTTCTTCACTCTGCCGCAGGGCTAGCTCTGCTCGTTTGCGGTCAGTAATATCGGTGGCAACAGACATCACCCCTGTGATCTCTCCGTTGGCATCGGTTATCGGAGCCGTCGAAAGGCTAATGTCGATGGGTGTGCCATCACGTCTCCAGCGGCTCAGTTCCAGTCCGGCGATCGATTCTCCTTGCAGTATTCGCTGCCAGAAGGGTTGAAAGTCTGCCCACTGCTCGGAGGTCAATGTGGGCAATCGTCGTCCAATCACTTCGGCTTCACCCCAACCAAAGATTTTTTCGGCTGAAGGGTTCCAACTTCTAACTTGACCGTCTACTTCCATGACGTAGATGGCCAAAGGAGAGGATTGAATGATGGCTTGCAGAAAATGATTGGTTTCTTGAAGAGTAGCTTCTGCTACTTTACTGGCGGTAATGTCTGTAATAATACCGTCCAACCGGGTACGATCGCCCGTTTCATTCAGGACGAAGTGAGCACGATCGCGCAACCAGCGAATTTCCCCATCAGGACGCACAATTCGATATTCGATGTCTTTGCTACCGCAGGTTTGTAACTGTTGATTGGCAGCGATTACCCACTCCCGGTCTTCTGGATGGCTCATCTCTGTCCACAAGTTGGGGGTCTGCATTAAGACGTGCTTCGAGACCCCATACATCGACTCAATTACGGGATTGGTATAAGTGATGGCTAAGGTGACTGAGTCAGCTGACCACACCACATCCTGTAGCGAACTGAGGACATTATCAAGCCGCTGCTGACTCTCGCGCAAGGCGATCTCAGCCTGCAATCGGGTTGTAACATCGTTAGCTAACACCAACTCACCAGTGCGATCGCCCAACGTAATTGTGTGGCAGGTCATTTCTACCTGGATCACAGTGCCATCTTTCTTGCGGTGCCGCCAGATGCCAGCCCGATGAAACCCCTGTGTTGTTCGTATTCGGGGTTGCACAGAGATGAGCAAATCTTCTGGAGGACGCAGATCTCGCAGGGTCATGCTGAGAAACTCGGAGCGCGAATAGCCATAGTCTCGAATGGCAGACTCATTCACATCTAAAAACTGGAGGGTTTCTGGGTCAAACACCCACATGGGTTGAGGATTTGCTTCAAACAGCAGGCGATAGTGTTCTTCAGACTCGCGCAAAACGGATTCGACTTGTTTGCTCTGAGTAATGTCGGTGGCAATGCCATCGACCCGAATCACCCGTCCTTCTGATTTCACCACCCAACCCCGATCGCGTAGCCAGCGAATTTCCCCACCAGGTTGGACGACACGGTATTCCACATCCATCCGTTCAACCTGGTTGTCTAGCAATGCCTGGAAGTGTTGCCGAAAGCGATCGCGATCGGCTTCATAGACGACCCCAATCCAGGCATTGGGATCTGCAAAAAAAACTTGCAAAGGGCAACCATGCACTGTTGCCGCCGCTGGGTTGAGGTAGAGCAGTTCGCCTGTGACTTTACATGACCAGACAACATCCTCAATGGAGTCGAGAATACTGTTTAAACGCTCTTCACTGGTATGCAAAGCCATCTCTGCCTGTTGTCGCTCTTGCAGTTCGGCTTGCAGGCGAGTATTCTGCGTTTGTAACGCCTGTTTTTGCCAGATTTGAGTCTGCACTAAACCATACAGAGAGTATGAGAGGCGGCTAATTTCATCTCGACCTTTTTTGATGGGAAGAGCAGTCGATTCTCCTTGACGGATGGCATCCGCAGCCGTGGCGATGGCTCGAATGGCTCGCGTTATTCGTCCGGCAATCCACCAACTGATACCCGCAAATAAGAGGCTCAAGGGAATCGCCAGGAAGAGGAGACGCTGCTGAAAATGACGAATGGGTGCAAAAGCGGCATCCAGGGGCTGGCGCACTAATACCATCCAACCCAGTCCGGGATACGTGCGATATCCCTGAGAGCGCTTGAAGCCCACCAAGTAGCCTGGCTGATTGGGTAGGCGATCGATCCAGTAGGGCAGATTAGTTTGAATAGCAGTTTGCATCTGGTTCAGACCTGCCCCCTCTAATGGTTTGCCCTCTAAATCAGGTGGCCCCAGCAGCACAACGTTATTCTGCCCAATGATCAGAGTCTCAACTTGCTGGCGGTTTTGCAATGGTTGCAACAAAGATGCCTTCACACCATCCGCCCACTGCCAACTCAAATGCGCTGCTAATACCCCTCGAACGACACCCTGGTCATCCACCACCGGAGCGGCAACATCAACAAAACGCATCGGTTCTGAAGTCGGGTTGGGCAACAATTTGGCTAATAAAACCGCTTCATGCACATCTCCGACAAATACACCTTCGATGCCCTCTTGAAACACAGGTCGGGTGGCAATATTTTGACCCTGCAAAATCCCATTGGTGCTAGCCATAACCGTTCCTTTACTATCCAGCAGTCCAATCCAGGCATAGTCTAGATAAGTCGTTTGCAGCGTTTCCAGAAGCGATCGCTTCTGAGCCTGAGGAACAGTGGGGTTGTAAATGGTTGGATTTGCTGCCAGAATCTGGATCTCCCGGTAGCGCTCAAACATCCCTCGATCCAGCTTATCTGCCATTTGATAAGCGGTTTCTGCTAAAGATTGACCAAACTGCTGATTGAATTGTCGAGTCAGAGAGTAATTCAGCAGCAGGCTGAGTAAAATCAACAATAAACAGGAGAGACTGCCAATGGTTAACGCTAATCTGGCTCTAAAACTCTCCCGGGGATTGAGCGATCGAGCCAGGGAGGGTAGAAAATTCAGCCGCAACACAATTTTTCTCCAGAGTTGATAGGTCGTGCGAGGTTAAACACAAGCCCAAATTAGCCAGGGTGACACAGAGGTGCCCTTTAAGTTATCGAAATCATCCTTAGATTGCGAAGCAATGTTAACTGGTAGTACCAAGACAACTTTACCCAGTAGTGTCAAAGTCTGAGATTTTAGATTGAATCCAAAATCCAAAATACTAACAAGGCAAACTTAGTTTGGCAGACCACATAAATACTTGCACCCTTAAAGGCCTTCTTGTCTTATCGAAATTTATTGCATTTCTATGCAAAAGCCTAGTCAGAACATTACAGAGAGGAAAGCTTTTCCAAGGCGTTCTATCCTCCGCTCATCCAGAATGGACTCAAGAGCTACAATGGACGCAAAGGATAACCCCTGTTAGTTCAAAACTCCTATAAACGCTACTCCATATGAAGACGAGTTCTGCTCAAAGTATGGATTTTTCCAATAATCACCTCTGGCAACGTAGAAGCAACCAGAACAGAGCAGTTAGCCAGGGAGTCAAAATTTTGTTTGGATCGGCGGCGGCCATCTCTATCCTAACGAATCTTGGGATTGTCGCGACTTTGATTTTTGAGACGATCGGGTTTTTCAAAGAAGTCCCTTTTCTGCGGTTCATCACTGATACACAGTGGACACCGCTGTTTGTCAAGCCACATATGGCCTACTCATATTTCATCGGTAGATTGCAGGAAACGGAGGATGTGTTCAGCCGTCCTGTCGGCATGGGTTTGCAGAAAATTGTGGTCTGCCCCAGCAATAGCTTGCAGTGTAGATTGGGGCGCTTGAGCGTAAATTTGGTTCTTGGCTGAGTGAGAAGACCGATCGCACTCTCCCTGCAAAATTAATATGGGGAACTTGAGCCAGCCCACCCGGTCTTGCAACAACTCGGCTCGAATTTCAGCAGAACGCCGCCTGAACAGCAATTGACAGGCAACGGGCGATTGCTGCAATTGTTGGTGCTGAGCCAAAGGGCGTTGTAGAGCAGTTTGACCCACACAGCGAAACAAAGGATCTAAGAGGCGCAGAAACCAGTAGAAAAGAGGCGGTTGCCTCATCAACCAGCGAGCCAGCCGCCAGCGCTGGCCAGATCTTGCTGCTTCTACCCCTTCTGCATTGAGCAGCGTCAGGCTTTTAATTTGATTGGGAAACCGTAAGCCGTAGCTGGCGGCAATCCAACCGCCGACTTCATACCCGACTAGATGAACCTGCCGGAGTTTCAGAGCTTCTAAGTATTCTGTCAAACACTCCACCTGTAATTCGATCGAATAGTGAATTTTGGGACGCTCTGAGTCGCCAAAGCCCAACAGATCGGGTGCAATGCAGTGATACTGGTGGCTTAATTCCTGCATTACTGGCAGCCATTGGCTACCCTCACCCCAGGAACCATGCAGAAACACAACGGGGCTACCCTGTCCTGCCTCGCGGCCAAACACTTGCCCTTGAGAGAGCCGAATGCGACTATTGCGAATCGGTGCAGTCATACCGTTTATGATAATCTGGTCTCTCCGTTAAAGTAGTCCTGTAGCTGCTGGCTATGATCACCTGTGAGTGAGGCTAGAGGAATCTCATGAGGAACGAAGGCTTTGACATCCATGATTTCAATGGGGTCGTGAATCTGTGGGGTTCCCGTTGCTGCCACTTCTACTACCACACAGATGGAGTGAAAGCGGCGATCGCGATCGGGAGCAGAATAAACTCCAACCAGTCGATTCATTTTAACTATTTCTAAACCTGTCTCTTCGCTTAATTCCCTTTTAACACTGGTAGGGATATCTTCTCCCCAATTCACCATGCCTCCAGGTAAACCCCATCGCCCATTGTCACGACGCTGAATCAAAACAATCCGTCCATCAGGCAAAACCGGGATAATGCTGGTTCCCATCAATGGGTGACGCAGCAGCAGTCCAAGGGCAGACTGAATAAAAGACCACAACTGATGCATAGTGTAAATTGCCAGATTGACACAGAAAGTTGAACAGTAGAGCCTCCTTTGTGCAGGACTTTATTTGGGTGTATCCAATTCAGCCCATCCAAAATGACAGCACCAAAACTACTCTAACGATGCAGCCATATCTGCTAAAACCTCTTCTGCATGATGCTCTGGCTTGACCTTCAGGTAAATCTTTTCAATTCTACCATCTGGGCCAATAATGAAGGTGTTACGGGTCACACCCATGTATTCCTTACCCATAAATTTCTTCAACCCATAACTGTCATAGGCAGTCGCTACTTTGCCGTCTTCATCAGACAGCAAGGGAAAGGGTAACTGAAATTTAGTGGCAAATTTAGCATGGGACTTCGCATCATCTAAACTGATGCCTAAAATAATGGTGTTGTTGGATTGGTAGTTTGCATAGACATCCCGAAACCCACACGCTTCTTTGGTGCAACCGGGCGTGTTGTCTCTGGGATAAAAATACAGCACCACCCGTTGCCCTCGGAAATCGGCAAGGCTGATCAGGTTACCGTGAGCATCGGGCAGGGTAAAGTCAGGAGCAATGTCACCAAGAGTTAAAGGCATCAGTTAACCTCAAAACGACAATTTGAAACCAGGATTACTTGAAGTTAGGAATCAGCGATCGCAACTCATTATTGAGTATTGTAAACGCTTGACCAATTTATAGTCATACGGAAATCAGGTTTAGGACTTACACAGTTAGAGGATTTACGGAGCGATGAGCGCCCATAAATCCCTATGCTATTCTGTTTTTTCGCACGAAGTGGGTAAGCCCCGAGGGTAAGCATCAGGGAGTAGTTGAAACGTTTGTGAAAGGACAATTCAGTGGCATAAGGGGCCCGAGTCCCTCGCCTATTCACGATTCAAATAGGATTGCTATATAGTAGTTAGTTAGAAAATCAGAACACATGATAAAAATTCGTTTTTTCAATTGGTTTTGAATTAGAATTTGGAAGCTTTACTCTCGGTTTTCAATTCATCTTGCGACCACTCGCAATCGTTGTTATTGGCTGTTTTCATTCCAGATATTGCCTTTTCGTTGGGGATTTTTGTTGTGACTTCTCAAAACGCCCAAATCCAAGCTTTAATTCATGAAATTGATCAAGTGATCAATCGTCCAAGTCCCCAATTGCCCTGGCGGATTGCTTCTGGAGAAGTGGAACAACAGCGACGGATTTTAGAAAAAACTCGAGACTATCTGATTTTTCTAGATCAACAAATTGATCAACAAGTTGCAGCTGAGGTCGAGACTTTAGTGGCAGCTAGGGTAGCTGAACTGGGCTACGTTAATTCCCCTCCTCAAGCGGCATTGATGCCCGCTCCAGCAGAGACGGCTCAACAGGTGTTACAGGCCGTGCTGCAAGAAATGAGCTATCTGCGATCGAACGTCATGCAATCTTTGAGAAATGATGTAGAAGGATTGCAACAGCGGCGGGAAGCATTGGCCCAGGAAATTCGGTTGCTGGAGACACAGCGGCAGCAATATCTCTCACCCATACAAGTGGCAAACCAGCAGCAAATCGTTAATCAATTTCTCCAATCTCTGATGGCACAGTTGCAGGAGAACTTGACTGGACAAGTTGCTCAAATGCTGTCTAATTTAGCAGCCCAAACCTTGACAGAAGGGCAGATGAGGACAATTGAGACGGGGAGAGGGCGATCGCTCTCTCATCACTCTGAGTCCAATAGCGACGAAGTTGCGGTCACTTATGCCACGGCACTTAGCCCTGCTCAACGACTGGAGCATCTAAAAATGATGCAAATCCAGAGCGATCAACTGCTTTTAAAGCTGGATGCCACACTCCGGGTGATTTTTGAATCGCTGCAAAACAATCTTCAAACTTACCAGGATTCGCTCAGTCAGGGATTAGACCGGATGTACAGCATGGGACAACAGGGCGAAGTCATGTTTTCTGCTTTCGTCAGTCGGTTAGCCCAGGAAATGGGACAGGAAGCCTCCACCTATTTACATGCTTCTGTACTGCCGACTCTTGCTTCAGAGCACGAAGCTGGTTCACCTGATGAGAATGAGGCCCAGCCATTTGAATTACCATCGCTATTTGATGAATCAGATGAATTAACAACAGTTTTACAACTGGATGAACCAGAACCCTCCGGCCCTGAACTCTCTGACCCTGAAATCACGGAACCGCCTGATTTAGCCCTGTTTGATTTAGATTTGAGCCAGGTTTCTCTAGACTCTGATACTTCTACCCCACTGCTCCTGGAAGATGAGATTGATCGGCTGCTGCAAACGGACTCTCTGGCTAACCCTCAACTCAGCTCAGCGTTGGATTTGTTGAGTCCATCTGATGAAGAGATGCCATCAAGGCCGGCAGAAGAATTGCAGGCAGAAGAACTAGAACCAAGGAGCGAATTGGAGCTTACGACGGCTCATGACACTTCTGGACCCCAGACGACTATCCAGGAACTGAACGAGGAGGAGCCAAATCCCGATCGCAACTTAGATGAGCTTTATGAAAGCTTATTTGGGGCAACTGCAATTCAGCCACCCTTACAGGAGCAGCCAGCCTCCAACCCCGACCTTGACCCATCCTTGTTTGAGGATCAACGGTTTGAGGATCAACGGCAAGCAACCGAAGCTTCGTGGCTTGACCCAGTAGCGATGGCTGATGACAGGGCTGACGAACAAGCAGAGAGTCGGTTGGAAGACATGGAAGGGACGCTCATTTTAGGAGATTTTCTGTTAGATGCACCTCCATCGGAAGCACCTGCCTCTGCCGAAACACCTGCTTCAACGATCCTGGCGAATACCCCTGATCCCTTCATCCTGGAGGAATCCAGTGAGTCTCAACTGAACACAGTTCCCCAATTAGACTCCGAATCAACGCTCACTGAACCCGTTACTGGTGAAGTAACTGAGCAGGAAGCAATCGAGCAGGAAGCGATCGATGTCATCACCAGACTAACAGATCTCCTGCCTGCCTTCGCTCCCACCCTGGAACCAGAACCCGTAGCTGATGTCGTGGATATTGATGAACTGTCCAACGCGACTGAACAGAGTTCCCTCTCTATTCCACCTCCAGTAACGGGTTCTGCCGAAGATGGATATGTTCCTGCCTCTCTGGAGGAAACCTTACTGGTATCCAATCGGGAGGAAGCAGAAAAGCGTTTGGATGTGCGGTTATCGGCTAATACCTTACAACAACTGGCTGCGGATCTGTCCAGTCTAGAGGGATTAGATACCGAATTAGTCAGCTTTACCCCGCCTTTAGAGGCGATCGACGATTGGACACCTGCTGCTAAAACGGGGTCTGCGGCTGTACCCACAGAATTAGAACCTGTGCCAGACTTGAGCTTAGGGGATGGGCAGTTGACTGCAATCGAGTCTGGGATCGAGTCTGATTGGGTGGAGGCGCGATCGGTGCCTCTGGAAATGGAACCTGAGAGCAATTTAGACACCACTCTATTTCTCGACCCCACTGCATCATTGAACACTCAACCAGCCAGCGAACTTCAGTCGCCAGCGGAACGAATTTCGCCCGTTGAGGATGATGAAACGGCAACTCTCCTTCTCAACGATCCCGATGTCGTTCCATCCCACGTTACCCCGCCAGAACAGGAGCCAATCGCCACTCCAGCACCGGCTTCCGAAAACTTATTTGAATCGAACGATAGCATTTCGATCGAAACCCTGTTTGATACTCCTGCGGCTATTTCTTCGCCCTCCGTCGGTGCTGTAACCGACTCCACTGCACCGACCGACTGGTCTAGCTTAACAACATTAGAAGACTTATTTGCTGCAACTGAGTTAGATCAACTCTTCCTGGATGATTCTGGATCAGAGCCAAATGAATCAGAAGCTCTAATGCCCTCTTCGTCAGACCCCGCAACCTTAGCTCAGCCATCTTTAGAATCCGTTGAATTTTCCCCAGTCGATGCCAGCGTTGTCACCTTAGCTGACCTGTTTGGCTCAGATCCATCTACAGACCTAGCTACTGTAGATGTGACTGAATTGCCGCCCTCTGACCCTTTTCAAACGGAGTCCTCTGGAGAGGAATTGAATGCGTTTACGTTAGAAGGGCTGGACAGTTTGTTTGAAGAAGTCCCCACTGGGGAACCGTTTAGTGTGCCTATCCAGCCTCCGGTTGACGACCGATCGACCGACTTAAATCCCGACTTGTTTTTGACGAAAGAGCAGGTTGTCCAGGGTCTTGCAGAACAGCCAAGCTCACCCGATCGCCCGATTGATGCACCCAAGGCGACCCAAAAAAAAAGCCCCTAGATCACTCCCAGGTCTGGTACTTAGGGATTGATTTTGGTACGAGTGGGGTGTCTGCGGTGCTGCTCAATCGTTTGACCAGTGAACTTCACCCCCTCTACTGGCGATCGCCCCCTAGAGATCATGCCTCGTTTCGCGTTCCTACTGTGGTCAATCGAGTCCTGTCTCCCCTGCCTCATGACAAACCCTATCTCAATATTGCGGTTCCTTATTACTCGCTACCCACGTTGCGCTGGGAACCTCAATTGCGGGTGGGTCAATTGGCTTTGCCGTTGCAAGTTCTGCGCCAATCTCTGGTAACTCTGCTGGAATCTATCAAGCCGCCAGTGTCACTTGAAATTGATGCCTGCCATTCTCACTGTGCTGCCGTTGGCTTAACCAGGGATGCCTATTGCCATGCGATCGCACAACTGGCGGGAGTTGTGTTGGGCAGTCCATTGCACTGGTCAGATGCTTATCGGTTTAATCTTCGACAAGCGATTCTAACTAGTGGACTCGTGACCCAGTTTGAGCAAGTTGTATTTATGACCGATGCGATCGCGGCTCTCCTGTCTGAAATTCATCAATGGCGGCAATCCACGGCGTTAAGTCAGCATCAGGGCAGTGGAGCAGTTGTCATCAGCGCTGGCAGCAGCGTCACAGAAGTGCTGGTCAGTCCATTGCCTGCTGATCTGTCACAGTTGAGTGCCTCCCATTGTTACCAGAGCGGATTTAATTATGCTGGGCAGGCGATCGATCTGGATATCTTCACCCAATTGATCAAACCAGCCCTAACGCCGACGAATCAGCTAGAAGCTAATGATGGAGTGACTTCCACTCCTTTGCCAGAGTTGCACGAGTTGGCGATTCCAAAAGTTGGCGATCCAGATGAGTTGAAGCGTTACGAGTTGCTACACGGTTTGCTCACGTCTGAAGCAGGTCAACACTTGTTACAACTTGCTCAACAAGCAAAGTTTGAGCTGCAACAACAACCCCAATTGTCTGTGGAGTGGCATGAGCAATCCATGCTCATGACTCGACAAGAACTCAGCAGCCAGGTGATCTTACCCTACGTGCAACGATTAAACGGAGAGTTAAACCTGCTTTTGCAACAAGCCCATCTGGAGAGCCAGAATATCCAGCACGTCATCTGCACAGGTGGAACAGCCTCGCTGGGGGCGATCGCTCGTTGGGTGCGGCAAAAATTTCCTCAAGCCGCGATCGTCCAAGATCGCTATCCACAATCCCCTAACCCATTACCACCCTGTAGTCGCATTGCCTATGGACTGGCTCTCCTGCCGCTATATCCCCACATTTTGGAGGACAGGCAACACGCCACTGACCCTTTCCATCAATTGTTGGCTTTACTTAAACATCTTCCCGACCAGGTTCTGTCAATCGCCCAGATGCAACAGATTTTGCAGCATCAAGGAGCAGGTTGGATATCACAGCACGAGTTAGCAGATGTGCTAGAACACTGGCCCAGCGGTTTTATGCCATCTGAGCGCGATCGCCCCCTATTGACCCCAGAGAGTTGGGACAACCCAGAATATCACAAGCTGCGTTCTGCTCCCCTCTTCTTTAAGGTGAGTCCACACCACTATCGACCCAATCGGAACCAGTGGCCCTATTGTCATCGCTATTTAGCGGCTATGATCGGACATCCAGCATCTACTGTGCCCTCTGTATCTCTGCGCTGAAGCAAATTTCAGCCCTAGTTCAGGACAGGGTAATGCTGCCTTGGCGCAAAATTTCCCACCCCACCCCAGTCCACTTAGCAACCGTTGAAGGCACACCGGAACCAGCAGGTTGAGATGATGGAGCAACCCACAGGGCGTGTTCCGCAGATTTCTCCCAGTCGTCTAACTCCGTTTGAGAGAGGGTCAAAACCTGAGGAAACAGGGCATTAATTTCGGCTAGCGTTTCTAAAGGGGGTGCTCCAGAACGATTGAGGCTGGTAGTGGCTAAGGGCCCCGTTTGGGACAAGATGCACCGTGCGATCGCCCGATCAGGGACACGAATGCCAATCGTGGTGGGGTCGGCTGGATTCAGTTGGGGAGGGAGGCGATCGCTGGCAGGCAAAACTAGAGTCAGTGCCCCTGGCCAATAGGTTTGGGCCACAGCCAACCAGATTTGCCGTTCTTCCTCTGTGCCCTGCACAAATGGCCACAGCGCATCCCCTGTTGCTCCCATCAAAATTAAGGGTTTGTTATAACTACGTTGTTTTGCTTGAAAGATCAGCGCAGCTTGCTCTGGACGGGTTGCTAATGCTGGCACGGTGTCTGTGGGAAAACTAATCAGTGCATCTCCCGTCCGTGCCGCTTGAATCAATTCCTGTAAAGACACCTCAGCCATAGTACATTTCTTCTAACTTAAGAGAATGACAATGCTAAATTGGGGGATGATTTTGGCGGTAAGGACTCAGTCCCTACCGCCAAAATCATCTTTTAAAATCAGCAACTTTAGAGACTCTTCTCACAATCATCCAGGCGGGGTTTGAGACTAGTTCTTTGGTAAACTAGAATCGCACAAAAAACAATCTGAGTGCAGCGTAGCGTCACCAAGAATCCAGGGTTTGAGGCACGACACCGAGATACTTCACTTCGCTAGCGCTCTCAGCATGACATATGATACTTTTCAAACATCCTGTTAGCTTAGTCCAGTAAGGATGTCCATTAAAAGTGGTAGTCTCTATAAGTGGTAATCTCTATAAATAGATGCTGTGTGTGGATTAGTACTCGCTTTTAAAAACGGAGGAATCTTACCAATGAAACGACTGGTTAGTGTGCTGATGGCATTGAGCTTGCTGCTCAGCATTCTGGGATGGGTCATGCCTCAACCTGCTCTAGCAGCTAACATGACTAGCTTGCTCTGGAACCAGTCCCCAGTTTTGGCAGTCGAGGAATCTTTACGGAATGCCGTTGATGCTAAGTTAGCGACAGAATTCGGCGAAAAGATTGACTTGAATAATACCAATGTGCGGGCTTTTACTCGTTATCCAGGAATGTATCCGACTCTTGCTCGGATGGTTTTAAAGTATGCGCCTTTTGATGAAGTTGATGACGTTTTGAAGATGCCAGGTCTAACTGATCGGCAAAAGCAAATTTTACAAGCCAATATCGGCAACTTTACTGTAAGTCCGCCTCTAGATGTGTTTGTAGAAGGCGCTGATCGCTTCAACAATGGCATCTATCGTTAATGGCTAGCGCCTCAACAACTCAATTACTCCCTGGTAGGCTGCGCCTACTCAACCCAGAACAGTTCGGCTAGTGATAGTCACTGTCTCTGCTGAACCACTAGCATCTGCTAGTGGTTTTGTTTACTTAAGGCTGACGTTAAGCGCAAATTCACGCTAAATCATGACATCTGCAAACCCCTAAACAGCAAAATGGCTTCAGCTTTTCCTCAGCAATTTGATGTGCTTGTTGTTGGCAGCGGTGCGGCTGGGCTATACGTAGCGCTGTGTCTGCCTGCTCATCTCCGAGTTGGCTTAATCACCAAAGACACCTTATCGCGTTCTGCTAGTGACTGGGCCCAGGGAGGGATTGCAGCGGCGATCGCTCCAGAAGATTCGCCTGACTCTCACTTTGCTGATACCTTAAAAGCGGGCGCTGGATTGTGTGAACCCAGGGCAGTAAAACTCTTGGTTGAGCAAGCTGCTGATTGCGTGCAGTCTTTGTTGCAGATGGGGGTAGAGTTCGATCGCCACGGCTCTTCTTTGGCACTCACCTTAGAAGCAGCCCACTCGCACCGACGTGTCTTACATGCGGCAGATACCACCGGACGAGCCGTAGTTGTGACTTTGATGGCTGAGGTGATGGCTCGCAAAAATATTCAAGTTTTACCCCAGGCTTTTGCCCTCGATCTATGGCTGCATCCACAGCAGCACTGTCTGGGAGTCAGTGTGGTTTATCAGGCACAGATTCACTGGCTGGCCGCCAGAGCCACCGTTTTAGCAACGGGGGGGGGTGGGCAGGTGTTTGCTCAAACCACCAATCCTGCTGTGAGCACAGGAGATGGTGTGGCGATCGCATGGCGGGCAGGGGCAGTCTTGCGAGATCTGGAGTTTGTGCAATTTCACCCAACGGCGTTAACCCAACCCGGTGCGCCCCGGTTTTTGATTAGTGAAGCAGTCCGGGGTGAAGGAGCACATTTGACAGATTTACAGGGATATCGCTTTGCGTTTGACTATCACGCTGCGGGAGAACTGGCTCCCAGAGATGTCGTCAGCCGAGCCATCTACACTCACTTACAAAAAACGGCACCCGATCCCGCTAGTGCCCATGTCTGGCTGGATTTGCGACCGATTCCAGCAGCTACCATTCGCCATCGGTTTCCCAATATTATTCAGGTCTGTCAACAATGGGGTATCAATGTGTTTGAACAACCCATTCCTGTTGCTCCAGCGGCTCATTATTGGATGGGTGGGATTGTTACAGATTTAACCAGTCAAACTTCGATCGCCAATTTATACGCTATCGGTGAAGTCGCCAGCACAGGAGTTCATGGTGCCAACCGATTAGCCAGCAATTCTCTATTGGAGTGTTTGGTGTTTGGGGCCCAACTAAAACAGATCTACCTGCGATCGCCTGAAGCAACCTCAACCAATCAACCCCTGTGGTCAAAACCAGATGCGATTGCGATCACCCCAGAAGACTGGCCACTTCAACTAGCCACCCTGCAAGACTTACGCCAATCCATTCCCCGGCTCGTCTGGCAAGCTGCTGGAATTTGCCGAGAACAGCGATCGTTGGAGGAGGCGATCGCCCAAATTGAAAACTGGCAAGCTAAATTTGCGGCTCTCCCCATCAGCCAACAGTTGACCACTCTAGACCAGAGAACCTATCGGCTAGACCTGCCAGAAGCGAATGCCGCCATCAAGCACTGGGGAGAAACCCGCAACTTGCTGGACGTGGCTTACCTGACGCTGAAGAGTGCTGCCTTTCGGACTGAAAGCCGAGGGGGACACTTCCGCTCCGACTATCCCGCGCCTGACCCCAACTGGATGGTTCATACGCTGATACAACGGCAGATATGGCGACGGTCAGACGTAATTGTGCCTATCAGTTTCGGTGAGACTTAACCCTTCACTGGTGTTCGCAGAACGCTTTAAAGCAGCAACAGTTGTACGAATCGCAGAAATTATACCATTTTGGGTAATATGTGCATGATTTCAATTGTCAGAACGGTTAGCTAGTCAAGCATTCTGCAATCCAAAATCGGAAATCTAAAATTCAAAATGGTATTACACCAAAGTCTTGTTTTGATCGAATTGAAAGAGCTAGCAGCAGCAGGTAGGCTTTTAGAAGCCTCGAAATTCTGAGGCGTTGATCGCCTTGCAACACTCGTCTTCCCGTTGCCAGGGCGTATCACCCTGAACAACGATGCGATCCATCGTGTAAGGTAACTCTTTCGTCTTACTTAAAACAATCTCCCAACAGTCATCACACAAATTCGCAACCTTCTGCACCGAGGCTTCATAATCCTCAGACGATAGCACCATGCCCACATATCGTTTAGGATTGGAGCGCACTTGGGTCATTAGATCATCTGCTAATACAGTCAGGCTGATTTGCTGGGATTTGGATAAAGATAGCCAATCAGCCTCAGGCAGAATCAACCAAACCACGGGCTGATCAGTGAGTAACCCCATGATTTTATAGATGCCACGGAACTGTTTGAAAATTTGTTCTCCTTGCAGCAAGCTTTGTTGTCGTTGTCGCTCGAAATTGGTTTGAGCGTAACTCAAATACTTGCTATATTCCTCAATTTTTTGCTGGGCGATCGCGTACTTGGGGTGATAAGTCGGTACAGCTTTCATTAAATTTGTTGCAGCCTGCCAATCATCATAAACCAGATGCCATTCTGTAAGGGATCGCGCTGATTGGATAGCGACAGATGCTCGATTGGCTTTTCTGACGGCTGCCAAAAAAGGTTCAGAATTCAGGGTCGAAGGAGGTGGAATATCCTCAGGCGGGCGAATCGAAGCTGAATTGAGCAAACGAGTCGAGACAAAATGCTGGGTTTTTGACAAAAACTCGTTAGACCAGTCAGCTAATTTAGGGGATTTAACCCCAAATTGTAGATATGGGTAAGACACCAACACGGTCAAGACGATTCTCCAGAGTGTTGGCGATAAATAAATGGGTTGATAGAAGGGTCTGGAAAAACCAGAAACATACCAACTCCAACCTTTTTTAAGATTAGAAAAGATTTCAAGGGTTGAAATCTCCTGAACAGAGTAGTCTAACAGTTTCCCTTGAGGCTGATCTTTGAGAGTTTGGATGAAAGCAAAATGTTGATTTTCCGCAAATAATGCTGTTTGCTGCTCTGTAAAAACTTTTGCAGAGGCTATAGGAATGTATTCTGAAACGAATTCTTCACACCACGCAGCAATCAAATCATCTTTGGCTTTCCCTAAAACGGTCACTTTCCGAATTGAGGCAGCATTCAGTTCTCTCATGCGTCTTTTAATGGAGGACACAACCCGCTGTTGATTTGGGATCTGAGGTGCCTCTAGGAAGATTTGTAAATGCCCCCGCTTGAGCGTTGCCTTTGCTGTAATTCCTTGGGATTTAAGCTGAAAATTAATCAGGGCTGCGATCGCATCAGGGGAGCCTGCTTTAGCCAATTCCAGATCAGATTTAGGGGGGGTCATAATTGCTACAGTGATAGCCGCTAAATAATCTACAGTCAATGTACGGAACTGTGGCAAATTATGACTAACCTCTCTACGCAAATAGGTGAGGGCTTGATAAAGTCGTATTAAAGATTTCTTCAGATTATTCTTGATGATTAGCCTAGTGGTAGTTGTGCTTGATAATCCGAGTGCTTCGACTACGCTCAGCACTCAGATTTGCGGTGGATTGAGCGCAGTCAAAACCCACGCTCCCCTTCTAAAACTTTGGTTGTCGGGTTGATAAGTTTGATAACCGCTGTTTAAGGCAATTTCTAGGCTGTGGTGAGTGCGTCGCACCCACCAGTCGATCATTGGAGACTTTCGTTGTGACAAAAAAAGCGGGACATGCCCGCTCTTTTTGCCGCATTCTCAAGGAGCGCATTATCTTCTTCTGACCCGAACACCACCACTGCGGGGGCGAGTATTCGTACCGAACGAACCACGAGGACGAGTGTTACCAGAGGGCTGGTTATTCCGTCGCAATGTATTCGTCCCGTATCCAGCACCCGTAGAACGATTCCCTTGCTGCGTCCGTGTGGGAGATTGGGTTGTCACAGGTGCCTGAGTGGTGGGAGTGCGTCTAGGCGTAGCGACCGTTCGAGGACGCAGTTGTCCACTGGTGCGGAAGGCCTGACGGTTGCGAAACTCAGCAGGGGGTGCATTGTGGCGGGTGCGATAGCTTTGAACAGCGCGATCGTAACTTGTTCCATAACCGCCATACCCAACCAGAACTCCACCAGGTTGGTACACCGGAGGAATGTAGTATTGCGGTGTAAACAGGGCATTGCCGATCGCCTGTCCCAACAGAGCACCAGCAAAGGGAGTCCAGAAGTTAGATTCCTGGCGAACGATAATTGTTTCAGTTTGACCCGTTTGAGGATTGACGGCGTTTTCTGTGACGTTGTGAACGTACTCAATCTTGAAATCTTCCGTCAAATGTAACGAGGGTTGACCCTGTGCGATTTGCAGGTAACTTTGCTTACCCTGAGAAATTTCCTCATCGGTCAATCGAGCCAGCGGCACATTCAAACTCCGAAAAATAGAAGGTTGACCAGCGGAGGTATTGAGCAGGAAAGCAGAGTACTCGCCATCAGCATCGTTATAGGTCACTTGCTGGACGGTATACTGCCCATCTGCCAGCGGCGTTTGGGGCGTAGCAGGAGTTTGTGGAGCAGCAGCGGTGGGAGCAGGTTGCTGGGCTTGTGAGGAACGAGCGTCTTGGCTGCTGCTACAAGCGACAGACGTGACTCCAACAAGCAGAACCATTGAAAAAGTAAGCAGTTGACGAAAGAGTTTCATAAATGGTTGGAGGTTGCTATACTCAACAGCGCGTCAGAATTTTGCCGTGTAAGATACCCTTTTGAGCATAACGAATTCGAGGTCAATTCTGGAGGTGAGATCCCGTAATTACCTGGATAGATTTCGCCCTATTCCCAAAATTCTATCTGGTGTAATGTACCTTAATCTCGGAAGATGAAGGGAGGGAAAAGAAGACTACGGACACTCCACACACACTATGGGTTCTGACAATTTGCAACAGGCGACGCTGGGCGAACAATTGCTAGACTTGGCGATGCAATCGGGCGTAGAAGCAGCTGAGGTGTTTCAGTCGCAGTCGTTCTCTCGACCAGTTTTTTTTGAGGCCAATCGCCTTAAACAGTTGGAAAGTTCTCAGTCTGAGGGCATTGCTCTGCGGCTTTGGCGAGATGGACATCCAGGGCTGGCAGTTGCCTATGGCCCGGTTGAGCCGCAGGCACTTGTTGAAAAAGCGATCGCTCTTTGTGCTCTAAATGATCCAGAAACCATCGAACTGACTGTCAGTCGTCAGGCAGAATATCCCGATTTAGGAGAAGCGGTGCCAGTTGAGCAGTTGGTGGAATGGGGTAGGGAGGCAATTGCGATTGTGCGTGACTCCTATCCTGAAATTCTCTGCACCGCAGAGTGGGAATGCGACATGGAAATGACCCGCTTACTTAACTCCTATGGACTCGATTGTGGATATACTGATACCACGCTGAGTTGCTACCTCTCTGCTGAGTGGGTGCGAGGAGAAGATTTTTTGGGGGTTTCAGACGGTCAGACCCTACGTGGACATCTTGATCCAGCAGCACTGGCGCAGCAAATTGTGCAGCGGTTACAGTGGGCAGAAACGAATACCAACCCACCCGTTGGTCGGGTGCCAGTCCTCTTTACGGCCAAAGCCGCCGATATGCTATGGGGTACGATCCAGGCAGCTTTGAATGGCAAACAGGTGATTGAGCGGGCCTCACCCTGGAGCGATCGCCTGGGTGAGCTAGTCACAGACATGGATCTAACCTTGTATCAGCAACCCGATGCCGGTCCCTTTAGTTGTCCTTTTGATGACGAGGGCACGCCAACCCAACCTATCACCTTTATTAAGGATGGCGTGCTGCAATTGTTTTATACCGATCGCAAGATAGGTCGAGCCTTGGGTAGTGGCACGACGGGTAACGGATTCCGTCCAGGACTGGGCAGTTATCCGACACCAGGGCTGTTTAATTTGTTAGTGCGTCCGGGCTACAAATCTCTGACCGATCTGATTGCGTCACTCGATCACGGTTTGATTGTGGATCAAATGTTAGGAGGCGGAGCCGGAATCTCTGGTGAATTTTCTGTGAACGTGGATCTGGGCTATCGCGTCCATCAGGGGCAAGTGGTTGGCCGAGTGAAAGACACAATGGTGGCGGGCAATGTCTACAATGCACTCAAGTCTTTGGGCGAGTTAGGGGGAGATGCAGAGTGGAATGGCTCTTGCTATACGCCTTCTTTGATCGTCGAAGGGTTATCTGTGACTGGGCGAAGTTGATTCAGCTCGGTTGATTAAGCTCGACGGTTGAACAGAGCTTGTAGACGAATTTTGCTGGAAATATAAGGGGAAAATTGGTAATGCTCTGCGAGCAGCCAGAACACCATCAAGAAATGCACTAGAAACGTGCAACCTACCCACACCGTGGGAAACCAGTACCAGGGGCTATCGGGTAAGGGCGGAAAGGTATAAGCAGCTAACCCTACCAAAATAGATGGCAGAAACACCAGTCCCAACCCCACCAACCAGACCACCCAGGTGAGATTGGCATCGTCTTGATAGGCCGCCTTCCACTGCTGCCCATTCCATCGCCAGGCCATTGGTTGAGAACTATCAACCACTTGCACCGTTTGTTCTACCAAATTGGCTGTAAAAATATGACGGCAAAAATTACAAGCAAAAGCTTCCATCAAGGTCAAGCCAGAGATCTGACCATGACGGCAAACGGGGCAGAGGTAGGTTTGGGCATAACTCAAACTTAACCCTTTAGTCGGCTCAATTGGCGACTTAGAAGGGTTGACAAAGGCATTGTCTAGATCAATAGGCATGATATCAATGACCGCTTAGAAAGTATCAGCAGAGGCACTTGACCCGACTGTGCGAACAATTTGGGTGCCATCTTGCTCTAAAATCACGCGAGGTTCTTGACCCCCCATCTCAATTTTATGAACTCGAATTCTGCCATTGGCCAGGGTATCTCCCTCGCTGACATAGCGGGCTGATTCTCCAGAAACCCGGACGATCGCACTCACAGTACTGCCAATCTGCACCACGCCACTAATTTGAATCCCCTGATCTGGTTCAGCGACAGCTTCAGGCCGTATCGTTGCTGGAGAATACTGAGGTTGAACCGACTGTGGTGGCTCTGCGGGCACAGGCACCGCAGGTAGAGGGAGGGGGACAACAATGGGAGCAGGAGCAAGCGTGATCGGAGCCGGAGATGGCACAGCACGCGGGGGCGAGATTGGGGGATTGGGAATTGGACGCGGTGGGGTGTTGACTATTGAACTAACCGATGAATTGGGCACTGAGCGCTGTGGAGACTGAATATCCACATCAGGGGTCGGTACAATCGACGCGGTTACCTGTGGGGTGGTAGAAATGGCTGAGAAGGGGTCGGTTCTACCGGGGTTAATTTCGGGTAAGCGCTCTACCACTGTCGTGGGAGGAATCAAGGGCACGGGTAAGGGGCGATTGGGGTCAGTCGTGGGAGCGACTAAATCGGGGAAAGCCTGGTTGGGCACAGTATGGGGTGCCGCTCGACGGGGACTTTCTGAAACCTGGACAGGAGAGTTTTGGGAGGGAGATGCGATCGGAGTTTTGGATACACGAGATGCACAAGCAGTAGATAAAACTAACCCTGCCAGCACTGCAATCCAACCAATAGTCTTCATGCCAATTGCCTCAATTCATTCCCTTAGGATAGCCTCGATTGCCCATTCTGATCGTCGCAGGCTGAATTTTCTCTGGTTTTCGATTCAACGAGTTAGGGGGGAAAATGCCAAAACTAAGCATCAATCAGAAAAACCGGTTACTTTCAGCGCACGTTAGTTTTGCTGCGCTTTGGACAGGAGTCGAAATTTCAGACTTGATAAGATGTGAGGATCTCGCTTCGATGGATCAGAACCTTGAAGGAATCTCCTAGCCTCCATCCTTTTCTAGAAGAGAACTTAGCTGAATGCTATGCTGAAGTTATTAAGCAAACAAAGGCTCAAGCGAATTTGCTGCTGAGAACATTTCCACAACAGCGCTGCTATTCCATAACTAACTATTTTGGATGATAAGTTTTTGCCCTGGTCTCTGGTTTCCCAGGTGGTTTGACTAAAATCCTTGCCTGATTTCCTTATGGACGATTTTTTGATGGATGAAACCTTTGCTCTGCTCTTACCTCAAAGCGATCTGTTGGGTCGTTTAGTCATCGATCGCAACTCCATAGAAGCAATTGGTCGTGTAGAACAGCTTTGGGTTGATCTCAAATTGCGCCAAGTGGTCGCCTTGGCTTGTAGAACAGGCACATTGGGTCGGCGACGCATTTTGGGTTGGTCGCAAATTGAGCGGGTTGGAGCCGATGCCATCTTGGTTAAGGCATTGGAGCAACTCGAAATAGAGCCACCGGCAGGATGTAGCAACCTGTTGCATCATGAGGTCTGGACGGATGTGGGCGCTAAAGTGGGGGTGTTGAAGGATTATCGGCTCAACACCAAAACTGGAGAAATTTACGACTACTGGCTGATTGCCAGAGGAGGCCAGGGCATCGCTGAGGGAACTTATCGACTGTCTGCAAACCACGTTTTGAGTTTGGGCAATCAGCGGTTGATAATCCGGGAGGCTGCTCTTGATCAACTGGAACAACAGCCAGGATGGGAACAAAAATTGACGCAAGTTAAAGCAACCCTCCAACAAGATTACAGTCGGGTTCAGAAGAACTTGACAGCCGCCCTTCAAGATAGCGAGGCGATCGCCACCCATCTGCAAGAAAAAACTCAAGCCAGGTTATCCACGGTTTCAGAACAGGTGCAACAAACGGCTGCACAGGTGAAACAGCAAGCCACTGAAACCATCTCTACTGTGACCAATCAACTCCAGGAAAAAGCTCAACCGCTGAAAGAGCAACTACAAGAGCACTTGACCGGGATTCAAGGTAGGTGGCAAAAGTTAAAACAGAGACATCGGCGGCCATAATACTTACCACTAGTGGGGCATCAGCGAACTGGACGGGCAGCCTTGTTGACTCGCCTCTGGCGCAACAGGTTCTCTAAACTCAAAGCACCGACGCTGAGCGTGACCACCAGAATCCCTAACCATTGAATCGGTTGTAGAGCAGTGCGCTCGCTTGGTGTAATCAAAAATGCCAACAGTGCGGTTAAGACGGGCCCACTGGCGGCAAAAATCGAAACCATCGCGGCTCCCATAAACCGCACGCCAAAGTTATTCAGCAAATATCCCAGAAGGGTCAAGGCTCCTAGAACCAGCCCACAAACAAACAGCCCCATCCGATTTTCTGGCAAAACTTGCACACCCGTAGGAATGAAAATCAAACTGATGCTGGTGAGCACAAAAATCGAGGCAAATTGGATCAAGCTGACAGGAACAGGATGCAGCTTACGAAAACTAATCTGCATCGAAATCAGATAGAAGGCAAAAGCAATCCCCGACAAGATAGCTGTGCCTACCCCTAATGGCACATTGGCGTTGGGATTTACCGGAGCCGATAGCTTGGGATATGCCGTCAATACCACCCCTGCTAAAATCGCAGACATGACTGCCAAACGCAGACGGGAGGGGCGATCGCTAAACAGCAACCAGGCCAAAGGAACAGTGATTAGCGGATACATGAAGAGAATGGTGACTGCCACGCCTGGCCCGACTTGCGAGATGGCGATGTAGATTAACACCTGCGACAGAAACAAGAAAAATCCACTGCCAACAACCGTCAGCAGCATGTTACGGTCTTTGGACAGCGAAAAATTCTTGATATCCCGCCAGGCCATCGGGTAGAGAAAAGAGGCGATCGTCACCATCAACGGCACGACAACCAGCATCCTCATCCATAAAATCAGCAGCGAATTACCAAAAGTTCTCAGGTTTAGATATCCACCCAACTCGGTGATTCCCAACAGATTGGTTTGAAAGCCCACAATCCCCACGACCACATTATGCAAAGAGAGAGCCACCGTTGATAACAGCACCAATACCAGACCCAGTTGAAACTGGGAAAGGGGCAGAGTGCGGGTGGGACGCATTGGCGCAACCGGAGCCTCTGGAGCAATGGAAGGGGCGATCGGCACCACTGTAGCAGGGGACTGTCGCCGAGACGACGGGGGACTGGTGGGTGGGGTGGCAGACGCTGGGGGAC
>Ga0224723_1000064_pt1 | contig 65093 bp, 52 predicted proteins | sample Balambano_FR2_Me_FD_161647 | JGI IMG/M metagenome (GOLD analysis project Ga0224723, IMG submission 161647) | Freshwater sediment microbial communities from Lake Towuti, South Sulawesi, Indonesia - Balambano_FR2_MetaG | ecosystem: Environmental > Aquatic > Freshwater > Lake > Sediment | place... | reverse complement strand
CCTCTCTCCTCATCTCCACCCACTCCTCGACCCCCTCCACCCGCTCCAGCAACCCATTGGGATTGGCAGGCAAACCACCCCGTCCCACTATGGTGAATGCATCCTCGACTTCGCCCTCTTGATTAACATTGACAGGGCAGCGTTGGGCGATTTGCTGTGACACATCAATCACTCCGGTTGGCAATGCCACCAAACCCCGGTTAGGATCTTCCACTTCTGGTGAGGTAATCACAATAGTTCCAGGCACGCCCAATTCTGAACTAGCGGTAATGTCGCTGAAGGGCGTGAGTTGCGCTCTGGCCTCAATGCCAAAAATCTGGTCAGCCACAATGCGAACATTGCCGCCGCGTCCGGTGAAAGCATTGGCGGTGATGTCGCTGTTGCCTGTGGGTTCTGCTAAGAGGCGATCGCTGCTGATGCGAATATTGCCGCCATTGCCACCTGTGCCTTCTACACCAGCAGTAGTAGAAATCCGGCTATTCTGCCGCAATACTAAGTCATCTTGAACTCGCAGGGTAATGCCGCCGCCATCCCCCGATGCCGTTTCGGACAGTAACCGTCCCTGATTTTCTAAGCGAATTGTATTTGCTTCAATCTCTAAATTACCTGCCCCCTCAGCCAACTCTTCATTTGGATTTAAGCTGCCGACAGCAATCACGGCTCCATCTAATACCCGTAACTCTGGCGTGCGAATGAAGAGCCTGCCCCCTCGTCCAGTGGCTTCTGTAACTCCTTCCAGCAATACCCCTGGGATGCCTCCAGAAGCGGTGAGTAGGGCACTTGGCAATAGTTCTTCATCAACTTGACTGGTAATTTCGATCGAATCAGTAGCGCGAACGGTGAGATTGCCTGCATCACCCGACCCGAAAGTAGTGGTTTGCATCGTTGAACCTTCACCCATGCGAATCTGATCTGCTATCACAATTAATTTGCCACCACTCCCTATTGAATTCTGCCCTGTACCTGATAAAAGACCTGCTGCAAAAGGTAAGCCATTGAGAAGCAACGGTTCTCCGTTGGGTTGTAAGGCTCTTCTTGCAATTGCGATCGTTGAGGCTCGAATCCTCAAATTGCCTGCATTTCCAAATCCAAAAGTGGTTGTATTGATCTGTGCGCCATCTGTAATTCGTAGTAAGTTCGTTGTGACAGCGAGGTTCCTACCATTGCCTATTGCTCTTGGTTGAACCTGAGTGAACAAACCACTTGCAATCCACTCACCAGCACTTTCGCGTCCACCTGTCACCTCGATCGTGTCTTTGACATCCACTGTAAGTGTTCCTGTTTGTCCTGTAGCAAGGGTTAAGGTACCGATTTGGCTACCATCTTGAATATTAAGGCGATCGGCTATCACGACAATATCGCCTGCCCGACCAAAACCAGTTGTCCGTGAACTAATTAACGAGAAACCATCAAGGCTCAAGCGTGATGCTTGAATCTGAATCTCTCCTCCATCGTTTTCTGCCAAAGTATTTGACAAAACTCCTGCTGTATCTGCCAGATTAATTTGTTCGCCTTGAATCTGGATATTACCCCCACCTGACCCACTTGCAATGACCGCAGAGAAGACGATATCAATATTTTGGAAATTCTCCACCTCCTGATAGTCTAAAATCCATTCTCCTCCTGCACGAGACAAACTAACTTGAACAGGCTGACGATGCGCTCCCACGGCCCCAAGTTCAATCCGTCCTCCCGGAGCAGTGGCAACCCCATCTGAGAAGACAACATTTCCTCCAATTAGTGCCAGAGTTCGCTCGACAAGAACTTGTAGCCCACCAGCCAGAAAAGTGCCATCTGGTTCAAACTGAACATTATTAGGATTGAAAGCTGCATTCCGAATTCTTCCAGGAACCTGTCCGAATTGCAAACCGATCGGAACGTTAACCGACAATAGCGGCGATGCTAAAGGATTCACTGCATTGAACTCAGTGCCATCTGCAAATCGAATACTTTCACCTGTGGTTGCCAGAAATGAACCACCAAGGTTGAGTGAAGCATTGGGGCCAAAGAGGATGCCATTGGGATTCAACAGGAAAAAATCAGCCGAACTGACCGTACCATTTGTTTGTAAAGCTTCGATCACACCATTAATTCTGGAAACAGAGGAACCCGTGACGCGGGTGAAAATGTGATTTACTTCCGGGGCAATATCCCGAAAGGAAGCCGTGTCAGTGCGGGGCGAAAAGTCGCGAAAGCTATGGAACAGATTACCACCTGTCTGGGTACCGCCTGTAATGATTTGGATGTTTCCATTGGCACGAACAGTGGAGGGATTTAGAAGAGTGTTGTCTGGGGCAACCTGGGCGGTTGTGGGACAGGTGAGGCATAGAGAAGCCACGGTTAAACCTATCGAGAATTGTCCTTCCCATTGATATCCTCGCATCATGTGACCTCCCTGATTTTGGCCTACCGTGTAAATCAAGTCTTGGTGTTGCTGAATCTGAATATGAACCACCAAATTCGCCCTCACCCTAGCCCTAGCCCAAAGGGCGAGGGGACAAGAGTTCTAGCTCCCTTCTCCCTGGGGAGGAGGGTTGGGGATGAGGGCAAATCATACTTGAATTCAGCAACGCCCAAGTCTTGGCCTTGATTCACCCACTCGTTATTGTACCGTGACCAGATATTATCCAATGGTTATAGAAATTAAACCAACACAATGTCACGAGTCGTCACAAAATTGATGTTAACCCCCAAGGTGGCAAATTGCGTACCATTGAAGGACAAACTACCTGTGCCAGCATCGTAAGAGAACTGTCCTAGAGACGTGGCTCCGAAGCCAGATTCGGAAATTTCAATCTTGTCTCCTTCAGAAAAATTGAAATCTGCGATCGTGTCCACTGCTTCCAACAGCGTCTTGAAGACGAAAGTATCTGCTCCTGAGCCTCCCGTCAAACTATCATCTCCAGGTCCACCGTTCAATCTATCGTTGCCTTCACCTCCAATCAATGTATCGTTACCACTCCGACCAAACAACTTGTCATTTCCTCCCTCACCATCCAATATGTTACTACTCTTGTTTCCTCGAATCTCGTTATCTAGATAATTACCAGTACCATTAATATTGTTAAAACCAACAAGGGTCAAATGATCTAGCCCAGACTGGTCTTCAGGATTTAGATTGGAAAAAGATCCGTCATCCACATAGCTGATACTCAAATCCCAATCAATCGAAGATTTTACTGTTTCCTGTCCAGTCATTGGAGTTTCAACGATTTTGTCGCCAACATTATCAACAATGTAAACTTCTTTTTCTCCGCTTCCTCCAATCAACGTGTCAGCGCCCGTTCCTCCATCTAATGTGTCCGTGCCACTGCCGCCATAGAGAATATCATCACCTGAATCTCCCATGAGTCTGTCATTGCCTGCTTCACCATATAAGCTGTCGAAGCCAGAACCCCCACTAATAATGTCGGCTCCAGCCCAGCCGAACAGCCAATCGTCATCTTCACCCCCATTCAATATATCGTTACCTTCTCCACCATCCAGTGTGTCAAATCCGTCTTCTCCAAACAGCAAATCATTGCCAGAATTACCCAAGACTAAATCATCATCCCAACCACCAAATAATGTGTCGTTGCCTTCCCAGCCATATAAACTATCGGGGCCATCCTCGCCTAAAATCAGGTCATTTTTCTTGTAGCCATAAATAGCATCACCAGCTCCAGAACCAACGAGGACATCATCGTTGTTGCTGCCCTTAATTGGCTCAAGCGCGTAAAAATCTAGAGATCCAATTGGAACTCCAGAGTCATCCAGACCAACCGGATCATTATCTTCGATGATAATGACAGCATATTTGAATTGCCCATTGGGTACTAAGGCGATTGGTGGGTTGATTGGAGTATCGTTGCTAATATCAGGATTGGCATCACGAACATCATCGTTCTCACTGAATACATAAATCTCTTGACTGAACCCTAAATTAGTATCCTCTTCAATAGTCCAGGTTATAGTAGCATTACCATCTTCCTTGTAATCATCTCGAATTTTCAGAGGAATGGGTTGATTTGCATTAATGTCAAAGTTATACTCATTGCTGTCATTGAATAGTTGATTACCATTCTGATCAAACAGTGCAAAAGAGAAATCAACATCTTCTGGATTAGCTGTGTTCGTCCCTTTACCCCTGTTTCCGTTACCTTTAATTCCTGGCATACATTGACGCTCCTGGTAGATTACATCATTGATGAAACTTGAGGAAGGGTGTTACCCCCTGTCCTCATGCTGTAGTTATCGGGGATCTGGGAAAAAATTACGCAGGAAGTTAGAAAACTTTTCAATTTTTGTAGAGATTTTACCTGGGAGATGGATCAATTGGCAGTGGATGGGGAGCGGATGGAGCGGATGGGGTGCTAGTGGCTCGAAGGCGTTAAAGAAGCGGGCGTTGGGGTAGCCGCAACGAGGTGTTGGGTATGGAAAGAGTGGATCAATCCCAGAGGATTTCAAGGTATGAGGGCGATCGCGCCATAAGTTTCAGAACTGACATTAAAAGGCTCTACAATTCATGTGGCTTAACACTACCGACCAATAAAGAGCATGACCACGATTGAGCATGACCAACTGTTCAAAAAATTGCTCTCGACCTTTTTCATCGAGTTTTTGGAATTGTTTCTGCCACAAATGGTGCGGCAAATCGATCGCAATTCTCTACATTTCTTACCCCAGGAGTACTTTGCTGACCTGACCATCGGTGAAAAGAAAATTATTGATTTACTGGCTCAAGTTCAGTTCGCAGGGCAGGCGACAGGATTTCTGATTCACGTCGAGAATCAAGCTTCATCTGAAGCAAACTTCAATCGTCGCATGTTTTTCTATTTTGCTCGACTCCATCAGAAGTACTTACAACGCATTTATCCAATTGTGGTGTTTTCGTTTGATGAACCGTATCGAGAAGAATCACACTGTTACACCGTTGAGTTTGATGATCTAAAGGTTGTAGAGTTCAACTTCTACTCCATTCAATTGAATCGTCTTAATTGGCGCGATTATCTGATGCAATATAATCCCGTAGCGGCGGCGTTGATGGCAAAAATGCGGATTGAACCCAAAGATCGTCCCAAAGTCAAAGCAGAGTGTTTACGATTATTGGCGACATTAAAACTTGACCCAGCCCGAACCCAACTGATCTCTGGGTTTATAGACACGTATCTGCGCTTGAATACTCAGGAGAAACAAGTATTTCAGGCAGAAATTGGTAAGCTAGAGGAAACCGAAAAGGAGGGCATTATGCAAATTGTCACCAGTTGGATGGAAGAAGGCATTGAGCAGGGTGCTAAACAGGAAGCCCGATCGCTCATCCTGCGGCAACTGACTCGACGGGTCGGTCAGTTACCAGAGGCAGTACTGGCTCAAGTCAACGAACTGCCGATCGAGCAGTTGGAAGGATTAGGTGAGGCGTTGTTGGATTTTGTTGATCTGTCTGATTTGCAGGCGTGGTTGGCATCAGAAGTAGTGTGAGAGGGGGCGATCGCGGTGTTGGATAGCTCAACCACAACCATAAAATCTTTGTAACTGAGATCGGAGGCATGATTGAGTCCATCCTCCTTGCCTTTGCTGTACCACTCCTTTTGTCCACGTCGAATTTGCAGATTGAGTCGAATAATTGCCTGTTCCCGCCTAGAACTCGCACTTTGTTTGGCTTCTACAAGATTGTCGCTGGTGTCCTCAGGCGAGAGCCAGCCATTGACTTTCAAACCGCTATCGCTGCCAATCATGCCATCCTGCTTCTGAGGAACGCACAGACCAGACATTTACCCACTGAAGGCGATCGCGTTCGTAAAGTGTCTCTGCAAGAGAATCACCTGATTACGAGACTGCGGTACTAAGGGCGATCGCGGACTAACCAATTCTGCACATCGTCCAGACTTGTAAAATCCAGCAATGCTTCACCTAACTCTTCTAATTGCTCCAACGACAGAGCTTCAACCTGCGATCGAAGCGCCTCAGACAGAACTTCAAACCGCTTTGTCAACAACCGTATCACCAGGTTAGCAGCTTCTTCTTGTCGCCCTTCTTGTCGCCCTTCTTGTCGCCCTTCTTGTCGCCCTTCTTGTCGCCCTTCTTGTAATCCCGATTCTCGCGCTTCTTGCCTAAGGTCTTGATACAGCCTCGTTTCCTCGAACGTTATGTTTAACATCGCCTCTACCTCTACTCGACTTAACGTCTCAAATCGGTACGCCAGAATGGTCGTGATTAACTCCATTATGGCGCGACTTGCTGGTTCAGACACCTCCTGACGAGTTCTGTTGAGCAAATACCGCGCTTCCGCTGCTGCTTGGTCTGCCTCAACGGTCGTCAACACCATCACTGCAACCCACAGCGGCAACTGTCGAATCTCTCCTAACTCATCGAGATACACCCGATGCACTTGGTTGCCATTCAAGAAGGTGCGATGGGGATAAAGCTCATCCTGCTCGATACGGCGAGAGGGATAAATCACGACCGCTTGCCAATCACTAAACTGTTCCCGATTGCGATAGAAATACAAGGCGGACTCGGCAAAGATACGCTCGTACAGCCGTTGATCCTTCTGAAACTGCACCTCGCAAAAGTAGACCGCTCCAGACGTATCCGATTGAGGTGGCAGAAACACGCCATCGATCTCAAACCTCGGCTCTTTGATCGCTACCGCATCAAAGCGATAGGCTTGGGCATTGGCAGGCGGATCAGGCAGCAGTTCAAACAGCAGCGTTGGCGATTGTTGAAACAGTTTGTAGAAGATAGAATCGCGGCGCATGAAACGGTTTGTCTGTCTTTAATCTTGGTTTTCCATTGAATCACACTAGATCAACTTATGCCCAAACACACCCTCTTCGTCTGCCAATCCTACCATCATTCCGAGGAACGCCCTGAAGACCAACCTGCTGATGGCACTTGCTGATTCATACAACTCAACACAGATGGATGGAGTAATCTTATTCAACACATCTGGAATTCAACTCTAAGCGACTTGAGAGGTTTTCTTCACCGCCAATCCCAAACCCAACTCTTTGAGTAATACCAGCAATTGATACCATTCCAACCCCAACTGACTTGACTTACCCAATCCTGCATCTGAAATAAAATCTACTGCTTTGCCTCTCGCCTGAGCGGTGTGCCATCCTCACGAGTCTTCGGGTCTCCTCCTCTACCTCCTCCCGTCGCGACTGCAATAGCCCCTGAATCATTTCAGCCAGATCCTCTAACTCTTCATCCCTCCAATCCTGGAGTTCCTGAATCAATCACGCTGCTTTGCTCCGCTTTGCCATCTCACACCCCTGATCTCGCAAAAACTGCTTAGAGAATACTCAGGGATCTTTAGCTTGTTTCCATTCCCTAAATCCAGATTCACCTGTACTGCTTTTGGCTTAGGGAAAACCTGACTCGTCCACTGTCTTTACCGACACTGCGATATCCGCTCAATTAAACCGGATGGCTCAGGGGTGATCGCTTTCCACTGTAAATGACATCTTGATCTGTCACAGTGATACTGATGCTCGCCTCATCCTTAATTTGGAAGTTGGGGTGATAGAAGCCTCCCAGATCCAGCAAACATGACAATACTGACAGGTTGACCAAACTTTCTGAGACAGCCGTGCGATCAATCAGGTCAAGAAAAGTACGTTTAATCCAATCCAGCACTTGCTTCTCGGAATCTGTAAGTTGCGGCAAATCATCAACCCATTCTCGCAGGAACTGCTCATTCTCATTGAGCAATCAGCCAAAATACTGACGGAGGTCGTAAAGACTGATTTTTTCAGAAATGGCAATTGTTTGTACCATTATTCAATGACCTGAAGCAATCATATAACCCTAGCCACGGCAGTTAACAGGGACATTTTTTGGACGCGCTTTGTGCGTCCAAAAAAATGCCCTCACTACACCAACTGATATATTCCACAGATAAAATTCACCTGAGCGAAAAACCAGAAGAGTTAGCAGATCTTCGGGTCGCGCTTAGCGACCTACAAATCCTCCAACTATAAGTACCTAGACAAAATAAATTACCCAATTTTTGGGGAGCGTGCGCCGACGGCACACGCTCCCCAAAAATTGGGTTTGTACTTATTTCTGTCTATCTACTTATACCATTTTGGATTTTAGATTTCCGATTTTGGATTGCAGAATGCTTGACTAGCTAACCGTTCTGGCAATTGAAATCATGCACATATTACCCAAAATGGTATTATAAGTTCTATTAGGCGATTTCAGGAAAAGAATCTCCTTAGATCATTATGAAACGGATGCTGCTGGTTCGACAAGTTGGAGCGATGCAACATGACTCTTTTGAGTCGTGTAAAACTCAGACAATTGCGCCTCGATCTGGTCGCGCACCAACTGGCGATATTGCAAGAAGTGCTCTGAATAGGCACAAGTGGAGAGGTAGCGATTCCAGACTCCGGGATTGTTTTTCATAATGCTAAACAGGTAGCGCCAGAACTTCCAGCGGGTTTTGCGCTTGATACCCTGTCTCCAGAGCAGGATGAAGATTCCCCGCAGTTGACCGCTATCGGGCATTCGGAAAGGCGCACGGCAGCGGGGCGCACCCATTTTGATGAAGTGATTGTAGGTGCGATCGAGGTATTTTTCAGAATCGTACAGTTCCCAGAAGGCATTAACAAATTCTCTAGCGATTTCATCAATCGGACGGGTGGGTACAAAGTTCATCAATGTGGTTTGGTTGATATCTGCCACCTTTTCACTGAGCCGGCCTTCTTTCTTCAGCCGATGCCATAGTGCCGTATCTGGCAGGACTTGTAGCATACTCAATAGCGCTACCGGAATCGTCGATCGCTCTACAAAGCGAATAATGCGATCGCCCGCCCCTGGTTTTTCGTTATCAAAGCCAATGATGAAGCCGGCCAGCACTCGTAAACCGGAGGCAACGATGCGATCGACGGCTTCTTCTAGAGAACTGCGAGTATTCTGAAATTTTTTAGTCAAGGAGAGGCTGTCTTCATCTGGGGTTTCAATGCCCAAAAAGACGCTGCCAAAATTGCAGTCAATCATCAAATCCATTAACTCTTGATCGTTGGCCAAATCGACCGATGCTTCAGTCACCAGACCAAAGGGATACTGGTGTTCTTTCTGCCAAACTTTTAATTCCTGAAGCAACAACTTGACATTGCGTTTATTACCAATGAAATTGTCATCGACCATAAAGATACTGCCGCGCCACCCCAACTCATAGAGATAGTCCATCTCGGCAAGGAGCTGGGCAGGGGATTTGGTACGAGGTTTGCGTCCGTAGAGCACAATAATGTCGCAAAACTCGCACTGAAAAGGACAGCCCCGAGAAAACTGAATCGACATACTGTCGTAGGCTTTCAGTTTCAGCAAGTCGTAGCGGGGAATGGGAGTTATAGAGACATCGGGTTTTTCCCCATTGGCGCGGAAGATGCCTCGTGTTTCACCTTTGGCGATCGCCTCTACAAACAGGGGCAGCGTGATCTCACCTTCGTCCAAAATCAAATAGTCCGCACCTGCTGCCTCAACTTCCTGGGGTAATGAGGTTGCATAAGGACCGCCAACTGCAACAGGTTTACCGCGCCGTTTCGCCTCGCGGATCATGTCTAACATGTCAGGAGCTTGCACAATCATGCCTGACAGTAGCACCAACTCGGCCCACTCCCAATCTGCCTCAGTCATCTCTTGTATAGTGCGATCGACCAACCTGAATTCCCAGGACTGAGGCAGGATTGCCGCAACGGTAATCAAACCTAAAGGAGGAATATTGGCTTTTCGTCCGATCAGTTCGAGTGCTCCTTCAAATGACCAGAAACTTTTAGGAAAGATTGGATAAATCAGCAAAACGCGCATTACGTACCTCACCCACGAACAACATTAAAGGAATTTGAATTTAAGGGGAATTTTAAAGATTGGTAGTTTGATACCTGCAACCCAAAAATCTCCGGCTTCTACAACAAAAAGCATCTACCAGGCTTGCGATAAAAAGTCGGGGAGCTAAATATTTATGCTTTGTCAGAAATTTTTGTTTGCCGCTTTATCCTACCACCAACGTAATTGAAAGTATCCCTGTTCGGGACGCTGTAATTCTTCCTCCGTCAGCCAATCCACGGGTTTATATGTATGAAACACATGATCCCACCAGTCCACCGCCAAGCCAAAATTGTGATGCCACATGCCATATTTGTGATGTACGTAATGAACCGGCATCTTCATCCAGAAGCACTTGCGGGGATTTTCGTGTTGCAGTTGATGGGCATAGGCAGAAAAGGCAGCATACACCAGAGCACCTAAAAGCCAGCCAACACCCGCCTGGATAGAGAACAAAAAGGCTGCGCCCATTGCGATCGCACTGCCCTTGACATAATCCTTAAATTCCGGGATCACCCCTTGTCCATCACCCCGACGATGATGATCCAGGTGTCGCTGACCAATCTTTTTAGAGACATGCATCAACCGATGCATCCAGTACTCGACGAAACTGGCAAAGATAAATGCCCCAATAAAACAAGCAGCCATGACAGTCATCTCGCAATTTTCTCCAATCACACTTAATTGTTTAGTCTACCTATACTCTAGAGATTCTGGCTGTTCTGATTCCTAGTTCAGCAATTCTCATTTTGGTTTGGGAGCACCCGCCAAATGCGGGTGCTCCCAAACCAAACCCAGGTTCTATTGCCAAAATGGAGAATTGCTGTTCCTAGTTTGACGGGAATGATGGGTGAGAAGTTCCTTGCTAATACTATCCGACTGCTCCTAGAAGCGAACACGTCTACTACGAGTCAGCAGCGAGAACCCTGGCATCAAGAATCTGCAAGGCAAATTGGGTAGCGAGAAGTACCGAGATCAGAGGGCAAGAATCCAGTAGCGGGAGGAAGTCACCGAGTTAGAACTGTAACCATTTATGCTTCAGGCATTGATCGATCGCCAGTTTTTTGAGGAGGGTGGGCGGCTTCGCCGCCCACCCTCCTCAAAAAACTGGGTATATTGTTTCTTGGAGATCTCCTTAGTAACAGGTTTTGCTATTTGCTGTTATTCAGCCAAAAATAGGTCAAGGATCAGCAGGAGGGACTTAGGCATGAATGTGTCTCTGACACCGGAGTTGGAACAATACGTCCAGGATAAAGTTTCTAGCGGGGTATACTATTCCGCCAGCGAAGTCATTCGTGAGGGATTGCGACTGCTGTTGGAACGAGATCGGCTACAGGAGGCGCGTTTGCAGCAGCTACGACAAGAAGTGCAAGTAGGGATAGACAGCGGGGAACCCAATGCACTGAATCTACAGAACACCAAAGCTAGGGCAAGACAACGTCGTCAGCAGAAACAGCCATCGCCCTGATTTCCTTAAACCCATGCATGTCTAGCCTCTGGAGAAGAATCTGTGTTGAAAACTGTACTTCTGGAGGCAAGATGATTCAAACCCCGACTCAACCCAATACGCTAGAAGCATTTTTGCAACTGCCAGAAACGAAGCCCGCGAGTGAATTCATTCATGGTCAAATTATCCAGAAACCAATGCCACAGGGAGAACACAGTACCTTACAAGGAGAGTTGGTCACTGCAATCAATGCAGTTGCTAAAGCTCAGAAAATTGCGATCGCCTACCCTGAGTTGCGCTGCACGTTTGGCGGCGCTTCCATCATTCCTGATGTTTCAGTGTTTCGCTGGCAAAGAATCCCTCGTTCGGCTTCGGGGCGGGTTGCGAACCGATTCGAGCTTCATCCCGATTGGGCAATAGAGATTCTTTCGCCGCCTGATCAGTCGCAGACGAAGGTTTTAGAGAACCTGCTGCATTGCTCGCAGAATGGAACAGAACTGGGCTGGTTACTTAACCCCGATGATGAAAGCATTCTGGCAGTGTTTCCTGAATCACGAGTCAAGTTCTACCGGGGATCGGAGACATTACCAATCCTGGAAGGTATTCCACTCTCCCTATCTCCCACCGAAATCTTCAATTGGTTAGCCCTACCTGAGTAGAGGATCAAACGATGAAAAATCTTTATGAAATTGATTTTTACGCCTGGACAGAAGAGCAGGCTGAATTGCTCAAAAATAAAACCTGGGATGAATTAGATTTGCCCAATTTAATTGAGGAGATCGAAAGTTTGGGACGGCAGGAACGACAAGAGCTTAGAAATCGTTTGGGGGTTTTGCTCGGACATTTACTCAAGTGGCAGTATCAATCCTCAAATCGAGGAAATAGTTGGCTAGCAACCATTCGAGAGCAGCGTACCCGAACTCGTTTAGTGCTGGAGGACAACCCTAGTCTGAAACCTTATGTTCTAGAAGCGATCGCCTATCACTTGGCACAAGATTTGGCAGTCCGAGAAACCGGAATGGACTACGACACCTTCCCAGCAGAATGTCCCTACACGATCGCCCAAATTTTAGAAGAAACCTTTTTACCAGATTAGAGGAGAGCGTATGGCACAGATTATTTTGGATAACCTTGATCCGGCGATCGCCCAACAACTCGAAATCCTTGCCCAACAGCACGGCAGAACGCTACAAGAAGAAGCAAAAATTTTGCTAACCGAAGCAGTTGTAGCCGTCACCAAACCCGTCCTGACCGAGGAAGAAATCACAGAACGAAAATTTTTACTCATGGAGCAGCAGTTGAAAGACCATGCCCGAAAAATGGGTAAAGCCATTGAGCCAACTCCACCCCGAAGTCCAGAGGAACAACAAAGACTAGGATCTGCATTTCAAGGATTGAAGGAATTGAGAAAAAAGATGTCTTTAGGAGGATTTTCTATTCGCGAAGCAAGAGAAGAGGGGCGGCGATATTAATGAGGTTTGTGCTTGACTGTTCTGTTGCTATTAGCTGGTGTATGCCAGATGAAAGTAATGCTTATGCTGATTTTATTTCTAGAATGATCCAAACCAGCCAACATGAAGTCGTTGTTCCAGATATTTGGTGGTTAGAACTGGTCAATGTACTTTTAGTGGGAGAACGACGAGGGCGCATTAATCAGGAGGAAACACAAGCCTCCCTAGCGTTTCTACGGCAAATTCCTTTAACTGTGTATCCAACGACATCTCCTGATGCTTTGAATAGAACTTTATTTCTGGGACGACAACATAACCTTGCGGCTTATGATGCTGCTTACCTGGAATTAGCACTTCGTGAACAAACCCTGTTAGCCACGATCGACACCCGCTTCAGCGAAGTCGCTCGTTCCCTCGAAATTCTCCTTGAAGATCCCATCATTCAATAACTACTGCTTCCTTCAATAACTGCTGCTTCCTCTATAGGTCGAAGCTAGATATTTCGGCGCGTCCAGAGGAAGTTGGGGATGAACTGTTTGAGGGTATCTGGTTGGAAGATGCGATGGGTCAGGTGGAACTCATGCCAACGGAGCAGTTGGCAGGGTTGTTTAAGCTATTTGCTAGTAAGGGTTTGGAATGTGTGTTGCTGAATGCCTGTTATTCGGAAGTGCAGAATGAGGTATATCTGAGTACTATTTCAGTCTGGGAAGCGATCGTCAAATATCAGTTAGGCAAATTGCCCTTGCCAGAACATCCTGCCACGTATTTGCCCAAACAGCGTGATCTGCATCAAATTAGCAGCCTCAATCTCGATGAAAGTAGCGTCACTCAATTGGCTAAACTACCACCTATCCATCGTGACCCATTTGATAGAATGCTGATCTGCCAAGCGCTACAAAACAATCTGACCATTGCGACAATCGATGCAACCGTTCGCGCTTACTCAGTCAATGTCATGTAAGTGTTGGGGCGATCGCTCATGGAACACTTTGCTCAAATGGAAGAGAATTCTCAAAATAGTTAGGGAGGTTAGTTGTGCAACTTGAAGACTATTTCAACTTTTTAGCGCCCGATGACATTTGGCTTAAGGACACCCGAATTGGGATCGAGACAATTCTGTTTGACTACCTCTTCCGTGCCCGAACTCCAGAGGAAATTGTCGCTATCTATCCATCCCTAACGCTGGTCTCAGATCTTAGCTCTCTTGATTAGATGTTTGTCGCTGCTGAATCTCTGTCCAAATTTCGTCAAGGCTGAGCGAATCTAGCCACTGATGGCGCTCCCTCGTATAGTCACCACTGCCATCGTCAAATTGTTTGAGAAATCTAATTGCATCGACGTACCCTAATCCCTCAATCAGGGCTTTGAAAGCTTTTCGATTTAGTTCAATAGGTGTCGTCATTGTTCTCGCCTTCCATCGCAGAAACTTCCATGATCCAGTTTACCGGATTAGCCACAGGAACCCTCAACGCACTCTGATAACTAGCTGCTTTGCGAATCAGACGATCGTCCGTTGTCAAAAATATATCTGCGTTCGCCGCTTCAGCACAGGCAACATGAAGCGCATCAAATGATTTGAAACTTAAAGCGACTAATTCAGTTGCTCTTGCAAGAACCGCTTCAGTCACACTAACCTGAGTTTTAGCGATCGCCAGAGAATCCAGAACTTGCTGCTTTCTAATTGGATCAGGAGTACGATCAATTTCAAATTCTAGGACAGTGCTTTTGATCAAGTTCCATCCTTCTGACTGACAATATGCAGCGATCGCAAGCACTGCCTCGGACTCCAGACGAATTCGAGCTTGTGTCCAGTCATCAAAGGGGCGATTAAGGCAGCAAACATCCATATAAACTGTATATTGCTTTGCCATATTTTTATTGAGCGCACTCAACCGCGATCAAAGTCGGGCAAAATTGTTAATATTTCTCTATTTTTAATAGGGATTAGCAAGGATTCGCCATGCAACTTGAAGATTATTTTAACTTTTTAGCGCCCGACGACACTCGGCTTAAGGGCACTCGAATCGGGATTGAGACAATCCTGTTTGACCCTCTACTCCGAGGACATGCAGCATGATCAGTTAATTGAGAATAAAGTAAGAATCGTCAATCCATACGCTTGAATTCCCAGCCTTATTTTTTTATTTCCTATTCTCTATCCCCCCAGCCAACATCATGCTCGCCACAAAAGACAATCCCCCACCATTAACTCCTGAAGCGTATTTTGCTTGGGAAGCAAAGCAGCTTGAAAAACATGAGTATATCGACGGTCGAGTTTATGCCATGAGCGGTGGCAGCGTCAACCACGGTCGCATTGCCATCCGATTTACTGCCATGTTCGATGCTCATTTAGAAAATAGTGGATGCATAACAGGCAACTCTGACATCAAGATTAATATTGCCGAAACCAATAATTATGTTTATCCAGATGTCAGCGTCACCTGTGACGATCGCGACAAAAGCATGCCCAACTACTTTACCTATCCCTGCTTAATTGTTGAAGTTCTATCCAAAGCTACAGAAGCCTACGACAGAGGCGGCAAGTTTAGAATGTATCGCAACAACCCAGTTTTGCAAGACTACTTACTGGTTAGCTCGACCAGTATTGAAATGGATTTGTATCACAAAGATGATGCAGGTAACTGGCTCATTCTTAACTACAAAGAAGGAGATGTTGTAGAGCTAAAAAGCATCAATTTCAGTTTCCCGATCGAGCAAGTTTACCGTGGTCTTACGCTCACACCAGAATCTTGACCAAGGCTACTGTCTCATGGTGGTAGCCCCGAACTCAACCATCACCCGATTCAATATCTTTGGTGGTAGATATGGTTTTGTCCATCGCTCACTATGGAACAGGATTTTCAACCTAGCTAGGGAGGCTGATCATGCAACTCGAAGACTATTTTAATTTTTTAGCATCCGACGATATTCGGCTCAAGGACACTCGAATCGGGATCGAGACGGTTCTGTTTGATTATCTTTTTCGTGCCCGAACAGCGGAGGAAATTGCCAGTACCTATCCATCCCTAGCTCTGGAACAAGTCTACGCCACGATTTTGTATTACCTGCATCACAAAGCAGCAGTTGATGCATATATGACCGACTGGTTGGAGTGGGCTGAACAAATGCGAGAAGAGCAGCGGCACAATCCTCCCCTGGTTGCAGAAAAACTGCGACGATTCAGAGCGGAAAGAGATGCAATGAGGCAAGCCAATGAGCCTCAAGTATCTCATGGATGAAAACGTTGATCCAACCTACACAAAACAACTGCGTCGGCTGAAGCCTGATTTGTTTGTTCTAGCGGTGGGTGAACTGACTGAACCTCCAAGAGGAACGCTTGATCTAGAGATTTTATGCTGGTGTGAGGAGCATGGGTTCGTTTTGGTCACGAACAATCGCAAATTCATGCCTATTCACTTGGCAGAAAAGTGGCATTTAGAAAAGCTGATCCAGCACCTCAGCAAGAAACCAGAAGACCCCAAATTTGAAGCCGTCGTGGGTTCCCAAGCTCCTGCTTGGGAACGAGAGAATGTCGAGAAGTCTGGGCAGTGCTGATTACGAATTCACCAGTTGGGGTTCTGATTGCTGCTCAGTTGCGGCTGAACCTTGAGTTCTCAATTCGATTAACTCAACTTTATAACCATTGGGGTCTTCGACAAAGGCAATCACTGTGCTGCCATGTTTCATCGGGCCGGGTTCTCGCACTACTTTACCGCCCCGTTGTTTGATCTGTTCGCACACATTATAGATGTCATCTACACCGATCGCGATATGACCATAAGCATCCCCTAGGTTGTATTGCTCGACTCCCCAGTTGTAGGTCAATTCCAATACAGTGTGATCTGACTCATTTCCATATCCGACAAACGCCAAAGTAAATTTGCCACCCGGATAGTCCTTCTTGCGTAACAGTTTCATCCCCAGGACATCGCAATAGAACTTGAGAGACTCATCTAAGTTGCCCACCCGCAACATCGTGTGTAACATCCGCATACTTGTTCTCCTTGAACTAGCTCACTTCTCATATTGTGAAGCGATTATAGGCAAATCGGTGGGATGTCAAAAATTTGGGGTTGCTGATTTGGAAGATGATTTTGAACGCGAAACCGAGAGTTTCACGTTCAAAATCATCTCTCCATGAAGCGATGCCAAAAATTTTCCTCTCTGTGTCCTCTGTGCCTTTGTGGTTCCCAACTAGCGATAATAGTATCCAGTAGAGTTCACTCAACCAAGAGAGGCAACATGACTACTCAACTCGATATTGATATCGCTGAATCGCCAGTCTACCAGGGACAATTTGGCGAATTTACCATTACTCCAGCCGATCGCACGGGTGTCCTCATTTACCGTGCCAGTTTAATGATGGCTGCCCTCTGTTTTGCCGTGGGAGTGGGTTTAGTTTTGTGGCAAGGCGATCGCCCCTCTACCTTGTTCACTATCAGCCTGCTCTACAGTTGTTTCTCTCTCGCTTTGGGAATTAGCTTATTCACCATTCATATCTACCTGGCTCCGTTGCATCGGGCCCTACAGATATTTTGGGGAATTGGGCTGGTTGCAGCGATCGCGATCGCCCACTTCCATCCAGATCCATTCGCCCTGACTGTATATCGCTATCCCCTGACGATTTTGGGCCTTGGCTTCACCTTTGCTGCGTTGACAGGGATTTACTTCAAGGAAGCGTTTTGCTTCAATCGGCTGGAAACCAAATTGCTGACTCCATTGGTGCCGATCGTCTTGCTGGGTCATTTATTTCAATTCATCTCTGTTCCAGTAATGCAATTTCTGTTAGGAATTTGGGCGATTCTGTTTGTTATCTTTGCCCTCCGCAAAGCTTTCCAGGAGATTCCTGCTGATATTGGCGATAAAAGTGTGTTTGATTATCTGCATCGGCAGCGATCGAGACAGAAAAGCGAACCCGGAAATATTTGATCATTTAGCAATCCGAGCGGACGAGATGCCCGTCCTACGACAATATTCGTAGTATTTCTTAACGAGTACTCTGCATACATAGAACTGAGATTGTAAAATGAATTTAGCTGCTTTCACTACAGGAGCTAAGCCTTGGTTCTATCCTCAAAACCCGTTCAGCGGAGCAAGTCTCTACACGAATAGACGCAGGAAATACCTTCTGCTACGATGCTCAAGCCAACCAAAACAAAGCCGAACGAGAAACTGAAGCAGCCGATCGCCTGTTTGGATTGCTGCCTGCGGATCAAGGACAGGAATTTAGAACCGTTTGGGAAGAGTTTGAAGCGGGAGAAACAGCCAATGCCCAATTTGCCAAAGCGCTGGATTGCTTACAACCCCTACTACACAACTGGCAAACTCAAGGCAGTACATGGCGTATCCATCAAGTGCAGCGCGCTCAAGTTGTACAGCGGATGCAAGCCGTGAAAGTTGGTCTGCCAGTTCTCTGGGACATGGTTGAACAGATTATTGATGAAGCAGTGGAGTTGGGCTACCTCCACGGTTAGAAGTAAGCAGCTTTGTGGTTAAATCGGGAAGCCTGAAGAGCTTTATTTTTGTTGCGCTAATGTGACGTGAGTTCGACGAGCGGTTTTTCGTAGGGGTGGGCTGCGCCATCCCCCACGAAAAACCGCTGGTTGGAGGGTGTAGTGCGACGCGCCACACCCTCCAACCAGCGATGATCAAACTCACGCTAATGTGATTAAAAATTGCTGATAAAGGCTGATCGCAATCATTCTGGATCATAAAGATGAGTTATTTCTCCATTCTTTATGGTCAATTGAGCATTGTATTTCTGCCTAAATTTCTTCTTAAGGTTCTGTATTTCAGCAGTAGTTATCGGACATCTTGTACTTGCAATAAAACACAGTTTAATTAAGACATGGCAGTTACAAGCTAGTAATTCAATTGACTTTTCAATTTGCTCAACAGCATGTTCAACATCCGATCCTTTCAATTCTACATAAATCTCTTGTCCGTTTGGCAAGATAAGTAAATTATCGCATCTTATTCCTTCTTGAATTGCACAACCATCCACTTGAACAACTTTGATAGAAGCTCGTTTGGGATTCTTCAAACAAAATTTGCTGCGATTATTTCGACTACAAGGATCGGAAATACTGATATTTGAATCTTTTCTAACTGTTTCGCAACCTGGAAAATCTTTCATGGATCAATATCGAGCAGGTGATCAAACTGGATCGCCAGTTCATTAGATACATCATCAATGATATTTGTATCAATTAATCCAGTTTCTGTATCAAAAATAGACTTAGAAAAACCACCCGATAATGAATATACAGTAATCTCATTGGGATTGAGAAATCTTGACTTGGGTACATAACGAACTATTTCTTCAATTTTCTGCTCAGTTGCATTCATTGCCAAACAACCTGCTTGCAGTAGATTATTGAAAGCAGTAAGAATATAAGGACTATGAGTTGTAATCAAAAATTGAAGGCTATCTTTGCGAGCATTATAAACAGTAGCGATAAGCTCAACCATGTCTCTTTGTGCTGCTGGAAAAATGTGTGCTTCTGGCTCCTCAATGTAGATGGAGTTCCCACCTATTTTGGGTTCTGTTAATGCATCTGTCAATGCAATAATTCTGAGGATGACAACTAATGGTAGGGTTTCTTGTTGTCCAGAGGAAGAATTGGCAATGCTGATTTCTCTACCATCATCCAACTCTAGAAAATCTTCTCCTTTTTTCTGAAAGTATTTTCCACATAGAATTTTTTGCTCTAGAGAAGCTACCTCATTCTTTAGAAGAACTATTTCATGATTTAATTGCTTGTCATTTGTACCTCTTTGCAATTGACTAACCATATGTTTCATCCAATCATAATCATTCCCAAATTCAATCAGGAAAGGATCGATGGCATTGTTTTGACGCAGGAATTTAAATATGTTGCCTTTGAGAGTAGCAAAGAATGCTCTACCAGCAGGAATATACAATTGCGAAAAGGTTGCAATTGTATTAAGCTTTTCAGCTAATTCTTCAAAAAAGGAGAGCCGTAATCTGTATCTAACATCAAATCGACTAGAGACTCTGGTTTGCATATCTAGTTCGACTACTGTTTCAGTCTGCTTTTGTACAATATTTCTTAATTTGATAAATTCGCTTTTGTAAAAATCAGAGTAAATAACAACTATTTCAGGTAACTTTTTCCTAGTTTGTGACTTCCTATGAACTTCAATAAATTCTTGGTCAATTGAGTAACGAACTTGAAAGTTTCCATCTCCCCAAGATGATGAAGGAAAATATTCTTCAAATCTTCCTATAAAGTCTTTGTCTAAATCCCTTTTATTCTTTGTTGCTAGCGCTGCATCAACCATTTCAGAGACAAAACTTTTGAAGAAGAACAATAGCTTAGCTACAATGCTTTTTCCGCTTGCTTGAGGGCCGATTAAGATATTGATTTGCTTAATCTCCAGCGTAATCTCTTGAATTCCAGCAAAATTTTTGATCTCAATCTTTTCCATATCAAAGCTCGGCTAAATGTTTGTAGCTATGAAGTAGCAGCGCAATCTTAATTCAAGGGGTTCTTATCAAAAAGTGACCAAGTTTAAGTCTTCTAGAATAAGTAGATAGACAGAAATGATTACAGACCCGATTGGGAGCGCATCTCAGTTTTGCAATCTTCTAAAACCCGATTTTGCGAGTGGCGCGGGCGCAGCCCGCGCCACTCGCAAAATCGGGATGCACTCGCCGATCTCCCCCCAATTGGGTTATTTATTTTGTCCAAGTATTTACGAACTTAACAAAACGTAGTTTTTCTTGACGGGTACTCTGCATACATAGAACTGTAATTGTAAAATGAACCTAGCTGCTTTTACTATAGGAGCTAAGCCTTGGTTCTATCCTCCAAACCCGTCCAACGAAGTAAATCTCTCCACGAGCAGACCTATGAGGTTCTGCGATCTAGCATCCTGTCGGGAGAGTTGGCCCCAGGCGATCGCCTGATTGAAACTCAACTGGCTGAACAACTGCGAGTTAGCCGTACACCCATTCGCGAGGCGATCCGGCAACTTCAGAGAGAGGAATTAGTGATTGGCGATACGGGGAGTGGGTTGCGGGTCGCGTCAATGTCGATTGAAGATGCGGCTCAACTCTACGATTGCCGTTTGGTGTTAGAGCAACTGGCGATCGCTGGGGCTTGCGAAAAGGCTAGCTCCGAACAGTTGGCGAAACTAGAGGAATATGTCTTATCTGCTGAAGCCCTCATGGGTACTGAGTCGCAACAACTGAATAGTTCACAATTGTTGGACCTGGACTATCAATTTCATCGGTTGATTGCCGAAAGTTCAGAGAATCGCTGGTTGGTGACCCTGCTGGATCAAGTCTTCGATAAGATGGCCTTGCTCAGAGCACAAACGACTCGCCACAATCCTAAAGTGCTCGAGATCCGCCAAGAACATCGACGGATTTATGAAGCGATCGCCCATCGTCAAGTCACAGCGGCAACTCAAGCGATGCAGTTTCATTTAACCTCAAGCAAGGTTAGAGTAGTCCAGGAAATTGAAAATCTGCAACGCAAATCTGATATTTCTGCCTAGTGTTAGATCTTAATTGCTAATTTTGGGAGCAGTTGTGCTGGAGTTGTTGAGTTCAATCCTGTCCTTCTTCGTGATAACTGGCAACGCCGAACCTGTCAAAACAACCGATTGGAACAGTTGGCTAAACCAGGTCGAAAACGTGTTAATTCCAGAGTGGAGTACTCCCAAAGAAGCTTTAGATGAAGCGGCCGCAGGAGTGGTACAGCAACATCTAGCGGCCCTGGCAACGGTGGGCATGAGCCGCAATTTACAAGGGGTCTGGATTCAGACGGATACAGAAATTTTAGCCAAACATCAGGGGTTGACTGCCTTATCAGCGGCATCGTTGACCAAAGTGGCAACGACCCTGGCTGCTCTATCAACGTGGGAACACGACCATCAGTTTGAAATGCTAGTCAGTGGCACCGGGCCAGTAGCAGAGGGAGTGTTACAAGGGGATTTGGTCTTACAAGCGAGTGGTGATCCATTCTTTGTATGGGAGGAGGCGATCGCTCTGGCTAACTCTCTACAACAAGCGGGTATTACCCGAGTCACAGGTGACTTGATTGTCAGTGATAACTTCGTCATGAATTTTCAAACCGACCCATCTCGTTCTGGCAATCTGTTCAAACAGGGAGTCCATGCCGATCGCTGGAATGCCGAAGCAGCAGCGCAATATCTCACGTTACCCACAGGCACAGTGAAGCCGCGCTTAACTATTGAAGGAGATGTCCAGGTTCGCCCGCTATCAGAAATCAATACCCTGGAAAAAACTCCGCTCGTGCGCCATCGATCGCTGCCTCTCATCGAAATCCTCAAAGGCATGAACACTTTTAGTAACAATGTCATGTCAGAACTGGTAGCAACTTCCGCTGGAGGAGCTAAAGTCGTCGCCCAAAAAGCGGCGAATGCGGCTCGGCTTCCAGTAGAAGAAATTCAAATCATCAATGGGTCTGGCTTGGGCAATGAAAACCGGATTTCTCCCAGAGCCGTGGTTGCTATGCTCACCGCGATTCAATACCATGCCCAACCACATGGCTTAAACGTTGCTGATTTGTTTCCCGTCATGGGACGAGAGCGGGGCACGCTGGGAGGACGCAGTCTACCAACTGGAGCAGCCGTGAAAACAGGTACGTTGGATGATGTCAGTGCTTTAGCTGGAGTTATTCCAACCCGCAATCACGGACTCGTTTGGTTCTCCATTATCAATGTGGGGATGGCTGACCTGGATGAACTGCATCAACAACAGGATATCTTGATTCAAAATCTCACGGAGATTTGGGGCACCCCAACAGCGTTACCCGCTGCGATGACACCAAGCGATCGCACCACTAACCCCAATCACCGCCTGGGTGCTCCTGAGCGCAACGAAATTTTGTCTTCAGCGGGTTAAGAAACGTGTGCTTTTATACCCTGTTGAGACTTGTATGAATCAGCTATCCTGGTGAGATACTGATTGCGCTCTTGAGTTCCTATGAAACGACTGCTGCTGTTGGGTTTATTTCTAGCTGGATTAATGTGGGCGTTGATGAGTTTTCCCGGACTGGCAACCCAGGGTGAGTATGACTCAATTGTGTTGGACTTTAAGGAAAGCTTGACAACAGAGCAAATTCAAGCAGAAGTGGAGGCGATCGCTCAAACCTATAGAGTCCGCCCTCGTTTGAACAGCATTTTTTCGCAAACCGATCATGTCTATATCCTGCCAGGGGACGCTCAGCGACTGAAAGCGCTGCGGCGATCGCCCCTGAAACGAGCCACTGAATCGATTGATCCCAATTATCTTTACTACACCTTTGAGGTTCCTAACGACCCAGAATATAGCAAGCAATGGAACCTACGCAGCATCAATATGGAGTCGGCCTGGAACGAGAGTAAAGGTCAGGGGGTCACCGTTGCTGTGATTGATACAGGCATTAGCGTCGTACCTGATTTCAAGGAAACAAAATTTGTCCCTGGTTACGATTTTGTCAATGACACCGTTGAAGTAACCGACGATCATGGGCACGGCACCCATGTGGCAGGCACGATCGCCCAATCGACCAACAATAGTTTTGGCGTGGCCGGTATTGCCTATGCTGCTAATTTAATGCCGCTTAAAGTGTTGGGAACCGAAGGCGGTGGCACCGTTACCGATATTGCTGAAGCAATTCGCTTTGCTGCCGATCACGGAGCGGGAGTCATTAATATGAGTTTGGGCGGCGGCGGCGATGCTGCCATATTGCGAGAGGCAATTGACTATGCCCACAGTCAAGGGGCGGTGATTGTGGCAGCAGCAGGCAACGCCGATACCAATTCTGCCGCCTATCCTGCTCGTTACCCCAATGTGGTGGCAGTGTCTGCATTAGATGCCAGCGGCATGAAAGCCCCCTATTCCAACTACGGAGCGGGAGTGGATCTGTCGGCTCCGGGAGGTTCGACTGCAACAGGAGCAGCGGGCGGCATTTTGCAGCAAACGATTGATCCCCAAACCGGGGAACCCTTCTTTGCCGCGTTTCAGGGAACAAGTATGGCGGCCCCCCATGTTTCAGGAGTGGCTGCCTTAATCGAGTCGGCAGGCGTGACCGCACCGGATCATGTCGCTGAGATTCTCAAGCGATCGGCACGAGTGATCAAAGAAGATGAGTTGAATCACTATGGGGCTGGACAATTGGATGCGGCGGCGGCTGTCCGATTGGCCCAACAAGACAATTTAGATGTTAAAGATTTTTTCCGCTGGTTAAGGGACAGTGGGTATTTAAATTTACGCTTCTGGTTTGATGGTGGCGTACCTGCTCTCCTCCCCAAAATTCTCATGGTTTTAGGCTCATATTTATTTGCCTGGATTCTGCGCCGTTACCTGCCTGGGTTGAGTTTACCTTTGATGGCTGGCTTAGTGATTGGGAGTTCTGGTATATTTCCACTGCGCGGGTTATATCTGTTTGATGCCCCCCAATGGCCGTTTCGGGTGTTGGGCAGTTCTATCCCAGAACTGGGCAGTGCCATTCCCGCTAGTGGAGCACTGAATCCAATTTTTGCCAGTGTGCTAATCCCATTTATCCTGGTGGCTTTGCTGTTAGGACATGCCCAATGGAAGTGGTTTACGGTTGGTGCAACTTTAGGGGTAGCTGCTTGCTTGGCCGTCAGCGCGGTTCTCGATCCTCATCTGCTGTGGTTAGGAGAGGGAGCGATCGCCCGCAGCTTTCTGGTGATTAATGCCATGCTGTGTTTGGGATTAGCTTTCCTGGCTGCAAAAGCCGCCCATCCTGCAAACAATTAAAACATCGTAAAACATTGGTTGATTAAAACGGGGACTATGAGTATTACTTTGGCAGGAACAGTTCAGCGATCGACAATGGGCCCAGGCACCTGGGCCTTTGTAGCTGAAGATGGTCAAGTTTATGAGATCTACAAAGGTGCCCCCAGTGGACTCTTAAAGGATGGGTTGAAGGTAAAAGTTGAAGGTCAGGTCCGAGAAGATGTTATGACGATCGCTATGATTGGGCCTGTCCTGGAAGTTCAGCAATTTGAAGAGCAATAGTGCCATCAGGGGAGATGGAGCAACTGACAAAACTTTACTGGAACTTCTCTCTATAGCTCCTTTACCATTCAGCCAATGTCATGATGGCTGGTTTATCGCCAGCCTCGTCACGGCTTCCCGAGGATGAGAGCTACTTATGGCAATCCTTTTTGAATCATGAACAGGCAAGGGGCTTAAGCCCCTTGTTCTCAAGGATTGCCCTTTCACAAATGATTTAGGATGGCTATACCTGGTCAATGCGAGTTTGATCATCACCGTTAGAGCCCACATTCCGCCCTTTAACTGTCACACCAAACTATTAAGCTTCAAATCTAGTCATAGCAGGAGTTTTAAGATATTTAGCTCAAATGCACTACTACCTTATTATTCGCAATAAGTCAATCTAGTTGAAAATGGATCAGGGCGCGATCGCCGTAAGCTTGATTGCTTCGTCGTTAATTCTCAATGTGCCAGTTGGAAGTGCGGAATGTGGGTTAGAGGGCTGTGGCGCGACGCGCCACAGCCCTCTAACGATTTTCGTTGAACTCACGAGACATACGGTATTAAAAAATAGGAATTTTCCCTATTTTTTATACTAATTATTGTACTAATAGAGCGCTACCTAAATGGTTACTTATCCATTCCTGATAAGAATTGGTAACCATCACGTAATGAAACTCATAGAGTTTTCCACCAGGAATATGGTAATTTTCATGCATCCCTCTCGTATGAACGATTGGCGACCTCTTTCGCACCCAAGTTCTACTTTTCCATGTCACACCGATTCAGTTTATTCTCCATGTTTGGCCACACTGCCTCCCGTGGTGGTCGCTTGGGATTTGGTTTACTTTTTGGCCTCAGCATAGCTCTGGCTCTGTTGATTAATCAGGCTCACGCTGCTAGTACCGTCTTGTTGCAATATCGTGATCTTCATATCCGCACTCCCCTGGCAGACCTACAGGCTTTTGCGGCTAATCAAAACGCCTCGTCAGAGCTAACAGAATTTTTGCAACAGGCGCAACAGAATCCAACCGAAGTCCGGGAGTGGTTAACCACAGAAATTACTCCTTCCCAGAATTCACAACCCATCTCTTTCGATTTTGTACTGCTACAAATTAATAAAACCTTAGGTGATCCTTTAGGGCGAGAAGACTTAAAGGCAATCAGGACTGCTCTAGCAGGTGCAACCAAAGATGATGGTGCTTTTTCGGTCTTGGAGATCTTAGAGCAGTATCCCCAATCGGATGTGCGACTGGATGTTGGCCGACTCGGACAAGGTTTTGAAGACATCAAGTTAGTGGTGACCCGCATTGAACCCATTTTAAGGGTCGGTGAACAATTGCTGCCTGAGTTGGTCTGTGAATGTAACCTGGCCCCGGTTGCGTCTTTGGCACCGAGGGAAGCAGCGATCGCCTATACCCAAACTCGTGATGCGGTTAAAGCCCTGTTGCCAATGCCGCAGGAATCCAGACAAATAGCAGAGTCTCTAGAGATCGCTCAATTGGCAAGTGACTCACCCGATTTAGAGAACAAAAACCTGGTCTTTCAATTTGGCCCGTTCGGCCGCTCGATCGCGATGCGCGATTTGACCGCCTTTGCTGAAACAGGTCAGCTTTCTCGTGGCTGGAGATTCTTCTTCAACGTTGCTGGGGTGAATCCCGAAGATGTTCGTAATGCACTGAATCAATCAGTCAATGTCAACGTAGGGTTTCTGGATAGAACACTCAATAACGTGTTAGGAGAATATTTGCTCTATCAGGTCGGGCAGATTGTTCATCCTCGCTCTAACATCGCGAATATTCAGGCAATTCGGTCAGCCAGCCTGCTTGCGGCGGCTGATGATAACCAACTTTCTCTGTTAGAACTATTGCAACGGTATCCTAATCAAGAAGTGTATATCAATGGTGTGCGGCTGGCACGGTTGGGAAGAGATGCCGTTCGCTTGCAAGCGAGTGGTGGTGCGAGACAGGCAGTCGTTAGCCTGGAAGACTGGCTAGTGCAACTGCAAGCGTCGGTCGCTGAAGATGTTTGTCAATGTCAGGGGGATACCCAACCCGTTTCAACTGAGACGACTGACCCAGCGGTGACTCTACCGGCATCGGTCAAAGCACCCCCCACGATTAGCCCAGAACGCATCGCTGAGTTTTTGCCTGCCAATTGGCAACCTGTGGCTCCCCATCGCGAAGATCGAGGCATCGTTAAAGTTGTCTGGTTGCAGGGGACTCCCTACGAAATGGGTTATCAGCATGGGCAATATTTGCATGATGAGATCGCCTCTTTGGGCAGTGAGGTCATGCAAATATTGCGATTTACAGGTCGCGGATTAGGCTTGGGAAGATTGGCTGCGAGGCGATCGTTTCCCGATGTGGTAGAAGAATGTCGCGGACTCAGCGATGCCACACAAGATCTTGGCATGACGCTGGATGGCTGCCTGGTTTTGGCGTTTGGAGATGTTTATCAAGAAGTTTTTGCCCATACCTTACCCAACTTCCTGTTCTGGGATGGGTGTAGTCAATGGGTAGCCACAGGTGAGGCTACGGTTGATGGTCGTCTTTATCACGGTAGTACGCTTGATAATAGCAATGAGCCGATTGACTATATTCTGAATAACCCTGTGGTCTTTGTTCGCCAACCCAATGATGGCTTACCTCACGCCTCTATTGCTTATCCAGGCGTGACCTGGCCAAACTGGGGATTGAATGTAGCTGGCATCAGTTTAGGACTGGATTCAGCCCACCCATATAGCACTAATGAATTGCTACTGGAAGGGGGTAGCGATGTCCAAATCTTGGCCAAAGTCCTGAAAACTGCCACGACTTTCTCTGAAGCGCGGCAGATTATGGAAACTCAGCCCCGCGTTCGGGCTAATTTGATCATGATTGCTGACGCTAAAACTAAAGAAGCAGGCGTGTTTGAAGTAACTGGCCCACATTTGGGAGTGCGGGAGCTACAAGACAATGGCGTTTTGTATGTGTCTAATCATTTCGTTTTAGAGGAGATGTTCAATCTCCAGTCCCTTCCGGTGTCACAGTCCAGTATCAACCGCTTCAATCGCTTTGCTCAACTGATGGAACCCGATGGGGTAAGTTCTGTTCACGGCCAAATCGACCCAGCCGTTATGGCCAGGATTGGGCGCGATCGCGTCAACCCCAACACAATGGTAGCAAGTCCCTTTGATGTCTTTGATGACGATGCCAGTCCCGGAGGCAACGGTTCATTACGCCAGGGTATTTATGATGCCGAACGGCTCTTGCTATGGGTGGCTGCGGGCGATCCACCTGTACCGGAAAATCCGTTCATCTGTTTCTCTCTAGGGGAGATGTTAGGTTTTCCCAATGCCACACCCTGCGAATCGCCCGCTCTCTAAAGCGCAGCAATTCTTCAGCTAACGTGGTCTATTCGCGTTAGCTGAACACCTTCCAATTTTGTATACAACGACCATCAATTTATAAATTAAACACATATCATTTCTATTTCCAGTTTCCCTTCCTTTTTCATTCTTTGTGTTCTCCGTGTCTTTGTGGTTCTTCCTCTCTGCGCCATACAGACACACTTAACTTCAAATAACCCATCTGACCTATGTTTGATTTTCTCAATGCCGAAGCGGCTAAGCCAACTCCTCAGCAAATTGCCCAGTCCTTTCGCTGGCTAGGTTGGATTGGACTAATTCTCCAATCCCTATTCGGAGTCATTCCAATTCTCGTATTGATTTCGTCTGTGCTGTTTAGACCGCAGCAGTCTCAATGGGGCGGATTTTCTTTTGGTCTTTGGATGGCGATCGCCTGCATCATTATTTTGATTTTTAGCATTTACTGGTGTTTTCGCTATACCCGATTGGCGCATCAGTTAGAACATCCCGACTTGCGTCCCCCTAAAGCCCAAGTCATCCGAGACTTGCGATTAGGGCTGGTTGCTAATATCAGCACGATGGCGATCGCGGTATTAATTTCCTTATTCAGAGTAGGGCAGTTGAGCTTCAAGATGTTGACTCTACCCCAGGGTTCTACAGTAATTGCTCCCAATCAAGTGGGGACAACGGTTGCTCAAGGGACAATCATCGCACCGTCTAACATGATTGCCATCCAGGCAATGGTCAATACAATTGCAGCCGGATTGATTGGAGCCATCATTGCCCTATTGCTGCTCTATCAGGTTGGGCAACATCGCAATTCATCTGAGCAGTCTTGATGATTCATGCTAAAAAATGCGAATGCATTATATGAGGAGATGTTGCATAATCACAACCAAGCTTTCATGTAAGCTTTAATACTATCAGGAGTTAATTATTGACATAAGATCAAAACTGTAATACGTGAAGACAGCTTCGCTCAGTCTCAATGAATGGTTGTTTCTGGGTGTGGTGCTGATTTGACTTTGATTAAGATTACGAGCGTTACAACAGAAATGATTGATTTCGATCAAAAGTTTCTCCAGGAATCATAGTGTCAAAGCAATTCAATATCCTTAGTCAAGCAGATATCTTGCCTGTGCAGGCTGCTAACCTGCGCTACAGTTTTCACCACAAATCCAGAAGAACCAATCAAATGAAAATGTAGATGAAGACGTAGGTGAACTGCGGCCAGGTCTTGATGCCAAGGTTTATACCGTCAACCTGCCCTATTGTTTCCCGCAGTTGCCCTCTAGAGCGGACTGTAGACCCTGATTTGAAAAAGTGGAGAAACTACGATGCAAGCTGAAGCTCTGGATGAAGTGAGACGAAACTCTGGCTGGTTAGTTGCACTGGGAATCTTGATGATTTTATTGGGCATTGCGGCGATCGCTGAACCCTTCCTTGCCACCTTGATTGCTACCCGTGCGCTCTCTTGGACTTTCCTATTTGCCGGAATTGTGCGGCTTGTTCAAGCTATTCAATCCCGGAAACAACGAGGCTTTTGGCTCAAGCTGCTGATTGGCATACTCTATGTGGTTATGGGCTTTGCCCTGCTGGGCAACATCTTTGGAGCCGCCCTCACCCTGACTCTGGCCTTTGGTATCGTTATTTTGGCTCAAGGTATTCTTGAGGTCATTACAGCTTTCCAAGTGCGACCAGACTCCTACTGGGGTCTAGTGTTGCTCAGTGGAATTGTCTCTATTATTCTGGGAATTTTGATTCTTAACCGCTGGCCTTCTAATGCAATCTGGCTGCTAGGACTTTTTATGGGAGTCAGCTTTCTCTTTACAGGACTGTGGATGATTTCCCTACCCTCAACGGCACGGCGCTACCCATCAGAAGTTTAAGAGCATATTAAAAAGGTAGCTAGAGACCTTTATTGGCGCAGCATTTAGATGGATTGCCTCTAAAACGCGAGTTCGACGAGCGATTTTTAGTTGGGGCGGGCGCAGCCTGCCCCAACTAAAAACTGCCGTTTGAGGGCTGTGGCACTTACGGCGATGATTAAACTCATGCTCTAAAGCAATTGTGAACCTCGACTCCAATGCCGTGTTCATGCTTGGCATCTTGTGTTTGTATTCTACATAACGTTAAGAATCTTAATGTTATTGCCTTAGAATGCAAGTGCTGCAAATAGCTGAAATACAAGGCTTATAGCGAAGTTGCGGATTCTCCTGGAAAATGGCGAGGCTTTTATTGATCTAAAAATATTAGTTTCATATATTGAGATATCGGAAGAATATACCCTTTAATTAGGAGACATTCGCCGGATAGTTTGAACAGATGAGGGTTGAGGTTAAAGCGCGTTTTTCCTGCTGGTTATTTTTAAGGGAAAACTAATTTTTTGATCAGCGCTGATGATGAGTACTGATTGCTAGTCTTTTTTTCCATCAAAGAACAAGCCCCCAAGCGTTCTCATTTGCTGAATTTTCTTTCAGATAGCAGGGTATAGTACGGGAAAGCGTTAATTATGAAAATTCTTCTTGTAGAAGATGATCCAACCACCAGTGAATTTCTCTCAACAACGCTCTGTAATCATCGGTACACTGTCGATGCGATCGCAGATGGAGCAGCAGGGTTGGAGTTAGCCTTGCAATGGAGTTATGACCTGATTCTACTGGACATTATGATTCCAAACCTCAATGGAATTGAGGTTTGTCGCCGTTTGCGTCAGCAAAGTTGCCAAACTCCAATTTTAATACTGACGATGAAAGACTCGAATGAGGATGTCATCGCTGGACTGGATGCTGGTGCGGATGACTACGTTGCTAAATCTTGTGATTCTGCACAGTTGTTGGCTCGCGTTCGGGCACTTGTACGGCGTGGCAGAAGTGCTTCATCCTCGCCTGTATTAACCTGGGAGCATTTGTGTCTCGATCCTGCCCTGGCAAGAGTCACTTACAAGCAACAGTCCATTGCCCTTCGTCCTAAAGAGTACAGCCTACTGGAACTCTTTCTTCGCCACCCCCAACGGATCTTCAGCCGCAGTGCCATTATTGATCACTTGTGGTCGATGGAAGAAACCCCCGTTGAAGGCTCTATCACTAACTTGATTAAAGACTTGCGCCAACGCCTCAAGTCTGCTGGCATGTCTGCTGATCTAATTGAGACGGTCTATGGGGTGGGTTATCGCTTAAGAGCCTGCCCAACAGAACAGCAGAGAGCCAAAGCACAGGGGTCATCCAGAATAGGACAAAGGGTTGAAGGAATTGATCCTATTCCTCTTGTGGGGAAGGGCTGGGACAGCGGCAGAGAAATCTACCAACAGTCGGGTTTTGTTGCCATTCAACAAATCACAGAGCGGTTTCGGGTATCTCTGGAGCAACGGATTGTCACACTGGAAGCAGCAGTACGATCGCTGCAAACAGGTGATTTTAGCGTACAGCAACAGCAAGCTGCTAAAGGGGAAGCCCATAAGCTGGCAGGTGGATTGGGGACGTTTGGCTGCGTTAGAGCTTCAGAGGTCGCTCAAGCAATCGAGCACTTGCTGGAGGACTATAGCCAGACTCCGCCCTCTGCCAATCAATTAGCTCGCTTGCTGAACAAGTTGAAGCATGAGTTGGCTGAAACGGTGTCGGCCGATTGCTACAGTGACTCTAGGATTTGATCCAGGATGAGCACAGTCAGGCGCATTCTTATCGTAGATGATGATGATGATATTCGAGATGTCATTCGGGTATCGCTAGAAGAGTTTGCAGGCTGGCTAACAATCGCTGCTCAATCAGGTATTCAAGGTCTAGAAATAGCCCGTACTGAAGTTGTAGATGCCATCTTATTAGACATATCAATGCCAGATATGGATGGTTTTCAAATGTGCGAACAACTTCAGTCGCATCCTGATACACGCAGAATTCCAGTAATCGTGTTGACGGCAAAGATCCTACCTAGCGATCGCCGCCGTTTGATGACTTTAGACATCGCAGGTGTGATTGCTAAACCTTTTAACCCGCTTATCATTTGGCACCAGGTTGCAGAGATCTTGGGGTGGAATGGATCAAGCGATAGTTCCTATTAATTTCCTATTTTTTTGTTCTAATTTAGAGGTTGACTGACTCTCAAGATGTCATAGTGTTGCTGGCACGTTTGATTATAATCTCTTCTGGCAGTTCTAAACAGGTGATGATTTTGGGAAGTGTAGATGCAGCCCACATTCCTAAGGGTATTACTTAGATATCACTCCAGTTTTGTTATCGATGAAACAAAAGGGTGGCGATCGCAATCAGGTTGGTATGGTTTGGCAATGCGGCTGCAAGGACTTGTGTAAAAGGTTGAACATAGTAAGTGTCGTCAGTTGATACTTTGTGATGAAATAAGCACAAGCTTCTATTGAATCCTCGGTCTCTTCACGCAATAATGCCTTTGAAATGTAACTTGATTCTATTTTTGAGAACTGTTTATGACAGCAGAGCAAAGAAGACTTGAAGCGTGCCGTACTGGTCAAGCTGATTGGCGCAAATGGGGCCCTTATCTAAGCGAGCGCCAATGGGGAACGGTACGCGAAGATTACAGTCCAGACGGGTCTGCCTGGAATTACTTCCCACATGATCACGCCCGTTCACGAGCTTACCGCTGGGGTGAAGATGGATTAGGGGGCATTACTGATAACCATAATTTGCTCTGTTTTGCGCTCGCCTTGTGGAATGGTAATGATCCGATCCTGAAGGAACGCCTATTTGGGTTGACGAACAGTGAAGGAAATCACGGTGAGGATGTCAAGGAGTACTACTTCTACATTGACAGTACTCCGACTCACTCGTACATGAAGTATCTCTACAAATACCCACAAGCGGCATTCCCCTACAATGATTTGGTGGAAACCAATCGTAAGCGCAGTCGTTACGAATTGGAATATGAGTTGTTAGACACAGGTATCTTTGATGACGATCGCTACTTTGATGTCTTTGTAGAGTACGCCAAGGCCGATGTGGAAGATCTGCTAATTAAAATCAGCATCGTTAACAGAGGACCTGAACCAGCCCCTTTGCATGTGCTGCCTACGCTCTGGTTTCGCAATACCTGGTCGTGGGCTAGTGGTGGGGCAAAGCCGCTACTGACCAAGATTGAAGGAACAGGAAGTAGTTTGGTTCATGCTCACATCACAGATACACTGCTGGATCGATACATCAAAGACTATTACCTCTACTGTGATAGAATCATTCCCCTGCTGTTTACAGAGAATGAGACCAACAATCAGCGATTGTTTGGTACGACCAATGCTAATCCCTATGTCAAAGATGGCATCAATAACTACATTGTGCATGGTCAAAAGGATGCGGTAAGTCCTGCTGGTGTTGGCACCAAGGTGTCACCCCACTACACTCTGATGGTTGAGCCAGGAGAAACGCAGGTCATCCGTCTGCGCCTCTGTAATAATGCTCCGGCTCAGGTTGGCTATGCGTTTAGTGATTACTTCGAGCGAATGTTTGCTACTCGTCTTCAGGAAGCAGATGAGTTTTATCAATCCGTCACTCCCCCTGCGGTGCAAGCAGATAGCGATCGCGCCAATGTCATGCGGCAGGCTTTGGCTGGCATGATGTGGACTAAGCAATACTTTTATTACGACCTGGATCAATGGTTGCGAGAGCGCAATGTGACTCCCTGGATATCGACAAGCCTGAAGAAGCATGTGCGAAACAGCGATTGGTTCCACATGCACAACGACGATATTATCTCTATGCCAGACAAGTGGGAGTATCCCTGGTATGCCGCCTGGGATCTGGCGTTCCACATGATTCCCATTAGTCTGATTGATCCGGACTTTGCTAAAGATCAGTTAATGCTGATGTTGCGGGAGGATTATTTGCATCCCAATGGACAAATTCCAGCCTATGAATGGAACTTTGGGGATGTCAACCCGCCAGTACATGCCTTCGCTACCTGGGAAATCTATACCCGCGATCGCGAATGCAACAACGGCAAAGGAGATATAGAATTCCTCAAATATGCCTTCTCCAAGCTGCTGATCAACTTTACCTGGTGGGTCAACCGCAAAGACGAGGGCGGCAATAATCTATTCCAGGGTGGTTTTCTGGGATTAGACAACATTGGCGTGTTCGATCGCAGTTCCCCATTACCGACGGGTGGCTACCTGGAACAAGCAGATGGCACTGCCTGGATGGTGTTCTTCAGTCAGCGCATGCTGCAAATTGCGATTGAGTTGGCCCTGCACGATTCTATCTACGAAGACTTGGCGATTAAATTCTTTGAACACACAATGTGGATCGCTGGGGCAATGGATCGGATTGGCGACCATCAAGACGAGTTGTGGGATGAGGCAGACGGCTTCTTCTATGATGTGTTGTGTTTGCCTGGAGGGAACTCGACTCGCCTGAAGGTGCGATCGCTGGTTGGGTTATTACCTATGATGGCCGTTTCTGTTTTCCCAGAAGAAGCCTTTGAAAGATTGCCGCGCTTTAAGGAACGGGCCAGAATGTTCGTTCTGCGCCACCCTGAACTGACGAAGAATGTCCATCTTCCTAGTCAGAGGGGCGTTCATAATCGGCTGATGTTGTCCATTCTCAACGAAGATAAGCTACGTCGCGTCCTCTCTATCATGCTGGATGAAGACGAGTTTCTCAGCGATTATGGCATTCGTTCTCTGTCGCGCTATCACTTAGAGCATCCCTACCGTTTCTACCATGCTAAACAGGAGTACAAAGTGGGATACGTTCCTGGTGATTCCACCTCAGGCATGTTTGGCGGTAACTCAAACTGGCGCGGACCCATTTGGATTCCCGTAAACCTTTTGTTATTGAGGGCACTGCTGCAACTCTACAGTTATTACGGCGATTCTTTCAAGATTGAATATCCAACGCGATCGGGTCAGTATATGACACTGTACACGGTAACTGAAAAGATTACTGAACGAATCGTCAGTATCTTCTTGCAGGATGAGTCAGGCCGCCGCCCCGTTTATGGCGGTGCTGAGAAGTTCCAAACCGATCCCCATTGGCGTGACCTGATTTTGTTCTATGAGTATTTTCATGGAGATAACGGAGCGGGAGTGGGAGCGAATCACCAGACAGGTTGGACAGGTTGTGTCGCTCGGTTCATTCAAGCTTTGGGCTACTTCACAGAGCAAACCGTGTTAGAAACGATCGCGCCAGGAGAATTGGCTAAGTTTCACGGTTAGCCATCTATAAGGTGTCAGGCGTTTTATGACTCAACTGGAAGCGATTCACCAATCGCGTTCGATTCAATTCAAGCATCAGGGTTTCTGGGCAATCACACTGACGCTGTTTCTAGTTGCCTACAATGTCAGTGTGATGCCTGCCATTATGGCTGAGATCGTACAGGAATTTGAATCTAGCGTTGGCTCTATCCAGGGGATTCTCGTTGTTTTCTCTCTCGTTACAGCTTCCTTTGCCCCCACTACTGAAAACCTCTGTCGTTTTTTTGGCCGCACTCGGATCTTCAGTACAGGGCTGCTGCTGTATGGGATTGGGATTACGCTTACCTGCCTCAGCCCCAGTGTCGAGATGTTCGCTATTAGCTTTGCTCTGCTCACAGGTTTAGCTGCCACGCCGTTGATCAGTACTCCCTGGGCGATCGCCGATCTAATGTACGAAGACAAAGCGGAAGAATACGCCATTCTTTCCTTAATTCTGGCTTCCACACTGGGGGCCCTGGCAGGAGCGCTGTTGGGTGGTTTCATCGCTTCTCAGTATGGTTGGCGATGGGCTTTTGCACCATCCCTCAGCGTCTTGATGCTGGTGGCGTTGTTCAGGCGATCGCTGCCTAATTTGATTATCCGAAGTCAACAACCTATTGATTGGGTTGGCGGCCTACTTTCATTTTTAGGATTAGGTTCTATCTTTGTGGGCATCGGTTTGGCTGGCGAGTTTGGCTGGTGGCGACCCAAACAGGAGTTTACCTTAGCAGGTTTGGTGATTCCTCCGTTTTCGCTCTCGATCGTGCCCACTTTAATTGCAGTGGGAGTGATTACCCTGGGTTTGTTTGCCTATTGGCAGCGGCGGCAGGCCCGCAGAAATGGAGCTTCTTTATTACAAGTTGGATTGTTGCGCGAACGGGAGTTTGTGATCGGCATTTTCACCGCCATGCTTCATACCCTGATTACAACGGGTATTCAATTCAACTTGTATCAATACGTCCCTATTGCTTTGTCCCTCAATCCCTTTAAAACTGCGCTGACCATTATTCCTTATAATTTGACCATGCCCATCGTTCTCGTTGCCGTGGTCAAATATTTAGTTTTAGGCAGTCGTGTTGCCCCCAAGTATATCGTCTGTAGTGGGATTTTCCTGTTGGCAGCAGGGATGGGTATTTTGTATGTTGGCTTATACCCTCAAGCCACTTCACTGAATTTGTTACCCGGATTGATTGTCATGGGGATAGGTTCAGGGCTGTTTCTGTCCTATATCAGTGCCCTGACCTACTCAGCCGCATCTCTAGACAATAAACCTCAATGTCCTGGAATTTACAATCCTATCCAAAATTTGGGCAGTTCTCTGGGGCGAGGCATTCTGGGTACATCCCTGGTGTTCTTTACTTCTCAAGGCATTGTCGATGGTTTAACTGCTGCAATGGGCAAAACCTTATCGCCGCTAGAGCGTTTGGAAGTCATCAACAGATTGCAAGAAATGTTGCAAACCTTATCCAGGGATGAAATGAGGACCGTCTTTGCCGATACCTTGCCCCCTGACATTTATCCATTGGTGCAATCGCTCGCTCTGGAATCCGCTACCGATGGTATTAGAGCTTCGCTCTTGCTGGGTTTGATGTTCGCAGGGATTTGCCTTCTCCTGTCCATGTTTCTGCCCAGGTATCTTTCGTGTCGCCGTTCTTAGAGGATTGAATTCAATCAGGAGAACTGAACATGTCGAATCAGGTGATCAACCAGCTTAACGATTTGATTGGCGGAGCATTTGCTTTAAACCCGGAAGCGTTTCAAACCATTGAGAGTCTACCGCAAGGAAACACGCTGGCTTTTCTCGTCGTTCTGGTGGCCGGACTGTCACTCGCCGTAGGACAAAGCATTATTCTGTTCATTAATCAAGTGCGGCCCCTGCGCTTTTTTCTCAGCCTACTATTGAATGCCATTCTATTCACATTTGGATTTCTTTTTTTGGTGACTAGCACCTGGTTGATTGGTTTGCTCCCAGGATTAGTGCAGGTGCCCTGGGGTGCGATTGCCAGGGTTTTAGGATTGAGTTACGCTCCGTTGCTGTTTAGCTTTCTGGGCGCTTTGCCCTATGCCGGAGTCCCCATTCTCAACGTGTTATCGGTTTGGCATTTGCTGGCGATGGTGGTGGGCTTTAGCGCGATCACCCCAGTCATCAACTTAACCTGGGCGTTTGTTCATGTGGCTTTGGGCTGGTTCACCCTGAATATTTTGGAAGGCACCATTGGACAGCCGATCGCCCAGTTGGGACAGCAGATTGCCCAGCGAGTCGCAGGCGTTGAGTTGGTCAGCCAGCGCTCCGGCTTAAGCGAAAAAGTGCAATCTCGTCTGGACGGGCAATTGCCTGCAAATCGATCGGTCAATCAATCCAATTCATCTTTAGGTTTTTCTACCAATGCTTTAGACACGGCTCCAGTTTCATCTGCTGAAGGGCAGATAGCCCCCTTAGAGACTCAGGTGGCTGCTACAACCGCCTACTCCACGAGTTTTGCGACCGTCGAAACCTCGTCTTCTGTTGCGGCAGAGGATTTGGGAGTCCGCTTGACTCATCGCTTTCAAAATGTCCCTCAATTAATTCGCCTGGGACTGATGCTGTTAGCGATGATCGTGTTGTTTTGCCTGACGGTCTGGTTGTTACAGCCGATTCGAGATAGTTTGTTCATCTGGCATGAAAATCTGCCGCGATTGGCCCAGCGCACAGTTGATCTGATCTGGATTGGTGTGGTGGCGATCGTGTTTGCGGGACTACTGGCACCCTTGGAAACCCTGGGGTGGTGGGCTGGTTGGTTTAACGATGACATTGCAACCCACGATGACACCCTCTCTCCCGTTTCCTCGTCTGCACTTCCCCCACCCACTGACCCCTCAGTTGATCGCTACGTTATCTACGTGGATGGAGTAGGCCAGTCGGGTCAATTCTACACACCAGATGTGGTGGACTTTATTCGGGCATTGAAACCTGCACTGCCCCCAGAGAATCGGTTTATCCAGGGATTGATGATGTATTCTGTACGAAATCAGGCTTTGGTTGAGAATCGTCCGTTGGCCTGGGTCTGGCGCTTAGCAGACAATATGCGTTGGAAGAATCCAATGGCTTTGTTGGGTTTAATGGTGAACGTGCGGAATGCCTGGATTGTCGCGGTTTCGGCAGATCAGCGCTACGGCCCCCTTTACAATCAGGGAATTGCCCAGGTGCTCTACAATGGCTTAATGCAGCAGGGCTACCAACCAGAGAGTGGTTCGCCAATTACATTAATTGGGTATAGCGGTGGTGCCCAAATGTCGGTAGCGGCGGCTCCTTATCTGAAACGGGCCTTAGGCGGTGAAATCGATGTGATTTCACTCGGCGGAGTGATGAGCGCCAATAATCAGTTTTTGAAGCTGGGGCATTTGTATCATTTAGTGGGGGACAAGGATACAGTCGCTGGGTTGGGGCCATTCCTCTTTCCTGGACGGCGCAAATGGTTCTTTCTATCGTATTGGAATCGGGCCCTCCGCAAGGGCAAAATCAGCCAGGTTTCGCTGGGGCCAATGGGGCATCAGGTTCCCGGTGGCATTATGGACCCCAAAGCCTATCTGCCCAGTGGCCAAAGCCATTTGGAGCACACGATCGCCGTGATTCTCTCCATCTTAAATGGACAATTCTTGCTGACCACCCCGCCACTGCCCAAGCAAATCAGCCATTATCAGCTCTACAAGCAAGCTGCTTTTAGTCACTACACCTATTACCCATTAAATCAAACCGTTGATCCACAGTGGTATCAACCGATCGCCCCCTGGATGGGTCGCCTGATCCTTCCCGATCTATCGGAACGCCAGCAAGTCCGGGGCGTTTGGTTTGAAGTGCATCATGCCGCTCGCGGCTATGAGTCGCTGGTAGGACAGACGGTGATGTTGCGCTGGATCGATCGCCCTGTGGTCAAAAATATGGTGCGGGCTGTGACTCGCGATGTCCATTTCAGCGTAGATGCAGCTTACTCCAGTGAATATGGCGGCAACGTGCATCCCGACCGGGTGAATCACTGGCAGACCGTTGGGCCGTTGGAGTCGCTGGCGGCGGCCCATCCCATTGATGATCTGATGGTCATGCTGGAAGGCGAGGTGCAGATAGAACCGGGCGATCGCCCGATTCTCCGCATCGCCAAGCAACCCGTCGAAATTACCGGACGCTATTATGCCTTAGTGCAATTTGTCGCCCCAATTGCAGACACCGATCAGTTTCAAGTGCGGCATTTTAATCCAACTTCGCGCCAGTTTGACGGGTTGACTGAAGTTGTGCGGTTGCCGCAAGTGATGCTGGCTCAAGGCTATGGCAGTTATCCTTCGACCACTCACCAGTTAGAGCAAAACCCATTGAATGAAACGGGCTGGTACATCTATGGCGCGAAGGATGCGGATGGCAAATTTGTGGTGCAATCTCTCGCTCCCCGGTCCTTGTTCCGCCTGCAACCGAGTCGGGTAGTTTTTGGTAACAAAGCTTCCTATCACTACATTCGGCAGGAATCCTGGGCTGATGCAGTGGCCCAGAAGGGGCAAATCTCATCAGTGCTATGTGTCACTGATCCACAACTTAACCAGATTCAAGCCGCCATTGATGATTGGCAGGAAGGCGATCGCGCCCTGCTGCTACACGTCTACGGCGGCATCGGAGGCAACAAAAAGGAACCAGCGGCAGCTACTCCCATCTTTTTTGGTCACTTTGCCTATGGGCTGGCCACAGTTATCCGCGATCCGTTCACTCAAGATTTGCGCTTCGAGATTCAGTACTATCAAATCTATACCCAAAACACCGATGGCTTAACCGCAGGAACGCATCACTGGTCGCGCTATATGGGCGATCGCCAGTTCGGTTGGCTGGGCACTCGACCCGTTTGTGACATCCTGATCAAGTTTGAGCCAATGACAACCGCATTTAAGATGAATGGACTGCGCCTATCTGCGCTGGACAACATGCTGGGTCAGTTGCAAGCGATGACAGCGCGGTATCGGATTGGTGATGGCACAGGGGGCACCTTTGTTGGCTCTGCCAATAACTGTTCTCAAGATGCAAATCAGGCTCTATTTGCCAGCATTCAATCTATTTCACGCACCCTGGCTGCTAACCAGCCTGCACTGCAAACCTGGTTAGCCCATAATCCTGAACAAGGGCAGCAATACCAGCAACTCTCACGAGTGGGCAGAAAACTCCGCAGTCAATTGCAGGCGTTTGGCGCTCCTCGGGCCGACTGGGAGGCTAACGAGTTCAATTTGGGTACAACGTTAGAAGACGATCCCCTGCGTAATCTTTGGATTGGTCTGGGCAGTTGGCGCACGCTCTTGCCGCGCAAAGCCAGTGACACGGTTGTGCAAGCGTTTCTAGAACATGGAGCCTCGGTTTGGGTGCTGCGAACCAATCAGGTCGGGGGTTATGATCCAGATATTGAACCGATCGCACCAATGACATTTTAATTCAATCCGATTAATCAATCGCCCTTTAAAGGGACATACCACTCACTTCAGGTTAGTGGGCGTGCCCACCCTACTGACTCATTATTCTTAACCATTTATGCAGTCACCGCCATCTTCTCAATCAACCTCGCAGACTTCTTCGCCAGTTCCTCCCCCTACTCATCCTGCCCCTCCTCAATTGTGGGCAACCCTGAATCAGTCTACTTTGCAATACCTGCTGCTATTTGGCTGTGGCTGGGTGACGGTGTTATTGATTAATTACTTCTATAACACAATCGCCCTGTTCACTGTCGCAGGCATCTTTGCTGTGCTATTAAATTTTCCAGTGAAATGGCTATCCCGTTACCTGTCGAGAGGGTGGGCTATCACTATCATATTTTTGGTAGCGATCGCTCTCCTGTTTGGATTGGTTGCCTTTATTGGACTGGAAGTACTCAATCAGGGACAGGGGTTGCTGAATGATTTCACAACCAACCTGCGCCAACAAAATACCTTACCCCTACCAGACGTGCTTGAACAACTTAACTTCAATCAGGTATTTGAAGCGTTGCGATCGGGACTGGCTTCCGGGTTAGGTATCGTCCGCAGTATTTTCGCCAGTGTGTTTACAGGAATTTTTGGAGCCGTGATTTGTCTCTATATGTTGATTGATGGCGAGAAATTGTGGCAATCGTTTCTGAAGCTATTGCCCGTGGGATCTCGCGATCGCTTTGCCTACATCTTTCAACGCAGTGTGATTGGCTTCATTCGGGGACAGATGTTGCTCATGTTATTTCTGTCCAGTACTACCCTGATTGCTTTTCCATTACTCGGTGTGAAATACCCTCTCATCCTGGCGCTAATTGTGGGTGTTATTGACGCGATTCCTGGCATTGGGGCAACTTTGGGAATTTCGGTTGCGACGCTGCTAATTTTTGCGTCTCAGGGATTGGCCACAGCCTTGAAAGCACTCGTTGTTTGCCTTGTGTTGGTGCAGATTCAAGACAACTATGTGCGCCCCAAAGTCATGGGCGATGCCTTGGAACTAAATCCAGTCATCTTATTTCTGTCTTTGTTTATTGGTGAGAGGATCGCCGGATTATTAGGAATTTTTCTTTCCATCCCTATTGCTGGCATGATTGCCCTCTGGATACAATCCTCCCAGAAGGATTCAACTTTACCAGAAATCTCAACCTCAAACCAGTTCCCATGATTCACTATATCCGAGATACCGTTGTACCTTACGTGCGATCGACCATTCTACCCTCAAAACCCGTTCAACTCCTGATTAAAACCTGGATGAAGTGGGATCAGGATAACTGCCCTGGCATGGCAGCCGCTTTATCGTACTATGCGCTGTTTTCCCTATTTCCATTGCTTCTGATCATTCTAAGCATCATCGGCTCACTGATTGGTCCTGAGACAGATGCATTCCAATCCATTACAACTGCCATTCAGCGATATTTGCCCCCCGAAGTGCATGAATTAGTCAAGAGCACAATTATCACAATGAACCAAAATAGTTCTGGGGCTGGCCTTGTTGGGTTTCTCTTACTGTTATTTACCGCAAGCGTGGTCTTTGCCATTCTCAAAAATTCATTTAATAAGATTTGGCAGGCACCCAATCGCATATCAGAGGTTGGTTCAGTGTTTAAAATGGCATTATTTTTTGTCATGAATAAACTATTATCCTTTGTATTAGTATTTGCGACTGGCTCACTATTATTATTTTCATTGGCAACCAATATTGCTATTCGCACCATTATTGAATTAGTTAATACATTTCAAACGAATTTTACATTCATCCAGATTGATGAACTGCAACTCACCAAAGTGTTGCAGATTACTTCATCCTACTTGATCCTGTCACTGGCAGCTTGCATCCTGTTCAAATTTCTCCCGACTGTTTATGTCGCTTGGGGAGATGTTTGGTTAAGTGCATTACTAACCGCACTCATTCTCGTGGGGCTACAGCAGCTCGTTGGCAATAGCATCATTTCGATTGGCGGCAGATTTCTGTCCTATGGAGTCATTGGCAGTGTCATGATTCTGATGATGTGGATTTATCTAACCTGTCAAATTATTTTGTTTGGCTGTGTCTTTTCTTATGTCTATGCTCATTTGTTTGGTAGCCGTCGGCATGGAACGAGAGTATGAGAAGAGGTTTTCATCCGAAGAAACACTCGCTTCATTTCATTGTGTAATCAATTGAAATTCACCATTTATTACTTTCACCAAAACAGGTTCAATTTCTTGCTCTCTCGCAGCATTAAACTTCAGTGCTCTCCCAGAAGTTTCGTCTGCTGACAATTCTACTTGGGGCAAGTTTTGTAGCACTGTTTCACGAGAAGCATCAGGAGTCAGAGTTTCAATAAACACTTGCGTTGCATCAAAGCTAGTTGCTGTTCGCCAACTTACCTGCCGACCGCCCCACTGGCTACTTGCAGATTGAGAAAAGTTAGCTGATTCTGGAGATTGAGCGAACCAGGGCGCTGCCACAACTAATCCTTCCACATTTGCTCCACCGTTCTTTAAGATCTCCTGATAATCGTAGAGGGAATCTCCTCCTAAAAGCTTTAATCCAGTTGTAAGCCTGGAATTCCCTTGAACCAGTTCAGTATTCGCTTTAGCAATGTCTACTACTTTTTCAAGGAGAGTAGCATTAGGAAACAATACGGCTGCTTCTGCTTTGTGTCGATAGAAAATGCGCGGGACTGCTTCTCTAGGATTGAAATTCGGATCATGCAAGTCAGTTTTAAAGTCAGAGGTAGGAATAATCGTCCCCTCCAGTTCTTCAAAACGCTTCGCAAAAGCATCCCTGATACTACGGCTATAGGCATCCTCCGTATTGTAAAAAATCACCGCTCTCTCTAAATTTAGAGTTTCCCTAGCATACTCAGCTAACTTATGCCCCGTTGCAGTGTCAGAAGGTAACGTTCTAAAGAACACTTCACTCTGTAGATCTGTGCTGGTAGACGTAGGGGTAACGATGGGTAATTTAGCAGTTTCATATTCTGATAAGACAGCTTTACTAACCTTGCTTGTGTAATGTCCAATGACTCCTAACACAGATTCATCCTGTACCAAGGCTTGAGCAATTTGCTTCGCCTGATTGTCAGGATCATTCTTATCATTGGCAATGACAATTTCTAATAATCGACCACTTGGCTCCTGCTTCTGATTGAATTCATTTTGAGCTTGTGCAACTCCCCGCAAAATTTCCTGAGCTTTATTTGATATACCTTCTAACACATCCCCTGCAGGTATAGCAACGGCTAATGTGAACGGTTTGCCTTGCTGTCGAGCCAAAGCATTATTGTAGTAAATCAATACTTCTGGATTAAATGGATCGTTCTCTACAGCCTTCTGAAACCATTGAGATGCTTCTGCATACTTCTCTAATTTAAAGGCCTCGATTCCTTCATTCCGATCAGCATTAGAAATACTTGTGAAGAAGGCTTGCTCACCCCGACTAATTGCTTGTTGAATATTGGCTTGAGGAGAAACTGTGGTCTGAGAAGGTTGACAGATACCATCGACGATTTGTCCTTCTGGACATGGGTTTGAACCACGACCCCAAAAATATCCAACTAGCAGCAAAAGTGGGATTCCTACAGCAGCGATTGCCGCAGTTCTCGATTGATACTTGCGTTTGAGATCGCTCTTAAGCGATAACTTTCCTTCCCACACCAAAATTTCCTTCAACTTATCCTGCGCTAAAACGTTATCTGGCTCAATTTCTGTGACTCGCTGATAATATCCTTTTGCCAACTCTGGATTTTCTTGCTGTATGAATAGATGGTTACCATGTTCTAGTAGCGATCGTACTAAGCCTTCTCGATTCCGAATTGGATCAACCTGATAGGCGCGGGTGTATAACTCTACCGCTTTGCTATAATCCTTATCATTCAAACTGATTTCAGCCAACCTAAAAAGGGTGTTGAAATGGTTGGGATTCAGTACAATCACCTGTTGATACAGCCCTTGGTCATTGGCTCTAGCTTGCTGAATCCGCAATCGCTCAGCAATTTCATAAATATTCTTCGCTTCTGCATGAAAATGCTCTAAAGCCAGGATTTCCCGGTACAGAGGATAGCGTCTGAGCAACCAGCGACGTACTAATTCAACCCTAACTTCCCGCCCACCTCTCACTAAAAATCCTCTGTCAACAAGTTGCTTGACTGCCCCTTGCAATTCCTCGGTTTCTATTACTCCATGTGCTCTTAGCAAAACTAGAGGATCTTCGGCTACTGATTGTTGGGATGCGATCGCTTCCTCTTGAGCCTTGGATACAGCAGAGAAAATGACTTGTTCTGGAACCGTTAAACCATCCCAAAACCATGCCAAACCTCCCTCTGCTGTCTCAATGGCTAACTCAACTATACTTCTAACTTCTGAGTGAGTGATTCGCCAACTGTTGCGCTCTCTTGCTTGTACAAAAACCGCAAAGCAGACCACTTGCGTGAAGTAGGGATGCCCTGCTGAAAGCCTGATCACTTCATTTATAGCGCTGTCGTCATACTTCAGGCTATTATCGATAGCGGGTTGAGTAATCAACCGCCTAGCGCTGACTTCATCTAGTAAACCAATTTCATGATGAGGTGCTCCCTTAAACAATTCTTGCAAGTTGGGTAAATCATCTAACTTTCTCCCAATTACGGGAATGATAAATAACTGCTTATGTTGAGTCAGCAATTGCTTTAAATAAGGGAAAAACCGCCTTCCAGCCGAATTAGGATCATTACTACCCAGAACATCAAATTCATCAAGTAACAAAACCAAACGCTTATTCCCTAACGCTTGAGCAACATCCATGAGGAAGGGGTCAGAAAACAGGTTTGAATCTAATTCAAGTTCTTCAGTAGTGGGTAGTTTAACTTGATCATCCTCTAATTCAAGTTGAAACAAGATCTCTGTTGCCAAATCATGTAAAAGATGTCCTAATGACAGTTGGCTTTTATCCTGAAGATCAAACAGGACAAACTTAAATGACTCCCGCAGAATAGTGGAGTGAGGCAACTGACAAAGAACAGATGATTTACCAATCCTCCGTTGACCATGCAGCAGCAATACTTGTACGTTCTGCCTCAAATTGTCATTCACAAAATTAAACAGACTCTCCCGACCAAAGAATGCCTCTGGTTCAGTAATAGGACGACCAATGATGTAAGGGTTCCTGCGGGCAATAGCAGCCATCATATTTCTCCCTGCTGATAATGTTTAAGCTAACCAAAAAGCAAACCTCCAGGCAGTGCTTTGACTATTTTTCCGATCAACTCTAAAACAGAGGGCACCTCATTTTTGTTTGTCCATAACCAATGAATCGCAGTTTTTACCCGCCCTAATTGCTGTTGATTCATCAGGTTGAGAAAAATCTTTTCACGATTTTTCAAAGCGAGATCATCACTATTTCCCAACTCTTGGATTACCCATCGCTCCATTAGAGATGAGGTGAAAACATAAGCCTTCTTCCCCTCTTTCAGAGTTTGCATGATGATGCCTTGCTCCTCCAGTTTCGTTAGTTCTCGTTCCTTTTGATGCAAAATCAGATCAATACCTGTTAAATCATAAAATTTGTTGTGTAAACGACCCTGGAGGTTGGACAAAGCAATCAGCATAAGTAAGGCTTGTTCTATTTCATCTGAAAGTTGCCAAATTGTCTGAAAGTGTTGCCTTGTGCTGCGTTCAAATTCTGTAGCAAAAGCTGCAATGGTTTGATTTTCCCCTGTTGGATGTAACTTATTTTGATGCAACAAAGAGCCAGCAATTTGTAGTAAAGCAGGATTGTTACCAGCAATTTCTCGAACCCCTTCTTGCAAAGGAGGTGTCATTTCTCTTTCAAGTAATGATCTGATTTCTTGATCAGTAAATGGCTTGAGGGGTAAGTATAAATAATGATTGTACCAGGGGGAGCTGCCAGATTGCAAAGCGGGACCCAATTCGTTGAGAGGACGATTTGAGGCAACAATCATTGAGAGATAACGCCTCTCATTAGAGTGGTAGGCTAGACTGCGGCATTCACTCAAAAAGGTATTAATTTCGATATTAGTATATTGTTCACCATGCTGAATGAGAGCAGTATTATAGTCATCAACTAGCAGCAATAAAAACTTCCCCTCTCGTCCCAACTTCCCCAAAATGCGACGTAAGTTATCCTTCGTTGTTTTGTTCTGTTCCCGAAACGCATCTACTTCAGACTGTAAAGCAGGTTCACCCTCCAACTGCTCCCTCAGAATCATGAAAACCTCACGCCAAAAAGCAAAGATGCTAAAGGGAAAAATATTGGCACAACTGAGCGAAACGATAACAGCCTTGGAAAAGTCTTGACTATGATATTCCCAAACTTTTGGCAGAGTCAATTGCATCAAAAATGAGGATTTGCCTACCCCCGAACCGCCCCAGACTGCCAGGTTGCTGCAATTTGCAATTTGGTCAAAGGCGCGGGCCAATTCACTTCTTCGTCCAATAAAGCGATCCCATGAATCAATGGGCCTACCTACTGTAAATGGATTTTGCATGTTCTTTATTGCTACAGAATACTCCGATATAGAACATTATATGAGTTGCCTTACATAAATTCAGTCAGTCGCACAACCAGGAAATTCGTTAATTTCTGATACATCTTATTGCAATTCTTAGTGAGGTAGCGGCGAAGAGAGCAGGACGAGGACCCGCTCTCTTTGCCGCCCCTTTTCTGAACACAATTAACTGTAGATGCTGATTAGATCAAGCCCATGTTGGGAGTTTTCCTACAGGAAGACTCCATCACTCAATGTCAACAAGGTTTAGATGGGTTAATGAATTGATCGATCGCCTCCTTCAATCCCTTCAAATTCACTGGCTTGGTAAGGTACTCATTAGCGCCTGCGGCCAGACAGCGTTCCCTATCCTTGGGCATCGCCAGTGCCGTTAAAGCAATAATTGGCAGCGTGGCTAAGTTTGGTTCCTGTCGGATCAGTTGCATGGCTTGTAAACCATCCATCTCTGGCATCTGGATATCCATTAAAATCAAATCGGGCGGGTGTTGCTTAGCCAGTTCGACTGCTTCTTTGCCGTTTCTGGCGATCGCCAGGCGATATCCCTGGGCTTCTAAATAGCCCAACAATGTGTCAATGTTGGCCTCATTGTCCTCAGCCAGCAAAATGAAAGGGGTTGACTGCGAATCTGCATCTTCTTTGATGGTGGGATGCCAATCGGCTCCGGCGATCTGTTGTAGAGCGGTTGCTAACTGGTCGCGTGTAATCGGCTTCAGCAGAAACCCATCCGCCCCTTGCTGCATCGCCTGACCTTCATCATCCACTACAGTCACAATCAGCACAGGAATAGACTGGGTGCGATGATCAGCTTTGAGTTGGCTCAAAATCTCCCAACCCGAGCAATGCGGCAGCAGAATATCGAGAACAATCAGATCAGGCTGAGTTTCCAGAACTTTGGCGATCGCTCCCTGCCCATCGTGCTGAACCTGGCTGGAGATTTGCCACTCTTTGAGATAACGACAAATTTGACTAGAGGCATCCGTCGAGTCCTCAATGATCAACACCTGTTTTAGCGTTGATTGAAACACTGGAGCGGGAACAGGTGGCACCCCTAAAGCCGCTTTCCAGGGAACAGCCAGCGTAAAATGACTGCCTCGCCCAACTTCGCTCTCCAGTTCTACCCCGCCCCCATGTAGCTCGGCAATGCGGCGCACCAGAGATAATCCCAGTCCTGTGCCACCATAACGACGAGATAAGGAGCTGTCTACTTGCACAAACGGTTGAAACAGTTTTAGAAAATGCTCTGGAGCAATACCAATGCCTGTGTCAATCACATGAAACTTGAGGACTTCCTCTGCTGGGTTAGCCTCGACCTCCAAACGCACCCTGCCTTCTTGTGGAGTAAACTTGACTGCATTACTTAACAGGTTGATCAGCGCTTGTCGCATCCGTGCCTCATCCAGAAGGACATCTGCTGCGCCCTCAGGGACTTGCAAGGTCAGTTGAATCCGTTTTTGATGGGCTTGTTGTTTGACAAAAGCCAGACTCGATTCGGCTAACTCCTGCAAAATCACAGGAGCCAGATGCAGTTCCATCCGTCCCGATTCAATTTTTGACAGGTCCAAAATATCATTAATCAAAGTTAATAGATGTTGCCCGCTGGTTTCGATGGTGGTGAGAGATTTGCGCTGTTTTGCAGTCAATGGCCCATAAACTTCTTCTAACAGGGCTTCTGACAAACCAATCACTGCATTCAAGGGAGTCCGCAGTTCATGACTCATGTTGGCTAAAAACTCGTCTTTCATGCGCGACGCTCTCGCCAGTTCTGCATTGGCTAAACTGAGGCGATTGTTAGTTTCCGTTAACGCTTGCGTCCGATAGACGACTCTCTTTTCTAATTCTTGATTGACCTGACGGAGTTCCATTTCAGCTTGGCGTAGCGCTGCTTCCGCTTGCTGGCGTTCTGCCTCATGGCGCTTACGTTCACTAATATCCGTATGCGTTCCCAACATGCGTAAAGGTTTGCCCTCAGCATCCCAAGCCACTACTTTGCCAACTGAAAGAATCCATTTCCAGTCGCCAGCTTGAGTGCGTTGCCTGAATTCCACTTGATATTCGCTGCGTTTACCACTGATGTAATCCTGGTAGATCTGGTAAACCCTGGACTGGTCTTCGGGATGGAGGCGATCGCGCCATTTCTCATTGGTTTCCTCAAATCCTTCCAGGTCGTAGCCCAACATCTTAACGTATTCGGCGTTGACAACGGCTTCTCCAGTCTGTAAATTCAAATCCCACAGACCTTGATTGGCAGACGTGAGGGCTAATCTCAAGCGTTCTTCGCTTTCTCGGAGCGCCGCTTCAGCCCGTTTTCGATTGGTAATATCCGTATGGGTTCCCAACCATTCCACTACATTGCGATCAGCATCCGTTACAGGAACTCCCCGCACCAGGAAAAAGCGATAGCTGCCATCAGCAACCCGAACCCGAATTTCGACCTGATACAGGCTTTTCGTCTGCAAACAACGGCTGAATTCTGCGGCAGTGCGATCGCGATCGTCTGGATGAATAGATGTTAGCCATCCCCATCCCTGAGTTTCAGCTTCACTAAAGCCTGTCAAACTGCGCCACGATGGAATGTCTTCTACCACACTGCCATCCGCATCCGTCACCCAAACGGCTTGTGCTATGGCAGTAATCAGCGATCGATAGCGAGCTTCACTTCGTTGTAATGCCTGTTCCACCAACTTACGTTCGTGAATATCTTGCACAACACAAACATCATACCGGGCAGTGCCCATCGCATCTCGCACCACAGAGATGCTTACATTAACCCAGCGTGCTTCTCCTGATCTGGTTACATATTGTTTTTCAATTGAAAAACTGGATTGATTTGCATATATCAGTTGAGAAGCGGTTAATTCACCCATTCCTACTGAATTTCTAAAGTTGGTAATTTCTTGCCAGGTGTATTGCAACATTTCTGCCTCAGTGTAACCCAACAAATCGCAAAACCGTTGATTGACATGCAAAAACTCACCTGTCTGTCTATCTGATAGACTCATGCCAACCGCAGCTTGCTCAAAAATCACGCGCAGTTTAGCTTCATTTTCATATCGCGTTTGCTCTGCTTGTTTTTGTTCAGTAATATCCCGCGATACCCCGACGGTTTGAATCACTTCACCGGCCGAGTTGAAAATGGGCACTTTGATGGTGTGAAACAATCTGACTCGACCATCATGACTGGTAGCAGGCTCTTCAGGAATATTGAGAGGCTGACCAGAGTTGAACACGGTGGCATCATCGCGAATATATTGCTGGGTATAGTCTGGATCGTTGAAGGGCGCATCAATCAAATGATAAAGTTGCGCCAGATTCATGCCATAGAATTCTCGAAAGGCTTTGTTCCCGTAGATGATCTTGGATTGCTCTCCCTTACACAACACCAGATCAGGAATGGCATCTAGGATTTGCTGATAAGTGTACTCCCGTTCCTGTAAGGCAATCTCAGCAGCGCGGTGCTCCATTTCAATCCGTTTGCGTTCTGTCACATCAAAAAGCACACCCCGCCAAGCAATACTGTCATCCGCACGGTGCTCTGGATTAGAATTGACCAATACCCATCTCACCTCTCCAGTAGGTGCAATATAGCGAAATTCACATGAAAATGGCGATCGCTGTTGAGCACTGATTGTAGTGGCTTGCTGTAGAGCAGCAAGATCATCGGGATGTGTTCCGCCCAAAACGAGTTGGCTATTCGCCATCACCTGTTCCGCCGTATATCCGTAGACGGGATAACATCCTTCGCTGATGTACTCAAAGTAAGCAGAGCCATTTGGAGCAAGAACATAGGTGTAGAACGCACCCGGTAAATTGGCCTCGATTGCTCTCAGTTGAGCCGTTTGATGCTGCAATTGGGTCGTGGTGCGCTGGTGCTGTTCCAGTTCGGCTTGCAGTTGGGTATTGCGTTGAGCGAGTTGCTGCTCGTGTTGTTGCTGCACAGAGAGGAGATGACGTAGCGATCGCGACAGTCGAGCAATTTCGTCCTGTCCCTGAAACATGGGCAAATCCAAATCCGCTTGTCCCTGGCTGAGCCGATCGGCAGCCTTAGCAATTCTTTGAATTGGGCGAGTCAGGCGATCGGCTAATAGCCAACTTAGTCCCGCCAGCAGCAATGTGCCTAGTCCAGTCCAAACCCAAAATCGCCGTCGTACCTGCTTAGCTGGAGCCAGCGCTACCTCCGCAGGTTGCCAAACCATCACAGTCCAATTTAAGTCTGGATAATCTTGATAACCAGTTAAAGCGCTGTAGCCAATGAAATATGGCTCTTCATCAATCAGAACTGGCTTGAACACACTCTGGTTGCTATTTAACTGATGGTCAAATTGCCTGATTTCAGAAACAGGATATCCCTCAACCTGACCAGGGACATACAACAACTGACCCTGACCATTAAACAACACCCAATTGACTTGATTGGATAGTTCGCCTGCAAAGGACTGTTCCAGTTCCTCAATCCAGTTCCAGTCCAATCGGGCAGCAACTACGCCTAGCTGATTGCCTTGTGGATCTCGTATTGGCGCGACAATCTCAATTGTGGGTGAGGTTGGCTCTACCGATGGGGCAGGTTGGCTGTCTGGAATAGCCGATTCTACTAAATAAACTTCACTGCTAAAAGCATCTTTGAACCCCGCTTGCAGCAGGGGGCGATCGCGTAGATTTTGCCCTTCCTGTTGGTACTCAGTGGCGGCGATCACCGTCCCTTCAGCATCGATCAATCCAATCCAGTCATAGTGAACGTGGGTGTCTTTTAGAACTTGCAGGAGCGATCGCTTTAAAGCCACATTAACGGTGGGATCTTCAATGGCATTGCGACTGGCTAAAATTTGCATCTCCCGGTAATGTTCAAACATGGCCCGCTCGAAGTTAGTGGCAATGCGCTGAGCCGTGCTGTCAAGGGATTGTCCTATCGTTCTTTGTAACTCTGAAGTCAACCGATGGCTGGCAGCACTACTCATCAAGACCAGCACCAAACCAGCAAAGCAGCCAATGATGAGCGCTAGTTTTGCTCTGAAATGATGATTGGGATTGAGGGACTGAATCCAACGGTGTAAAGGTCTTGAAGATTTCCGCATGAATGTTGTCTAAAGTTGAGGACAGAAAGGCATATTGGGAAAACCGATGACAGCACTACCACTAGGATACCTACCCCATTCCCTTTGGTCACCTCAATAGATTCCCGCAACAGGCTTGTGCAAGATTGGAGTTATCACTTGGCACTATAATCTAGCAATAGCTTGTGCCACTGCTGACGGTTTCAACTTGTTGGCTCATTTCCTATAACTATGCAATCCTATTCCCTGCTTGCACCTGCCAAGATTAATTTGTATCTGGAGATCTTGGGCGATCGCTCTGATGGCTATCATGAACTGGTGATGGTGCTCCAAAGTATTGCCCTGGCTGATCAGATTGAGGTACGAGCAAATGGCACTGACCAGATGCGGGTGTTTTGCGATCATCCACAAGTTCCTAATGACTCCAGCAATCTGGCATATCGGGCTGCCGCTTTGATGGCTACCCATTTTCCCCAGGTTTACAATCGCTATGGTGGGGTTGATATTACCATTCACAAAAAAATCCCCGTTGGTGCGGGGTTAGCAGGAGGCTCAACCAATGCGGCGGCGGTCTTGATTGGGTTAGATTTGATGTGGGGATTGGGGTTAACCCACTCAGAACTGCAATCTCTGGGAGCCAAACTGGGTTCCGATGTCCCCTTTTGCATTGCTGGGGGCACGGCGATCGCCACCGGACGAGGGGAAAACCTGGCTCCTTTACCCAGGCTGGACAACCTCCATGTTGTCCTGGCAAAATATCGCAGTCTGTCTGTATCAACGGCATGGGCTTATCAAACTTATCGGCAGCAGTTTGGGCATACCTACATTTCAGAGCGCGATCGCCTAGAAGGGCGACGACAGGTGGTGCATTCTGGGCCGATGGTGGCCGCAATTGGGCAAAAAGCTGGAGAGGAGATTGGCAAGTTATTGCACAATGACTTAGAAAAAGTCGTTTTACCAGAGTATCCTCAAGTGTTAACCCTACGACAGACACTTGAGCGGTTGGAGACCTTGGGTGTAATGATGTCGGGTTCAGGTCCGACAGTTTTCGCTCTAGCCGTGTCGCAATCGCAAGCTGAACAAATCTCCAACCAATTGCGGCAGCAGTGGCCCGACTCGGATTTAGAAATTTGGGTCACTCGTTGCATGGCTACAGGCATTCATCTCACTGCTGATATGAAGGACTGAAATCAAACGGTCCTCCCCAGACCAACCAATCGCCAAATCTTAATCGTTTCATCGGTGCTACCACTCACTAAAGTTTGGCTATCTGGGCTGAAACAGAGCGCATTGATACCCCAGCCGTGCTGGATAGTCATAGGACGCAGCGTTTGAGGTCGAGTTAACACGGTTTGTGAGATACTCCAGAGTTTAATTGTGCTGTCCTCCCCCGCACTGGCCAGCAAATGTCCATCTGGACTGATGGCTAAACAACTAATCCGATCGCTATGTCCTGCCAAATTCCGCAGTGGTTTGGCTCGCACCAGATCCCAAAGCTTAATCTGACGATCCCAACTGGCACTGACCAAGATCTGCCAATCTGGGGTGATGGCGATCGCGCTTACCCGATCAAGGTGTCCGTTGATGGTCTTGAGCAAGCAACGACGATTCACACTCCACAGACAAATCGTTTTATCGTGACTACTGCTGATCAGCGTTTGTCCTTTAGGACTGAGCAACAAGCCACTGACCTGATCCTGATGGCTGCTTAAATTGCTAATTACTGCTAGAGTGCCTAGATTCCACAGATGAAGACTGCCATCGTTGCTACCACCGGCCAAGATCCTGCCATCTCGACTGAGAGCGATCGCTGAGATGCCCCAACCTGCCTCTGGCAGCGTAGTGACTGGTTTACAGGATGGAATCTCCCACAGTTTAATCTGTCCGTCACTGCTGCTGCTAATCAATGTTTGACCATCAGGGGTGAATTGCAAGCCAGTGATGCGATCGCTATGCCCATTGCTGAAGCCAAAAAAGCCGCGTTCAGCAAAATTGTGCAGCAGTTCACCTGTCTGTATATCCCACAGCTTGATCGTTTTATCACTGCTGCCACTGGCCAGGAGAGGTGCTTGGGGATGAAGGGCGATCGCAGTAATAGCCCCAATATGTCCTATCAGGGTATGCTGACAAGCCCACTGCGGCAACACAGCGGGAGATGGTGGTTCACTCTGGGTCGCTGGGGCAGGGGACGGAGGGCGGTAAGAGGCGATTAAAGCACTGGAGCCTTCCAAGCCCAAATCTTGTAACACAGCAGTGGCAGTGCGATAGCGCCGAGAGGTTGCTTTTTGCAGGAGTTTGTCGAGTACCTGCCGCAGGTTATAGCTGACTGGCTGAGCCAAATATTGCGTCCAGACCCAGGCATCTTCGCTGATGGAATACAAATCAAACGGATGCAGCCCTGTCAGCAAATGGATACAGGTAACCCCCAAACTGTAGAGATCGCTGGAAAATTCCGCTTTGCCCATGGCCTGTTCTGGAGCCACATAACCAGCACTGCCAATCAGCGTGCCCGTGCGAACCAGCATCGTTTCAGTCACAAATTTGGAAGCGCCAAAATCCACCAGAACCAACTTGTCGGATTGCTGAGGACAAATAATATTTTCGGGCTTAATGTCCCGATGAATCACTTGATGCCCATGCACAAATCGCAAAACGGGCAACAAATCCTGAAGCACTTGCCGCACTCGCTCTTCGGAAAAGGTTTTTTCCTCAGCTAGCAGGACTTCTAAATTCTGCCCATCGATGTGTTCCTGCACCAAATATTGGCTATCTTGCCATGCAAAGTGCTCCCACAAGCGGGGAATTTGAGGATGCGTTCCCAACTCTGCCAGTCGCTCGGCTTCCTGGCAAAATAAATCAGCAGTTTGTTGGGATGACAAGTTCAGTTGTCGCAGCGGCAGGGATTGCTTGACCACGCAATAGGGTAAAGCTGGATTAGACTGATCCACAGCCAAAAAAGTTTTGCCAAAGCCACCCTGTCCAATGACTTTAACGGCTCGGTAGCGATCGCCCAACCACAAGGGTTTGCCACAATTCTGACAGAATCTGGCATCGTCGGGATTTTGCGATTGCTGACAGTCTGGATTAAAACAATAAGTCATGGCAGGCAATAGCCCCTATGACCTGCGCCCCCCATAGCCTCATGTCGGCACCAACTCACCTGGACGCAGGCGGCTCCACTTGCCCATTTCTTGCTTAAAACTGAGACAACCGACGACATCCCATTCCATTTCGATATAGTCCTGCCTCTCCCGAATATTGACATTAATCGTCGGTTCGTTGGGTTCAAAATCTGGTGAATCTGTCAGGTGGAGTTGTTGATGCTGATATTCGACTGCATGGTAAGTCGTGCAGCGATCGACATAAAAGCAGTTGACACAAATACACATAATAGCTTCCTCCACGCGGCAAAAAGGCAGCAAAAGATAGGATGCGATTGAACCTCTTTCTGCTAATTTAGCTCAAGTTTTGCACAAACAGGAATGAACCCTGAGAGGATGTTGCAAAATGAAAAGATAAAGATACAGCACAGTTGCCAAGCGAACCTCCCCCTGGATTCTCCTGATTCCCAAGCGGCTTGGGAACCCGACAACCGAGGGCAACCGAGGGCAACCGAGGGCAGAATCCCAAAAGGGTATGAGGAGAAGCGAGTTGGGTTTGGCTAAGATTGAGACAGTTCATCGGACTTGCAGTGCCTTTTAGTTCCCCCATTGCTGGTAAAACAGACAGAGGGAAACTGTGGCTCAAAACTGTGGCTCAAAACTGTGGCTTAAAAGCGGGATTTGAATCCTCAAGTTGCGCTCTAAATTTGTTTAAGGCATCAATTTTTTGCTTTAATCCTGTAGAACCGATTGCTTGATTTGTATTGTTTTGTTTTATTCCTCTGGATTATTTTTTTGAAGTACATCGCTAGTCCCTCCTCTCAAATTCAAACAACCGCTTCTGTGACCTCGGTATTGTCGCCGCAGACGTGGCCTTTCAGTCTGGATTTTTTGCCGCAGGCGGCTTATCTGGTTGGCGGCAATGTTCGAGATGCTTTGATGGGCAGACAGGCAGAATATTTGGACTTGGATTTTGTGTTGCCCTGTCAAGCCGTTGAGACAGCTAGGGCGATCGCTGTATACTATCGAGCCGGATTTGTCCTGCTAGATCCAGAGCGGCAGATTGCGCGAGTAGTGTTTGAGAAGGCAACTGTTGATTTTGCCCAACAGGTTGGCGCTACGCTGGAATCGGATTTGTATAACCGCGACTTTACGGTGAATGCGATCGCCTACAGTCCCCACACCCATGAGTTAATCGACCCAGTTCAGGGATATATCGACTTACAGCGGCAGTTGATCCGCATGATTGCCCCAGAGAATCTCAAGGAAGATCCGTTGCGGCTGCTGCGGGCTTATCGGCAATCCGCTCAATTGGGCTTTGAGTTGGAGCCGGAAACCCAGGAAACCATCTGTCACCTGGCTGACCTGTTGCAGGAGATTGCCGCCGAACGGATTCAAGCAGAATTGAATTATTTACTCAGTACTCCCAGGGGTACAAGTTTTCTGACGACAGCCTATCAAGATGGCTTGTTGCAGTTTTGGTTGCCTCATGCGACAGACTTTCGGATGGAACGGTTGGCACAAGTGGATCAGGCTGCGATCGCCCTGGCTCAAGCCTGTCCGGTATTTGCGGCAGAGTTGCACCATTGGCTGCGAGATCAGCAAAAAATTTCAGGAGCCAGCCGGAGCTGGCTCAAAATTGCTAAGTTGGCCTGCCTGGTCGCTCCCGATTTAGAGTTGGCGGAGCAAGAATTGTGGCGCTTGAAATATAGCCGTGCGGAAATTCAAGCAGTGTTAACAACGCTGAAATGTCTGCCGCAACTCCAAAGCTGCCTGACTGAGGGGGCGACGGCTCAACAGTTGTATACGCTGTTTCGGGGAATTGGTGCAGCTTTTCCGGCACTGGCAGTGCTAGCAGTTGGCACAGGGATTCCCGTTGAGGCGATCGTCCCTCTGATTGAACGGTTCCTGACTCCTGATGATCCGATCGCTCATAACGTGCCGTTGCTCACAGGTCGGGACTTGATGAAGACCCTGAAATTGCCCCCCAGCCCTCAAATTGGAAACCTCCTGGAAGCTATTCAATTGGCCCAAGCAGAAGGCAAAGTCGGCTCACGGACAGAGGCAATTCAGTTTGCCCAGTCTATCCTGGAAGGGAAGTGATGAGATCTGAGCATGTCTTTTCTGCGCTTCCCACTCCTATTGCTGGTAATGACGATCGCGGCGTGTAGTCCAAACACAGTTGCACCCAACCCACCTGCATCTACCCCAAACGCCAGTTCTACCAGCCCGACTCGTTCTGCCAGCCCCTCTGCTCCTCTTCCAGACAGCATTGCAGCGGCTCCTGCTATTCCAGCTAACAGTCTCATTCGCACGAATTCTCTAGACCCCAAACCGATTCAAGTGACCGTTGAAGGCTTACCGCAGCCGTTTGCCAGCGAAAGTGCCTCTAAATCTCCCAATGTTGTACCCATTCCGGCTGATCCGGTGCTAAATGTTCCCAACGGCTTTACGGTTAACGTATTTGCTGAAGGACTCGATCGCCCCCGCTGGTTAGCTCTGACCCCCACAGGCGATGTGCTGGTGACGGAAACTCGCGAAAATCGCATCCGGCTCCTGCGTGATGCCAATGGGGACGGTGTGGCAGAGGTGAAACAAACCTTTGCTGGATCAGAAAATGGCTTGAATATTCCATTTGGCATGAGCTTTGCACCTGGTTATTTTTTCCTGGGTAACACCGATGCCGTCATCCGCTTCCCTTACACTAATGGACAGGAGCAACTGATGGGGCGAGGTAAAGTCATTGCTAACCTGCCCGGTGGCGGCTATAACCAGCACTGGACGCGCAATGTGCGTGTCGCTCCCGATGGCAATACGCTTTATGTTTCTGTAGGGTCGCGATCGAACGTCGATATCGAAGAGTTACCCCGGGCTGCGGTGCAGGTGATGAACCTGGATGGCTCTGATGCTCAAATTTTTGCGTCTGGTCTCCGCAATCCCGTTGGTCTGGACTTCCATCCGATAACTCAGGAACTGTACACCACAGTGAATGAAAGGGATGGCATTGGCGATGATTTAGTACCGGATTATCTGACTCGGATTCAAGCCGGAGAATTCTATGGTTGGCCCTATGCCTATCTCCGTCCTGATCTGCTTGACCCGCGCCAAGTGCAAGGGGGACAGAGCACCAATCCTGAACTCGCTGCTCAGACTCGCACTCCCGATGTGTTGTTTCAAGCCCACTCTGCTGGTCTCGGACTCCAGTTTTACAACGGCAAGACCTTTCCAGAACGCTATCGCAACGGCGCATTTGTCGCCTTTCGGGGTTCCTGGAATCGTAGTCAGGGCACAGGCTACAAAATTGTGTTTGTCCCGTTTGGCGCAGACAATCGGCCGCTGGGCTACTACGAAGACTTCCTGACTGGATTTTTACTTGATCCCTCTGGTCCAACCACATGGGGTCGCCCCGTTGGACTGTTGATGCTGCCCGATGGGAGTCTACTTCTCACTGAAGAAATGAATAATCGGATCTATCGCATTCAATACGGTAATTCTTAGGAACGTGAATTAAATAAAACCAAATTTTTTTGCGGGAAGCGCGGCTGCGCCGCACTTCCCACAAAAAAATTTTAGGTTTTATTTTATCCTTAATCCTTAGGATCGTAAAGGCTCTTTCCAAGTCGTCTGCGGCTTTGCATGAGATTTTTAGTTCAATTTGATCTGAGTCGCCCCCTTGGAGTTCCACAATCGATAGGGATGTCGAGCCAAATTGGAATTGAAGTAACGGGGATCGGTAGATACCTCCTCACCAATCCAATCGGGAAGAATAACGGATGCCTCAACTTCAGCCAGTTCCACTTCAGCAACGATCAGTCCTTGATTCTCGCCTAAAAACTCATCTACTTCCCAGACTAGATAGTTGTCAGGAATTCTATATCGAATTTTCTCGATTAAAGGACGATCGCACAGCGTATCCAACAAGATCCTGGCATCTGTGATAGGAATTTCATATTCAAATTCGGCTCTTGTCACGCCTATCGATTGCCCCTTGATGGTTAAAAAGCCTTGCTCTCCAACAATACGTACTCTGACCGATCGCTGTTTTTCAGCAACCAAATATCCCTGCCGATACAACACCCCTGGAGCCAACGATCGCCATGCTTCTCCTTTCACTAGAAACTTGCGTTCAATTTCGATGCCCATCCCTGTTCCCCTGCTGTAGGGTGGGCATTGCCCACCAAAACCTGCGATCTTACAACCAATGTTGCTGACAGTATTACCCCAGCCAAGCTATCCGTCTAGTTGTGTGAGATATAAGAAAGCTTCCACTTCAGCAGCCGTCGGTTGGGCGGCGATCGCACCCGCCCGCAGTGTAGTCAATGCTCCTGTGGCGCTGGCATAAGTAATAATTTGACGAGCCACTTCTGGATCACTCAAACTTTGTATCCCTTTTTGACAGAGTTGATGTAGAAAACCAGCAACAAAGCTGTCTCCGGCTCCAGTCGTATCTTCGGTTTCGACGATAAACGCAGGCATCTTGCCCTCATTGCCAGAAAAAGAATAGGCACAGCCGCGATCGCCATCAGTTACCAACACGCCTTCGATCGATTCCAGGCGATGGGCGATGATGCCAGGGTCTTGAGTATCAAATAGCCATTCTGCTTCTTCGGCTGCCAGTTTGAGAAAATCAGCCCGTTTTAATAAATGCAGAATCTCTGATCTGGCCGCCACCGGATCAGTCCAGAACACTGGCCGCCAGTTGACATCCACTATTACCTTGACAAAGTGCTGTTCTGCTAATTCCAGCGATCGCTCGATTGCTTTGTAGGATTCTGGATACGCCATGCCCAACGTTCCCGTGACGAGAAAATCGGCCGTATCAAATAAGTCCTTGGGGATGATGTCGGCTCTTAAACGAGTATCCGCAAACTCAGAGGTGTTGCGATTGCCAAAACCCGCAAACTGGCGATCGCCCTGCTCTGTCCGCGTGACATAGACTTGGCGAGTCGGGGCAAACGGATGACGCTGCACTCCCGTCCAATCTACCCCTATCTGTTGTAGTAATTCCAACAGCGCCACACCAGCCTCGTCTTCTCCCACACAGCCAACAAAAGCAGTGGGAGTACCCAACTTCACTAACGCGCAGGCAACATTCGCAGGCGCACCACCGGGATACGCTGTCCACGAAATGACTTGCTCTAGGGGCAATCCGAGTTGATCAGCCAGCAAGTCATATAGAATTTCGCCTAAACAAATCACACGGGGGCTAGCCACGATATTGCTTCTTCCTCAAACGACAACACTCTACGATTGTAGATTTTAGATTTTTAATTTTAGATCTTTTAATCTTAGAGTTTTGATGGAGATCGCAGCAAAATTGGCGAATTTTGCCAGCAAAGCAGAAGTTTTCAGATTCACGCTTTAGTCACGAAATCAACTCGTCTGTTGACTCCCATCCGTCTCAAGTGTTTAGCTAATACGTCAGGTCATTCCTTGTCAGCGAGAATAATTTGACCGTTGCGATCGCACCAGTACAGCCATCTCCGCTGCTTTATTCCGCCAACAGGCTAGTTTCCTGCAACTGGGCCACAATGCGTTCGCCAAAGTCTGGATCAAGATTTGCCAAGGTCAGCAATTGCACATATTCATGCCACTTCAACCCAACGGCTTCGATACAGGACATGGCTGCGGCTTCGATTTCTTGAGCCACCTGCAAAGATTCCGATGCGGTTTCAGCGCTCTGCATTTCTCCTTCTCGCTGTTCAATCAGACTCATAATTTGCAGGTAAGCTTGCACAAATTGGTTGACTTTTTCAGGTGAGATATCGCTGGAAGTGAAGCTAGAACGACTGGGAACAATCTGTTCAGTACGGGTAGCTGAGTTTACCTCTAAAGGCAACTCTGCGGCGAGGGCAACTTCCCCAAGCAATAGCCACACTAACAGGAGACTGAGCAGGAGCGATCGCCACAACATTAAGGATTGAGATAAAGCGGTCAAGCTCATGAAAACTCCCCCTTTGAATTCAAGCCCTTGCTTTCACTATAACGATCCAATCACAATCCAATCACACCACTTAAAGCAAAAGATCCCCGACTCTCTTTAAAGTCGGGGATCTTCAGTGTTACAAGCGTTACATTTGTTCAGAGTGTTTCAGCGCAGCACACAAGGCTGATCCGATCAGTCCCACATCTGAATTAAGCACCACATGGACGGGGACACGCTCCAGAACTGGAGTCATGCGTCCCTTCTGTAAGAAGGCTTGCATAAAATCTCCCCGTTGAATTAGCGGCAGGTTCTTAGCCGCAATTCCCCCAGCAATGTAAAGTCCGCCTCTAGGCAATAATTTCAGCGCTAAATTCCCCGCTTCTGCACCATAGGATGAAACAAACAGATCCATCGCCTTCTGACACAGGTAGTCTTGCTGGCTCGTCGCCGCTTTAGAAATCTCAGCGGCTGGATCTACGGTTTTCACGTCTTTACCCATCTCCCGCTCCCAGATTTTGAACACTTCCGCCATTGCTGGAGATTCATCAGAAATTTGACGTTGGCAGAGAAACTGATAGATCGAAACAATCCCTTTTCCAGAAACGACCCGTTCTACTGAAACGCGATCGATTTGATTTCGTTCCTTCAAATAATTTAACAGGTCAAATTCTAATTCTGAGCGGGGAGCGAAATCGGCGTGCCCCCCTTCTGTGCCAAACACGCGATAGCCAGTTGATGTAGGAATGACAAAGCCTTGCCCCAAGCCTGTGCCTGCTCCAATGACCGCGATCGGTGCCGTGGGATCAGGTTCACCTTTTTGCAGCGTGTAAACATCCGTCTCAGATAATCCTAAAACCCCATAGCCCACTGCTTCAAAATCGTTAATCAGGCTAATTTGAGGAATGTGTAATTCTTGCTGGAGGCGATCGGCGGCTAAAGTCCAACTTAAGTTAGTCAGTTTAGACGTGTTTTTGACGACCGGCCCAGCAATACCAAAACAGGCCCAATCGATCGCCCCGATCTCACCGACTTGTGTCGTTGCTGCACTCAAAAATGCCCGCACCATTGGCACCAAATCGGGAAATTCCTGACTGGAATAGGTCTCTTCATACAGCCCGGTCAGGGCGGGTAAAGGACGCTGGAGGTCAACCTGTTCAGCCTTGACCAATCGCAAAATCGTCTTGGTGCCGCCGATATCTCCTGCCAACAAAATGCTCATGAATGGCTTTCCTCCAAATTGATGTAAAAAACCTGGCTAACGATTGACAAGCCAAGGATATCTACAAATCTCACAGACTCTTAGAGCAATTTGGTTAAATCAATAGGATTTTCCATAAATCTTCTGGTAGTTTTCCAAAATGCGCGATTGGTGGGTACGCCTACCAATCGCGTGTCTGAAACATAACCCAAATATCCTTGTCATCCCCAACTTTCTCTAACGCTTAACCTTTTGGACTTATACCATTTTGGGTGATATGTGCATGATTTCAATTGCCAGAACGGTTAGCTGGTCAAGCATTCTGCAATCCAAAATCGGAAATCTAAAATCCAAAATGGTATTACGTACTTCGTGCGAAAAACCGGAATAGTTGGGGATTTGTAGAGCGCGTTGCGCCCTACAAATCCCCAACTGCGTAAGTCCTAACCTGATGGACAACTTATAAGTCAAATATAGGCAAAATCCATCAAAGCAGAACTTCAGGTTGAGAACAAGCGATCGATCGCCGCTTCAACCTCCAGTTCAAGAAATCGATCTAGCGCTAAATAAGTCCAATAGAGGCGGTTTTTAGGATCTTGAATCGTTTTTTGAAAGCCAATCACGTCCGCCAATGCTTCATATTGGGGATGAATCGGCATAGCGTAGAGATCACAGAGGTTAGGAAAATCAACTTGCATTTGCCTTAAAGTGTCCTGGGCATCTTGCAGTGACAGACAAACATTAGCGGCGGTTAAATGGGTCTGGTCAATTACCCAACTGCGAACAAAGATGGAAAGACAATCCATATCCCCTGGTTGGGCAACGGTAATTGGATCGACCTCAGCAGCCGTGATCAAATGCAAACTTTGGGTGGGCGGCAAAAAGAAATTTACTTCCGACACCCCAGCCGTGGGAAACAACACATAACACCCAACGGCTTGTTTATTGTCGCTCCGGCGTAACACCCTGATGCCTTTGCCGTATTGTCCAGCCCAATGACGTAAGTGTCTGGCGATTCTGTGCGCCAGTCCAGATGTGCTGTCGGTCATCCAACTGTAATTCTCGGCCAGAATGCTGGCGATCGGAATCGCATCGGTGCGGGGATCAAAGAAGTCTGGGTTCAGGCTGCAATCGACTGGAACAACCGTTGAAGCAGTCAGTTCTGCAACACTGCGAATGCGAAGTGAAGTTGAGTTGCCATCAAATGTTTTAGAGATCAGTCCCATCTCGACCAGTTTATCCAGCATCATCCCTGCTGCGCGATCGCTACCTCGTTCAGTCCGGGCATAGAATAATTCGGCGGCTTCCCGATGGGTGCAAATCACGGCTCCCTGAATCGGCATTAACTGAGTAATTGGTTTCTGGGGAGTCGATTGAGCCGATGAGTGAGCAAGTTGCTTCAGCATCAAATACGCCCACAGGCGAATAAAACATTCGGCTTTGCGGCGGGTTAGACCGGACTGGATCTGCATAATGCGATCGATGTAATCTCGCTGTTGTGCCAGTGGAAACCACTGATCCAGAAATGCAGGCTGAATGGGGCTGTTAATCATGGTTTGCACGCTATGCCTCTTATTGGTGACCTGCTCTCACAGGAACAGTTCGTTGCATAAACCTGATTTACTCATCAGTCAGGTTAGGGCAAATTTCGCGAACTCTGAAGAAAAATAGGAAAAAACTTCACCCCACTTCAGGAAGTTTCGCCCAACCTCAGTTGATCGGTTCACCCTTCGGGGTACTTGAAAGGCTTTCATTTGGCTCATTGCGACTTCACAAAAACAAAAGAGACACTGCATTCATCAGGTCACAAGACTGATTCAGGTCGTCTACTTAAGGAGAATGTATGGTGTCTTCTATTGCCCCCCGTCCTGTTTCATCCAATTTGTCTAGCAAAGCAGCCTTAGCTGCGATCGCTGCTTCATCCAACTCATCTACCCCTGATCCATCCACAACCGAGTCAGCGGCATTCGATCTGTCTTCGACCGACAACTGCCTTTCCGAAAATTTTTCTCGCTTATTGTTGCTGCAAGCTGTAGTGGAAGGGTTGATCGATGGGGTGTTGTTGGTCAGTTCTCAAGGAGATGTTCTGCAATCCAACAGTTGCGCCCGCCGCATTTGTCAGCAATTGCAACACGCTTCTAGTTATCAGGAGTTTCAATCTCAGCCCAAGCTACCGGCTGAGATCTGGCGAGTTTGTGCCGCCTTACGAGAAAGTCGCGAATTATTCCCCAACGAAAAAATTATTCCTGAATCTGAAATCACTGTCGATGGATTAACCGTGCGGATTCGAGCACAGTGGCTTTTTGTGCAACCTGGCATCAAGAGCACAGGGGATCAGGATGCTTGCATTCTAGTGACATTGGAGGATCAAGACCAAACCTTGCAGAACCGGGCGATCGCCGACATGCAAAAATTCGGTTTAACCCCCCGTGAAGGGCAAATCTGGGCCCTGCGGTTGCAAGGCTATTCTTACCAGGAAATTACTGCCAAACTGTTTATCACCGAGAACACCGTCAAGAAACACATCAAAAGCATCTTGTCGAAGCGTCGCATCGCCTTAGAAATCGAAGAGGACTAACGCCTTTGAATTCCCCTGGTTCCCCCTGG